>Ga0181537_10003439_pt1 | contig 13547 bp, 8 predicted proteins | sample PEATcosm2014_Bin_39_FD_119765 | JGI IMG/M metagenome (GOLD analysis project Ga0181537, IMG submission 119765) | Peatland microbial communities from MTU Mesocosm Facility, Houghton, MI, USA - PEATcosm2014_Bin23_10_metaG | ecosystem: Environmental > Terrestrial > Soil > Wetlands > Peat | place...
CCCAAACAGCCGCGCCGCATGGTCCGCATCCTGAAACACATACGAAGTCGTCTGATAAATCGGAACCGCCCGCGATCCCGTCGCAGGATCGGGAACCTGCCCCCCATGAACCGCCAGTGTTCCAAGATGCTGCTTTGTCTCTTCGGCCATTGTTCTCTCCTTGTTATGCAGTGATGTCTGGTTTCCTGCCGTTTCGCGTTTTTATCTAATCCCAGATCTCTTCGACCGGAAATGAAAACGGCCCGCGATCACTCTGACCGTGGGCCGCTGGAACCTTCTTCGGATTCGCGCCTATTGCGCTCGTCCGCTTCCGCGCACGGTCTCGCTACACATGCGCATACACATGTCGAGCGTCAGAACCGCGCTATCTTTACGGGAAACCATTGCAGTCAGTATCAGCGCTCCAGTCCGCAATCGTCAATCGCTCGACCCGTATTCCTGCGACGGATCCTCAAGCCGCTGCCACCCTCACATCCGGCCGCCGCCGCCAAACGCTCACGATCCCCAGCAGTACGAGTTGCGCTGCCATCGCGCCGCAAAAATCAATTCCAACATCCCGCACCGAGCTCGTCCGGTTGGGCAGAAAGCTTTGGTGCCACTCGTCCCAGCTGGCCAGCAGCAGCGTCGACAGCAGTGCCAGGCCAGCCGCATAGCGGAACCTCACACCCCATTCTGTCCATTTCCGTTCAAGCGTCACCCGCCACGAGTCGAAAAACCCAAGGCTCACCATCCCATATCCGACAAAATGTCCGGTCTTGCGGATGTAGTGGTGAATCACTTCCCAACGCTCCGGGCGAATCGCCCCAAACAGCTTGATCCAGATGGGTAGCAGCCATCGGCTCGTATTCTCAGCCGACATAGTGGCCGTCGATTCGGCGATGATCACCGCAATCCCGATCATCGCCGGAATCCAGTGCAGAATCAGTCGAAAGCGGCGATCTTCCACTTTTTTCCCTCAAAAAGAACTTCCTCCAGAATACATTGCGCTGAATGGCCGATAGCCCCGATCGCCTGGTCGCGCATCCCTCAAAGGTGATACAACAGACCGTGACCCCCCGTAGATGACTAGTCAGGAAAAAGTCCTCATCGTCGAAGACGAGCCGCACGCATTGTCGGGCCTCGCCGAGCTTGTTTCCGGCTGGGGCTATCGCACGGAAACTGCCCGCGACGGCCTCGAAGCCCTGGAGAAAGTCGCTGCCTGGCAGCCAGGCATCATCGTCTCTGACCTGAAGATGCCGCGCATGGATGGCCTCCAGCTCCTTTCCCGCCTCGGGGAAGCCAGCGAAAAAATTGCCGTCATCATGCTCACCGCCCAGGGCTCCATCGAAGCCGCCGTCGAGGCGATGAAAAATGGCGCCTACGACTTCATTCAGAAGCCCGTCGATCCCACGCGGCTCCGCGCCATCCTCACCAACGCCTCACGCCAGCGCGATACGGAGCGTGAGCTCGAAGTCACCCGCCGCAAGCTGCGCGAAACCGGTGTCCTCGGCTCGCTCGTTGGGGCTTCTAAAAAAATGCAGGAAGTCTTCGCCCTCATCGAGCGCGTCGCTCCCAGCAACGTTTCAGTGCTCATTACCGGGGAAAGCGGGACCGGCAAGGAACTGGTTGCCCGCACCCTCCACGACCTTAGCCCTCGCCGCCTCAAGCCATTTGTCGCCGTCAACTGCGCCGCCATTCCTGAAACGCTGATCGAAAGCGAAATCTTCGGCCACGAAAAAGGCGCATTCACCGGCGCCATCGAGCGTCGTGCCGGTTGTTTCGAACTCGCCGAAGACGGTACGCTTCTTCTCGATGAAATCGGCGAGATGCCCGTTGGCACCCAGGCCAAACTCCTCCGTGTTCTGGAGGATCGTAAGCTGCGCCGTCTGGGCAGCAAGGTCGAGTCGCCGATCGACGTCCGCGTCCTCGCTGCCACCAACAAGAATCCCGAAGAGGCTGTCGCCGACGGCCACCTGCGCGGCGACCTCTACTATCGCCTGAACGTCTTCAACATCCACATGCCGCCGCTACGCGAGCACAAGGAAGACATTCCTTCGATCGCCGACTCGATGATCCTCGACATGAACCAGAAGCATCAGCGGAAGGTCACCGGGATCGACAGCGAGATGCTTGCCCGCCTCGTTGCTCACGACTGGCCCGGCAATGTGCGCGAACTGCGCAACACCATCGAGCGCGCGGTTGTCCTCTGTGGCGAGGGCCAGATTCAGTCCCGCCACCTCCCGCCTGGCTTCGGTACCAAGCCCATCCGTGCCGTCACCGAACTCCCTCCCAACGCTATCCAGCTTGAAGTGGGCGCCACCGTCGACGATGCCGAGCGCATGCTGATCTTCAAGACCCTCGAGTCCACGCACAACAACAAGACCCGCGCAGCGGAAATCCTCGGCATCAGCCTCAAAACCCTCCACAACAAACTGCGCGAATACGGAAGTACCGCCGCTGCCGCTGGTTCGCTGGAAGAATAATGTGGCACACCAGGATCATTCTGGGTATCCTCCAGTTACCGATCCCTAAACGTTGAGCGCTGCCCCCAATCATGCGCCTCAAGACCAAACTCGTCTTCGCGATCACCGGACTCGTCTTTTGCGTGGTGGTCGTTTTCTCCTGGATCTGGCTCAGCCAGTTGCTCCAGCAGCACATCGAGCAGTCCTGGGCCACCACCGACTTCCTCGCCCACAACGCGCTCTACCAGATGCGCGACGCCCTCGACACCGGCCTTCGCGGACGCAAATTCGATCCCAACGACCCTGCCGCCGTGCGCGCCGCCGTCGCCGATCTGCTTCGCAGAAACCCTGGTCTCAATAACACCCTTACCTCCATCGTCGACTACTCCCCCACCGTCCTCGATGTCTCCATCGTCGACCGCCAGAATCGCGCGATCATCGCCGTCCCCGATTCCACCCTCGACGACCAGGTCCTCCCCAACCGCCCCGATTACTCCGTCCTGCGCCATCAGACCCTCATTCGTACCTTCCGCATCGTCTTCGGGCCGCCTCAGGTCTATAACGTTTCTCTCGGTCTCGATCGCTACGATCAGCCCTTCCTCAGCGTCCGTATCGGTATCCGTACAACATTTCTCAGCCATGACTTCCGCCCCTGGCTGATCGAGTCCTTCAGCCTGATGGGTGTGGCCATGATCATCTCCATGATCGTCGCCGCCTTCGTTGCCAATCTTGCTCTCCAACCCCTCGAGCAGATCAGTCACCGCCTCGACCTCCTTAATGCGCAGGAAGAACTCGATGCCTCGGCACCACGTGAACTGCGACGAGTCGAGCCTGAGCTCCTCGGCGCCCCCGCCGCGGCCCCGGAGCGCGAGTCGCGCCGCGGGGACGATGCCGTCGCTCAGGTCTCCGGCAAAATCGAGCGCCTCGGCCAGCGCATCCGCAACGTCGAAGAAGTCTTCTCTGCCCTTCGCGAAAACCTCGACCAAATTCTTTCCAATCTGCAGGATGGCGTCATGCTCTTCACCCGCGACTCGCGCGCCGTCCTCGTCTCCAGCGCCTGCGAGCGCTTCCTCAACATCGGCCGGGAGCGCATCTTCGGCGCCGAAGTGCGCGAGATCTTCGACCGCTCCACCCGCCTCGGCCGCATTGTGCGCGATGCCTTCGAGGGCGGCATGTCCATCGTCCAGGAAGAGGTCACAACCGAGACCGGCCGCCGCGTCGAAGTCTCCCTTGACTTCATCCATGACACGCAGTCGCGCGACCGCCAATCCCTCGGCGCACTGCTCACGATCCACGACCTGGAGTCTGTCCGCGAGATCGAAACCGAACTCGAGGTATCGCGTCGAATGGCATCGATTGGCCGTCTAACCGCGGGGGTCGGTCACGAGGTGAAAAACCCGATTAACGCGATCGTGGTGCACCTCGAACTCCTCCGCAACAAAGTCCACGCCGGAGGCGATGCCCTGCGTCACCTCGACATCATTCAGAGCGAAATTCGCCGCCTTGATCGCGTCGTCCAGACCCTCGTCGATTTCTCCCGCCCCGTCGAGCTCCAGCTCAAGGATCAGGACCTCCGCGGCGTCGTCTCCAGTGTCCTGATGCTGGCCTCGGCCGAGTTCGAGACTCGCGGCGTCACCGTCGAAAGCCAGGCGCCCCCCAAATCCGTCTACTGCCGCGTCGACGCTGACCTTCTCGAACAGGCCCTGCTCAATATCGTCATCAATGGAGCCCAGGCCATGGCTTCCGGCGGCCTCCTCGAAGTCCGCGTCACCGAGGACTCTCGCTGGGCTTATATCCGCATCCGCGACCATGGAGAGGGCATCCCCGACGATATTCGCGCCCGCATCTTCGACCTCTATTTCACGACCAAAAAAGAGGGCAGCGGCATCGGCCTGGCCATGACCTACCGAATTGTGCAAATGCACCACGGCCAAATTGACGTAGAATCGAAGGCTGGGAGCGGAACCACATTCGTACTGCGGCTCCCACTTATTTCTGCCGGTTCGGGACAGCGCGTAGTTTTGGAGTCTACAGGACACGCGATTCCCAGCGAGCTTGCTCGCCAGGGTGGTGAGACCCAACCAGAAAGGTCCGGACCATGAGATCCGGAAGTGCACTCGCGGCGCTTGCAATGTTGCTTGCTCTGCTGACGGGATGCGGGCCGAAGCAGCCGAAGGCTGCCATGCCCCAGGAGGCCCAGGTGCCTTCGGTGCCCCCCGCACGCATGGTCGCTCTCATCCCACCCGTCCCTCCGCCGTTTCCCGTTACCGCAAGGCAGCCGGTGAAGCTCGATACCACGACGCCGCCCGAAATCAAGACGGAGGTCGCAACCGCCGAGCCCCGCCACCCCGCGAAGCACCACTCCAAGCCGGCTCAGGAACCCGCTCAGACAGAGAACACAAAAACCGCGGGTCCGTCCCAGTCTCCCGCGCAAACGACGGCACAGGTGACACAGCAGCCTGGCGAGAAGACCCCCATTGGGCAGCTCTCCGCCGACAACGCCAACTCCAATACCGCCGACCGCCACGGCATTTCCGCGCAAATCGATTCCACCGAAATCGGCCTCAACACCATCAAACGGCCCTTCAATCCAGACGAGCAGAAAACTGCGGCCCTGATTCGCACCTACATCACGCGCGCGCGCGACGCCCTCAAAGCCGACGATCTCGACGGAGCCAAAATTCTAAGCGACAAGGCCAAACAGCTCCTCGAAGAACTCACGAAGTCGTAGCACCAGCGGTGCCTGTCTCTGCACCCTGAGACCTGTACCTACTTCTCCCCCCACTTCAGCTTCGTCCGCAGCACGTCGAAGAATCCATTCTCCCCGAGCCGGATCAGCTTCACGGAATAGTCTGAACGGCTGCACCGCAGCTCATCGCCCAGCCGCAACTGAACCGCCTCCTGTCCATCGACGGTCAGGAAAGTCTGATCGGGAATCCCCTCGATCCGCACCAAAATGCGGGACTCGCCTGGCACTACCATCGGCCGCAGCGTCAGCTGGTGTGGGCAGATCGGTGTCACGATCAGCACATCGACCCGTGGCACCAGAACCGGCCCGCCTGCCGCCAGCGAATATGCCGTCGATCCGGTGGGCGTCGCGACAATTACCCCGTCGGCGCGAAAGGCAGCGGCCAATTGGTCGTCCACTTCCACAACAAAATTTCCCATGCGCGCGATCGCGCCCTTCGCCACCACAACGTCGTTCAGCGACTCATGCGCCGAATACATCTTTCCATCGCGCCACAACTCGCTGTGCAGCATCGCTCGTGACTCAACGCAGCAGCTGCCCTTGCCCCAAGCCTCCAGGTGGGTATAAATGTCTCCGAGCCGAACTTCGGTTAGAAAACCGAGCGCTCCCAGGTTCACGCTCAGAATTGGAACGCCGCTCCGCGCGAACACCCGCGCCGCGGCCAGCAGTGTCCCATCTCCCCCCAGCACGATCACCAGATCGGGGTTCAGCGCCGACAGTTCCGGACGCGGATGCACCTTCTCATCCATCACGTAATTGGCGCTCACCGGATCCAGCAGAGGTTCGTGCCCGTGTGCCCTCAGCCAAAGCACCAGCTCCGGCAGCATCTGGCGCAGCTCTTCCTTCTGCGGTTTCGAAATGATGGCAACGCGCGACATGGGTCCTAGTGTAACGCCCGCGCAAATGGCCTAACGTCCGCGCCGTGGACCTCACCCTTACCCAGCCCCCCGCGCAAAAGGAAACGGCCGGTTTCGACCGGCCGCTATCTGTTATCCGCTGAACGCTAGGTTGTGGACCGGCTCTTCACCGCCAGGAACTGCGCCGGCACCGCGACGCCGCTCCCATCGATGAGCAGCGGATTGATCGTCTGCGTGTCCGTTAGCGTCGTCGTGTTCACCAGGTGAACCAGATCGTCGCCACTCGTACTCGTGAAGAACAGCGACCCATCCGGGCTGAAGACTCCCGCAATCGGCGCCTGCGCTCCTGACGAAAGCTGTACAGTTCCCAGCGCGCCCATCGCTCCTGTATCCACCGGCTCGTAGTACGGAAGCACACCGGTGGCCGCGGCCGCAGTGTAGGTCACGAAGGCGACCGAAGAATCAGGAGACGAGACCACCTGGTCGATCTCCGTAGCCGCAACCGGCAGCGTGGCGGTGATTGGATTCGCAGTCACGGTCAGCGGGGGTCCGGTAAACGACGGACAGGCGTTGATTGGGACCCCGGCCGGCGCGGCCCCGGCTGTTGCGCCGAGAAGAATATCCGAGAAGCTCGTTGTGTCCGCCCCCAGAATATGATTCCCATCGGCCGTTGCCGCCAGCTGAGTCGTAGTCACGCCGACATCGCCCGCCGGCGGAAAATACGGCGGGTTCGAGTTTGTGTTTGGACAGTAGCTCCGCGCCGCAGTCGAGTTTCCTGCCAGAAACGCAGCTACGCTCGGAACCGTAATCGTCAGAGATGGTCCGCAATATGGATCCCACGACGGATTGTAAGCAGGCACCGTAGCAGTACCTGCCGCCTCCAGTTGGCAGGCGTACGCCGGTTCGTTCGTCAGTGGATATTGTGACCATCCCGTGTTGGCCCCGTTTACGAACAAGGTGTTCTGCCCGGTTGCTGGGTCCATTCCAGTGATATAAACCGTGGCCCCATCCGGCGAGTATTGCGCCCGAAACGCCACTCCCCCGATGCTCGTGAAGCTGCCCGCGGTCACGCTGTACAGATAAATCACCTGCCGCAGCTGATCGTTGATTACCACCGTCGATCCCGTCGGCGATACCGCCAGCACCACCCCCGGCACTCCCGGCACCTCCTTCGAGAGACCATTGGTCAGCGTACTGACCGTCATCAGCTCGTGATAGCTGCCGAAGAACAGCGTGTCCCCGCCCTGATCCATCACCATCGAATTGGGCGTGTACGGAAGTCGAACCGGCGCTGCCGCCCCACCCGTCGACAGATCGACCTCGGAAAAATATGGCGACTGCGTTGAGGCCATCCAGATTTGATTGCTGCTCCGTCCCGGAGAATTGATCGTGATTCGGTTGCCCGCCACCGGCATCCCGTTGCCAAGATTGCCAATCAGGTTCACCGGCGCCGGATTGCAGGTCGGCGGCTGGCAAATCGCCGTCACCGTCGCGTGGCTCGGAAATGTTGCCGTGACCAACCCCGTACTGCTGACGGTCAGGTTCTGCGGTTCTGTTGAAGCATAGGTCAGGGGAAGACCTGTGATCGTCGCGCCGTCGGTGTCCGTCACTGTCGCCACCACTGTCTGGGGTGAGCTGGGCGTCACCGTCGCCGTCGTCGATCCGTTGACGTTCAGCACGATGCTGGCGGGCGGGCAGGTGGAGAAGAATCCTGCCGCCGATGTCGTCTCCGAAGTCGTTGCATTGATGACTGTCGATCCCGGCAGATTCGCTGTCGCGATCCCGTTAGGATTGGGCGTCGATGTCGCTGGAGTCCCTGTCACCGGATTCGGTGGATTTGTAACCGCCGTCGTGTTGTTGATCGTGACGATGCTCGCCGTCACGGGGATATACGCGATCGTCCCCACGTTGGCGCTCGTGCTCGTGCACGAAGTCGTGCTCGGGCTGCAAAGCGTCACGCCGCCCGGCCCCGTCACCGTTGTCTCTGCCAGGAGCGCCTCTGTCTGTCCCGCAGTGTTGCTCAGCGTCTGTCCCTGCGAAACGCACGCGGTCTGGCTGGGGATCGTGATCGACGTGATCGGTGGATGTACATAAATGTTGACCGGATTGCTCGTAACCGCTGCGCCTGTCGCCGTAATTTGCACCGTGCCGCACGTCGTCGCAGAGCACCCGGCAAATGACGAAAGCGATGATCCAGTGGGCGGCGTGCAGATTGTGAAATTCGCCGTCCCCCCCGGACTGTTGCGGTTCCATGTGCCCGCGCATATCAAGCCGGCCGGCGAAACGTCCGCGAGCTGCAGGTTCGAGCTCGCATACGTATACTTGCTCACGCTCACCGAGCCGCCGTCGCAGTTATAGGCTTGCGGTGCCCCCAGATTTCCTGTCTGGCCCCACGCCAGCGAAAGCCCCGTTACCTCCGGTCCCATCGTGACGTACACCACCTGGCTGGTTGTAATGCCGTACGCATTACCGTTCTTGATGCAGTAATTGTTGGGATTATGGCCACAGCCTGCGATCGAGAGACCAACCGGAAGCGAACACGCAAACAAAACTACAAAAGCAAGGAACCGCCGCATGAAACCTCCCCGCCTGAGCAGTCCAGCCGCCCAAACGGTCCTAACACCAGAAAATTTCGGGTGCGTCTCAGAATAACAAAGGAAAAGCACAGAGCACAGCACAGAAGGGCCGTAAATCCACGCTGAATCAACGAAAGATCGGACGCCGGGGCTCCGCTTTCGTTAGCAAATTCCGGAATCGAGAGCCAAATCGTCCCTCAGTTCCTGCGAACCGCGCCCATCATTCGCGCTCGTGACGCACTCTGCACCCCTGTACCTGTACGCTGCACCCTGCCCTACGGCATGTACTGCTCAAACCACCCCAGCGCCCGCTCCAGCACATCCCGCCGATGGTTCGGGTCTACAAACCCATGTCCCTCGTTGGGATAGACAACCAGCTCCGTCGGCTTGCCCAAGTCGCGTAACGCATGCCAGAACTCAAACGACTGGGGCGCAGGACACTCCCCGTCCCGATCCCCCACCACCGACAAGGTAGGCGTCTGCACCTTCTTGATGAAGTTGATCGCCGACATCTTCGCGTAGACCGCGGGATCGTCGTACACCGACGCGCCGAAGAACGGAATCATCCACTGGTCGATCGAGTTTTCCCCGTAGTAGCTCTGCCAGTTCGCAATCCCGGCCCCTGCGACTGCTGCTTTGAACCGATGCGTCTGCGTCACCGCAAACATGGTCATGAAACCGCCGTAGCTCCACCCCGTCAGCCCCAAGCGCCCATCGTCAATGGGATACTTCTTCTCGACCGCATCCACCCCGGCGAGAATGTCGCGCAGGTCGCCATACCCAAAATCCTTTCGGTTGGCCTGGGTAAACTTCTCCCCCTCGCCATAGCTACCGCGCGGATTTGGCATCAGCACAAAATAATCGAGTGCCGAGAAGGGAACTGGCCCATACCCAACGCCAGGCCACCGCGGCACGACAGCCGATGAAGGGCCGCCGTGCACCTCCACAATCAGCGGATACTTCTTCGCCGGATCATAATGCGCAGGCAGCAGAAGCCACCCTTGCACGTGGAACCCTTCGTTCTCCCACTCCACCGATTCGGCCTTCCCCCATACGGGCTTGGCCGCATCGTTGATATGCGTAATCTGTTTGAGGTTCATCAAATCGCCGGCCCAAACCTCCGGCGGGCTGTCGAACGACGACCGGACCAGCGCGATGTTATTTGTGTTCGAAGTCGCCACACTCATCATGAGTCCGCCGCCGCTCACTCCGCCCGCCAGCGTCAGGTTGTAATCCGTTGACTCCTGCTGAGTCTCGATGTTGTAGACGAACAGGTGAGACGCCCCGTTCTTGATTTCCGAGATCCCCATCTGCTTGTCGTCCAGCCACTCGAACCAGGAGGGACTCGCCGCCCGATCCGGCGTTACATTCTTCGGCTCGCCGCCCGCAACCGGCATCACGTAAATGTCCCCGCCCGTCGATCCCTGATCCGACATTAGGCCGCCGATAAATGCGATCTGCGTCCCATCGTGCGACCATCGCGGCACAGCAATCTGCAATCCATGCAGGGGACCGGCCACCGTCGGTGGATCCAGAATCGCCATCGGCTTGTCACCCACTCGTTCCGTATAGAGCTTCGCCACCCACCAGTTGTTCTCCCCCGGCGGCGGAGCCGCGACATAAGCCAGCTGTTTCGAGTCCGGCGACCAGTCAAACTCAAAAACATGCAGCTTCTCCGGCGTGATCTGCGACAGCGTCCGGCTCTCAACACCTACAGCCGCGACCCGCTGCACTTCCAGCCCTTCAACCCCGATCACTCCTGAAGGCAGCTTCTCCGCCGCCAGCGCACCCGACGGCCGTGTTGCCCCCTCCACATACAGGAAGCTCAGCTGCTTGCCATCTGGCGACCACTGCATCTCCTTCGCAAATCCGTTCACCGCCGCCAATTGTTGCGGCGCCGTCGCCCCCGCAGCATCCGCCAGAAAGATCGCCAGCTTGTGATCGGTCGTGCAGTCAGAGAGAAACGCCACCTGCTTCGAATCCGGCGAGAACACCGCGTTGCTCTCTTGCCCTCTCGCAGCACCCTCGCAAGCCGTCAACCGCTTTGCCGCTGCAGGATTCTCCAGCGGAGCCAGCTCCAAATCCGATCCCCCGCGCCCGCTAACATCCCAAACAATGAATTTCCCATCCGGTGAAAGCGCGGTCTCCCGCACCGTCTTTGCCTGATTCAGCGCCTCGATCACCTGCCCAATGCGCGGATCATGCGCTGGAGCCGCTGCCCCCGACTGCGCGATTGCCGGCGCCGTCAACCCGGCACAAACCAAAAACGCTGCCACCCACGAGCGATCGTTCATCATGGCCGCTTTATATCAGGTACCGAAGCCGAGCCGCGACAACCGCCGGTATCATTCCGATATGCCCACCATCCGGCATGCGCGGTTCAGCGGCGACAACGACGACGTCGAACTCTGCCGGACCCTGATGCGTGAATACGCCCGCTTCCTCAACGACTCCGTCGGCGGCGAGCATATCTGCGTCGAGAGCCTCGAGGAAGAACTCGCCGCCCTGCCTGGCAGCTATGCGGAACCTGCCGGCGCTGTCCTCCTCGCCTTCAAGAGTGAAACTCCCGCTGGATGCGTAGCCCTCAAGCCTCTAAGACTCGATCAGCCCGCCAGCCTGAATGAACGCGCCTGCGAAATGAAGCGCCTCTGGGTCCGCCCCACACAACAGGGAACCGGCCTCGGCCGGCAACTGGCCTACGCCATCGTCGCTGTCGCGCGCGACCGCGGTTACACTGCCATGTACCTCGACACCATGCCGCACTCCATGCCAGCTGCCTTTCGGCTCTACCGCTCCATGGGCTTCGCCCCCGTCGACCGCTACAACCAAAACCCCGTCCTCCGCCAATCCGACGCCCTCGAAATCGCCTTCCTCCGCAGGCCGCTGTAATGGGATTCGAGCTGCCCGTCCTCAACCAATCGCGCCACGCGCACGAGTCTTTCTCCGCGGCCCGCGAACTGGAATCCAAACTCCGCGCCACCATCCGTGGAGAAGTCCGCTTCGATCCGGCCTCCCGCGCACTCTACGCGACCGACTCTTCGAATTACCGTCAGACCCCTATCGGCCTCGTCATCCCCCGCGATGCCGCCGATGTTGAAGCCAGCATCGCCGCCTGTCGTGAAATGGGCGCGCCCATCCTCTCGCGTGGTGCAGGAACCAGCCTCGCCGGTCAATGCTGCAACGTCGCCGTTGTCCTCGACTTTTCGAAATACATGCGGCGTCTCGTCTCACTCGATCCTGCGAACAAAACCGCTGTCGTCGAACCGGGAATCGTTCTCGACCGCGTCCGTGAAGCCGCCGAAGTCCATCACCTCACCTTCGCTCCGGACCCCGCCACCCACAGTCGCTGCACGATCGGCGGCATGATCGGCAACAACTCCTGCGGCACGCACTCCGTCATGGGCGGGCTGACCGCCAACAACATCCGGTCTCTGGAAATTCTGTTATACGACGGCACAAAGATGACCGTCGGCGCTACCAGTGAGGAGGAAATCTCCGCCATCCTCTTACGCGGTGGTCGCCCTGCTGAGATTTACGCAGGCATGCGCCGCATCCGCGATCAGTACGCCAACGAAATCCGCCGCCGATTCCCGAAAATTCCCCGCCGCGTCTCCGGCTACAACCTCGACGAGCTCCTCCCGGAAAACAACTTCAACGTTGCGCGCTCCCTGGTCGGCAGCGAAGGCACACTCGTTACCGTTCTCAGCGCCACGCTCGACCTGATGCACTCGCCGCCCTGCCGACGTCTCGTGGTGCTTGCTTTTCCTGACGCATTCCTCGCCGCCGATGCTGTACCCGAAGTCATCGAGCACGGCCCCATCGGCCTTGAAGGCATCGACGCGATGCTGCTCGACTTCATGCGCCGCAAGCGCCTTGCTGTTGATGATGTGCGGCTCCTCCCCGACGGCGGCGGCTTCCTCCTCGCCGAATTCGGCGCCGAATCCAACGAAGAAGCCGAAGCCAAAGCCAACGACTTCCTCGCCGCCTCGGCGAAATTCAAAACGCCGCCCACTATGGGTCGCCTTTATCCGCCCGCCGAAGCCTCCCGCATCTGGTTCGTGCGAGAATCCGCACTCGGCGCCATGGTCTTCGTGCCCGGCGAACCCCACGGCTGGGAAGGATGGGAAGACGCTGCCGTTCCGCCCGCGCAACTCGGCTCCTACCTGCGCCAGTTCACCGGCCTCATGAAGGAATTTGGGTATCGCAGCCCGCTCTACGGCCACTTCGGCCAGGGTTGCGTCCACTCGCGCATCAACTTCGATCTCGAATCTGAACCTGGCATCCGCAAATTTCGCCTCTTCATCGAACGCGCTGCCGACATCGTCATTGCACACGGTGGCTCGCTCTCCGGCGAACATGGAGACGGCCAGGCCCGCGGCGCGCTCCTCCCCAAAATGTTCGGCCCCGACCTCATGCAGGCCTTCGGCGAATTCAAATCGCTGTGGGATCCTGGCAACCGCATGAACCCTGACAAAGTCATCGAGCCCATCGACCGCACAGGCGCTCTTTATCAACCCGAAGAATCCCTGCGACTCGGCGCAGGCTACCGATCGCCGAGCCCCAAAACCTTTTTCCAGTTTCCCGACGACCACGGCTCCTTCGGCGAAGCCACGCTGCGCTGCGTGGGAGTTGGCGCCTGCCGCAAAGAAACCGCCGGCACCATGTGCCCCAGCTACATGGCCACGCGCGAAGAACAGCACTCCACTCGCGGCCGCGCGCACCTGCTCTGGGAATTACTTGAGGGCAAAGTCATCGGGTCGAAAGATGGAAACCCGGACTGGCAAAACGAAGCCGTGCACGAAGCCCTCGACCTCTGCCTCTCCTGCAAAGCGTGCAAAAGCGAGTGCCCCGTCAACGTCGACGTCGCTACCTATAAAGCCGAATTCCTCGCGCACCACTACGAAGGCCGCATGCATCCCCTGCA
>Ga0181537_10003440_pt1 | contig 13544 bp, 9 predicted proteins | sample PEATcosm2014_Bin_39_FD_119765 | JGI IMG/M metagenome (GOLD analysis project Ga0181537, IMG submission 119765) | Peatland microbial communities from MTU Mesocosm Facility, Houghton, MI, USA - PEATcosm2014_Bin23_10_metaG | ecosystem: Environmental > Terrestrial > Soil > Wetlands > Peat | place...
CGTCGACCTGTCACTGTTCAAATCGCGCAACTTCAGCCTCGGTACCATTGCCTACTGCCTCGGCTATGCGGTGTTCTTCGGCAATATCGTGCTGCTGCCGCTGTGGCTGCAGACGCAGTTGGGCTACACCGCCACCTGGGCCGGGCTGGTGGCGGCGCCCGCCGGCCTGGTGTCGGTGCTGGTGTCGCCGTTCGTCGGCCGGCTGATCGGCAAGGTCGACGCGCGCTGGATGGCATCGCTCGGCTTTCTCGCCTTCGCGATCTCGTATTTCATGCGCGCCGAATGGACCGCGGATGCCAGCTTTGCGGCATTCGTGATGCCGGGCCTGGTGATGGGCATCGGCATGGGTACCTTTTTCGTCGCGATGATCTCGATCCTGCTCGATGGCTTTCCGCCGCAGCGCGTGCCGTCGGCCTCGGGCGTGTCGAATTTCCTGCGCATCATCTTCAGCGCCTTTGCGACCTCGATCACGACTACCTTCTGGGACCGGCACGAGGCGCTGCACCAGACGCGGCTGGCGGAGAGTTCGAGCATCTACAGCCAGAACCTGCAGGGTGCCGTCAACGGCCTGCAGGCGCTGGGCATCGACGGCACCCGGGCAGTCGGGGTGCTGGCGCAGGGGCTGGAACACCAGGCCTACCTGCTGTCGTCGCTTGACTATTTCTGGATCTCCGGCTGGTTGACCTTGCTACCGCTGGCGCTGGTGTGGCTGACGCGCCGACCGCACGGCGCTGTGGTCGCGGCCGCGGAATGAGCGGCCGCCACGGCAGGGTTTGTTGCAACTGCAGGTCTACTCCATCAGCGCCACGCTCTTCACCTGCGCATACAGCTGCACACCCGGCGCGATCGCCAGCTGCGCCACCGAGCGCAGCGTGATGCGCGCCAGCAGCGGGCAGCCGCCGACGTCCACGCGCACCAGCCGCTGCGCCGGATCACGATCATTGGTGACGTCGATCACCCGGGCCGGCAGTATGTTGGTGATGCTGCTGCGTTCGGCCGGTGTGAGCGCCAGGCTGACGTCACGCGCATCGATGCGGACCCGCACCGGCTGGCCAACCGGGGCGTCGCGCTGCGAGATCGCAAGCTTGCCGCCCGCGATCGCCACATAGCTGAGGTGATACGGCTCGTCGTGCTGCGCAATGACGCCTTCGAAGATGCTGCCGGCCTCCTCGAGGTGGGCCAACGGCAGATCGGGCCGAGTCAGCAGGTCATGGATCGGCCCTGCCGCACGCACGCTGCCGGATTCCAGCAGCGCGATGTGATCGGCGATGCGCATCACCTCGCTGATCTCGTGGCTCACGTAGACGATGGGTATCGACAGCTGGTCGTGCAGCCGCTCCAGGTGCGGCAGGATCTCGGCGCGGCTTGCCAGGTCCAGGTTCGACAATGGTTCGTCCAGCAGCAGCAGCTGCGGACTGGTCAGCAGCGCGCGCGCGATGGCCACCCGCTGGCGCTGGCCGCCGGACAGCTCGCCTGAGCGGTGAGCCAGCAGGCTCTCAAGACCCATGAGCTGCACCGCCTGATCAAAACCGATCCGGCGCCGCGCGGGCGGTATGCGCCGCAGTCCATATTCCAGGTTGCCGCGCGCATCCAGGTGCGCGAACAGGCTGGACTCCTGGAATACATAGCCGAGCGGCCGACGGTGCGCCAGCACAAAGTGATGTTCATCCTGCCACAGCTCACCGTTGAAGCGAATCCAGCCGCGCGGCGCACGCTCCAGTCCGGCAATGCAGCGCAGCAGCGTGGTCTTGCCCGCACCCGAGCGGCCGAACAGCGCGCTGATGCCGCTGTCGGGAAATTCGCAGGCGACCGCCAGCTGGAAATCAGGGCGCGACCAGGTCAGCTCGAGCGCCAGGCTCACGTGGCGGCCGTAATCGCGCCGGCGCGCCGGTTGGCGCCGTAGACCAGCAGCAGCAGCGCAAAGCAGGCCAGCAGCAGCGTGGCAGATAGCCGCTGCGCGCCGGCGTAGTCGAAGGCCTCGACGTGATTGAAGATGGCGATCGAGGCGGTCTGGGTGCGTCCGGGAATATTGCCGCCGAGCATCAGTACTACCCCGAATTCGCCCAGCGTATGCGCGAACGCCAGCACCGAGCCGGTGACGAAGCCGCGGCGCGCCAGCGGTACCGCCACGGTAAAGAAGCGATCCAGCGGCGATGCCCGCAGGGTCGCGGCCACTTCCAGTGCGCGCGCACCGACACCCTGGAAGGCGCTCTGCAGCGGCTGGATCACGAACGGCAGCGAGTACAGCATCGAGCCCAGCACCAGGCCGCCGAAGCTGAACGCCAGCGGCTGCATGCCAAGTGACTGCATCAGCCTGCCGCCCCAGCCGTGCGGACCGAGAAACAGCAGCAGGTAGAAGCCCAGCACGGTCGGCGGCAGCACCAGAGGCAGGGCGGTGATTGCCTCGCCCAGCACGCGCAGCCGTGAGCGTGTCATTGCCAGCCACCACGCCAGCGGCGTGCACAGCAACATCAGCAGCACTGCCGTGGTGGCGGCAAGCTTCAACGAAATCCACAGCGCCACCAGGTCGTCAGGCGAATAGAAACCCGCGCTCATTGGCCGACACGGTATCCGGCCGCCTTGATGGTGGCGATGGCCTGCGGATCCTTGCGCAGCCACGCCAGGAAGTTCTGCGCCGTCGCGCGCTTGCTGCTGCGCGCCAACACCACGGCATCCTGGTCCAGCGGCGCATACATCGATTGCGGCGGCAGCCAGTAGGATCCTGCGATCACGCCGTCATTGCTGACCTGCGATAGCGCGACGAACGCCATGTCGACGTTACCGGTGGCGGCAAACTGCCAGGCCTGGTTGATGTTTTCCCCGACCGCGAGCTTCTTGTCCTGGTTGAGCTTGTCCCACAACCCGAGCGTCGTGAGTACCTGCTGTGCGGCAGCGCCGTACGGGGCATTGCGCGGTTCGGCGATGCCAATCATGCGGTAGCTGCGGCCGCGCAATACGTTGCCATCCCGGTCCACCACATCGGCCTTGGGACTCCACAGCACCAGGGTGCCGGTGGCGTAGGTGAATCGGCTGCCGGGGACCGCCAGGCCCTCGCCCTCAAGCTGCTTCGGGCGATCGGTGTCGGCCGACAGCAGCAGGTCGAACGGCGCGCCTTGCTTGATCTGGGTGTAGAACTGGCCGGAGGATCCGGAACTGATCAGCAGTTCATTACCGCTGGCCTGCTGGTATTTCGGCGCCAGCTTCTGCAGCGTGCCGGAGAAGTTCGCCGCTACGGCGATATTGAGCTGCTCGGCGTGGGCCGTGGCCAACGGCGCCGCAAACGCGGCGGCCAAGAGCGCGATTCGCAGCCGCCGAATGAATGGCAGGCGGTGCCTGCTGAATTTGATCATCTTAATCATTGACGGCGATCAGCACGTGCGACGACTTGACTAAAGCGCTGCAGGCGGCGCCTTCCAGCAAGCCGAGCTCCGTCAGCGCGTCGTTGGTGATAATCGCGGTCAGGATGCGACCAAAGGGCAACTGGATCTTGACCTCGGCATTGACGCTGCCGCGCACGATCGCACTGATGGTGCCGCGCAGCTGATTGCGCGCGCTGAGACGCAGGTTTGCGTCGGGCGACAGGATGATGAAACTCGCCTTGATCAGTGCCACGGCATTGCGGCCGGGCGCAAGCTCGAGTTCCTCGACCGCATCGTTGGTGATATTGGCGAAAATCTCCAGGCCGCCGCCCAGGTCAAGGATGACATCGGCATTGACGGCGCCCTTGCGCACGGTCTTGACGATGCCGCTTAATTGATTGCGGGCGCTGGTTTTCATCGTGATTGCCTTCATCAGTGCGCTGAGCTTGTGAAAATCGTGCACCTGCAGCTGCATCTGCTGCAGCAGCTGCTGATGACCGGATTCGAGCAAACGGTACAACCGCACCAGCTGCTGACCGTGCTCGGTAAGATGGCTGCCGCCGCCATGTCGGCCGCCGGTGGCGCGCACCAGCAGCGGCTTATCGGCCACGTTGTTCATCGCGTCGACCGCATCCCAGGCCGCCTTGTAGCTCAGGCCTACATCTTTTGCCGCGGCCGTGATCGAACCAGTCCGATCGATGCTTTCGAGCAGTGCAACGCGGCTGGCGCCGGCATATTTCTGCCCTTTGCGGTCCAGCCACAGGCCACCATGGATTGCAAGCGCCGTTGATTTTGACCTAGCCATGGGGCACCGCTCACTCGACCGGCGTGATCGCGACGCGCAGCACAGGGGCGGTTGCGGCGCTGAATTGCAGCAGCAGTTCGTGCCCGGCAGGCAGCAGGAACTGCACGATCTTATGCGGTGCCGTGCATCCGGGCCGGCCCTGGAAGTTACTGGAGTTGATCATCTGGCCATCGGCCACGACATCGATCCACGCGCCCTGGTCCATCGATACCCGGTAGCTCCCTGCCTGCAGCAGCTGCAGGCGCGCAAGGCCGGCAAAGGCGCCATCGACCTGCGTTTTCCTGCCGGGAGCCAGCCGCATGCTCACCTGACCCTGCGGTGTGAGCTGCAGCTGGTAAAGCCGACCGGGCAGCAGCAGCGGGGCCGATGCCACGTCGCGGGCGGCGGCGGCGGGCTGCGCCGCGACCGCGAACAGCGCGCGCTCGGGCGTCACATTGCCCGAAAAGCCGGCGCATGGATCGTCATCCGCGTGTGCCGTCCGGGTCACGGCACCGGCCGTCATCAGGCCCAGCGTCAGCAGGGCCGCCGTAAGCCGCCTACCAACCCCGCGGCTGCCGTTGGCTCGTTGCCGATTGCGTGCCCTCGTCATATGGGCGGTAATATAGCGAGAATCGCCGGCGGCCGAGCGACTGTCGCGCAACGCGCACATGAAGCGCCTTTCTGGCCATCGGCCGCAACGCCCGGTTTTCATTCGAAGGGTGACCGTCGGCGCCGGTCCGGCAAATACGGCGCAAAGCGTGCCAGCCCGATTCTGTTCCAATGGAAGAGGTCGGCCGAAATCGCCAGCGCTATGCGTGGCCCGATGGGCGAAAGTGCCGTGTACGTCATCACGTTTCGCTGCCGTGGCTCGACGAACGTTATGCGAGGATCTTCGCAGCCACCGCCGCCGTCAGATTGCCGTTCGTAGTCCGCTTCCGGCTCGAGCGCGATGCAGCTGCCTATCCCGCAACATATGAAACCTGCGGCATAGGCGGCAAGGTGCGGTACCGCCCAGACGGTGCCCTACGATCCGATGTTCAATTCAGCCTCACAAATCGAAGGAGACTCAAATGTATATTGGTGGCGGCATTCTTGGAACCATTCTGCTCGTTGTTGTCATTATCTACCTCGCGCGCCGGATATGAATTCACTCAGCGCTGGACACAACCTTCAGGCCGATCTTTCATCCAGTGAATAGCAAGCGTCGAACGTAATGTGTGCTGCCGCACAGAGAGAAGCGCGAGCGCGTGGCTCTATGCGTGGTGGTGCGCGCTGCGATCGAAACCCTGGAATCGGAGTTTAGTCAGAGGGCTCGAGAATGTCACGACGATCAGATGTCCTTGTGGACCGCTCGTTGCGATGCGGGGTGCGCGCGAGTCGGACTACCGTTGTGTCATGTCAGGTGGCGATTCTGCTCCCGAGCTTGCAGCGTGCTTGTAGGAACTGGAGACACCAGAGGATCTAGCGCTCATCAACGATATTCGGCTCGCGGTGAACGCGGCGCTCGAGGCGCCACCGGCGACGCATCGAATGGCAATTATGAGCCGTGAAATCGACGGTCTGGCTTATGAGCAGATCGCCGCGGCGATGCTAACGCCCATTGGCACGGTCCGTTCTCGGGTATATAGGGCGCGCGAACTGATCGACCATCAGCTGCGAATGGTGTTCGACGGCGGTCTTGGGCGTGGTACTCGGCGCCGGTCTCGCCCCCTGGGGCCGCTTGAAAAATCGCCGGCACGATTGCTGCATATGTCTGACCGGCGGGTATCGAGGCTGTTGAGGCATCGATCGTATTGCGTCTCAAGTTGGTGTTAATTCGATTTCTTTGACATCGGCGTGCTATGCACTCGGCGATTGCGATTCATGTCCGATGCGTTGGCCCCCCAACATTAAGATTTTCTAACGCGCGGCTAACGCAATTCTAATCTTGGTCCGATTAAATCCTGCTGCATGCGACTGCTCATTGTTGAAGACGACCGAAAGCTCGCGGATTTCGTCGCTCGTGGTCTTCGAGCCGAAGGTTTTGCGGTTGACCTCGCCGCGGACGGTCGCGAGGGCCGCGAGCATATCGACTCCTATCAATATGATCTGCTGATTCTCGACCTCATGCTACCGCTGATCAGCGGCACTGAGTTGCTACGAATGGTCCGGCGATCAAATCCAACTCTGCCGGTTCTCATACTCACCGCCCGAGATGCGACAGACGACAAAGTGAAGCACTTCGAGGCTGGGGCCGATGATTATCTGACCAAGCCTTTCGATTTCGCGGAGTTAGTCGTTCGTGTCAAATCATTGCTGCGGAGAACTCCGGTCGAACGAGCCGATGTGATACTGGTGTCCAATCTCGAGGTTAACCGATTGACTCGCCAGGTCCGTCGTGGCGGCCAGAACATCGAACTGACCGGTAAGGAGTACGCGCTTCTCGAATATCTGCTGTCCTCTCCTAGCCGCGTGTTCACGCGAACTATGATCCTGGAACATGTCTGGGACCAGAGTTTCGAGGGGGTCACCAACATTGTCGATGTTTATGTGCGGCACCTAAGACGCAAAGTGGATGATCCGTTTCCAGTTAAGCTGATCCATACTGTGCGCGGTATGGGTTACTGCGTGCGCGAGGCGCAGCAGTCGGCAGAAGCTGAATAGGAATGAACCACCGGTCTCTGGCCTTTCGCCTCTCGCTCTGGTACTCGTTGTTGCTAAGTGCGACCTTCGCGCTTGTCGGAACAGGCATGTTCTATGGCCTTCAGCAGTATCTGCGCTCCAGCCTGCGTGACTCGTTGCGGCGCCGCTCGGTGCAAGTCGAGCAGATTCTAGACCAGAGCAGACCCGACATCTCAGATGCGGAGATCTCCGATGCTATCAATACGCGGGTGTCCCCGGAATTCAACAATCGGTTTGTACGAGTGACGCGAGATCCTGCGACCTTGGCCTATCGCTCAGGGCCGCCAGCTGATCGGAGCTTCGACCCAAAGGCGGTGCCCCCGATCCCCGGCGACTGGCTCAACAGCGGGGTCGTCCGGCGCACAGTGACGGTGCAGGCTCAGCGGCTGATGGTGAGTGCGACGCGGATTGAAACGCCTTCCGGTCGCTATTTGATAGAGCTTGGAAGCTCGCTTGCATCAATCGATGCGCTGCAGGATCGGCTGCTGGCATTGCTCGGATTGTTGCTTCCCGCGCTCGTCGTCTGCGCTGCCGGCGGCGGTTACCTGCTCGTCAATTGGGCACTGCGCCCAGTCGATCGGATGTCCCAGACCGCAGAGCAAATGAGCATGAAGAATCTCGAGGCACGGCTGCCGGTAGTTCCTACCGGTGACGCGCTGCAACGCCTTTCGCTATCGCTCAACCATATGCTGAAACGTTTGCGCGATTCTGTGCAGAATTCGCGCCGATTTCTGGCCGACGCATCGCATGAGCTGCGCACCCCACTCACCGTGGTCAAAGGTGAACTTCAGGAAATCGTCGCTGGTGTCGCGGTACACGGAGAGATGCGAGAACGCATTGGAAGCGTGCTCGAGGAGGTTGCGCGCCTGGAACACTTGGTGTCCGGATTGCTCGCACTGTCGCGTTTTGATGCCGGCGAGGCGAAGCTTGAGTGGTCTGAAGTGGATCTGGCGGCACTCGGCGAGAGCACCTCAGAGCAGATGCGGTTGATCGCGGAGGATCGTGGCGTCGAGCTCGAGAGTTCTACGCTGGAACCGACGGTGGTCCGAGGTGATCGCGGTCGGCTTAAGCAAGTAATCGTCAACCTGCTCGATAATGCAATTCGTTTTACCCCGCGCGGTGGTAGCGTAGCAGTGCGTACAGCCCGCGACGATCTCTACAGTATCCTCGAGGTGCACGACACGGGTGTCGGCATTCCTACCGCTGCGCTACCGCACATCTTTGAGCGCTTCTTCCGCGTTGATGAGGCGCGTTCGCGTGAAGATGGTGGCGCCGGTCTTGGGCTTTCCATTGCCAAATCCATCTGCTCGGCCCACGGCGCGGAGATCGAGGTGGCGAGTGAGGTAGGCAGCGGTAGCTGCTTCCGACTCGTCTTCCCGCGGCCAGAGACAGCTACCGGTCCACGTGTTAGTGCGCGGGCCAATCGAAGCGACGCCGCATTGCGACACAAGCCGCAAAGTTTCTCGGTCGCGCGGGCACCAGCGACATTCAGTCCGGGTGCCGCAAGCTCCGCCAGCGAAGTCGGAGCCGGCGGTTCCTCGCAGCCCGCTCCTATGCCATGAGGATCTGATTGCATGTCGCTTGTTCGTTTCGTGCTCAATCATCCGTATACCGTGGCGGCGATGTTGCTCCTCGTCTGCCTACTCGGCATCGGTGCTGGGCTGCGCATGCCGATCGATATCTTCCCAGAAATCAATATCCCGGTTGTCAGCGTGGTCTGGACCTACAACGGCATGAGTGCCACGGACATCCAGAATCGCATTCTTTCGCTGCATGAGCGTCAGATGGCTTCCTTGGTGGACGACATCTCGCGCATCGAAGCTACCAGCTATGAAGGCGTGGGGGTCGAGAAGGTCTATCTGCACGAAGGCGCGGACGTCAGCCGCGCGGTGTCGCAAATCGCCAGCAGCGCGCTCGTGGTTCTCAAGTACATGCCGCCGAACATCACCCCGCCGATGGTGCTGCGGTATGGGGCGACCGATGTACCGATCATCCAGCTCAGTCTCTCGAGCAAGACGCTGCCCGATACCAAACTCAATGATCTGGGTCAGAACATCATTCGACCGGACCTGGCAGTTGTGCATGGCGCGGAAGTGCCGCAGCCTTATGGTGGTAAGCCGCGCGTCATCATGGCGGATCTGGATCCCCAGGATCTCGCGGCCCGGGGCCTGTCGCCCTCGGATGTGAGCGCGGCGCTGCAGAGTCAGAACGTCATTCTGCCGGCGGGGGATGTGAAAATCGGCAGCAAGGACTACGAGCTGTCGATGAACAACAGCCCCGACGTAATCGATTCCATTAATGCCTTTCCGGTCGCGCAGGTCGCCGGCAAGACCGTCTTCATGCGCGATATCGCGCACGTGCACGACGGCTTCCAGGTGCAGACCAACTCCGTCGCCGTGGACGGCACGCCGGGCGCCCTTATCACCATTCGCAAGACCGGCGGCGTATCGACCCTGGCGGTGATCGACGGTGTCCGCGCCGCGCTGGTCGACATCCGTAAAGTCATGCCCAGCGGCGTCAGCATCAAGCCGCTATTCGATCAATCCATCTTCGTTAACGCCGCGCTATTGAGCGTGAAGATGGGCGGTATGATGGCCGCCGGCCTCACGGCGCTGATGATCCTGCTGTTTCTTGGCAATTGGCGCCTGACCCTGATCATCCTCGCAGCAATTCCGCTCTCGATCATCACGGCCGTGTTGGCACTGTACGTCGGCGGACAGACACTCAACACCATGACGCTCGGCGGCTTTGCACTGGCGGTGGGTATTCTGGTCGACAACGGCACAGTGGTGATCGAGAACATCGAGCGCCATGTGGGCATTGGAGAGCCGTTGGCCGAGGCGATTGTGACCGGTGCCAGCGAGGTAGCAGTCCCGACCGTTTTGGCGACCTTATGCATCTGCATCGTGTTCGTGCCGGTGTTCCTGCTGCAAGGCACTGCCAAATACCTGTTCTCGCCGCTGTCGCTGTCGGTGTGCCTGTCGCTGCTCGCGAGCCTCGCGCTCTCCTTCACCATGGTACCGGTGCTGTTCGAGTACCTCATGCGCTCACACACCTCGGAAGCACATGATGCGCAATCACCCAGCCGTGCGCAGCGGCAGCGCCGCAATCCGTTCATGGCGATCCACGTCGGTTTCAACCACGGCTTTGAGCGGTTCCGCAACCGCTACCGCGACACGCTCGCGTGGACGTTGTCCGAGCCGTTGCAGACGGTGTTGTTCTTTGCGGTACTGATAGTCTGCTCGCTGCTGCTGTTCCCCGCACTAGGACGGGACTTCTTTCCGCAAGTCGATGCTGGCCAGATGCGCCTGCATGTGCGCGCGCCTGCGGGTACCCGGATTGAGCAAACGCAAAGCGATTTCGCGCAAGTTGAAGCTGTCATCCGGCGAATTGCTGGTAACGATCAGATCGATACGATTCTCGACAATATCGGTCTGCCCTATAGCGGCATGAACATCGCGCTGAGCGACTCCGCCACCGTCGGACCAATGGACGGCGAGATTCTGGTCTCGCTTAAGCCGAAACATGCGCCCACGGCAGCTCTAGTCGCGCGCTTGCGACGCGAGTTGCCCGAGCGCTTTCCCGAGCTGCAGTTCTTTTTCCAGCCCGCGGATATCGTCGATCAGGTACTGAATTTTGGGCAACCCGCTCCGATCGATATTCGCGTGTCCGGTCCAGACAGCGACGCGACCTATGCACTTGCGAGCAAGTTGGCGCATGACCTCATTCGTGTGCCAGGGATTGTCGACTCTCATGTCTTTCAGGTTCCAAATGCGCCGACGCTCAATGTGGACGTCGATCGCTCTCTGGCAGCGCAATTGGGCCTGCAGCAACGCTCCACCGCCAATGACGTTCTGATTACGACCAATAGCAGCGCCCAGAGCGCCCCAAATTTCTGGATCGATCCGAAAAATCGAGTCAGTTATCCACTAGTCGTGCAGCTGCCCACCTACCACATCGACTCTACGCATGACCTGTGGACGATGCCGTTGACAGCAGGCATTAATGGCGGTACGGGGCAGATGCTGATGAATGTCGCCAGTTTCCGGCGCGGGATCGCGCCGTTGGTGCTGTCCCAGCTCAATATCCGACCGGTGTTCGATGTCGACGCCGACGTGCAGGGTCGGGATCTGAACTCCGCTGCGACGGAAATTGATCAAGTCATCGCCGCGGATCGACCGGCCGCGTCGACGGCAATCTCCGTGGTGCTCAGCGGTCAGGTCGACACCATGCGCGAGAGCTATGATGGCCTGTTCTCCGGCATGGCATTGGCTGTTGTGCTGGTTTATCTGTTTCTGGTCATAAACTTTCAGAGCTGGCTCGATCCGCTGATCGTGCTGCTGGCCGTGCCGTTTGCCCTAGGAGGCGTCATGTGGATGTTGTATCTGACCGGTACGCATATGAGCGTGCCCGCGCTCATGGGCACTCTGATGTGTATAGGCCTGACCACCGCCAATAGCATTCTGGTGGTGACCTTCGCCAACCAGCGCATGGCAGCTGGCGACAACGCGGCGCTGGCGGCTGCCACCGCGGGATACACGCGCATACGCCCCGTGTTGATGACAGCCGGGGCGATGATTCTAGGCATGATTCCGATGGCGCTGGGCATCGGTGAAGGCGGTGAGCAGAATGCGCCGCTTGCACGAGCTGTCATCGGTGGACTGCTGTTTGCCACGTTTGCGACGCTGGTGTTTGTGCCTACCGTTTATCCGTTGTTGCGGCGTCGGGTTTCGGCCCTGCAATCCGTCTCTTCCGGGGGAGATCCCCTTGCCATCTAACGACATGGGACACACGTTGCGGCGCGCTGCAATCGCTGTGGCGGTGGTGCTGCTACTAGCCTTTCTGATCGTACATGTCACGAAATCACACACCGAGCACGGTCTCGCACACGCGTCCCGAGATGCGGCAAACTCGAAGCCGGTGGTGGATGTCGTGATCGTGCATGGCGCATCGGGGACGGGAGGCCTGACGCTACCCGGTGAGACCGCAGCGTGGTACGAGAGTACCATCTACGCGCGGGTCAGCGGCTATGTGGCCAAGTGGTATGTCGATATCGGGGATCAGGTCAAGAGCGGGCAGCTTCTGGCCTTGATCGACACGCCGGAACTGGATGCGGAGCTGCTCGCTGCCAAGGCCAAATTGCAGATGTCGCAGGCGCAGGTCAAGGTAAAGCAGGCCGATGCGACGTTTGCGGCCAGCACCTATGCCCGTTGGCGTGACTCCCCCAAGGGCGTGGTGTCCGAACAGGAGCGCGACGACAAGAAGGCGGGAGATTCTTCCGCTCTGGCGCAACTCGATGCTGCGCGCGCACAAGTCAATTCCGATCAGGCGGATGTCGATCGCCTGACCGCGTTTGAACAATTCAAGCGCGTCACGGCGCCTTATGCCGGCACCATCGTCGAGAGGCGCATCGACATAGGCAATCTCGTTACGGCTGGGAGTTCAAACAGTACCACCTCTCTCTATCGCATAGTCCAGGATGACCCAATTCGAGTATTTGTCGATGTGCCTCAGAGTGCAGCCCCTGACCTGATGAAGGTCGGCGTGCCCGCAAAGATATTTACCAACGACCTATCCGGCCAGAGCATCGCCGGGCGCATCACCCGAACATCCGATGCCATCGATCCGAAGGCGCGCACGTTTCGCGCGGAGCTGGACATCCCCAATCCCGATCGGCGGCTGGTACCCGGGTTCTACGTTCAGGTTACATTCCAACTGCAGAACAGCGGCATGAGCCAGGTGCCTGCCGCGGCGCTGGTGTTCAGCGCCGGAGGACCGAAAGTCGCAGTAGTCACCGGCGACGGTACCGTGCGGTTTCAATCCGTAACGATAGGCCGTGACGATGGCGATAAGGTTGAATTGAGCTCGGGCGTATCCGACGGCGATCGACTCGTACTCAACATCAGCAACCAGATCGTCGCGGGGGACAAGGTACGCGTCAGCAGCGACGAACCACCGGGTTCGAGCGTGGCCATGCGAGACCGCTGAGATGAAGACGGCAAGCTCGCTGAGCTGCGCAGTGTTGGGCACCTGGCTCGCCGGTTGTGCAGTCGGTCCCAATTATCATGTGCCCAAGACCGCTACGCCGCCCGAATTTGTAGCCGCGCCGGCTTCAGCGGGGTCCCGGGCACCGGCAATGCAGGCTGGCGTCGACTTGACCCAATGGTGGCACGCGCTCGATGATCCGGAGCTGGATTCGCTCATTGATCGGGCTATTCGGGCCAACCCTGATATCGAGATTGCGCTGACTCGCCTGCAGGAGGTTCGCACGGGGGAGGCGGTCCTGGTGGGCAACGTGCTTCCGGTAGTTGCCGCCAGCGCGGCAGCGGGACGCGGCACCGGCAGTGACATGACGCGAGCGGGTGCCGCATCAGCCCTTCGTGCAGCGGACAATAAAGGCTCACTCAATCAGATCGAACAAGTCGCCGGCTTCGCTGCCACGTGGGAGCTCGACCTGTTCGGCGGCTATCGCCGCGCGATTGAAGCCGGCAAGTATGATATCCAAGCCGCCGCCGCAACCCGAAATGCGGTGCTCATCAGCGTCATCGCTGATGTGGCTCGCAACTATGTCGATATGCGCGGTTTGCAGACCCGGCTCGCGATCATCGGTAACAACATAACGACTGCTAAGCAATCCAGCGATTTAGAAAAAGCCCGATTCGATCAGGGACTGACCAATGAATTGGACCTCCAGTTGGCCAATCGGGAGCTTGCAACACTGCAATCCGAACTTCCGCCCC
>Ga0181537_10003442_pt1 | contig 13540 bp, 9 predicted proteins | sample PEATcosm2014_Bin_39_FD_119765 | JGI IMG/M metagenome (GOLD analysis project Ga0181537, IMG submission 119765) | Peatland microbial communities from MTU Mesocosm Facility, Houghton, MI, USA - PEATcosm2014_Bin23_10_metaG | ecosystem: Environmental > Terrestrial > Soil > Wetlands > Peat | place...
CGATTGCCCAAGGATGTGAACATCGGGCGCGCCAAGCTGCGCGGCCTGGAATCGAACGGCATGCTGTGCTCCTCGCGCGAGCTGGGTCTCGGCGACGAGCATGAGGGGATCCTGGAGTTACCCGGCTCGCTGCCGCTCAATCAGGATCTGCGCGCGACGCTTGACCTCGAGGATGTGGTGCTGGAGGTGAACGCGACGCCGAATCGCGGCGATTGCATGAGCGTGTTCGGCATTGCGCGCGATTACGCGGCCGCGCAGGAGCGGCGCTATCTGCCGCTGCGCGTGCAGCCCGTGGCGGCGCGCGGCGCGCACGCCTTCCCCGTGATTCTCGATGCGCCCGCGGCCTGTCCGGTGTTTGCCTCACGGGTGATCCGCGGCGTCACGGCCGGCGCGGCATCGCCCGCGTGGCTGCGCGAGCGCCTGCGGCGGGTCGGAATCAACAGTATTTCGCCCATCGTCGATGTGACCAATTACGTGATGATGGATCTGGGCCAGCCCATGCACGCCTACGATCTCGCCAAGCTGAGCGAGGCCATCCACGTGAGATTCGCGCGGCCCGAGGAGCGCCTGACGCTGCTCGATGACCAGGAATATGCGCTCGACCCCGAGCACTTGGTCATCGCGGATGCGCGCGGAGCGATCGGTCTTGCGGGCATCATGGGCGGGCGCCGTACCGCAATCTCCGAATCGACGGTCGATGTGCTGTTGGAATCGGCACACTTTGCGCCTGCGGCGATTGCCGGACATGCGCGCCCGCTGGGGCTGCTGACCGATGCGGCCCAGCGATTCGAGCGGGGGGTGGATCCGACCCTGCCGCCGCTCGCCATCGAGCGTGCGACGGCGCTGCTGCTCGGCATCGTGGGCGGCGAGCCCGGGCCGGTGCAGGTCACCCGCGCCGGCGCCGTCGAGGAGCCAGGGTGGGTGAGTCTGCGGCGCGCGCGCGTCGCGAGACTGCTCGGGGTGTCGGTCCCCGACGAGGAGGTGCACGCCGTGCTGTCGGCCGTGAGCGATCGGGTGCAGAGCGAGCCTTCGGGCTGGCGCGTGCGCAAGCCGCCGCACCGCTTCGACATCGGCATCGAGGCCGACCTCATCGAGGAGGTGGCGCGCCTGCGCGGCTTCGACAGCATCGCGGAGAGCCACGCCACGGCGCCGCAGGTGGCGGGCGAGGCCCCCGAGTCGCGCGTGTCGAACGATCGTCTGCTGACGGCGATGGCCGACCGAGGCTACCGCGAGGTAATCACCTACAGCTTCGTCGATGCGGAGTTGCAGCGGCAGTTATTTCCCAATCTGCGCAGCCTCGAGCTGGCGAACCCCCTGTCCGCCGAGCTGAGCGAGATGCGCGTGTCGCTGTGGGTCGGACTCGTGCAAGCCTGCCGCGAGAATCTGCGCCGCCAGCAGTCGCGAGTCCGGCTGTTCGAGATCGGCAAGAAGTTCCTCGTGCAGGGCGCGGCGCCCGGCGGGCAGCTCAGCGAGATCGAAACGCTCGCCGGAATCGCCACCGGCGCGCGCTGGCCGGAGCAATGGTCCAGCGCGGCGGTGGCGCTGGATTTCTACGATGTGAAGGCGGATCTGAGCAACGTTCTGGCGCTCACCGGCGATGCATCTTGCGTGCGATTCGAGGCCGATTCGCTCGACTGCCTGCGTCCGGGGCGCACGGCGCGAATCTATCGCGGCTCGACGGCCGTGGGATGGCTGGGCGAGATGCATCCACAGGTCGCGAGGGCCGTCAATCTACACGGGACGGCTTTTTTATTTGAATTAGAAATAGATACAGCATTTATCGCTAATCCATTGCAATTCCACAAGATTTCCAAGTTTCCGAGTGTGCGCCGAGATTTGGCCATCGTGGTGGACGAAAGCGTCCCCCTCGCAGTTTTGCAGGAAAATGTTACTGTTAGCGCGTCAGGCCTATTAAACGAGCTGCGGGTGTTCGATGTCTATCGAGGCCCGGGCATAGAATCTGGACGAAAAAGTATCGCTTTAGGCTTGATATTACAGGATTCTTCCCGCACTCTTGCTGACGTCGATGCAGACGCTGTGGTAGCCGCAGTGGTTGCGCGGTTACGGGATGTATTGAGCGCCACAATAAGAGATCAATAAGCATGGCAGCCCTCACGAAGGCAGAGATGGCCGAAGCCCTATTCGATCAGCTGGGGCTCAACAAGCGCGAAGCGCGCGAACTTGTGGATTTGTTTTTCGAAGAAATCCGCGCCGCCCTATCCTCGGGCGAGCAGGTCAAATTATCCGGCTTCGGCAATTTCGATCTGCGCGACAAGAACCGGCGTCCGGGGCGCAATCCCAAGACCGGCGAGGAGATCCCCATCAGCGCGCGTCGCGTTGTCACATTCCGTCCGGGACAGAAATTAAAGGCCCGCGTCGAGGCGTATGCTGGAACCAAGCAACAATAGCGAACTGCCGCCGATCCCGGGAAAGCGGTACTTCACCATCGGCGAAGTGAGCGACCTGTGCGGCGTCAAGCCGCACGTGCTGCGCTACTGGGAGCAGGAGTTCCCCCAGCTCAAGCCGGTCAAGCGGCGCGGCAACCGCCGCTACTATCAGCGCCAGGACGTGCTGATCATCCGCCAGATACGGAGCCTGCTGTACGAGCAGGGATTCACCATCGGCGGAGCCCGCAACCGCCTCGCCGGCGACGATGCCCAGGTGGACCTGAACCAGAGCCAGCAGCTGATTCACCAGATGCGCCTGGAACTCGAAGAGCTGATCAAGATCCTGCGCCGCTAGGGTGGTATCATCCGCGTTCGGTCGGGGCGTGGCGCAGCCTGGTAGCGCACTTGCATGGGGTGCAAGGGGTCGCAAGTTCGAATCTTGTCGCCCCGACCAATTACTTACGCGTGTTGAGATTTCGGCTTGGGTACACCCTTGGGTACACCTTGTGTTTGAACGCCGCGCGTACTGCCTTTTACCTTCCGGCGACGCCTGAAATCTCTCTCACGCGAGGTCGACCCCCTCGTTTTCACGGCATTATTGACGGGCTCCGTTTCTGAGCCAAACTTCGGCTTCGTCGGGTATGAGAGAGCGGCTGATATGGTACCCCTGCAAATACTCAATGCCAGCGGAAATCGCCCGCATTTCCATTGCTTCGGTTTCGACCTGAGTTGCCACAACCGGTATATTCATCACCGTACCGATGGAATGGATGATCGCGACGATGGCGTCGTTGCGCACAATATCCTTGCCGCTTTGCAAGTACCTGCTGATGATCTTCAATTGATTTATCTTCAAATCGACGATTTGATTCAGCGCCACAAGGCCCTGCCCGAAGTGATCGATATTTGTCAGAATTCCAAGCCGCGATAGCGCCACAGTTTTCTCGGCGACCCGAAGAAAATCGGACTGCAGCGCCGCCTCATCAAGATCAAAACGCAGCCATTCGAGGCCAATGTCCAACTCAGTGGACAGCGAAGTACACAGCCCTACAAGGTCGAGACTGAGAAACTGCCTTGCCGAAAGATTCACGCTGACAGGAATGAGCGGCAGTCCCTTGCGCAGCCACAGTTTACCTTGCACCAATGCTCGTCGGATAGTCCATTCAGCAAACTGCGTCACCAACTGGCATTGATCGATGAGCGACAGAAACTCTTGTGCCATTAAATCGCCTTTGGCCGGATGCTGCCAACGGGCAAAGGCCTCAAATGACTGCAGAGTTTTGGTTTTGGAGCTGACGACGGGCTGGTAGGCAAGCCACAATTGGCCACTACTCATGGCATCGATGAAACCTTGGCGCACAGAGTCCTTATGCTCTTTGTCCGACATCATGCTACCGGTAAAGGATTTGAATGTGTTTCGGCCGGCGAGCTTAGCTTGATAGAGGGCAAGATCGGCGCCTTCCAGCAATTCATCATATTCAATCGCATGAAGCGGGCACATTGAAACGCCAATGCTCACACCTATCTCAACGCTTTGTCCTTGAATTGTGACCGGCCTGCGGATCTCTTTGAGCATCCGCTCTGCCGTTTGGTCCGCATCCTCAACTCCTCGCAGATCCAACTGCACGATGGCAAATTCGTCCCCTCCCAACCTTGCTACGACATCGCGCGAGCGCATCAATGTCGTTAGCCGCCTGCCAACTTCGATGAGCAATTCATCGCCCGCCGCATGGCCCATTGTGTCGTTCACGGGCTTAAATTTGTCGAGGTCCAAGACGTAAACCGCGGAGAGCGTTCCATCGCTAATCGCAAACCTGATCGCGTTTTGAATGGCCCTTTCAAACATGAATCGATTAGCGAGGCCCGTCAGCGGATCGCGCAGTGCCATTGTTTCGAGACGGGCCTTCTCGATGTATTCGATCAACAATCCCCGCAATCTCGCAGCGGATTCGACCTCTGCTTGGCTCCACAACTCCGAAGAGCCCTTAACCTGCTCGGTCCAGGCCTGGAAAGAGGCTCGCGGAGTCAAGTCGGCCACATCATCCCCGATGACCGCAGCGCTTTGTGGTTTGCCTGCCCACTTGACCGTTTCGATTTGTTCGGGACGCATCAACAGCAGAAAATCCTGACCCCCTAATGGAATATACAAAAGGCCGCTCGCAAACCGGACCAAGGCCGGATACTTGGCTAGCGCGGAATCGATGGTCGTGCTCGCGGATATTGCACCCCTGTCGTAAATGTCCAGCCAGTTGAGCAACGCGCTGAGGCTGATATCGTCTGGAACGTGGCCCCCGTGAAAATGCTCATCATCTAAGCGTGCCAGAATGGCTTCGGCCCTAAAGGTCTCCCGAATTTGGGCCAGCTGCGAAATAATCGCGCGCTTGCTACTGTCGTGGGCTCGCAAAGCCGCCAGAATTGCAGCCAATGCTTCCCGGAAACCGGCACGTTCCTTCTCGAGCTGCATGGCGTTCATATCGGTCATATGAATGGCGGTGATGCGTGCCAATTCCTCGCACAGCTGTCGCTCGCTCAGCGACACAGTTTTCGGTGTCAAATGGTGGCATGCGATGAGCCCCCAAAGCCGTCCTGCGACCACGACCGAGACGCTGAACGATGCTTCGACCCCGATGTTTTTCAGATATTGGATGTGCACGGGATGAACAGCGCGTAGCTGCGAAAAAGACAAGTCAACCGGCTCCGAATCCAGCGTTCGGATAATGGGGACCGAGTCGCAGCGGATATCGGCGATAATCCTTTGCCAGTTGACCAAGTACAAGCGGCGGGCGCTGGCCGGTACGTCGGTTGCCGGAAACCTCAAGCCCAGAAATCCTTGCACACCCGGGGTCAAAACTTCTGCGATTACCGTGCCGTGCCAATCGGGTAGAAACTTGTAAAGCATCACACGGTCGAAACGCGAAATGCCCGCAACGGTTTCCAACAGCAGCATGCTCGCGCCTTCCGGAGTATCGGTAGCGCCTAGTGCCTGCAGGTAGGTCACGCGATCTGCAAATACGAATTGATGCGGCTCCGTCTGATTGGCTTCGATTTCAACTAGTGTGATGTTGTTCACCGAGTGATTGGCCATTAGCACCGTCTGGCCATTGAGCTCCGAGTTTTGGATCTGCGACAAATGCAGGCCCGGCGCACCGTCGGGTTTGAATAAGGTGGACACCTGGTCCGGGCGAAACAGCAGGTTCCACTTCTGACCGAGGAGGTCCTCGGGGCGTTTGCCGGTAAATTCTCGAACATTCGCGGAGCAGGCGCAGATCAACTCCGTATGTCTATCGATCGCAATGAGCGCGCCAAATGATTGCACTCTGTTAAGCAGATGAAGTTCCGCGGCCTTACAATCACCAAAGGGTGCGTTAGACATTGTGTTCCCGGTATCCCTCAATCGAAGCGAAACAACTGGTGAAGGTAGAAAAAGCGATATCCGCTCCGTCCAGTAATTGTTGTTCGGCATCGCCTGTGGGGCAGATTTGGCCCAGGTGGTCGCAGACGAGAGGCCACTCTTCCGCCAGTCGAAGCTGGATCTCCCAAAACGCGAAGGCACAAGGCACAAGCTGCGGCAGATGTTTTCGCAGTTGCAAAGCGATGAACTTACTTCCCTGCGTCGCGCCCTCCAATACATATCGAGAGCCCCAATACTGCCATTCAGTGCGTATCCTGCGCCGCTTTGGATCTAAGGCCTGTACACTGTGCGGAATGTCGGTCAATTGCTCTAACTCATACAAGTCATGTATGAGTGCAGGCAACCGGGGTGTGTACGTCGGCACTTTCCCAAGGGCCAGCGTCGTCTCCAAGGACCGGTGATCGCCCTCCAGAGATTCGTGGGCTTGTGCGTATCCGCTAAGCGTTCGGCAATAATCGGACAAGCTTAACGCTGGTTTCAGGAGGGCATGGAGTGCGGGCGAGCTATCGAGCTGTCGGTGCATTGGCGTCGTGTGCTGTTTGAGAATCTGCCGGACGGAAGGCTTGGTGCCTGACAGCGCCAATCCAGCCGTTTGGGTGTTTTCTGGCATCAAGTTGGTCCGCGCAAGGCGAAGTCAAACAAAAGCCGGAGGCTCGCTGCGCGTTATTGAAGCAAGTGATTGAGCATTTACGTCGTATTCGCGGTGGGCCCCGTACGACGTAAGCTACTCTATTTCAATCGCCCAACACATTCGGTACGGTAGCGCACGCACAGCACGAGATTGACAGGAAACACGCATCGGGAATTCATATGGCGGGGCGAAGTTCAAAGCCCGGTTATCGAAACGAGGCGCGCCGAACCTCGAAACCCCGAAATTGAAGCCGATCGCAGATGAGTGCAAGTTCCAGTTCATCGTCGGGGGTATGGGATGAATCCAGACTTGCGGCTACCCCGAACTCGAGTTCAAATGTACGCGAACGTACAGACGCGCGGAACGCCTTGGCATAGAAATGCCGAGTGCTATCCGACCTTCTCACGACAAAGCGAGCGGGCGATTCCAATTGATCGTCGCCGGACGATGGCAACGTTTAGCAGCGCCTCTCTCCCCAATTCGTGATCAAGTAACACGCATGTATCCCCAATATCCATGATGCCGGGGCCCCGCTGGCCGTTTGCGAGTAACATGCTTCGAGTGGCAAGCGCCGGCGTCGCGTTGTTTGCAGCGGCCATCCTCATAAGCTGGTCCGAGCGTTGGACTGCGGTGCTCCAAGTGGCGCCTGGATCGCCCTCGACGGAATACAACGCCGCGTTGTGCCTGATCCTGTGCAGTGCCGGTGTGGCGCTATTGCCGAGCCGCTTTGGTCGCTTTGCGATCGTAGCGGGCGGCCTCGTAGCGATTGTGGGCATCGCAACTGCCCTTGAGTATTTCTCTTTTCCCTTCGGCATCGATAATCTCCTCGTACGGGACTATATTGTTCCCGCCGTTGGCGCATTTCCTGGACGCATGTCGCCTCTCAGTGCGGACTGTTTTATTATTCTGGGCATCTGCTTGATCATTGCGGGAGCGGCCGACAACCGACAATGGGCGCTTTTGCTGGCGGGCTCGCTCGCCAGCGTCGTCGCAGTGATTGCGGCAGGTCAAATACTCGGATACAGCCTAGGCATCCAGGCCGTTGATGACTGGGGCGCGTACACACGAATTGCGATCCGCAGCGCCGTGGCTTACTTGGTATTGGGAGCGGCCATTCTGATCTGGGTCTGGGACGCCGCGAGCAGGCTGAATTTTAAATTGTCCAACTGGCTGACGATGCTCAGTTCGGTGACGCTGATCGCTCTGATCACGTTTGCTTCATGGGCCAGCGTGGCACAGATGAAAAACGCGATAGACTGGCGTACACATACTATCGACGTCATCTCCGGCGCAGAAGTGCTGCTCGGAGACCTTACCGACATATCTCGTGGCATGCGCGGTTACGCGCTCACCGGCGAGGCCGCCGCACTGGCGATGTATAGCAGGGGCGTTGCGGAAGCACCAGAGCAGCTCTCCGAATTGAGGAGTCTCACTCGGGACAACCCGTCGCAAGTTCCTCGCCTGGATGCGCTTGCAAAGGACCTCGCCGATGTCCTGAGCGACGCGCAACGACTTCGCCTGAGCCGCAATTTTGGATCTCCTTCCGCGGCCCTCCAACCGCTCGACGACGGAGATGGGCGGATTGCGATGGATCGCGCGAGCGCCGATATATCGTCATTCACCAATGCGGAGCGTGCTTTACTCGTGACGCGCGACGCGGCCTCTCGTGAAAAAAACTCCAATACGGTGCGCCTGCTCGTGATGATCAGCGTCTTAGCACCCATATTGCTCGTGCTGGCACATATTATGGCGGGCGCCGAAATGAGCCGCCGCCGCCGCACCGAAGCGAAACTCCAGGCAGTCTCTTCGCTGCAGACCGCCATTCTCAATGCAGCCAACTACGCGATTATCGCCACTTCAGTGGATGGAATCGTCACGAGCTTCAACTCGGCGGCGGAACGTTGGTTTGGTTATGACGCGGCCGAAGTTATCGGTCAACCAGCGCCGGCGGCGTGGCACGATCAGGCTGAAGTTCGAGCACGCGCGGCTGCATTGTCCGTCGAACTGGAACGCAAGGTGTCACCCGGATTTGAAACCTTCGTTGCGAAGGCGCGGCTTGGTCACCGCGACGAAAACGAATGGACGGCGATCCGTCGGGACGGCAGCCGATTTCCGGTGTGGCTCTCCGTCACCGCCGTGCTCGATGTCGCGGGGCATGCAGTCGGATACGTGAGCGTAATCGCCGACATAGCCAAGCGTAAGCTACACGATGCGGAACTCCGTCTGAGTGAGGAACGGTTTCGCCGCGCGTTCGACGACGCACCAATCGGAATGGCATTGGTCGGGCTAACCGGCCGCTGGCTCAGGGTCAACCGCTCCCTGTGTGACATGATCGGCTACACCGACGCGGAACTTCTGAAAACGGATTTGCAGGCCGTCACACATTCCGACGATCTGCCACAGGAATTGGAACTGTTCCGGCGAGTGCTCGCCGGGGAGATTCCGTCATATCAGATGGAAGCGCGCAACTTGCACAAAAATGGGGGCGTGGTGTTCGTCCAATTGACCGTTTCGCTGGTACGTGACCCGAGCGGCACCCCGATCTACTTTGTCAAGCAAAGCGAGAACATCACCGAACGCAGAGAGATCGATCGTATGAAAGGCGAGTTCATCTCCACAGTGAGTCACGAGCTGAGGACGCCGTTGACCTCCATTCGCGGATCCTTGGGGCTGATCGATGCGGGCGTGCTCGGGAAGCTGCCGGAGAAAGCGGAGGCTATGCTAAAGATAGCGTACCAAAACAGCGAGCGACTGGTACGGATTATCAATGACATTCTCGACCTTGAGAAAAGCAGCTCCCGCAGCGTTCAGCTGCATATCGAGAGCGTATCGGTGCCTGTATTCCTGCGGGAGGCGTTGGCGGCCAATCAAGGATATGGCATGAAATACCAGGTTCGGTTCATCCTCGAGTCGACGCCCGACATTGAGGTACTAGCCGACCGGGACCGCCTGATGCAAGCGATGGCAAATCTCTTGTCGAACGCCGCAAAGTTTTCCCCGCAAGGGTCTGAAGTGAGGGTGCGCGCGTGCGTGCGCGACTTGCAGGTGCGTTTTGAAGTGCAGGATTACGGCACAGGTATTCCGGAGGGGTTTCGGGGGCGCATCTTTGAGAAGTTTGCCCAGGCCGATTCTTCCAGTTCCCGGCGCCACGAGGGAACCGGTCTTGGTCTCAGCATCACGCGCCAGCTGGTGGAAGCAATGAACGGCACGATCGGATTCGCCACTGTTGCCGGCAAGGGCACCATCTTTTATTTCGAGTTACCTCGCGCAGGCAAAGCGCCGAACGGTCTCCCAGGGGACATGCCGCCAGAGCTGGCGCAACCGGCGATAGTGAGCGACTCGAACGACGACTCGAACGGCCTCATCGCCGTTGCGCCGCAGCTTCCGCGAATATTGCACGTGGAGGACGACGCAGATCTGAGCAACGTCATTGAAGCAGCTTTCGCAGGCAAGGTCGAGCTGGTCAACGTCGGTACGTTGGAAGGGGCTAGGGTGTTGTTGCGCGAGGGGTCATTTTCGGTGCTGATGCTGGATCCTGGGCTGGCTGACGGCGACGGACTCAGCCTCCTCGATCAGCTTCCGGATCTCGGCGCCGGTTCCATTCCGGTCGTCGTTCTTTCCGCCACGGAGGTCTCGAGTGACGTTCGCCATCGAATCGCCGCCGTCCTGGTCAAGTCGCGTGTGTCGGAATCTCACATCGTTCAGACCATTCTCTCGCTCTTGCCTGTATCAGCATCCTCATAAAGGCGGCTCTTCTGTGCAGTGCCTATCGCGCTGACGCAGCTTCGACTTCTTGCGTGAGCCGTCGCGCGCATTTCCTCAGTCGCCGCAACATTTGCGGCCCGATCGCCGTTTCTTGCGAAACATCACGCGCCTTGAGACATGCAACGAGTAACTCGATTTCCCCGGCGGATTCGCTTACCGCAGAGAAGCCAAATATGGCTCCGCTCCCATGAATCTTGTGTGCCATGTGCTCCAATTTATCAATCACGATCGGGTCCCCGATATGTTCGCACGCGATCAGTTCACTCAGCACTGCGGCCTCGAGCCTCGTGCGCTGCAAAAAGTGCACCGCAAGCGGCGCCAAGGCCAGTGCCAATTGATCTCTACCCTCTAGCTCATCCATCAACGGGCATCTCAATGGCCCTGTCGTTCCAGAGCGCGAACACTTGCTTAGTGAGCTGCATCGGATCGAACGGCTTGCCGATGACCCCCGTCGCTCCCATCTTGCGAAACAAGTCCACCTCCCGGGGCATGGCCTTGGCGGTCACGAAAATCACCGGTATTTGCGCAATTGCAGGATCCTCGCGCATGCGTTTCAGTGTTCCCGGTCCATCAAGGCCGGGCATCATGACATCGAGTAGCACAAGATCGGGTCTCAGCTCGCGCAAAAGCTCGAGTGCTTGTTCCCCAGATTCGCCGATATGCACCACCAGGCCCTTTGTCAGGCTAAGCGTCAACTGTACGATTTCTCGAATGTCCGGTTCGTCATCGACATATAGCACTGACTGCAATGCTGTTTGGCTCATGATCCACTCCGTATGAGAGGTTCTACGCCGCGGTTAGAGAGTCAGCGCAAGTTACGCAGTCACGCCCACGTTCCTTGCTGGCGTAGAGATATGCATCTGCGTGATTGAGGAGCGCATCGAGGGTGATCTTCTTTCGACGGTCGAGAGCGTCCAGCCCGCTGACCCCAATACTGACGGTTACTTCGACCGCGCCTGCGCGCGTGATGACAGGCGATTCCGCGATCGCGCGGCGCAACCGCTCCGCTACGATCTTGGCGCCCGCAAGACCGGTTTCCTCGAGTACTATGGAAAATTCCTCGCCGCCTATTCGAGCGCACCAGTCGGTGTTGCGGGGCAAACATCGGCCGATACGCTTTACAACCTCCTGCAGTACCGAGTCGCCGGCTGCGTGCCCGAAGCGGTCGTTGACTGTCTTGAAATGATCGATGTCGAGCGACATGAGGGACACATTGCCGCCAAAACGCAATACCCGCTCGAGCTCTCGGTTCAGGCGTCTGCGAAGGTAACGGCGGTTTGGCGCGCCGGTCAAGTCGTCGGTCAGCGCCAGCCGCCGCTTGTCCGCCAACGCACCCTTCAGCGAATGCTCCAGCGTCAGAATGCGCCGAGCAGTACGCAGGCGTGCGAGCACCTGCGCCGAGGACATGCGTTTGCTCAAATAGTCGTCGGCACCGGCCTCTAGGCCGGCAAGAACATCGGCTTCGGCGTCCTGAACCGTCAGCAGCAGGATGTAAATGTAGCCGGGCCATGACTCCTGACGAATGGCTCGGCATAACGACAGCCCATCCAAACGGGGCATTTTGAGGTCTGTGATGACTATCGGGGAAAATATCTCTTTCAAGGAGCTGAGCGCAGCCGAACCGCTCGTGGCCGTGCGAACCTCGAATCCGCTGGCGGTCAGGATGATTTCCAGGTGCGCGAGCGCCAGCGCGTCGTCATCGACGAGCAGCACGTTTGGCGCCCTTCCAATATCAAGCGAGAGAACCTGTGTAACAGCTCCGATATCCGCATTCATTGCGCCCCCAGTCCTCGTGCGTCGGACAATTCCGAACCCCGCAAGATAACGGGGTCACTCAAGCTCGTCACGTGCGTCAACTCAGCGTCCGGTGCTCCCTCTCGAGTGAGCATCTCGCTGAGCAGTCGAGCTTCGTCGAGATTGGCTTCGACCAGCAGGACAGGCTTGGCCGCAGAGTCCTTCACTGAATTCGAGTCTTTTTCGACAGCTCGCCCTCCGCCCGATGGAACTGAGCGCGGACCTTCACCAGGGCGGCCACGGAAATAGAGTGGCCATCCGGAAATCGATCGCGGCACACCAATAGCCCGCCCAGTACACAATTTGCCTGCCCTCTCTGCATGAAGAGTACATCTTTCCCTTGCAACGTGTCGGCCGACGCTGCATGAGGTTGGACACCGTAAGCAGCGGCTCTCACGATTTATGAGAGCCCTAGGAGAACTGCTGCAATTCTTTGATTCTTCCGCCTTCTGGCGAAACAGCCGCAATATGAGGCGACCGTGCAGCAATGAGACTACAGCATCTGCCTTTCGAATGTGCCCGTATGTGACGTGCTAGCCAAGTTTCAAGCTCGACCCTGTTACCTTAAGGGAGCTCGCCAAACGTGAGGCGCGAGGAAGCGACGTCTTGGAATCAGAGAGCGTTAGCGACCCTAGCAAGGTTGCTCGGACTAAACGGCCAGGAATTGAGGCTTCACATGGAACTGAGGAGAATTGGGCAAATGCGCGACAGCTGCGACGATCAGAACATAAACAGCGGTGTCATCACTGGCCGGTTCTTGGTACTCGCGGGTGAGACCCAGCGGAAAATTCTCGTGGTCGACGACTTTCGGTTACTTAAATGTGAGCTACTGCATTGACGGGCATGCGAAATTAGCAGATGCTCTGCAAAGGACCGATACCTTGGTCAATACCGGAAGCTAGCCGGTTTCCTGCGCTGACCACGCGATTATCTACCGTCGATTGAGGTTGCAAGGATGCCATCCATTGACAGCAAGCGCATGCAAGAACCCGAAGCTTGGACCGGTGTTTTCTGCGCGCCGCCGATTTAGCCGACGCCGCGGTGAGCGGTCGAGCCGTCGGTCTGCACCAGTCGGTCCGCGCCACGTGCATCTCCTGGATCTCCGCGACCAGCGTGGCCTTCATCAAAGTGCCGATTTTCTCGTCCGCCGACCGAGGCGAGTCCGGCCCGTGCCTGGAGGATTTGATCGCATTGGGGGAAGGTGAAATTCGGTGGCGGCCCACGATGGGCGGACCCCGGCGCGAAACATCAGGACCCATTCGAGACAAATCGTGAATAAATCCAAGCCGAAATTAAAGCCCCTCGCAAAGAATAAATATAGGCATGAAAGTCACTTCCGCCGCCAACTGCCCAAATCCCCGACCGGCATCCAGGGCCTGGACGAAATCACGGGCGGCGGGTTGCCCAAGGGACGACCAACCCTGGTATGCGGGGGGGCGGGCTGCGGCAAGACGCTGCTCGCGATGGAGTTTCTGGTACGTGGTGCCACGCAGTTCCACGAGCCGGGCGTATTCATGGCTTTCGAAGAGACTGCCAAAGACCTGACTGAGA
>Ga0181537_10003443_pt1 | contig 13538 bp, 9 predicted proteins | sample PEATcosm2014_Bin_39_FD_119765 | JGI IMG/M metagenome (GOLD analysis project Ga0181537, IMG submission 119765) | Peatland microbial communities from MTU Mesocosm Facility, Houghton, MI, USA - PEATcosm2014_Bin23_10_metaG | ecosystem: Environmental > Terrestrial > Soil > Wetlands > Peat | place...
GCGGGATAGTCCCCACCCTTTGCCACGCTGGTGCGCCCAGGCTCTGGTTTCAGCACCTGCTGCACTCCATCGTCGGCCTTTGGAGGCGGAACGACCTTGGGCAGTTCCCTGCCCTCGATCAGTAACCGAATTTCATTGGCATCCAAAACTTCGCGTTCCAGCAATGCACTGGCGATTCGCACCATAGCGTCCGTGCTCTCGGAAATAATGCTCTTCGCTTGGTTATAACCCTTGCCGATCATGCGGCGAACTTCTTCGTCAATCTTAATCGCGGTGGCTTCGCTGTAATCGCGATGTTGCGCGATTTCGCGTCCTAGGAAAATCTGCTCTTCTTTCTTGCCGAAGGTCAGGGGACCAAGCTCGCTCATGCCAAACTCGCAGACCATCTTGCGAGCTAGTTCAGTAGCCCGTTCAATGTCATTGCCAGCGCCGGTGCTCATCTGGTTGAGGAACATTTCCTCAGCAATGCGCCCACCCATCATGATCGCGATTTCGGTTTCCAAATAGTCCTTGGTGTAATTGTGCTTGTCGTCGATCGGCAATTGCATGGTCACGCCGAGCGCCATGCCACGCGGAATGATCGTGACCTTGTGCAGCGGATCGGAGTTGGGCAACTTGGCCGCTACCAAGGCGTGTCCCGCTTCGTGATATGCCGTAACCTTCTTTTCCTCTTCGGTGAGAATGAGCGACTTGCGCTCGACTCCCATCAGCACTTTGTCTTTAGCCAATTCGAAGTCGTACATGAGCACGGCCTTGCGATTCTGTCGGGCGGCACTCAGTGCAGCTTCGTTGACCATGTTGGCCAAGTCAGCGCCGGAGAATCCCGGTGTTCCACGAGCCAGCACGGAGAGATCGACATCATCCGCAATAGGAATCTTGCGGGTATGTACACGGAGAATCTCTTCACGACCGCGAACATCGGGGCGATTAACGACTACGCGACGATCAAAGCGTCCGGGACGCAGCAGCGCCGGATCAAGCACGTCTGGCCGGTTCGTCGCCGCCATCAAGATCACGCCTTCGTTCGACTCAAAACCGTCCATCTCGACCAGGAGCTGATTCAGAGTTTGCTCACGCTCGTCGTGCCCACCGCCGAGGCCCGCGCCCCGGTGCCGCCCGACGGCGTCGATTTCGTCAATAAAAATGATGCAAGGGGCGTTCTTCTTACCCTGCTCGAATAGATCGCGCACGCGACTGGCACCAACGCCAACGAACATCTCTACGAAATCGGAGCCCGATATCGAAAAGAAAGGAACATTCGCTTCTCCAGCAACCGCCCGAGCCAGCAAAGTCTTTCCCGTTCCCGGAGGCCCGACCAGCAGAACTCCCTTAGGAATGCGTCCACCCAGTTTCTGGAACTTCTGCGCTTCGCGCAGAAACTCGATGATTTCTTTCAACTCTTCTTTCGCTTCTTCAACTCCGGCTACATCTTTAAATGTAACTTTCTTTTGCTGCATCGAGAGCAGCCGCGCCCGGCTCTTGCCGAACGAGAGCGCCTTATTTCCGCCCGTCTGCATCTGACGAATCATGAAGAACCACAACGCGGCCAGCAGCACCAGGGGCGCGAGATTCAGCAGCCAACTGGGCCAGCTTCCGGCATTGATGTCGCGGAAATTCATGGAGACGCCCTTATCGTTGAGCATCTTAATCATGTCGGGATAGTTAATCGGGGCGGTCGTGTGAAAGCCTGAGCCATCGGCGTATTTGCCGTGAACTTCCTGGCTGGAGACAGTAACTTCCTTCACCTTGCTCTGGTCAACGTCGGCCATGAATTGAGAGAAGTTGACTTCCTTCTCTTTCTGGCCGGAAGTGCCTGCTTTCACCACTTGCCAGAGCAAGAACGCAGAAAGCACGATCGCAAGCCAGAAAACTACGGTTTTTACTGTTGAATTCACCTAAAGCTCCTCGGTAATGCTGCACCCAAAATCAAAAACCTGAGTGGAGTCCAATCAACCCATCTGTTTAGATGCACTCCGCGCCGTTTGGATTTGGCCAATTCGCGGTATCCGTTATTCTATCCCTTTTTGACGGAAATGGAATGGTTAGGCGAGCATAACTTCGGTCACGCCCGCTGTCCGCCCGTGGTGGCGATATACGGAAGATTGCGATTGGTTTGTTCCGCGGAACCCAGGCCGTACCCAACCAGAAACGAGTCGTCTACAAGGAAGCCAAAGTAGTCGGGCTGCAACTGCACCCGGCGTGCCGATTGACGATCAAGCAACGTGGCAAGTTTGACCGACGCCGCGCCGCGTCCCCGCAAATCGCTCATCAAAAAGTCGTTGGTCACACCAGAATGCACCAGGCCTTCGACCAGCAGAATGTGGTGCCCGCGGATATCGGGTTCATGACTGAAGAAAATCTCCAGGACATCGGTCGATGCCTCTTCCTGCTGCCGATAGCGGGGCTTGATAAATTGACAGGTAACAGGGATGTCGAGGGCGCGGACCAGGTCCGCCATGAAAATAAATCCATTTTCCAGCAGCGCCAGCGCGTGAATGGACTTGCCTTTATAGTCGTCGGATATTTGGCGTCCCATTTCGCGGACGCGCTTCTGGATCTGGTCGGCAGGGAGAATAGTTCGCAGACCGTTGCCCTTGCCGCTGGGGTTCGTCCGGCTCGGATTCATGGAGAAGGCTCCTGTTGCGATCTGCCTATTCCAACGGCATTTCGCGAATCAAAATCGACTGGTCGGTTTGAGTTGCCCTGAATTCTTCGCTGACCGGAAACCGGTGAGCCCAAATCAGCCGCTCGCCGCAAGTCACAACTGGCCACAACTTTTTTTCTCCGACCGCAAGATGCCGCCGCTGCAACAACTCTTTCATCTTCCGCGGCCCCTTGCCGTGCGCCGGCCAGTAGCGATCCCCTGCCCGCCAGTTACGGACGCGCAAGGGCTCTGTGAGTTTGCTTACATCCAACAGCGTCAGTTCGGATCGTTCGCGATTATACGATGAATCGCCATCTCCGTCGAAGGGGACGGCCTCGACTCCGATACCAACTTGCGGTAGATCTACCCGGCCGGGGATGGGTAGCAACAGGTCGAAGTCGTCGGTCAAAGAGTCGACACCCGGCCGGGAAAAAATCAGAAATTTGCCTTCCAATTGCGTCCTCCAGCCGTACGGCAGCACGCAATTTTTTTTCGAAGAATTGGCCCTTCCAAGATTCCGCACCGCCTCCACATGCTTGAAATCGAGAGCCAACCCCACTTCTTCGGCACAGGCTCGAATCAAGCGGCGCTGCACCGCCACAGGTTGCGCACCGAGAGCCGCACGATCGAGCCTTCCACCATCCAGATTCTTCCGCCAAACGTCCGACAACAATCCGAAGACTTTTTCACTCCAATAATCCTCTTCAGAACGAAACACGTCCGCCGTATCGCTTAGCACTTCCACAATCGCTGGATTGAAATCGCTCTTCAGTCGCGGAAGCAGACCATGGCGCACACGATTTCTCGTATGGAACGGGTCACGGTTGCTTAGATCCTCGCGCCAGTCCTGACCGACTTGGCCTAGGTAAACTTCGACTTCTTCTCGCCGCGCCCCCAATAGCGGACGAACAACCGGTCCCGCTTCCGTCTGTAATCGCGGATAAATTCCAGCCAAACCTCGGCTTCCCGCTCCCCGAATTAGCTTTAAAAGAACGGTCTCGGCCTGGTCGTTCAGGGTGTGTGCGGTGGCAATTGAATCCACGACCTTGTTCTCCAACAACCGCTGGAAGAAGTCATACCGCAACTTTCGCGACGCCGTTTCCAGGCTAAGCGACCCCGAGCGGGCATGCTTCTTCGCATCGCCGCACCCGGAATGAAATTCAACGCCGAACGCGCTGGCCAAATCGGCAACAAACCTTTCGTCGCCATCCGATTCCGCTCCGCGAAGCTTGTGATTGAAGTGCACGACATGCACAACAATCCCGAGAGTCTCGCGTAATTCGAGCATCAGCCCGAGCATTGCGACGGAATCCGCTCCGCCGGAAACGGCCAGCCCGACCCGGTCGCCCGCAGACATCAGTCTGTGCTCATGGATGTAATCGGCAACTCGTTGGCTCAGTGTGCGCACAGACTCATGGTACACGCGAGACGCGTCATAGGTTGGGAAGCTTCTCACTGCAACCCTCTTCCGGGCAGGCATAGTGCATCACGTTGCGCTGGCGATCCAGGCTGTAAATCAGCATCGGACGCCCATGCCGATCGCAACGCGGCTGATTCGGAAGGATGGTCGGTGTGTCGTCCTTACGCGGAGTGACATAGCCCAGAGCCTCGCTGAAGCAGCGATGGCAAAACTTATCCGTACACCGAAAGAACTCGACCGAATGGCTGCTGCTAAATGGCGCTAGGCAAAACTCCATGGTGCGATGGTGCTTGTCGCACAAGGGGAGAATGTCGGTCCGCATGGCGAAAGTCTAGCATTAGACTGTGCAACGGTCGGTGACAAATGAGACTCCTTGTCGAGCCAGGAAATGATTAGGAGGACAATGCCGGCGCGGCATCCAGCAAATTCAGAAACGCCAATTTTTTCTCCGGCGGAAGAAACGACGCCTCGAACGAATTGCGCGCCAGCTCGCGCAGGTGTTCCTGGGTAAAACCAAATTTCTCCTGCGCCAGTTGATACTCCCCGGCGAGCGAAGTCTGAAAAATTCCCGGGTCGTCGCTGTTGAGCGTGACCATCAATCCTTGATCGAAATAGTTTCGCACTGGATGCAACTCCAGAGACGCACACGCTCCGGTTTTAACGTTACTCGTGATGCAAATCTCGACTGGCAGTTGCCGTCGCGCCAATTCCTCGACCAGTTCCGAATCCAGCGCCGCAGTTAAGCCGTGTCCAATCCGCTCAGCACGAAGGTTCATCGCACCCCAAATGGATTCCGGCCCCGCAGTTTCCCCAGCATGAGCCGTCAGCCGCAGACCATTAGTTTCGGCATAGGCGTAAGACTCGCGAAAAAGCTCAGGCGGAGCTTTCACCTCGTCGCCGCCAATACCGATGGCAACGACGTTCCGATCACGGTAGCGGACCGCCAACTCAAACACCGCACGCGCCGCCTCCGCACCAAACTGTCGCACTGCGTCAAAGATCCATAACAGCGAGACACCGAAATCGCGCTCGCCTGACTCCCGTCCCCGCTCCAACCCTTCAAAGATCGCCGAGAAGTCCTGCTTACGCCACAAGCTCACACCCACCGAAACATAGACTTCCGCGTGCAGCACATTTTCATCCTTCAATTTCTGCATGAGCCGGTAGGTGATGAACTCATAATCCTCCGGCGTTCGCAGATCTTCCGTAATGGCCTTGAACGCCATGAGAAAACCGTTGAAGTCGGAGTAAGCGTAAAGCGGCAGAACGTCGGCCAGAGTATCCCGTTGCCCGTGCCGATGTCTGAGTTCCAACAGCGTAGCCGGATCGATGGAGCCCTCAAGGTGAAGGTGAAGCTCCGCTTTGGGCAAAGCGAGAATGTAACGACTGGGCGCAAAGGCCATGTTGCGATTGTATGGCCTCGAATTGTAAAGACATAGATCAATTCAGCCGAAGAAGGCGTTATGACACTTCTCAGGCAGGCGATGGCGGGGTTGCGCGTCAACCTGTCGAACCCAGCCCGGCTCGCCCTCATGGTGTTCGTATTGAGTCTAACGGCATTTCCGGAACAACCCGATTCCGCGCCGGTCGATCTGGCAGACAAGAGCCTGGAAGACTTGATGAATATCCAGGTCACTTCGGTTTCCAAGAAAGAACAGACTCTTTCGCGCACCGCATCCGCCATTTTCGTCATTAGCGCCACTGATATCCAGCGCTCCGGCGCCACCAACATCCCCGACCTCCTACGCATGGTTCCCGGCGTCGATGTGGCTCAAATCGACGCCAATACCTGGGCCGTGTCCGTGCGCGGACTCAACGCGCGCTTCGGCAATGAACTTCTGGTCGTGCTCGACGGTCGCAACGTCTACACCCCGACCTTCGGCGGCGTCCTCTGGGACACCCTCGATCTTCCGCTCGAAGATATCGAGCGCATCGAAGTCATCCGCGGTCCCGGAGGAACCATTTGGGGCGCAAACGCGGTCAACGGCGTCATCAACATCATTACCAAGAAAGCTGCCGAAACTTCCGGCACGATGCTCGTCGCCGGAGGCGGCAATCTCGATCAGGGCTTCGGCACAGCACAATACGGCGGCAAGCTGGGTCACGCCACCGACTACCGGATCTATACCAAATATTTCAATCAGGATCACCTGCCTGGACTCGCAGGTGGCGCTGGCTTCGACGGATGGCATTTGCTGCGCGGAGGATTCCGCACCGACAGTTCGCTCTCGTCTAAAGACTCGCTCTCTCTTCAAGGCGACGTTTACACCGGAAGCGAAGATGGAACCATCTGGTTCCTTCCCGCCGTCACGTCCCCAGGGTTCGAGGCAGCCCATCAGACCGCTACTCTTTCCGGTGGTTTTGCTCAGGCCGCATGGAAGCACGTTTGCTCCTCACGCTCCGACACCGCCCTGCAAATTTCCGTTGATCGCTACAAACGCAACGACATTCTCACCGAGGCGCGCAATACCCTTGCCATCGACTTCCAACATCACATCCTCTGGGGAAGCCGACAAGACATTGTCTGGGGAGCTGCGTACGGCTATACGTCTTCCGACTCGGAAGGCAATCTCACAGTCTCATTCCGTCCGCCCAATCTCGTCATGCAGCCCTTCAGCGGGTTCGCGCAGGATGAGTTCGCCTTGCTCCCCAACAGACTGTACTTCACCATAGGCACCAAGGTCGACCACAACCACTACACCGGCTTCAGCTTGATGCCCAGCTCCCGGCTGTCTTGGACGCCCAATGAACGCAACATGTTCTGGGCCGCCGTTTCCCGAGCCGAACGGGTTCCCGCCGAAAGCGATGCCGCCACTCGGCAAAACACCGGCAGCGTTCCCGGCCCGGGAGGGCTGCCTATCCTGGCGGCTTTCGTGGGCAATCCACATGTCAAGAATGAAGGCCTGATCGCTTACGAGGCTGGCTACCGCGTCGCGATCTCGACTCATCTCTCTGCGGACTATGCCCTCTACTACAACGATTACGACCACCAGGATAGTATCGAGCCGCTTGTCCCGGTTCTTGAAACTACGCCTTCGCCGCCTCATGTTCTCGCCGCCGCGACCTACAAAAATCTAGGCTATGGCGAAACGCATGGCTTCGAAGCCGCGGTCAATTGGAAGCCTAGCGCCCGTTGGACTCTCAGCCCCGGCTACGCCTTCGAACAGATTCACATGCACGTCCAACCCTCCAGCAAAGACACCCTCTCCATTAACGAGGCGCAGGGAGCCAGTCCAGTGCAAAGCGCTCAACTGCGCTCGCATTTCGAGATCTCTCACCGGCTGGCATGGGATGCTTCCGCCTATTTCGTCGATCGCCTTAGCAGCGGTCCCGTTCCTTCCTATACCCGGCTGGACACTGGGCTCACGTGGCAACTGAACCAGGCGCTTTCCTTCAGCGCATTCGGGCAAAATCTCGTCAAAGACCGCCATCTCGAATTCGTCGACAGCTCCGGCATCCTCGAATCGACACTCGTGAAACGCAGCATGTATGGAAAGCTGACTTGGCACTTCTAGCCAGACCCGAGAACCCGCCTCGTCCCAACCGACTCTGCGCGGAAGGATGGTCGGCGCTCTTACGGCATTTTATAACCGGACTCCGCGGATCCTCTCTCGGAATCGCGGGCAGTATCTCCTTGCTTTGCGCAATTGCAGCCCAGGCGCAGTCCGCCCCTGAATATCAGGTCAAAGCGGCTTTCCTATTCAACTTCGCCAAGTTTGTGGAATGGCCCTCCAATAAGTTCCCCAGCGCCGACGCTCCCCTGCAAATTTGCATCTTCGGTCAGGGCCCCTTCGGTGTTGACTTCGAACGAGTAATTGCTGGCAAGTCTGTAAGCGGACACACGCTCCAAATTTCTTATCCCACAAACACCACCGAGGCAAGAACGTGCCACATCCTGTTCATCCCTTCCACCCAAAAGAAAAAGATGCAACAGATTCTCGACAGCCTCAAGGGCGCGAGCGTTCTCACCGTGGCCGACACCGAAGGCTTCGCTCAAATGGGTGGGGACGTTAACTTTGTACTCGACGACGACCGGGTGCGCTTTGAGATCAATCTGAAAGCCACCGACGCCGAACATCTGAAGCTGAGCGCCAAACTCTTAGCCGTTGCCAAAACCGTCATCGGCAGAGAAGGTTCGGCGACACAGTGAGCCGCGCCAACATTCACGGTCGCAAGCCCCTCCCCGCCAAGCTATGCTTCGGCGCGCTCTCGCTCCTGCTCGCGATCTCAGCGGTCGCCGAAACCGATTTGACCGACAAGAGCCTCGAAGAACTCTCCAACATCCAAGTTTATGGCGCATCGAAACATTTGCAGAATGTCAGCGACGCTCCTTCTTCCGTGACCGTCGTCACCGCCGACGAAATCCAGCGCTACGGTTATCGCACTCTTGCGGAAATTCTGCAAAGCGTTCGCGGTTTCTACGTCACCTACGACCGCGATTACAGTTTTGTAGGAGTGGGCGGCTTCGGCCGCCTGGGAGATTCCAACAATCGCATTCTGATTCTGATCGACGGCCACCGCATCAACGACAATGTTTTCGGCGAACCGTACGTGGGCACAGAGTTCCTGGTTGACGTCGATTTGATCGAGCGTGTGGAAATCATTCGCGGCCCTAGTTCGTCACTCTACGGCGCTGACGCCTTCTTTGCCGTGATCAACGTAGTTACGCGCAAAGCGCAGCAATTGAAGGGATTTGAACTGTCCTTCGCGCCCGCTAGTTTCGGCACCTACGACGGACGAGCCAGTTTCGGCGCCCAGTTCCGCGGCCTCGACATCATGCTCTCCGGCACGTTTTACAACAGTTCCGGGCAGACTCTGTTTTATCCTCAGTTCGACACTCCCGCCACCAATGACGGCGTCACGCGCGACACCGACTACGAAAGCTTGCAGCACATTCTTACAACCCTCAGCTTTCACGGATTCACTTTGCAAGGATTGTTCAGTGCCCGCGACAAGGGCGTTCCCACTGCTTACTACGGCGCTGTGTTCAACGATCCCCGCACCCGGAATCTCGATTATCACCAATACTTCGACCTGAGTTATCAACATTCGATCGGCAGGCAATGGGATCTGACCGCTCGCACTTCTTACGATCAAGCTCGTCTGCAAGCCCCCGAGGCCTATTCGACCGGACTGTCTGACGGATCGACTACCGTAGACACCTACTCGTTTCGTGGAAACTGGTGGGACAGCGAAGTGAAACTAAACCGAACATTCTTCGCCAAACACAGAATTACACTGGGCACCGAGTTCACCGACAACCTGCGCCAGGATCAAGGCGACTACCTTTCTATCGGCAACATTTTCGTCGCAGCACCGGGCAGATCGACCATCTGGGCGCTCTACGCTCAGGATGAATTCGCCATCACACGCTCTCTAACCCTGAGCGCCGGCCTGCGCTACGATCACTACTCCGACTTCGGCGGCACCGCCAATCCGCGCCTCGGCTTGATCTACCATCTCTTCCACCCCACCACTTTGAAACTGCTTTACGGCACCGCCTTTCGTGCCCCCGAACCCTTTGAACTCACCCCCGATGACGGAGCCGCGTTTGGCAATAATCTAAACCTCCGCCCGGAAACTATCCGAAGCTTGGAAGCCATCGCAGAGCAAAGCCTGGGGCGGCGCTTCACTTTGCCGGGCGGCATCTTCCGCAACTGGATCGAGAATCTCATCTCGCTCGAACCCAATGCTACTGCCGACCTTTACATTTACATGAACTCCGAAAAGATCGACGCCACCGGCGTCTCGGTTGAACTACAGGGACGCTTCGATCACGGCATCGAAACCAGGGCCAGCTACAGTTACACTGCCGTCGCTCAGCCGGGAACCGGTCAGACCATTCCTAACTCTCCGCGCCAGTTGGGAAAATTGAACTTGAGCTTTCCCGCATTCAACCGAAACGTTTTCGCCAGCCTCGACGCGCAATACATCAGTCCGCGCCAGACCCTGGCCGGCAATACGGTCAGCGGATTTTCCGATTACAACGTCACTCTATTCGGCCATGCGTTCAACAAGCACTTGGACTTATCCGCCACCGCCTACAACCTGCTCAACAAGAAATATTACGATCCCGGACGGCCGGAAGACGTACAAGACTCCATCCAACAGGACGGAAGGAATTTTCGCGTCAAGATTACGGCGAAGTTTTGAGGGAGGAGAAGAGTCTAAGCTTTCGCTTTCGCGAATTCGCTGTGGTGGCGGCTGTAGAAAAGATAAATAATAAGTCCGATGACCAGCCAAACGATGAAGCGCAGCCACGTGATCACGGTCAGTCCGGTCATCAATCCTGCGCACAAGATAACCGATATCAGCGGGAACCAGGGGACAAACGGAACCTTGAATCCTCGCTTTCGATCCGGCTGACGGTGCCGCAACAGGATCACCCCCATCGACACGAGTACGAACGCGAACAGCGTACCGATATTAGAAAGATCCGCGGCGTCGCCAATATCTACAAAGCCAGCGGGGATTCCGACGGCGAAGCAAGCAATCCAGGTAGACCATGCGGGCGTCTTGTACTTCGGATGTACCCTCGAAAATAACTTGGGCAACAACCCATCGCGCGACATTGCATACCAGATGCGAGCCTGCCCATATTGAAATACCAAAATGGACGAAATCATTCCCATCAAAGCGCCCAGCACGATCACGGACCGATAAAACGGATGCGCGCCCAAAATCTTGAGCGCGTAAGCCACCGGCGCATCCGCCGCCTCACCTGACGCGAAAGTCGTGTACTTCATCATGCCCAGCAGCACGATCGCAACGCCGATATACAAGATCGTGCAGACCACCAGCGACGCGATAATGCCGAATGGCAAGTCGCGCTGCGGGTTGCCGCACTCCTCCGCTGCAGTCGAAACAGAATCGAAGCCGATGTAAGTGAAGAACACAATCGCCCCGCCGGTCACGATCCCTGCAAAACCCGAGGGCGCAAACGGCTGCCAATTCGCGGGATTGATCAACATTCCGCCGACGACGAGAAATGTCAGAATGGCGCCGATCTTAATCAGCACCATAATATTGTTCGCCTTGGCTGATTCTTTAACTCCGCGCACCAATAACAGCGTCAGAATAAAGACGATCAGAAATCCGGGCAAATTGAAATACGCGCCTGTCCAATGCCCCGCGGCAAACACCGGGTTCGACCACTTGTCCGGCAAGTTCACGCCGAATGCGGCTAGCTGCGCCTTCGAATATCCGCTGAAACCGACGGCGACGGCCACGTTGCTGACCACGTATTCGAGAATCAAATCCCATCCGATGATCCAGGCAAAAATTTCGCCAAGCGTCGCGTAGGAATAGGTGTAGGCGCTGCCCGCGATGGGAATCATCGACGCCAGCTCGGCATAGCACAAGCCAGCAAAACTGCAAGCAACTGCCACCAGCAAAAACGAAATCGCGATGGACGGCCCCGCAGCGGGGCGTCCGTGCATCAGGGCGCCCGCCGTGCTTCCCGTGCGCACAAAATTCGCGAACAGATCAAGCACCTGCGCGTGCAGAATCGAGGGCGCCTCGAAGTGCTCGCCCGCGGCGGCGGTGCCGGTGAGCACAAAAATTCCCGAGCCAATAATCGCACCGATGCCCAGCGCCGTGAGCGACCATGGCCCCAGCGTCTTCTTGAGGCGGTGCTCGGGATTCTCCGACTCTTCGATCAGCTTGTCGATCGACTTGCAGCACAACATCTGCGAGTCGGACGAGCGCACCACTGCCGGCTGTTTGCCAGGGTCGGAGATCGTCGGCAGTTGCGCCAAGTAGCCTCGTGTATAGGTCTGACGAAAACGCTAGCGGGCCGGAAAGACTTCACCTCCGGCCTACTCCACAACGACTACCCTACCGCTTGGACGCGCCTCGCACCAGCTTTTTCACCTTGCGCTTGGCCGAACCGCGAGCATACTCGCGAGGCTTCAACGGCGATTCCGTCGCCTTCTTCTTGCGCGCAGAGCGCTTGGCTTTCTTACGTTCCGGTTTTGCAAGTGCTTTTGTATTGGCCATGAATGCTTTCTAAGAACAGATTTTGTAATTTGGCAATCGGGTTATTTTGTAATTTGATCTGTTCTAACTTACCAAATTACTAATTACAAAATTACCAAATCACTCTCAAGCTCGTTCTAACTGGGCATATTTCTCTACCAGCTTTTTCAAACCGAAGCGAGGAAATTGTACCGTAATCTTGGCCTCCGCGCCGTCTCCTTCGCGCTGATATACCGTTCCCTCGCCATATTTCGGATGCTTCACCTTTTGTCCGGGACGGAATCCCTGCCTTCCTTTGGGCTCTTCGACCATCGCTTTTGGCGCCGTAAACTTCTTTCCCCGCGACGCAAAAAACTCCGCAATGTTCTCGATCGAGTTGTAAGCGGGAGCGGAATACTTCGGCGCCGCCGGCTTGGGACGGTTACGCCCTGCCCAACTAATGCTTTGGTCTTCGTCCTCGTAAGAATAGTGCGTAGACGTGTCGCCGTCGTGAGGCGCGGACACTCCTGTCCGCGCACTCCGTCCTCTGGAAGTCCCGAGCTCTTCCAGCAACTGCGAAGGAATCTCCTCCAGAAATCTCGAAGGCACACTTGCCTCAGGCAGGTCGGTTCCATAGCGTCGTCGATAAATCGCGCGGCTGAGGATGAGTGTGTCCATCGCTCGGGTCATGCCCACATAACAAAGACGTCGCTCTTCCTCGATATCGTCGGGATGGAGAAACGTTCGCGAATGCGGGAACAATCCCTCCTCTAGTCCGGCCAAAACGACCAACGGAAACTCTAAGCCCTTCGCCGCATGAAGTGTCATCAGCGTGATCTGTGAACGCTCATCGTAAGCATCGGCATCGGCCACGAGCGCGGCATGGTCGAGGAACTGATCAAGCGATTCTCCGCGGTCGCGCGAGTCCATCGCCGCATTAACCAATTCGCGCAAGTTTTCCACTCGCGAGAACGCTTCCGGCGTGTCCTCTTCTTCAAGAAGCTTTACGTACCGCGTGCGGTCGATCAGAAACTTCAGCAGTTCCGCGGTCGATGCGGCCGCGCCCGGCTCCCGAAATGCGGGACTCACCGCCGATTCTTTCGCTGCGGGACTCTCTGGCGCATTCTCCTCGTTCGAGTCTGGCCCGAAATCGAAGACAAAGTTGTCGGGATCGAAACCGGTCTCGTCGTCAATCAGAGCGTCTGCTTCTGGAACCGCAGTCGTTTCCGTCCCAACAAAATCAGTCGTGCCCTCCGCCGAATCCGTCAACCGATCCGCAAACTTGCCAGCGAGCATGGCGCGTGCATCGTCGATCAAATCCACAAACACTTTGAGCGCAGCAGCCGCTCGGGCAGGCAACAACTGCCGCCGAATCGCTTCGCGGATGGCGCCCCACAATGATGTCCCTGTTTCCAGCGCGAGCTGCTCCAGGATTTCAATCGTCGCCTTGCCGATCCCGCGCGTCGGCGTGTTAATCACGCGCAAGAGCGAAATCGTGTCATCGGGATTGTGAATGAC
>Ga0181537_10003444_pt1 | contig 13537 bp, 9 predicted proteins | sample PEATcosm2014_Bin_39_FD_119765 | JGI IMG/M metagenome (GOLD analysis project Ga0181537, IMG submission 119765) | Peatland microbial communities from MTU Mesocosm Facility, Houghton, MI, USA - PEATcosm2014_Bin23_10_metaG | ecosystem: Environmental > Terrestrial > Soil > Wetlands > Peat | place...
CAGGTCACGGGGGACTATGACGAGGAGTACCGGATTGTGCGTCCGGACGGAAGCGTGCGTTGGATCAGAGATCGCGCCTTTCCGGTGCGCGGTGAAGATCGTGAACTGATACGTGTGGCAGGCGTGGCCGAGGACATCACCGACCGCAAGCGTGCAACCGGTGAACTGGGAGAAAGTGAGCGCCGTTTCACCGACCTACTCGACAAGGTGCAGTTGGCGTCACTGATGCTTGACCGCGATGCCCGGATTACGTACTGCAATGACTATCCCGTGCGCCAGCTGCGGCAGGCGGGCGAACCGGTTGCGCTGCCTGTGTCAACTGGCGACGTCGTGTTACTTGAAAGCGAGGTGCTGCCGCTCGCCGACTTCGTGGATCCCACGATGGGCTGGTCAGACCGTGTCAAGGGCCAGCTCTTACACTATCGACTCCCTGGCACGACTGTATGTTTCACGATGAGGGCGCGGCTATGATTGCGGAACATCTCCGGCCTCTGCTCGACCGCGTCGAGGCCGAGGCACGTTCAGCCCCCTACTGAGGTCCCTGCGACGACATCGTCGATTTCCTTGCAGTTCATCGGGTTAGTGGAACGTTGGCCGTCGGGCGAGTGGCTACACGGTGATGGCTCGAGCGCGCGGCGTTGCGTGGTATTGGGTGGTGAGCATTTGGCAAGTAAGCGACGCAGATTGCTGAGAGTAGTTGCGATCCGATCCAAGCGGCGATTCATCGAGGAGTTCAAAACTCGAGTGCCGACACCCAGCAAACCCTGGATATGAACAATCTGCGCCAGCGGACCCTGGCTGGGCTGGGATGGACCGGGGCGACTCGACTGCTGGGACAGATTCTGCAGTTGGCCGCCACCGTCGTCCTGGCGCGTCTGCTCAGTCCAAAAGAATACGGGCTGTTGGGAATGGTGCTGGTGTTCACCGGGTTTGCCACCTTCGTGGCCGACATGGGACTGGGCGCGTCGATCATCCAGAGGAACACGGTGTCGGAGCGGCATCTGAACTCCGTGTTCTGGCTGAACGTTGCGACCGGCATGCTGCTGACCGGCTTATTTGCCCTGGCAGCGCCTCTAGTTGCGAGCTTTTACGACGAGCCGCAGCTGCGGATGCTCACCGTCGTAATCGCGTTTAATTTTGTGTTTGGCTCGCTCAATGTCGTCCAGATTGCTCTGCTCGACAAATCCCTCAATTTTCGCACCAAGTTCTGGATCGAAACCGTCTCCTCGCTGGCATCCGGGATCGTGGCGCTGACTTTGGCGCTAGCCGGTGCGGGTGTATGGAGCCTGGTTGGACAATCGCTCACGCAGACGATAGTCCGAGTGTTGATGATGTGGGCACAGTCATCCTGGCGGCCTGCGCTGGTGTTTGATTTTTCTGCGATCAGGGAGCTTCTGCACTTCAGCGGGCATCTGCTGGGCTTCGGTGCTGTCATTTATTGGTCCCAGAATATCGACAAATTGATCATCGGTCGTTGGATCGGCAGCTCCGCCTTGGGAATCTACAGCCTGGCCGACAAGCTAATGCGTCTGCCGTTGTACAACGTCACCGATGTCACGACATCGGTGATGTTTCCAGCGCTGTCTACTATCCAGGACGACGTCGACGCCGTCAGGCGGGCATATCTGCGTGCCGTGCGGATGATCTCACTGATCACATTTCCCATGATGCTTGCGCTGAGTGTATTGGCGGAACCGGCGGTGTTGGTCGTCTATGGCAGCAAATGGAAGGCGTCGATAGTCATTCTGCAATTGCTGTGTTTCTCCGGTATGGCACAATCAATCTTCAACACTGCCGGCTGGCTCTATCTATCGCAGGGACGAACCGATGTGCTGTTTCGCGTGGGCCTGTACACGACCGCCGTTCGTGTGACCGGAGTCCTGATTGGAGCCCATTGGGGGCTTATGGGCGTGGCCTGGGCCTATGTGATCGGGGGCTACGTTTTCATTTGTTACCCGACGTGGGCGCGCGCGGGGCGGCTGATAAACTTAAGATTCACGGCGCTGCTGCGCAACGTCGAGGGGCCGTTCGCCTGTGCGGCATCGATGGGTGCGGCCCTTTGGGCTTCTGACCGCTGGGTCTTTGGTGGTTGGGCCGTCGAGCCGCGCCTGGCGATCCAGGTGGCCTTGGGCCTGGTGATCTACGCAGTCCTGGTCAGGTTGTTTCGATTGCAGGCCTGGGTGGAAGTTGCACATATCCTGCTGGCGCGCAGCGGCGGACACAGTCGGTTCCTTCGCTGGGCGACGGGACACGAGGCGCAATCGGACCCCTAGCCTGCTCGCCACGCAGGCTCATCCGCGCGTGTAATACAGCATTCGCGAGAGAGGCAAACGGCTAGGGCGGCCCCTTGCGGGTCAGGTCCGGGCATCCCGGGTCGAGGGCCAATGTCACCCAAAAGCTGTGCGCGGCAATTGATCAGGTGTCCACTTCCACGCGCTCTGCGGCAATTACTTGACTAAGACGCATATTGCGAACGACCACAGAGTCGCCTGTGCTTCCTGACCTGCGAGCGCAGTGTCGTTTTCGGCCTGTAGCGGACAGCCAATATCCAGCTCATCCGGTCAGCAATCCACGTCAGGCGGGGCAGGTCCCGTAGGTCTTTTGCAGAGGAATACGTGTCGTGCGTCACAGATTGGCGCGGGGTACTCAAACAGCCGCCCTGTAAGTTTGCCGCCGCACAGAGCCACCTGCTGCCGAGTAGTAAAGCTGCTTGGTTAAATCACATCGCCTAGGACTAGGTGGTCCTGACAAATCGGAAGAAAGCCAAGTGTTCAAGGATCGAGAAGCGCGGCCATAGGAATAGCGGCTGAGCATATCCTCGTCTGTTACCCCCGAAGGCCGATGCAATTCCATTTTGCCTCCGGATGGGTATCCCCCAAACCGACTCCAAACAGGCTTAGCAATATGAATCGCAGTGGAATGAGCGTCATCACCGGGGCGGTCTGGCTTTGTATGCCTACGCAACGACGCGGCGCGGTACAAAAGGCTGCCATTGCTGTGAATCAATTAATGGGCCGACAGTTCGTGCCGTAATGACAACCACCCAACAGTGCAACGGCGCACCGCTCGTGGTGTCCATCGAGGGGGAAATGACAATCTATCGCGCCGCCGAACTCAAGCACACGCTGCTTACGCCCATCGTTGAAGCGGCGGTCGTCGAGTTAGACCTTTCCAGGGTAACAGAGCTCGACAGCGCGGGCGTGCAATTGCTGATGCTCGCCAAGCGCACAGCACAAGCCAAACATAGCGAACTGCGCCTTGTAGCGCACAGCTCGGCGGTACTTGATGTCATGGAACTGCTCAACCTGGGATCGTACTTCGGAAATACGCCAGTCATCACGCCCCGGCCAGCGTAATGGCTCGCCGGCGTCAATTTCCAGACAGTGCGACACCGAGCATGAAGAATGGATATTGAACAGGCCCTGCAGGCCTTCATCGTTGAAAGCCGCGAACTTCTCGCGGCCATGGATGACGATTTGCTTGGAATTGAGTATACGCAAGACTTGACGGAATCTGTCAATGCAATCTTTCGCGCCGCTCACACCATCAAGGGCTCGGCCAGCTTGTTTAGCCTCGATTATATCGTCGGCTTCACTCACGTGCTGGAAAGCGTGCTGGATGCCGCGCGCGAAGGCAGGGTCAAGATCTCCGGCGAGTTGGTTACTCTACTTCTTTCCTGCAGCGACCACATCGGCGCGCTGATCGATGCCGTAGAAGCCGGTCATCTAGATGTGGATGAAGCCATGGTGCGACTCGGCGCGCCGCTGCTCGAACGATTGCGTACTTACCTAAATGCGGCGCCGCTTTCGGCCCCCATAGCGGCCTCCGTCCAGCACGTCGATTCGGTGGGGGTCGATACTGACTGCTGGCACATATCGCTGCGCTTCGGGCGCGATGTGCTCAAAAACCGCATGGACCCACTTTCGTTTATCCGCCACCTCGGCAAACTCGGTACCATCACCGGGATTATCACATTGCCCGATGCCATTCCCCCCGCCGATGAGATGGACCCTGAATCGTGCTACCTCGGCTTCGAGATCGCCTTACAAAGTGAAATCGACAAGGCGGCGATCGAAGGCGCTTTCGAGTTCGTGCGCGACGATTGCGCAGTGCAAATCCTGCCGCCGAAGAGCCGCATTTCTGAGTACATCCGGCTGATCGCCGAACTGCCAGAAGAGCCCGCACAGTTGGGCGAGATTCTGGTGAAGTGCGGTACTTTGACCGCACAGGAGCTCAACGCGGGCCTTGACCAGCAGTCACGCGATGCGAGCGCAAAGCTCATTGGCGAAATCCTGGTCGAAAAAGGCGCTGTGCCGCCCGCAGTCCTCGAAGCGGCGCTCGCGAAGCAGCGGCAAGTTAAGGCGCTGACGGTGCAGGATGCGCGCTCGCTTCGGGTGGACGCCGACAAGCTTGACCGGCTGATCAACCTGGTAGGCGAGCTGATTATCGCCAGCGCGGGCGTCAACCTGATCGCGCGGCACACGCGAAACGTGGAACTGCAGGAGCGCAACTCGACGCTGTCGGACCTCGTCGAACAAGTACGCGACAACGCACTGCAACTGCGGATGGTCAAGATCGGCGCCACCTTTAACCGCCTCAAGCGCGTGGTCTACGACGTGGCCCGAGAACTCGGGAAGGACATTCAGCTGCAGATCAGCGGCGAAGACACCGAACTCGACAAGACCGTAGTGGAAAACATCGGCGACCCGCTCATGCACCTGGTGCGCAACGCGATCGACCACGGTATTGGCGCGCACGACGTGCGCGCCGCCCGGGGGAAGCCGGCGCACGGCACCGTTGCGCTCAACGCGTATCACGACTCGGGCAACATTGTCATTCAAGTCAGCGACGACGGCGGGGGCTTGAACCGGGACAAGATCCTGGCCAAGGCGGTCGAGCGCGGCATGGTCGAACCCGGGAGGAACCTCCGCGACGCGGAAGTCTACGACCTGATCTTTGAGCCAGGCTTCTCCACCGCCGAGCAGGTAACCAAGCTGTCGGGCCGCGGCGTCGGCATGGATGTTGTCAAGCGTAACATTACGGCGCTGCGCGGCAGCGTGAGCATTGCCACTCAGACGGGAAAGGGGACCACCGTCACCGTCAGGCTTCCGCTGACATTGGCTATCATCAATGGCTTCCAGGTCGACGTCGGCGGTACGGTGTTCGTAGTTCCGATGGACATGATTGAGGAATGCGTTGCATTTTCCTCAGAGAACGGCCACGAATTCACCAATCTGCGCGGGCAGGTGCTACCGCTCATACGGCTGCGGGCGCTGTTCGACGTCGACGGCGCGCTCGGGTCACGCCAAGGAGTTGTCGTCGTCAAGCACGCCGGAAGGCGGACCGGCCTCGTGGTCGATGCACTGCTCGGGGAGTTCCAGACCGTCATCAAGCCAATGAGCAAGATTTTCAGGCCCGTCAAGTGCATCAGCGGAACAACCATTCTGGGCAGTGGCGAAGTTGCCCTGATACTGGACGTTCCTGCGCTGGTACGGCAGGCCGTGGTGCGCGAAATGGAGAGATCCGAACCCGCAGCGCGAGCATCCGAGTTGGCAGCACCGGTGCCGGCTGCGGCATGAACGAGCATCGCCAATTTGGATTTGTCGAAACGCATCGGTGCTGCCGGGCGAAGCCTTCTGTTTGCCGTTCGAAATCGGCAGAGTCAACAATGGGTAAGGAGCAAAGATCATGTTCGCGAACTTGAAGATCTGGATGCGTCTCAGCCTTGGCTTTTCCGCTGTCGTCCTACTATTGATTGCAGTGGTAAGCCTTGTGATCCACAGCATCACCGGCTTGAGAGCCAATACAGAGGCAATCGGACGCGATCGGTACCCCAAGGTCGAGATTGCGCAAAGATGGATCGTCTCAATTCTCCAAATCGCGCGCCACTCGGACAACATCCTAATTGTGCCGAAGGAACAGATCGCCGCGGAGATTGCCGACATCCGGCTAGAGCAACAGGCGGACAAGGAGTACCTGGAGAAACTCGAGTCAATCCTCAACACGGATAAGGGCAGGGTGCTGTTTAGCGGTATTGTCAATGCCCGCAGCACCTACGTCGATCCGGAGAATGACTTCCTGAAATTTGCGGACGCAGGGCAACTGGAATCGGCCAAGCAGGCGTTACTGAACAAGGTTGGTCCAATGCAGAGTGCGTACATCGATGCCATTTCCAAGTTCATCGACTTTGAAGACGCTTTGCTAATGAGTCAGATCGATACTGCTGAACATGATGCCAAACAATCCACTTCCTGGATCATCTTCCTAGGCAGCGTCGCTACACTCTTCGCTGCTCTCGTCGGCTTCTGGCTAACCCGCAGCATCACGCGTCCGCTGAACCGTGCGGTACAGGTGGCTAACCGATTGGCGGAGGGTGATCTGACGGCCATGATCATTGCAAACTCTGGCGATGAAACGGGTCAACTGCTGCAGGCAATGAACAATATGGTCACTAGGCTCTCCAGCGTGGTTAATGAGGTGAACAGTGCGGCCGAGGCGCTGGTCGGCGCGTCGGTACAGGTGAGTGCCACCGCACAAGCGCTATCGCAGGCGGCGAGCGAGCAGGCGGACGGTGTCGAAGAGACCAGCACGTCTATTGAGCAAATGGCGGCGTCGATCACGCAAAACACGGAAAACGCGAAGATTACTGACGGCATCGCGACTAAGGCGGCGAACGAAGCCGTCGGAGGTGGCGACGCAGTGAGGGCGACCGCTGCGGCGATGAAGAGCATCGCCAGCAAGATAAGCATCATCGACGATATTGCGTACCAGACCAACCTGCTGGCGCTCAATGCGGCGATCGAAGCGGCGCGCGCCGGTGAGCACGGCAAGGGCTTTGCAGTGGTGGCCGCCGAAGTACGCAAGCTGGCCGAACGAAGCCAGATCGCCGCGCAGGAGATCGGAACGGTTGCCATCTCCAGCGTGGAATTGGCCGAGCGTGCCGGCATGCTGCTTGACTCGATGGTGCCGAACATCAGGAAGACCTCCGATTTGGTGCAAGAGATCAGCGCGGCCAGTGGGGAGCAGAGCTCCGGCGTTGAGCAGATCAACTCGGCGGTGAACCAGTTGAACCAAACCACTCAGCAGAACGCTTCGAGCTCGGAGCAACTGGCGGCAACTGCGGAGGAGATGAGTAGCAGCGCCGAGCAACTGCAGCAGCTAATGGCGTTTTTCAAGGTCGGATCGGAGCAGAAGGCGCCGGTGTTGGGATTTGCGCCGCGCAAAGCCAGTCCCGTTGGCAAGGTGAAGATTCGTAGGCGCCCGGGCGCCAGCGTCGCGGGTAATCTGGCGCTGGCTCCAACGATCGAACCCGATGAGACCGAGTTCACCAGGTTCTGATGGAGACCAGCATGAAGGCCGGGGCTCCAGCACAACAGCACATCGTAGTTGCACCGCACGCACGCTCGGTCGAACCCATGCAATCCCAATACCTGACCTTTATGCTCTCTGAGGAGATGTTCGCCATCAGCATCCTGGGGATTAAGGAAATCATCGAGTACGACACGCTGACTGTAGTGCCGATGATGCCGGAGTGCATTCGCGGCGTGATCAATTTGCGCGGGTCCGTGGTACCGGTGATCGATCTGTCCGCGCGTATCGGGCGCAGGGTGTCACCTGTGGGCAAGCGCACCTGCATCGTTATCGTGGAGGTCGGGGTTACCAGCGAGCGGCAGGACGTGGGTATGATCGTGGACGCGATCAACCAAGTGCTGGAGATTCCGGCCGCCGATATCGAGCCAGTTCCCCAGTTCGGCGCGAATATTCGGACCTGTTTCATCGAGGGCATGGCGAAGATAGGCGGCAGATTCCTCGTCATCCTGGATATAAACCATATTCTGTCGATGGAGCAGAACGATGCGAGCGCTGCGGTCGAGCCACGCGCACCGGCAGTGCCGGCATACTCCGCTGATCAATTGGCATGAATACTGAGTCTATCCCCGGCGAACTCGAGTCGATGCTGATCGTCGATGATAGCTCAGTACAGCGTCAGCACGCGGCGGCGCTATGCCGCGAGCTGGGTATCAAGCTGATTTACGAGGCAAGCACCGGCGGGGAGGCGCTGCAGTTATTGTCGATGTTGGTATTGCTTCCCAATGTGATGATCGTCGATCTGGAGATGCCGGGCATGGACGGCATCGAACTGATCCAGCAGTTGGAGCAGCGCGGGCTCGTCATTGCGCTGATTGTCGCGTCCAGCCGGGAAGGCGATCTAATCGAGTCAGTGCAAACCATGAGCCGAATGCTGGGATTCAACGTGCTCGACGGCTTGCAGAAGCCGCTGATGCTTCCGGCGCTCCGGAGCGCACTAGCGCGCTACCGCGTGCCTGGCACTGCGGTGGCTCCCAAGCCACCTGCGGTCATGGTTCCGATCGACAGAGCGGAGTTGGCGCTCGCGATAGACCGTGGTGAAATCCTTTCCTACTACCAGCCCAAGGTGGATATGCGCACTGGCCTCCTGAAGGGCGCCGAGGCCCTAGCACGCTGGCAACATCCGCAGCTTGGCCTGATTCCGCCCGACCGCTTCATCGTCCAAGCCGAGCAACAGGGCCTAATCCACGCACTGACGCTCACTATGATGGATCAGGTACTGCGGCAGGTCGCACTTTGGAATGCGGGTGGACTGGAGCTGTCGGTCGCGGTCAACGTCTCGGCACAACTGCTCGATTCGTCCGACATCATCCAGGACTTATGGACGCTTCTCAAACAGCATGCAGTGCCGCCAACTCAGATCATTCTGGAGATCACCGAGGGGACCGTGGTGACCCACCTCGACGCGGCGTTGGGCGTGCTCGCTCGGATGCGGCTCAAGGGATTTGGCTTGTCGATCGATGATTATGGCACCGGCTTTTCATCGATGCAGCAACTCGCCCGTATACCGTTCACGGAGCTAAAGATTGACCGCTCATTCGTGCATGGGGCGCACCAGCAAAAGAACTTACGGGTCATATTGCAATCCGCGCTCGATTTGGCGAGACGCCTGCAACTGGTCAGTGTCGCCGAGGGCATCGAGACGATCGAGGATTGGCGACTACTTCAGGAATTCGGCTGCATGATGGGCCAGGGCTATTTGATCGCGAAGCCGATGCCCGCTGCCGCGCTGCCCAAGTGGCTGAAGAGCCATAACGCCCGATTGAACGAACTGCGCGCCTGAGTAGCCGCCTATCACACGGTAAAACGATGAGCACGATCGTCATCACCGACCAGGAATTCGCGCATTTTCAGCGCTTCATCTACGCAGCGGCCGGCATCACTTTTTCGGCGGCGAAAAAGGCACTTGTCGGTGGGCGCCTTGCGAAGCGCTTGCAGCAATACGGTCTCGCAAGTTACGGCCAGTATTTTCAGCTGCTTATGAGTGGGAAAGCGGCCCAAGAAGTGCAGACGGCAGTCGATCTGTTAACGACCAGTGAGACCTCTTTCTTCCGCGAGCCAAAGCACTTCGAGTTGCTGCGGGAAGTGGCCGTAAGCGCACGCAGTCAAACGCAGGGGCTTCGGGTCTGGTGTGCCGCGAGCTCAACGGGCGAAGAGCCGTATAGCGTTGCCATGGTGCTGGCTGACTGCCTCAAAAATAGGCCCTGGGAAGTCGTCGGTTCGGACATCAGCCAGCGAGTACTCGAGCGAGCACGTGGCGGGCACTACATTGCAGCGCGTACCAGGAACATTCCGCGGTCCTATCTGCGCCGATTCTGTCTGAAGGGTGTCGGTACGCAGTCCGGCACGGTGCTGGTGAACCGCGTCCTGCGCGGCCGGGTGCAGTTCATCCAGGTCAATCTAAACGCGCCCCTGCCGCAGCTCGGTGCCTTCGATATTATCTTCCTGCGCAACGTGCTGATTTATTTCAACAACGACACGAAGCGACAAGTTGTCGCACGGACACTCTCGCTGCTGAAACCCGGCGGCTATTTCCTGATCGGTCACTCGGAAATGCTTGGTGATCTCACCACGCCCGTGAAGCGGGTGGCACCTTCCATCTACCGTAAGCCGTAAGCAGATGCGCCACTCAAAACGACCGACCGACATTCTCCTGCAGCCTGGGGAATATTTCGTCGCACAAGGGAGTTGCAGGATTCGAACGTTGCTCGGATCGTGCGTCGCGATCACGCTGTGGTGCCCCGACAAGCTTGTAGGTGCGATGTCGCATTTCTTGCTCGCTACGCGCGGCCGACGTCCAGTGATCGAACTCGATGGCCGCTACGGCGAAGAGGCGATGTCGTTGATGCTGCGCGAACTGGCACTCGTGGACGTGAAACCGATGCAATGCCAGGCAAAACTCTTCGGCGGCGGGGAGATGTTTCCACGACCGCGGGCGGCGCACTCCACCTCGGTCGGCGAGAAGAACGGAGAGTATGCGCGCCGGCTGTTGCACGCCCACGGCATTCGGATCGTTTCCGAGAACCTGTTCGGCAAAGGCCACAGGCAGATCATATTCGACGTGGCAAGCGGTCACGTCTGGGCCCGCCAGGTCAAGCCGATAGAGATCGGCGAATCCAATACCAAGGAAACAGCGTGAGTCGTATCAAGGTCATCGTGGTCGACGACTCAGCCGTGGTGCGCCAGACAGTCACGGCGCTGCTCGAGGACGAGCCGGGCATCGAAGTCATCGGTGCAGTTGCTGACCCGATTCTGGCGATGGCGCGGATGAAATTAACCTGGCCCGATGTTGTCGTGCTCGATATAGAAATGCCGCGCATGGACGGTATCACCTTCCTTAGAAAGCTGATGGCCGAACGGCCGACGCCCGTTGTAATCTGCTCCTCGTTAACGCAGAAAGGCGCCCACACTACGATGGAAGCACTCGCGGCCGGGGCGGTCTCGATCATTACCAAACCTAAGATAGGCGCGAAGCAGTTTCTCGTCGACTCATGCAACGATCTGGTGACGGCGGTCAAGGTTGCGGCGCAGGCCAACGTCAAGCGCCTGAGCGCACCGAGTGCGCCTGCTTCATTGGCGACAAAGCGCAAGGCGGAGGTTATTCTGCCTGGCGCCGTAGACCGCGCGATAGTCAGTACCACCGCGCGCGTGATCGCAATCGGCACCTCCACCGGCGGCACGCGCGCCCTGGAGACCGTGCTGACGACACTACCGAGAGTGTCGCCCGGTATCGTGATCGTGCAACATATGCCGGAGAAATTCACCGCCGCATTCGCTGCCCGCCTCAATGGGCTTTGTGAGATCGAGGTCAGGGAAGCTCAGGATAACGATCGAGTCATGCAGGGTAGAGCGCTGGTCGCACCTGGCGGTAAACACATGCTGCTCAAACGAAGCGGATTACAGTACCACGTTGCGGTGGTGGATGGCCCATTGTTCAACCGTCATCGTCCATCGGTGGATGTGCTGTTCCGCTCGGTGGCGAAGTTCGCCGGTGCCAACGCGCTCGGGATAATCATGACTGGCATGGGCGACGATGGTGCAGCCGGGATGCTTGAGATGCGCAAGGCCGGCGCACACACGATTGCGCAGGACGAGGAATCCTGCGTTGTCTTCGGCATGCCTAAGGAGGCCATTAAGCGCGGTGCGGTTGAGAGAACGGTGCCGTTGAGCGAAATAAGCAGAGAAATCTTGCAGCAGCTTCACTGAGACGATACTCGCCACTTAAAGATTGTGCTGCACGGCGCCTACCGCGAGACATTCGACAGAGAATACTGAAATCGACACTACTCCGCTGCGATCACGACCCGGTTTCGTCCGCCGCTCTTCGCCTGGTATAGCGCAGTATCGGCCGCCGCCAGCAAGGTACTGACGCTCTTTGGCCCTTTCTCGGGGTCCGGCCACGCGGTTGCGACGCCGATGCTGACGGTCACGACACTGGGGGTGGGACTCCTTTCATGCGCTATGGCGAGATCCAGGACGAGCTTGCGAATACATTCGGCGACGCGCAGCGCGCCGGTGCGTTCCGTGTGCGGCATTAAGACCAGGAACTCCTCCCCGCCGTAGCGTGCTGCAAGGTCTCCCGGGCGCCGAGTATCGGCCGCAAGCTGGGCGGCGATGACGCGTAGACAACGATCGCCCGCGAGGTGTCCATAGTGATCGTTGAAGAGCTTGAAGTGATCGACGTCTAGCAGCAGCACAGAAAGCGGCTGATGTTCTCGCCCGCATCGCCGCCATTCCTTGTCCGCAACGTCATCAAAATGCCGGCGGTTGGCGAGACCGGTCAGTCCATCCGTTGTTGCCATCCGCTCCATTTGCTCGAGCGCGCCCTTGAGCTTGAGCTCTATTATCTTGCGGTCCGTCGCATCACGCAGCGCGATGATAATATCTGTTGGGTCAGCGCCGTCTGCGCTCATGCGCAGGCGCGCGCGGCTATCGACCCAAAGCCAGGAACCATCGCGGCGCAAATGCCGAAAAGACACCGAACTCTCAGCGGTGCCGCTCGCCTGCAGTGCCGTACGAGAGTCCACGAAAACCTGTTGGTCCTCGGGATGGACGAACGCGGCGACCGTGCTTCCGAGCAGGGCCGTGCTCCCAACCATCTCTTCCGGGCGCCAGCCGAGCAAGCGTTCAACGGCGGGTGAAACGTAACGCCGGATGCCGTCGAGGCCGATGAGCATGATGACATCGCTGGAATTTTCGACGATCAGTGCGAGTTGCGCTTGGCTCTCCCGCAGTGCCGAGCTTGCGCGCTTCGCCACCTCGGCTTCCACCGCGTTGCGCACCTCGCGAGCCTGCGCCAGATCGGCCTTGGTCCAGGTTGCGCTATGGCCTTTCACCGTTTCCTTCCATGCGGCGAAAGAGGTACGCGGCGAGATGCGTGCGCTAGCCGTTTTAGCAGTCGCGTGCTCGGCTGGATTGCCGCCCCAGACGATGGTTCGCTCTACCTCCGGCCTTATCCAGAGGATCACATCGTCGTCACCGGAAGCGAGCGGTAACAGCAACGCGCCGCTAGCCTCGCTGATGCTACTGGCGAGTTCAGGATGTCGTACTCCCAGGTCATCGACCGCCACGGGGTGATTGCCCGCCAAGGACTGCAGTGCCGCGAGAACAGATTTGATAGCGGGAAGCGAAGGCGTGCGCCCCAGACAGAAAAGAGTGCCAGACAGGCGCACCAGCGCCCCAGTCGCACCCACGAGTTGGAGCAACTCGGCTTCTGCCGCGGCGAACGCCTCCGGCAGCGGCACGGGGGCGGCAAGGCGATTGGCCAGCGCGCGCAGGATGGTATTGCGCTGGAGACGATGGGCAAGAAGTTCCGCTTCGCCCGTGCTGACAAGCAGTAACGATACGACCTGGCCGATCAAGTCGGCGGCCGCCCGCAGTTCGAATCCCGCGCAACGCGGCTTAGCATCATGACATACCAGCATGCCCCAGAGATCCTGTCCATACGCAAGTCCGATCGTGAGACTCGCCGCGGTATTCATATTGCGCATGTATTCGCAGTGGACGGGCGAAGCGCTACGCAGAGCGCTGTGCGTGAGGTCGAGCGGCAGGCCGTCATCGAGCGTTGGATCGGCACACAATGGCACCGGTGTGTAGCTGGAATCGGCGATCGCGCCAACGCGCTGACGCAGGTACAGGCGCCGGGCCTGCGGCGGGATGTCGGACGCCG
>Ga0181537_10003445_pt1 | contig 13537 bp, 7 predicted proteins | sample PEATcosm2014_Bin_39_FD_119765 | JGI IMG/M metagenome (GOLD analysis project Ga0181537, IMG submission 119765) | Peatland microbial communities from MTU Mesocosm Facility, Houghton, MI, USA - PEATcosm2014_Bin23_10_metaG | ecosystem: Environmental > Terrestrial > Soil > Wetlands > Peat | place...
AACTCCAAGCCCATCGACAAAATCCGCCGCGCTTGTTCCCGCGTAAACGCTCCGCGATCGCAAAACACATCACAAAATTCCGCTAACCTGTCGCGCGCTACTTCCGGAATCAGTGTCTCCGTCAACAATCGGATATACCGCTCCGTCCCATCGGCTTTCCCGCGATACTCCGCAGGCACCACATGCGCGCCCAGAAATGTCGAGCAAATTTCGATCGGTTGCCGCGCCGCCAGCCTCCGGTGCAGCGACAGGATCTTCAACTCACTGGCAACATCCAGGCCGTACCCAGACTTCGCTTCAATGGTCGTCGTGCCATATGCCGCAAACTGTTCCAAGGCCGCGAGTGCCCGCGCCTCCAGCGTCTCCGCCGTCGCCGCACGCAACTTCTTTACGGAGTTCAGAATCCCTCCGCCTTTGCGCGCGATCTCCTCGTAACTCGCGCCGCGAATTTTCAGTTCGTATTCTTCCGCGCGACTCGCCGCGTGTATGAGGTGGGTATGCGAATCCACAAACCCCGGCAGCACCACGCGCCCCGCCAGGTCCAGCTTTTCCGCCCCCCGTGATTCGCGCAGCGCCTCGACCTGCTTCGTTGTGCCCGCCGCGACGATCAAGCCATCGCGAATCAGCAGCGCGCCATCCCTAATGATTCCCAATTGGGATAGCGCCTTGCCACGCCGCGCCCCGCGGCCGCGCAGCGTCAGCAACTGCCCCGCGCCGGTGATGAGGAGTGCGTCGCTCAAGGATTTAGGTTTCGGCGAGCGCTCACGCGTGCTCTAGGATTTCTCAACCATCGGAATCTTTACGCCATGCTCTTTCGCAAACGCCTGCGCCTCGGGATACCCCGCATCCACATGCCGAATCACGCCCATCCCCGGGTCGTTCGTCAGCACCCGTTCGATACGCGCGGCCATTTCCGCAGTGCCATCAGCCACGGTCACTTGCCCCGCATGCTGCGAATACCCAATCCCCACGCCGCCGCCGTTATGAATCGAAACCCACGATGCTCCACTCGCCGTATTCAGCAGTGCATTCAGCAGCGGCCAATCCGCAATCGCGTCCGATCCATCGCGCATCGCCTCCGTCTCACGATATGGCGATGCCACCGACCCGCAATCCAAATGGTCGCGCCCAATCACGATCGGCGCCTTCAATTCGCCCTTCTTCACCAAATCGTTAAGCCCCAGTCCAAACTTGTCTCGCTCTCCATAACCCAGCCAGCAAATCCGCGACGGCAAGCCCTGAAACTTCACGCGCTTCTGCGCCAGCTTGATCCACCGCGCCAAGTGCGCATTCTCCGGAAACATTTCCAACACCAGTTGATCGGTCCGCGCAATGTCCGAAGCCTCTCCCGAAAGCGCCGCCCAGCGAAACGGGCCCTTCCCCTCGCAAAAGAGCGGCCGGATATATGCCGGCACAAATCCTGGAAAGTCGTAAGCGTTCTTCACACCCTGCTCAAACGCAAACGTCCGGATATTGTTCCCGTAATCAAACGTCACTGCGCCCAGTTTCTGCAGCGCCAGCATCCCTTCCACGTGCCGCGCCATCGCCGACATGGAATGCTTCCGGTATTCCGCGGGATTCGTCTTGCGCAGCTCCGTCGCCGCTTCGAGTGTCATGCCGTTCGGCACATACCCGCCGATCGGATCGTGCGCGCTGGTCTGGTCCGTCAACAAATCCGGCACCACCCCGCGCTTCGCCAACTCCGGAATTAAATCCGCACAATTCCCCACCAGCCCCACCGAGGTGGCTTCCTTCTTCCGCACCGCGTTCTTCAGAATGCGCAACGCCTCATCCAGGTTATTCACCATCACGTCGCAATAACCCGTCTTCACCCGCCGCTTGATGCGCTCCGCATCCACATCAATCCCCAGAAACGCGGCGCCATTCATCGTCGCCGCCAGCGGTTGCGCTCCGCCCATCCCGCCCATGCCGCCCGTCACTACGAGTTTTCCCGCGAGGTCCCCGCCAAAATGTTTCTGCGCCGCCGCCGCAAACGTTTCGTACGTTCCCTGCAAAATTCCTTGCGTCCCGATGTAAATCCAACTCCCCGCGGTCATCTGCCCATACATCATCAATCCCATGCGGTCCAACTCGTGAAACTTGTCCCAGTTATTCGCGTAACCCACCAGGTTGGAATTGCAGAGCAACACGCGCGGTGCGTAATCGTGCGTGCGAAAAATCCCCACCGGCTTGCCGGACTGAATCAGCAGCGTTTCATCGTTCTCCAGCCCGCGCAGCGATCGCACGATCGCATGAAAACTCTCCCAGTTCCTCGCCGCTTTCCCCGTCCCGCCATACACCACCAACTCTTCCGGCTTCTCCGCAACTTCCGGGTCCAGATTGTTCATCAACATCCGCAACGCCGCTTCCTGTGCCCACCCCTTGCAGGATCGTTCCGTGCCACGCGCCGCGCGAAATGGCCCTTTCGAGAGCGAACTTTCTTGCCCCATTCCGGGAATAGTCTCTGAGGTCGTGATGCTCATAAGCTCCGCACTCCGTAAATCCCCATCGAGGCCATACTAGCGTAGCTCGCCGCTCTTTGCACAATTCGCCCAGCCCTCGGTCCAACCGCCGGTCGATCCATGCGGCGTCCGCATCCGGTCGCCACGCACAACGAAAAACGCGAAACGCTACCTGTACGTCTGGGCAGGTGCCATCCACGCGCCTGGGTACTTCGCCGTGTTCGCCGTCGATTTACAATTCTTTACCAGGCGCTTGCAACTCCAACCACCTCTAACGCACTCCAATGGTGCAGTGGTTCGCTGGACACAACTACGGTCGAGGCCCCAGCACTCGCTCCTCAAGGGACGGTCATGAGCTCATTGCTTCGCAGCAAAAATCCTATCAAGGGGCGCGCATCCGCTTTGCCCGCGCAAGGAATTTTCCTGGCGACTTTGCTCGCCGTTGCATTTTTGTGCACCCCCACAACTGCGGTAGCGCAGTCTCCCATCATAAAAACGCCCGCCGCACGCATCGCCGGTGACATCGACGCTTCCCAGCGCATCGCCATCCAAGACACCCATCCTCCGTTAGCTCGCGCCGAATTTGACGCCAGCCGCGTCCCGGCAGGGAATCGCCTCCAAGGCATGACCCTCGTCTTCAACCGTTCCGCCGCACAGCAAGCCGATTTGCAAGCGCTTCTCTCCGCCCAGCAAGACCCATCCTCCGCGCTCTACCACCATTGGCTAACGCCCGAAGATTTTGCCGCCCGCTTCGGCGTCGCTGACACGGACATCGCTAAAGCCCAATTCTGGCTCCAACAACAAGGTTTCTCCGTTGACAGCGTCTCAAGAAGCAAAACGCGCATCACCTTCTCCGGCTCCGTGGCTCAAGCCGAGCAAGCCTTCGCCACCGAAATGCACTACTACCAAGTCCGCGGCGTAACGCACTACGCTCCATCCACCGATCTCTCGCTTCCCGTCGCGCTCGCTCCCATAGTCACCACCGTCGAAAACCTCGCCACCTTCCGCCCCCACCCTCACATCGTGCGCCCGGCCACGCTGCAGCGCGCCCCCAGTCCCAACTTCACTTCCAGCCAATCCGGCAACCACTTTCTCGATCCTGACGATATCGCTACCATCTATGACATCAAACCCGCCTACAACGCCGGCTACACCGGCTCCGGCCAATCCATCGCCGTCGTCGGCCAATCCTCCGTGGTGCTAACTGACATCGAAAATTTCCAGAAAGCCTTGAGCCTCACCGTAAAGGATCCCACCGAAATTCTGGTCCCGAATTCCGGCACTGCCGCCATCTCCACCGGCGACGAATCCGAATCCGATCTCGACCTCGAATACTCCGGTGCCATCGCCCGCGGCGCCACCATCATTTTCGTCTACACCGGCAACAGCCCCAACTACAACGTCACCAACGCGATCGCCTACGCCGTCGACCATAATCTCGCCCCCATCATCAGCACCAGCTACGGCGACTGCGAAAGCGACACCGGCCAGGGATTCTACAACTCCGAGAACGACGTCCTCATGCAAGCCGCCACCCAGGGCCAATCCGTAATCGCCGCCGCCGGCGACGCCGGTTCCACCGACTGTTCCGGCAACACCGGCCAATCCACCGCCGAACAAGAGGCTCTCGCCGTCGACTTTCCCGCCAGCAGCCAATACGTCACCGCCATGGGCGGCTCCGAGTTTCCCGCGGCTGACGTCGCGTCCACAAATTCCACCTACTGGACGCCCGCTCCCAATTCCACTACCGACGTTCTAAGCTCCGCACTCTCCTACATCCCCGAACAAGTCTGGAACGATGACTCCGCGGCTGGCGGTCTCTCTTCCGGCGGCGGTGGCACCAGCATCTTCACTGCGCGCCCCAGTTGGCAAGCCAACGTTCCGGGCATTCCCAGCGGCTCTTTCCGCCTCGTCCCAGACATCTCCATGAGCGCCTCCCCCAACAACGCAGCCTTCCTCTACTGCTCCAGCGACTCGACCGTCGGCGTTACCGGCAGCTGCTCCAACGGCTTCCGCGACGCTAACAACGTCTACCTGACCACCGCTGGTGGCACCAGCTTCGACGTTCCCATCTTCGCCGGCATGGTCGCCATCATTAATCAGAAGACCGGGTCCACCGGCCAAGGCGTCGTCGCCAGTACCCTCTACAAACTCGCCTCCAATTCCACCACGTACGCCTCGGCCTTCCACGACATCTCCACCGGCAGCAACGAATGCCTGGCCGGCGCCACGCTCTGTTCCACCGCCGGTGAATCCTCCTTCCTCGCCACCACTGGCTACGATGAAGCCTCCGGCCTCGGCTCCGTCGATTTCTACAATCTCCTCAATGCCTGGCCCGGTTCCACCACCGCGCCGGCAGGTTCCTTCACTCTGACCGCCGCCACCGCCACCGTCTCCGCTGGCTCCAGCGTCACCTCCCTCGTCACCATCACTCCCGCCAACGGTTTCACCGGCACGGTAAACTTCACCGCCTCCGTCAGCCCCGCGAGCGCCGACATCTGCTTCACGCTCCCGTCCGCCAGCGTCACCGGCGCCACCGCTGTCACCGCCACGCTCACCGTTTTCACCAGCTCCTCTTCTTGCGGTGGCAACGCGGTTCCCGGCTCTCCCGGCGCTCACAAAATCGCCGCCAGCTTCGCCGCACCAGCGAGCCCCAATTTTCCGCCTGCCAACACTCCGCTGCCCGCCACAACCCTAGCTCTAGCGAGCATGCTCGGCATCAGTTTGCTAAGCCTCCGTTCGAGCAAGCTTGCCACCTTCAGCGCCGTCCTCCTGTTCGTTGTGGCCACTGGCGCCGCGCTCTCCGGCTGCTCCAGCGCAGGTTCCTCCAATAACAACACCACCTCCACCGTCGCCGCTAAAGGCACCTACACAATTACCATCGTCGGCACCGACAGCGCCGACAGCTCCATCACCGCCACCACCAGCGCCACGCTAACTATCGACTGATTCACAAACTCGCAACTCGCACCCCCGGCGAGCACCAGCGAACAAATGCCGCACAAATTTTCTCCGCCACGCCCGCTCTCCATTTGCGCTAACCCGCGCCTCTGGCGTACAGTCTGAATTTCCGATGAACTACGGCACCTTGCCCTCTCGCCTGCTCCAGTCCGTGGACGCTCAGCCGAATCCGCGCGCCCAAATGTTCCGTGGTCCGGAAAGCTGGCAAGCCATCTCCTCCCGCGAATTCCTCCGCCGCGTCGCTGGCCTTGCCTCCGCCTTCGCCGAACTTGGCGTCAAGCCCGGCGACCGCGTTGCCCTCTTTGCCGCCAACTGTCCCGAGTGGCACACCGCCGACTTCGCCATCTCCGGCAACGGCGCCGTTACCGTCCCCATCTATTTCCACGAATCGCCAGACCGCCTCGCCTACATCTTCAACCATTGCGGCGCTCGCGTAGCCTTCGTAGCCGGCGCCGAGCAGCTCGCCAAACTCCTCGCCGTCCGCGAAAAGCTCCCGCAGCTCGAACACATCGTCGCCGCCAACTCCGGCGACTCGCTCCCCTCCGACGCCCTCCGCTACGAAACCCTCATCGCCGGTTCCGGCGACGCCGACATCGCCTCCTACCGCCTGCGCGCCTCCCAAGTCCTCCCCGGTCAGCTCGCCTCCATAATTTACACCAGCGGCACCACGGGAGAGCCCAAGGGCGTCATGCTCACGCACACGAACTTTTGCAGCAACGTCTCCGACTCCACCGTCGATCTCTCACTGCAAACCGGCACTGATCTCGCCGTCTCCTTCCTCCCCCTGGCCCACGTTTACGGCCGCATGCTCGACTATCTCTACCTCTTTAGCGGCATCACCGTCGCCTACGTCCCCATCGTCGAGCAGGTTTCCCAAGCCCTTCTCGAACTCCATCCCACCGTCATGGCCGCCGTCCCGCGCGTCTTCGAAAAAATCTACGTCCGCGTCATCGAACAAGGCCATGCCAACACCGGTCTCAAACGCAAAATTTTCGATTGGTCCATGCAAATCGCCGGCAAAACCGCGCGTTGGCGTTGCGGCGAAAAACAAGTCAGTCCCGCGCTGAAGCTACAGTGGGCCATCGCCGATAAACTCGTCTTCTCCAAAATTCGCGCCGGCACCGGCGGACGCCTCCGCGTCGTCCTCTCCGGCGGCGCCCCGCTAGCCGCCGAACTCGCCGAATTTTTCTGGGCTATCGGTGTCCCCATCTATCAAGGCTACGGCCTTACGGAAACCAGCCCCGTGCTCACCTCAAACTATCCAAAAAATCGCATCGGCAGCTCCGGCCGCCCCATTCCCAACGTCGAACTCCGCATCGCCGCTGACGGCGAAATCCTCGCCAAAGGCCCCTGCGTCATGCAGGGCTACTATCAAAATCCCGCCTCCACCCGCGAAGTCCTCGACGACGACGGCTGGTTCCACACCGGCGACATCGGCCACCTCGACAAAGACAAATACCTTTTCATCACCGACCGAAAAAAAGACCTGCTCAAAACCGCCGGCGGAAAATTCGTCGCCCCGCAGCCCATCGAAAACGCCCTGAAAACCAGCCCCTACATCCTCAACGCCATGGTCGTCGGCGACAAACGCAAATTCGTGGTCGCCCTGATCGTCCCCAACCGTAAAACCATCGCCTCCTCCGCCCCTCCCGAAAAAATCCGCTTCACCACCAACGCCGAAATGGCCCAGGACCCTTTCGTCCGCTCCCTCATCGACTCCGAAATCCAGCGCCTCACCGCCAACCTTGCGCAGTACGAAACCATTAAAAAATTCGCCCTCCTCCCCGACGATTTCACCTTCGACGACGGCAGCCTAACCTTCACCCTAAAACTAAAACGCCGCGTAGTAGAAAAAAAGTTCGAACAAATCATCGAATCCCTCTACTCCGACACCGCCGAACCCCGCCCCCAACTCCAAACGTAGCGGCCGCCTTCTGCCTGCCCCGGTGAAGCTGGGGAGGCGGGCGCCGCTGCGTAGCGTCGGCGGTCCCGCCCGCCATCGGCAAACGCGCATCGCTTCGCTCTCCTCCGAGTAGCGCCGGCGTCCCGCCGGCGGGTATCCGCAACAACTTCAGTCAGCCTCAACCGCTCAGCGCATTCCTCCGCGCAACTCTGCGCTCTCCGTGTCTAAGGCGTCCTTTTTCTCTGTTTCTATCTTTTGTCTTCATACATGCCGGTGCGTCCCCTCACGCACGCTGTGTCTTTCGAACCATAACCATCCCACCCGCGCAACCAGCTAAACCCCATCGTTTCAATGCCAACCGCCCTGGCACCAGCCTTGCCATATCCACCCCCGTATCTAAGAGGAGGACAAAAACATGGCACCGCAAAGCAAACCAACCGCTTCACCAACCGACGCAAAACCCAAACAACATACTCCCATCTTCCACACCGTTGACCCCGACTCCGGCGACATCTCCCGCCGCGCCCGCATCATCACCGTCTGGCTCGGCCTCTTCACCTGCGCCATCCTGGTCACGCAATTCGGCCGCCCCTCCCGCGCCCGCGAAGCCGAATTCCTCCGCACCTCCGCCAAAATAGACGCTCTCGGCAAAGTTCCCGCGAGCCAGCCGCCTGCGGACAAATCCATCTCCGCCCGTTCCGAGGAAGCCAAAGAAATCACCCCCGCCATCTACATCAGCAAAAAATACGGCGTAACCTGGCAATACCCTCGCACTTACGTCCTCCGCAAAGGCGCCAACGGCAACCTGAATCTAGCCGGTCACCCGGCCGCAGCCTCGGCCTTCATCGACACTGGCGCCACCGCCTTAGCCACCGTAAATATCCCCGGCCGCCTTTACGCCGGCACCAATTTCAAATCCGCTTCCCTCACCATCCGCGTCAACCCCTACATCTCCGAGCACTCCTGCTCCCAGCTCCGCATTTCGGACGCCGACGGTGGCGACAATCAAGACCTCCCCGTCTCCCAAGACACCATCGGCACCATCGAATTCACACACGCCGGCGTCGACGTCGACGACAGCTCCGCCGCCCAACGCATCACCAAGGAACAATTTTTTCACGTGTATGAAAACGATGCCTGCTACGAATTCGCTGAAAGCGTAAGCGTCGCCGCCGCAAACTCCGCCGCCCAACCCACCACCATCGTCAGCCCCAACGACCTCTTCGACCGCCTCAACGAAATCCTCACCAGCGTTACCATCGTCCCTGTCCGCATCCCGGCGTCTCCTGCAGTCCCAGCCCCGTCCGTGCAAACGCCGACCGCGCCGCCCTCATTCACGCAGCCCATCACGCAATCCGATCTAGGCGAACTGCCAACACCTCCGCAGCCAAATTGACTTGCACCAACAAGCGCACGAACAACAACAAACATGGAAACGCCCGCATCATCGCCAGCGAAAAAAAGGCGCCACGTGTCCAGCGTGGCGCCTCGCATTCCGATAGTTCTATTCGGTGAAAGGACAAGCCATGCTCTTCCTTCTGCTGCTCGTCACGCTCCTGTCAACCGCACACGCCGCCCCCTCCCACGCTCCTTGGCAGCGCCACATCCTTTCCGCCAAAGGATCCGCCGAGGACCAATCGGAGCCTCAGCCGCTCGCCTACTTCACCTCTGACCCTTTCTTGCGTGATGATGCCGACGATTTCTGTTCAGACTGTTCTCCGCACGGCAAGGCCACCGTGCATACCAGGCATAAGTTCAAGAGCACGCTTGTAAAAGTCGGAGAGATACAGGGCTACACGATCTACGATCTGTTCTTCTCTTTTGACGAGCACATCAACAGCAACGAAATCGATTGGAAGTTCATCCTCGTCGAGGTTTCGCCCGGCAAGTTTCGCGAGATCTTCCATCTTCAGCCAACGCAAGCCATCGTCCAGCCGGCTTTCTTCATCAGCGCGGGAAACGAAGTTCTTCTGGCAACGCACGATCTCATTCCAGGAACGGGCAATAACTGCTATGAGGACTACTGGTGGTTTGGCCCGGAGGGGCCCGTGCGGCTGAATATCGATTCCATCCAGGACGTCTTGAAGAGCATCCTTCCCGACGGACTCGCGGTTTGGAAAGGTGGTGGCTTGGACATCAAGACGCTCACCTTTTCCAGCTACGTTTGGCAACCGCAGGACGCGAACTGCTGTCCCACCGGCGGAAGTGTCGAAATTAAGTTCCGGCTGCAGGGCTCCCGCCTGATCCCGATCGCCAAAACCTACAACCCTTCCCAATTGCCACCCGACTAGCCGATTCCGCAGCTTCTCCGGCGCGGCCAAACCAGCATCCACTGAGCGCGAGAGGCGCGCCACAATTTAGCCCAGCCCGCAAGGGCTGGGTACCGATCTCGGCGCGACGCGGAGCCCCGTAGGGGCGGCACAATACTCGTACCACAACCACCTCGCACCACCGCCCATCCACCCGCCAACCGCTCTCGCCCTCTACTGCACCACTTTCCCATCCGGGCTCAGCACATGAAACTCGCCCAGATTTAGCTCCTTCACTCCCGCCTCGATCTTCGCCCGGTCTCCCACCACGATCCAGATAAAATTATCCGGATGCACGATGGTCTTCGCCGCCCCCGCGATATCCGCCGTCGTCAACGCCCGCACCTTCGCCGCATACGTCTGGTAATAATCATCCGGCAGGTTGTACTGCACCTGGTCGTTGATCGACGTCCCCAGCGCATCCAGCGTCTCCCGCGACCCCGGCAGCTTCAGCGTCTCGTTCGCCTGCGTCTTCGCCAGCTCCTCGCCGGACACCGGCTTGTCCTTGAAGATAATGTGCAGTTCGTTGTTGATCTCCACCAGCGATTCTTTCGTCTTGTCCGTCTGCACCGGCGCGATCACCACAAATGGCCGTTGCGCCCGCGCCTTCACCAGTTGCGTGCGTACGCCGTAGCTCCAGTGCTTGTCCTCGCGCAGGTTCATGTTCAATCGCGAACCAAACGTTCCGCCCAGTTCGTCGTTCAACGCTACCAGCGCCACTTCCTGCGGGTTCGACGTCGGTGGCGCGATGCTCGCCGCAAAAATCACCGATTGTCCCGCCCCCGGCTTGTCCATCAAATACACCGCCGACTTGCTCGGCAGCTCCACCGTTCCGATCTTCTTTGTCGGCACCGTGCCGGGCTTCCATTCCGCAAACAGTTTCTCCAGCTTCGGCTTGATCTCCCCCATGGTTGTGTCGCCCACGATCACCAGCGTCGAATCGTTTGGCCGGAACCACGCGCTATGAAATTTCACCAGGTCTTCGCGCGTCAGCTTCGCCACGCTCTCCGTCGTCCCGGACCCCGTCAGCGACCCGCTGTACGCATTGTTCGGCCCGTACAGCAGCGCCGGCGCCACCCGCAGCGCCATCTGCAACGGCGTGTTTTGCTCCCGCGCAATCGTCGCCAGCTGCAGCTTCTGCTGCCGTTTGAAATCCTCCTCCGGAAACGCTGGGTGCAAAATCACCTCTGCAAAAAGGTCCAGCGTCGGATCGAGCTTGGACTTCAGCGCCGAAATATCCACAATGGACGAATCCAGGTTCGACCGCGCCGTCAATTCCGCCCCCAGTAACTCCAGCTTGTCGCTGATTTGCAGCGCATTCAGCGTCTTCGTCCCGCCCGTGAGCAGCGACGTCGTCAGCGTTGCCATCCCCGGCGACGCCGTCTGATCCGCCGCGAATCCCGCATCCGCAATCAGCGAGAAATTCACGATCGGCGCGTCATGCCGCTCCGCCAGCACGATCTTCAGCCCGTTAGACAGCGTCGAGTGCTGCAGCTTCGGCAGCTTCAACTCCGGCGGCGTACCCGTATCCGGCAGCTTCGAGCGATCCGCGCCCGTTGACGCCGTCTTGTATTCCGGGAACGGCAGCACCTCCAGGATGTACACCCCGTCACTCAGCCAGCGCCGCGCCGCTTCTCGCAAATCTTCCGCCGTCGCATCGTGAATCCGCTTCTCGCTGATCTTGTACGCCCCCGCATCCCCAACAAACGTTTCATAGCTCGCCAGCACGTCGGACTTCCCGCCAAATCCGCCAATTCGCTCCGACCCGCGCACGAACGCCGCTTCGTCCTGCACCTTTACGCGTTCCAGCTCTTCCGGTGTCGGCCCGTCCTTCAGAAACTTCGCCAGCTCCTCGTCGATCTCTTTCTCCACGCGGTCCAGTTCCTTCTGCGCTTTGTCCGCATCCGTCGGCTTCGCCGTCACCTGGATCTGAAATTGCCCCGCGATAGCATTCGTATCCGCGAACGCCACCGTGGACGTGGCGATCTGATCGTCATAAATCAGCCGCTTGTACAGCCGCGACGTCTTTCCTTTGCTCAGGATGTCAGCCACCATATCCAGGTAGTCGCCGTCCGCGCTCCCGAATTCCGGAATGTTCCACACCTTGTAAATCCGCGCCTGCGGTACGCGGTCCTGCACCACCTGCCGGTGCGTTCCGGTGCGCTTGGCGATCCACACTTGCTGGTGCGCCACCGGAGGTCCTGCCGGAATATCCCCGAAATATTTTTCCACCTTGGCCTTCGCCGTTTGCGGATCGATATCCCCCGCAATCACCATCACCACATTCGACGGCCCGTAATACGTCTTAAACCATTCCTGCACGTCCGCCATTGACGCCGCATCGAGGTCCGCCATATCCCCGATCGTCGTCCAGGAATACGGATGCCCCGCGGGATACGTATTCTTCGTCAGCAGTTGCCGCGTCACGCCATACGGCTGATTCTCGCCCTGCCGCTTTTCGTTCTGCACCACGCCGCGCTGCAAATCCAGCGTCTTCTGCTCGAGGCCGAGATGCCCCATGCGGTCCGATTCCATGAACAGCGTCAAATCCAGAGCCGACGTCGGCACATCCTCAAAATAATTCGTCCGGTCCATGTTCGTCGTCCCGTTCAGGTCCGTGGCCCCGATGCGCTCCATCACGTCGATGTAGCTGCCCCGCGCATGCTCGCTGCCGCCGAACATCAAATGCTCGAACAAGTGTGCAAACCCCGTCTTGCCCGCCTTTTCGTTTCCCGAGCCCACGTGGTACCACATATTCACCGCCACAATCGGCGCCTTGTGATCCTCGTGCACGATCAGCGTCACCCCGTTATCCAGCACAAATTTCGTATACGGAATCTCCACCACGCCATCTTTTTGCGCCCACACCCCCGGGCCCGTCACCAGGCAAACTATCGCCACCATTGCGATCAACAAACGTACGCGCATTCCGCATTCCTCCCAGCGTCGCTCAAGCGACGTAAACCCTTAGACTCGCGCAAACTGCAAGAGTCTACACCCGTCCCCCGCACAATGAAAACGCAACCAGTACCAGATTCGTTCCGCAACCGGACTCTTCGCCTTTAGACTTGCCACTCACCACTCGCCACTTGCCACTTCTTTTTACATTTACAACCTCTTCTTCGGATGTCCACGCTGCGCCAGTGCCCGCAATCCGCCGCCGTTTCGCACGGCACGCGATTTGTCCCGGTGTCGCCCTGGGATTAGAATCGATTAGGGGAATCTCATGTCCGACCAACTCGTCATTGCCGGCCGCGCCTTCAAATCCCGCCTCATCGTCGGCACCGGCAAATACCGCAGCTTCCACGAAATGGCCCGCGCCCACGCCGCTTCCGGAGCCGACATGGTGACCGTCGCCGTCCGCCGCGTAAATCTCACCGACAAATCCAAAGAATCCCTAATCGATTTCATCGACCGCGAAAAAATCTTCATCCTCCCCAACACCGCCGCCTGCTACACGGCCGACGAAGCCATCCGCACCGCCCGCCTCGGCCGGGAAGTCGGCCTTTCCAACTGGGTCAAACTAGAAGTCATCGGCGACCAACAAACCCTCTTCCCAGACACCGAGCAGCTCATCGAAGCCACCCGTGTCCTCGTCAAAGAAGGCTTCGTGGTCCTCCCCTACACCAACGACGACCTAATCGCCGCCCGCAAGCTAATCGACGCTGGCGCGTCCGCTGTCATGCCCCTGGCCGCGCCTATCGGCTCCGGCCTGGGCATCCAGAACCCCGCCAACCTGCGCATTCTTCGCGAACGCATCACCGAAGTTCCCCTAATCGTAGACGCCGGCGTAGGCACTGCCTCCGACGCCGCCGTCGCGATGGAACTAGGCGCCGACGGCATCCTGATGAACACCGCCATCGCCGAAGCCCAAGACTCTGCCTTAATGGCCGAAGCCATGC
>Ga0181537_10003448_pt1 | contig 13531 bp, 13 predicted proteins | sample PEATcosm2014_Bin_39_FD_119765 | JGI IMG/M metagenome (GOLD analysis project Ga0181537, IMG submission 119765) | Peatland microbial communities from MTU Mesocosm Facility, Houghton, MI, USA - PEATcosm2014_Bin23_10_metaG | ecosystem: Environmental > Terrestrial > Soil > Wetlands > Peat | place...
AGTGATGCGGATTTTGCTGCGGCGCTCGGTGAAAAAGTAAAAGACTGGCTCGGCGCGATCAGGCTCGCCGGCGCACGCGTTGCCCATCCCCTATCGTTGCAGCATGCCAGGCGTTATATCGATCGGCGGCTGGTGTTGATCGGCGATGCGGCACACGGCATTCATCCCATCGCGGGACAAGGATTCAATCTCGGCATGGGCGACATCGGGGTTTTGCTGGACGAACTTTCGCGCGCCCGAAGCCTCGGTCTCGATTGGGGCGACGCTATCGTTTTGAAGCGTTACGAGAAGCGCCGCAAATCGGCTAACGGCAACATGGTTTTCATGACCGATATTTTGGATCGCCTATTCTCGAATGCCATCCCGTCGGTCGAGGCAGCACGGCGTTTCGGCCTCGGCGCCGTGCAACGTCTGCCCCCACTCAAGCGGTTTTTCATGCGAACGGCGATGGGGATCGAAAACCAGAGGTCGGAAGACAAAAATAAAAATTTATAAGCCCTTGTTTTATATCATGAAATTCGATCTATATTGAATCGTCAGCCCCGCGTACCATATGATCATTGAGCATTTTCTCTTACCTCGCGAGGCATTCACATGGCCGATCCCCTTTTTCGTTCTGCCGTCGCCGGCGTTTCCGGCGCAACCAGTTTCGATGCCGGTCTGCGCGCGCACATGCAGCGCGTATTCAATTACATGGCGGGCGGGCTGGTGCTGACCGGCGGCGTCGCCTGGATCGTCGCGCATACGGTGCTGGCCGAAATCATTTTCGGTTCACCCTTGAGATGGCTTGTTATGCTCGGGCCTTTGGCGTTTCTTTTTTTCTTACCCGGCATGAGCCGCTATTCGATCGGGCAGATGAAGGCCCTCTTCTGGGGTTTCTGCACAGTGATGGGCCTGTCGCTGGCGACAATCTTCCTTGTCTATTCAAATGCCAGCGTCGCGCGCGCGTTTTTCATCACAGCCGGGACTTTCGCGGCCATGAGCCTTTACGGCTATACCACGCGGCGCGATCTGACCGGTATGGGCGCTTTCATGCTGATGGGACTTTTGGGTATGATCATCGCCAGTGTGGTTAATTTCTTTCTCGTCTCATCCATGTTGCAATGGGTGGTTTCGGTGGTCGGCGTGCTTGTTTTCACCGGGCTGACTGCTTTCGACGTTCAGCGCATCAAGCAGACCTATGCCGATGGCTGGGGCACCGACGCCAATGATAAATTGGCGATTGCCAGCGCCCTTTCGCTGTACCTCGATTTCATCAATCTTTTCATGTCGATCCTGCGCCTGACCGGCAATAGCCGTGATTGAAGACATTCGTCATTCAGTAAAATCGGGGTAAATTTGCCGCCCCGAATGCTGTATGCCGACCCCCGAATGCCTTCTTGTTAACCATTTCCGGCCCTTGCACTTGCCCTTAAATTGCGCCAATACTGCGCCCAAGTTGCTCCGGCCCGCGCGCCTCTTTCCGCCAAGGATGGGACTCGTTCGGATCCGGCAACTGTGCAAGGTGGCGAAACAGCTTGCCGGATGTTGAGGGCCAATCCGTTTTTCCAGGCCCCATACGTGAAGAGGACGTGAATAACATGCGTGGAACAGTGAAGTGGTTTAATGCGACCAAGGGTTATGGCTTTATCGCCCCCGACGGTTCGAGCAAAGACGTGTTCGTGCATATCTCGGAAGTGCAGAAGGCCGGTCTCCCGGGTCTTAATCAGGGCGACGTGGTTGAATTCGAGATGAGCATGGGCAAGAACGGCCGCGAAGCCGCCGTCAATCTCAAGAAGGCCGCTTAAATCGCTTAAACGAGCAATCGCGAGATAGGAAACGCCACGATGGAAACATCGTGGCGTTTTTATTTGGGATTAAGAGACGATAATCCGGTGATCAAGCAAATTCAGCATCGGCAAATCGTGCGGAAAATTGCCGTAGCCCCAGCTTTCCTCGAACGGGCCATTGGCGGCGAGCCACGTCTTTAGCATGTCAGCCTTACGCGCACGCACGCAATTACCGGCGGGCATCGCACCCGTCACGGCACCGTTTTTTATTTCAACTTCCGTGCAAATAAGGTCGTGCGCCGGGAGCTCCTTAAGCAGCGCCGGCAAATAGAGATCAAGGCTGCCCGAGGCAACGACAATCCGGTGCCCCTTCCCATAGTGATCCAGCAATTTTTGGCGTATCGGCTCGTTCCATGCGCACCAGATTTGTAATTTTTCGATTGCCGCAACCAAGGAATTCGGATTTCTTCCCCCCAGCAACCGCCGCAAAAGACGGGCCTTGATAAAAGTGCGCCGATCCGCCGTTGCTGGATCTTTTTTGAGATAGCGAATAATGAAAAGGAACACGGCCTCGGTCAGCGCCGCAAAGGCGCGCGGCCAGCCTGCTAGGCAAGCAAGAAACGGCCACAAACTGTCGCCTCGAATGAGCGTGTGATCGAAATCGAAAACCGCAACGACGGCCGACTTTTTAAAGTGAAATAAGTTCTCCAAGGAGGGGCCCCTGAATGCCGGTTTCCGACGCTTGATTCCGGCTCACGCCCGGCGCGCGCCATTCGATCTTGTTGAACGCGCCGCATGAAGGACAAAGCGCATGCCATCGGTTCTGCGCGCCACCGCAGGAACTGCAGAGCCAAACAGGATCGGGCACCGCATCGGCGGCGTAAGCCAGCCATTGCAAGGCGGTTTGCTCCTTGCTGCCTTCGCGTCTTTCAAGCCGCGCCAGCAAGCGGTAAATATTTCGCGTCGCCTCGTTGCGGCCGATCAACGCCATAAGATGACGCCGCGCTTCGCCCCATATATCGGCTTCCAAAGCGGCTTCGGCGAGCGCCAGACGACTGGCTGCCTGTTCCTCGCTATCGCGGCACAAATGCTCGATCTGCCGGTAAGCCTCGGTCGGATCACCCTCGGTGGCCGCACGATAGATTGCCGCCAATTGCGGATGCGGCGTTTTTTCCCATGCGCGCTCGACCGTGCGGCGCGCAGCCCGTTTATGTCCTGTTTCTATTTGTTCCTGCGCCAGCGCAAGACTGGCCGGCAACCAATCCGGCGCAAGTTGCGACGCGCGTTCGGCTTCCTGCAAAGCTTTGTCATGAGATCCTTGTCGCGCGGCCTCCTCGACGGCGGCGATCCGCATGGCCGCTTGATGCCGTTGTGCCTTGGCCGGCTCCAGGAGGCGCGCCGAGATGATAAGGTTCAATGCGGATTGGGCGTTGTCCCATTTTCGATTGCGCGCCGCGATCTCAAAATGGATTAAATTGAGCCACGGCGTTTCAGGCCGCAGACGGCGCAATTTCTCGATCAGTTTTTCGGCCTCGCTAGGATCGCCGGCGCGCAACGCTTCCATGATGAGGCCGCGATAGCCGAGCACGGCGCTATCGGATTCGGCGGCGAGTGACAGGAAAATCTCGCGAGCGGTTGAGCGATCGCCAGCGAGCTGAGCGGCCTGCGCCTGCAAAAGCTTGGTTGCCGGCGTGTGGCCGAGCAGTTTGCGCGCGCCGACGGCCTTACGGCCGGCTTCGCTCGCGTCGCCGGCGGCGACCGCGATCAGCCCTTCGGCAAAATGCCGGTGACCTTCGCGCATCTTGTGGAGCTTGCGGCGCAAGCGCCACATTTCGGGCCCGTTTTTAATCAGATGCCAAAGGCGGAACAGCAGGTAAAAAACCAGCCCCGCGCCGAGAATGCAAAAGCCGAGAAAAGCCGCCGAGGTTTCGATCACATAATCGTGCCAGACAATGTGGGCGGTGCCCGGCCGATTGGCGAGCCAAACGATCAGGGCAACGATAACGGCAAGCTTGAAAACGAAGAAAAACAGCCGCTTCACGGAGCGCCCTGCGCCGGGGAGGCGTTTGACGGCGCGGCCACAGTCAGATGATCGCTCATAACTTGCAAGGCCTGGTCGATTTTTTGCCGCGCCTCGACGTTGGCGCGCCAGTCATCGAGCGTTTTTTGTGCCTCGGGCGGCAAATTTTTTATTTGATCCAGCGCAGCGGCAAGATCGTCATGCGCGAGATCGGATTCCATGGCGGCAAGCGCGTCGTCCGACGTTGCCGTGCCATGCAAGGGCCGGACCGACACCAGCCCTTTAAGCTCGGCCAAAAGGCGTTCCCACCAGTTTTGTGCCGATGCTTTAGCCATCGCGCGCTCGATATCGCCGGTCATGTCAACCAACTGTTGACGCAGTATGGCGAGACTCGGTGCGCCTTTATCGGCGTAAGGCGCGAGTTCGTTCAGAGGTTGCATGAAGTCGGGATCGCTTTTGGCGGCGGATTGGAAAGCCGTACGTTCGGCGGCAAAGCCTCGACCGGACATCGCCGTGTCGCGCAGTTGCGCGAAGGCAAGGGCTTGGGCAATCAGGTTTTGGGTCTCGGCGCGCGCGGCCGTGGCGATGCCGTTGACCTCCTTCATTTCGGTTTGCAGGCTGCTAACAGCGGCCGACAGCGCCACCAGATCGCTTTGCGCGCGCGCCAGATCGGCGGAAGATTTTGCCGGCACTTCGTTGGTCGAAGACGCTACAATCGGAGCCGACACGGACGATGCCATCGCATCAAGGCGCGCACCAAGATCATCAACCCGCACGTTAAGCGTCGCGACTTTCTGTTCGAGCGCCGTCAGTTTTTCGGAGGAAGGCGCAGAATTATAGGGAGCGGGCCAGATAAGATCGTGCGCTGGCGGCCAAAAAACGGCCGCGGCCAGGGCGGCCATGATGAGCAAAAAGCTAAAAAGACACAGGATCTTGCGTCTCATGCAGCCCGGTGGTTTCCGGTTGGAATCTAAAGCGGGTGGAGAATGGTTGTCGGTTTCGGTCATGATTTCACCGGACAGAGATCAAGCAGGCAGGCAATAACGGCTTCTTCGGCTGGCTTCGGAACGGCGACAAGATGCCGCCAGCCAAGAGGCCGTAAAACCTTGGCCACCGTATCGCTAAGGCATATCGCGGCAAGCCCGGTGCAGCAAGCTTCAAGCGCAGTTTTTTTCAATAAATTCGCCAGCACTTGCGCCGTGCGCGGCGAAAAAAGAAGGATGGCCTCAAGTTTCTGATTTTCCAGCAATGTACGCGTCACGGCCGTGAAGTCCGCCGCCGGCAAAGTTTCGTATACTATCCAAGACGTGACACGATGGCCGGATTTTTCCAATATCTCCCGCGCCCGGCTATCCGCGTCGCGCCCGGCGATATGCAAAACGGACGCGGGCCGTTTTGTGAGCGCGGCATCCATAAATCTCGCCAGTTCAGCGCCATCACCCGTGGAATTCTGCACATCGCGAAAACCAAAAGCGCTCGCTTTGTCGGCGGTGCCCGGACCGACACAAAAACAGGGGGCGCCCAAAAGATCGGCGGCCTCGGCTGACCGCCCTTCAAGTGCCATCAAGGCATTGCCGCTGGTTATCATAACGGCATCCGGCGCGTCGATAGGCGGGCACGGCGCGGGCAAAGGCACGACCGAAAGCAAGGGCTCGACCGTGATCTCGTAGCCAAGTTTTTGCAACGTGCCGGCCATGGCTTCGGACGAAGCAAGCGGGCGGGTGAGGAGGACGCGCGGCATGTCCATTTATATCATGCCTACGGCGAATCGAAAAAGCCGATCGGCATGCGGCTTTTTAATTCTTCCGCCAACGCAAGACCGAGCGCTTCGGCGTCTTTCGCGGGCCCGTTTCGGCTCATGCGGATGATGGTGGTGCCATCCGGTTTCGCAACCAGCCCCTCGAGCGATAACTGCCCGTCTTCTTCCAGCTGCGCGAGACCGGCAATCGGCGTGTGACAAGACCCATCCAGCCCCAGGAGAAAAGCGCGTTCGGCTTTGATGCACGTCGCCGTGCGCGAGCAATCGAGCATCGCCAGAATACGGCGCATATCCCCGTCGTCACGGCGGATTTCAACGCCAAGCGCGCCTTGCGCCACGGCCGGTAGCATGATGTCGGTCTCAAGAACCGAGGAGATGCGGTCTTCGACGCCGAGTCGCTCCATGCCGGCGAGCGCAAGCACGGTCGCATCGGCCTCGCCGTCGGCGATCTTGCGCAAGCGGGTATCGACATTGCCGCGCAACGGCACCACGCGCAGATCCGGCCGGTGATGAAGGATTTGCGCCTGCCGGCGCAGACTCGCGGTGCCGACGACCGCGCCGGCTGGAAGTTCCTCCAGGGTTTGTACATTGTTGGCGATGAATACATCGTGCGGATCGGCACGTTCAAGCAAGGTTGCGATTTCAAGCGCATCCGGCAATTTGCTCGGCACGTCTTTCATCGAATGAACGGCCATGTCGATGACACAAGAGATCAGAGCGTCCTCGATTTCCTTTGTAAAAAGGCCTTTGTCGCCACCCATTTCAAGAAAGGTTTTGTCTTTGTGTTCCGGCCGCCAATCGCCACTGGTGCGGATCGGTATGATCTCGATTTCGCTTTCGGCTCTTAAAGCGGGATCGGCGGCTAGCAGTCGAGCGCGCACATTTTCGGCCTGCAAAAGAGCAAGCGGACTGCCACGCGTTCCGAGGCGAAGGATTTTTTTCATGCAAAAACCATTTCAAATGCGGCGCGCCAATCAGAAAAATTCGCGCGGCCTACTCAAAAACAGGAGGAAGATTCCCACAGTTGGCAAGAATTTGCTTAACAAAATTTTTACCACAGAATCAATGAATTAGTTGCGCGATTTCACCCTATAGTCCAATCATTCGACGCTTGTTGCCGAGACAATTTTTAAACAGAAATACATATTAAAATCGCGCCGAAGCTTTTCGCCGGCGATTTTTTGAACGAAGGAGAAAAAAAATGAAGAGTTTTTCAGACGCGAATATTCACAGAGCCGCCGCGCTTATCGCCTCCGCCCTGGCCGCCTTTGCTTTTTTCGCCGTTGCTGCGCGGCTGGTTGCCGCGCTCGGAGCGCGGAGAAGGATCGACGGCACGCTGAGTCAGAGGCGTGGCCGCCTGAGCCTGAACCTGCGGAACCGTCTTGGCGACGTCCTGCGGCTGGGCGGTAGGCAAAATGGGTGCTGGCAGAGGCGTAACCTGCATAACCCCCCCGGGTTAACCCCTACAATCATATCCCTATTATTGCCTGCGCGAAATGAAGGAATTGTTAATCATACTATGTTTAATTGGATTTTAAATAAATGCCCTCGAAGAGGCCTCGAGGGCGGGTTTTGTGGCGATGGAGCGCGGTCATGATTGGCCGGTTGCAACAGGAATTGCCGGCGATGTTTGCTTTGGCGCATGAGCACAACGATGGCGCACGCGTGCAGCTGGCCGGCATGTTGGCCGACATATTTCTCGCTGACGACGCCCAGCTTAGCTGGCGCGAAGAGCAGCTCGTCAACGAATTGATCGACCAGCTTTTGCAAACTCATAATCCGAGTGTGCGCCGGGCGTTGGTGGAGAAGTTTTCCGACGCGGCCTGCATACCGCGCAAAATGGCCATGCGCCTTGCCTGTGACGATATCGACGTGGCACAGGCGGTCCTGCATTTTAATACATTGCTCACCGACAGCGATCTGATCACGGTGGTAGAAACCCGCGGTTCGGATCATGCGAAGGCCATCGCAGAGCGGGCCAGCATCAACGAGGCGGTTGCCGACGCGCTGATCGTGACGGACGACCTTGAGATCATGCAGATTGTGGTGGAAAATCTCGGCGCCAAGCTAAGCCTGAAAGCGATCGATGCGCTGACGGAGGCCGCGCGCTTTACTGCTTCTCTGCGTGAACCGCTGGTGCATCGCGCAGAAATGAGCGGGGAAGCCGCGACACGCCTTTATTGGTGGGTCTCGCAGGATTTGCGCCGCTATATGCTGAAGCGTTTCGGCATCGCCGCTGGCCAGATCGATGAGGCGCTTGCGAAAACCATCGATGGGCTGCTCAGCGATCACGAGCTCGAAAAAAATAACGACGAGACCATGGCTCAGGTTGCCGACTGGCTTGCTGAGCGCGACGTCATCTCGGTCCGTATTCTGCCGCAGGTGTTGAGGCTCGGGCATTTCCGACTGTTCAATATTCTTCTCGGCCGTCTCACGGGATTTGATTTGTCGATGATCGATCTCGCGGTGGCCAACACAGGGGGGCGGGCTCTGGCCGTCATGTGCCGTGCGCTCGGCATCGACAAGCCCGGTTTCGTGTCGATTTTTCTGCTTTCACGCGGCGCGCGTAATGGCGAACAAATCGTGCATCCGCGCGAATTGAGTTTCGCGCTGGCGGCTTTTGACCGTCTAACCGTGCGTCTTGCCCAGGATTTGCTCAACAATTGGCGCAAAGATCCGTCTTATCTCGCGCAACGGCAGGATGATCTGTCGCTCGAAGACTGAGCTCAGGCCAGCTTTCGTTTTTGGCACTCGATTAATATATCCCGTGCGACCGGTGCCGCAACGTGAGCCCCGCTCCCGCCATGTTCAATCACAACCGCGACGGCATAGCGCGGTGCCTCGATGGGCGCAAAACCGGCGAACAAGGCATGGTCCCGTTCCTTCCAAGGTATTTTGTCGTTGGAGGCTAGCCCCTCCTCGCGTTCCGATTCGCTGACATGCCGCACTTGCGCCGTGCCGGTTTTGCCCGCCATCGCCATGCTTTTATCCATAATGCGGGCCGCATAGGCCGTACCGATGGGCTCGTTCACCACGCCGGCCATGGCCTGCCGCACAAGATCGATGTTATCGGAATCGAACCCCAACGAAGGCCAGGACTTGCGGGCGAGGCCCGAGGCTCTCGAAAGATAGGGCGTGACCGCCTTGCCACCATTGGCAAGGCGTGCCGCCATCATTGCCAGCTGCAGGGGCGTGACCAGCGTGTAGCCCTGGCCGATGGCAGCCACCAGCGTTTCGCCCTGCTGCCAGCTATGACCTTGCGTCGCGAGTTTCCAGGCCCGACCCGGTATCAATCCGGTGCGTTCATGCGGCAAATCTACGCCCAGTTTTTGGCCAAAGCCGAAACGTTGTGCCATCGCCTGCATACGATCGATCCCGACGCGCCGGCCGAGATCGTAGAAATAAACGTCGCAGGAGCCGGCGACGGCTTGCATGAAATTGACATGACCGTGGCCGCCGTGTTTCCAGCAATGGAACCGGTAATCGCCCATATCGAGGTAACCGGGACAGTAAACTGTGGCGTCGATATCGAGTAGATCAGCCTCAAACCCGGCCATCGCGACCACTGGCTTAAAAGTCGAGCCTGGTGCAAAAACGCCGGAGATAACTTTGTTGAGCAGCGGCGCATGCTCGTCGCTATTGAGACGATTCCAATCTTCCTGTGAAATGCCGTAGGTAAAAAGGTTAGGATCGAAACCGGGCTGCGAGGCGAGCGCGTAGATCGCGCCCGTACCGACATCGAGCACCACGGCGGCCGCACCCGGCTGCTCGGCCAACCGGCGATAAACGAACTGCTGCAAGCCGATATCGATCGTAAGCGCCAAGTCTTTGCCCGGCTGAGGGTTGTTACGCGAAAGCTCACGTACCACGCGGCCATGGGCATTGACCTCGAGCTGAACATTCCCGGCCTCGCCGCGCAGCGGAAGGTCATATTGCTTTTCGATGCCATTCTTGCCGATACGAAAATCGGGGATCGCCAGCATGCTTTCGTCGGCTCCGTCTTCTTTTGCCTCGCCCTCGGCGATGGTACCGACATAACCGAGGACATGCGACGTCACTTCGCCATAGGGATAGGAGCGCACCTCGCCGACATCGACATCGGTGCCCGGTAGATCGAGCGTATGCAGCGATACCTGCGCCACCTGATCCCAGGTGAGATTGTCACGCACCAGAATGGCGTTGAGCCCGCTGTCGTCCCTGAAATCGCGCATGACGCGTTTACGGTCGGCGTCGGTGAGCGGGATGTAGGCATTCAAGCTATCGAGCGAAGCTTCGAGATCGTCCACCTGTTCCGGCAACAGGACGACGCGGTAATTTTGCTCGTTGATCGCGAGCGGTGTGCCTTTGCTATCGAGGATCTGCCCGCGCGGCGGGGCGAGAAGACGAACATTAACGCGGTTTTCTTCCGCCAACGTGCGATACTTCCCTCCTTCAATCACTTGCAGGAAATAAAGCCGCCCGGCCAACAACGAAAAGAGCCCGGTCTGCACGGCGCCGATTAGGATAGCGCGACGCGTGAAAAGACGGCCGCGGATTTGGTCGCCGCGCATCTAGCCCGCGCTCAGGGCCGTGCGTTGCAGGCGGATCAAAACCCAGCACGGCAGGGGGAAAATGACAATCGCGAGCAGCGCCTGCAGAAAGACCGGCATCAGGGGGATCATTTGTCGGCGCAACAAATCGAGCAGCGTCCATTCGGCGAACATAACGATGAGAACGGTCAGCGCGAAACCCCACCACATCATGTAAAAAGAATGGCCGGCAAAAAAACGGCGCTGGCTAAAGACGAACTGATGCGCAGCGACAAAAAGGAGTGCCGAAAGGCCGAGCGGCAGAAAATGCAGGGCATCGTTGAGCAGGCCGACCAGAAAAGCCATGCCGGGCCGGAATAAATCAGGCCTGTGGATCGCCCAATAATAGACGGCCATCAACGCGAGCGGCGGCGCTACTTCTCCGAAATAGGGCAACGGCCAGGTAATGGCGCCCAGCAACGTGAAGGCAAGCACCGTCGCGCACGGCAACGCAAGCCGTGCACCTTGATCGAGGCGCTGCCAAAGAAAAGCGAGCATGATTTTATTATTAGATCATTCCGGACGGCGAGGGAACTATTCATTCCGGTGTGGCGTCGGGACTAATTTGGTTTATTCGCCGCTTCGATGCCGGTTTGCAGCGGGTTGAAAGCCCCGCCCTTAAGACTGAAATCAACCAGACGCACGTAATTGACGCGGCCAAGATCAGCCGCCGGCGTCACGCCGTAAACACCGCGCTCGGCGACCGTCACCACGCCGACCGGCAGGCCGGGCGGAAACACACCGCCATGTCCCGAAGTCACAACGCGGGCGCCAGGATTAAGCATCGCATCCTGCGGCAGGTAAAAAAGCTTAAGTTCGTTTGAGTTGTCGCCGGCCAGAATGGCGCGATCGCCGGAGCCCGCAATGGTCACCGGGATGCGAGAATTGAGATCCGTGATAAGCAGAACGCGCGACGACCAATCGCCGGCTTCGACTACGCGGCCGATCAACCCGTCGCCCGTCATGGCCGCCATGCCTTCGCGCACGCCATCGAGCTTGCCCGCCGTTATCAGAAGACCGCGCACAAAAGGACCGCCCGTATCGGCGATAACGCGTGCGGATATATAAGCAAGACCTGGTTCAGTTTGGAAATTGAGCAAGGTGCGTAATTCGCGATTTTCGTCTTGCAGGGCCGTCAGCGCGTTTTGCCATTGTACGAGCTGGGCATTGTCGGCGCGCAGGCGCTGATTTTCTTCCTGCAGACTCATATAGCTTTTAACACGAGCGGCGGCGTTTTCGGCGGCCGTCATGGGCCATGCAATCGCATCGAGAATCGGCATGGCGCCGTCGACAACGTGAGCGCGCGTGTCTTCAATCAGCGAGGGCTGGATACGCCCTAGAATCAGGAGACCAAGCGCCGCCATCATAAAAACGAAGGCGGAGAAACGTTGATTAAGCGAACGCCACGGCAGAGCGACGATGGAAGACCAGCCCGTGGAGCGCGGAAGAACCGTCATGGATAACCCGCAAAACCGAAAACGACTCGGTGACAACATTAACTATAGAAACGGCGGGAGCAACCCTTAGCTTTTATAAAAAGCAAACAGGGGCACCCAGACCCGCTCTAATCTACCGCGCTAATGTTAAAAAAAGCCTTCCATCCCTGCGGGATCAGACCCGCATAGGCATCAGCACATAAAGGGCGCTTTGGTCGGCCACATCTTGGATAATGGCCGGCGCCGTGGCGTCGGCGAGGTTGAAATGCGCCCCTTCGCCCTCGATTTGCTGCATAATATCAAGGAGATAGCGAGCATTGAACCCGACATCGAGCAAGGCGCCATCATATTTGACGTCCAGTTCCTCGGTGGCGCTCCCGGCCTCGGGCGAGCTGGCCGATAAAACCAGATGCCCCGGCGTCAGGCTTAATTTCACGGCCCGCGATTTTTCGCTCGATATGGTGGCGACTCGATCGACCGCCGGCGCGAATTTGCCTGTTTCGACCTGCATAATTTTATCGTTACCGGTTGGAATCACGCGTTCGTAGTCGGGGAATGTACCGTCGATAAGCTTGGAAGTAATCACAACATCGTCGAAGGTGAAACGAACCTTGGCTTCTGAGAGGGCAATTTCGATATCGCCCGCGCTTTCTTCAATCAATTTGCGGATTTCGTTGACGGTCTTACGTGGAATGATGATGCCAGGGATACCTTTGGCCCCCGCGGGCGCCGCCATTTCGACACGCGCGAGGCGATGTCCATCGGTGGCGACCGCGCGCAGCACTTCGACATTTTTCGCCTTGGCCGTATGCAGATAGATGCCGTTGAGATAATAGCGCGTTTCTTCCGTCGATATGGCGAAGCGCGTGCGATCGATGAGCATGCGCAGATCACCGGCGGACAGTTTGAACTTATGCTTGAGATCGCCTTCCGGCATTTTGGGAAAATCCTCGACCGGTAGACAGCCGAGCTTGAAATGCGAGCGACCCGAGGAAAGGGTAAGTTGATTGGCGCTGGCGGCACTGACCTCAACCTGCGCGCCTTCAGGTAATTTGCGCACGATTTCATAAAGCGTGTGCGCGGGCGCCGTGACGGCGCCGGATTTGCTCACCTGACCGGGCGCGGTTTCGTTGATCTCGATTTCCATATCCGTGGCGGCAAAAGAAATATCCTGCGCGGCCGCGCGGATCAGCACGTTGGCCAGAATGGGAATTGTATTGCGACGTTCGACCACGCTTTGCACATGGCCAAGACTTTTTAAGAGGGCAGCTCGTTCGAGGGTGAACTTCATCAGGGATGATCTCGAAACCGGAAAGAATCACTCGGTTTCAAGGAGATAGCAGAGAATAAACGGTATGGCTAGTGCGCGCGTATTTTATAAGAAGCCCTGTTTGAGGTGGCCTGTTTCAGCTCTGCAGCAAGCGCCTCAACAACTCCACATCCTCGCGGAATCCGGGATCGTAGGCGGAAAGCTCCTCAATCTTACGCACGGCATGAATGACCGTGGTGTGATCACGCCCACCGAACTTGCGCCCGATCTCGGGCAGGCTGCGCGGCGTAAGCTGCTTGGCCAGATACATCGCCACCTGACGCGGCCGCGCCACCGCCCGCGCTCGGCGCGCCGAATGCATATCGGCTAATCGTATGTTGTAGTGCTCGGCCACGCGTTTCTGGATTTCGTCGATTGTGATACGGCGCTCGGAGGCACGTAACAGATCGGCCAGAACTTCCTGCACCATCTCAAGCGTGATCACGCGCCCCACCAGGGAAGCATGCGCCGTGACGCGGTTTAAGGCGCCTTCCAGCTCCCGTACGTTGGAAGAAATTTTGTGGGCAAGGAATTCCAGCACCTTGGCCGGCACCAAGATGCCGATTTTGTCGGCCTTGGCTTGCAGAATGCCGAGTCGCAATTCGTACGTGGCCGGATGCACATCCGCCACGAGGCCCCAGCCGAGGCGCGAACGCAAGCGTTCCTCTAC
>Ga0181537_10003450_pt1 | contig 13522 bp, 12 predicted proteins | sample PEATcosm2014_Bin_39_FD_119765 | JGI IMG/M metagenome (GOLD analysis project Ga0181537, IMG submission 119765) | Peatland microbial communities from MTU Mesocosm Facility, Houghton, MI, USA - PEATcosm2014_Bin23_10_metaG | ecosystem: Environmental > Terrestrial > Soil > Wetlands > Peat | place...
CAGATCGTGCAGGTTCTCATGAACCTCTGCGTAAACGCCAGGGATGCGATGCCGCACGGCGGCACACTCACCATCGCCACCGAAAACATTGCAGTAGGGGATAGTCGCAACGCCGGCCGCCCCTATCTATCTCCCGGTGAGTATGTAAGTCTTTCGGTCGCCGATACCGGTGTGGGTATAAGCAAGGAATTGCAGGATCAGGTCTTTGAGCCGTTCTTTACCACCAAGGAAGTCGGTAAGGGTACGGGGCTGGGGCTTGCGATGGTCTACGGCATAGTGAAGCAAAGCGGAGGTTACGTCTGGGTGGATAGCGAAGTCGGCAATGGAGCAAAGTTTGAAATTTACCTGTCCAGGGCAAAGGACCCGATAACTCATCGCGCTCTCAGCCATAGCGTTGGCGAGCGGCCACATGGAACGGAAACACTATTGGTGGTGGAAGATGAAGACGCTCTCAGAGACGTGATGTCTGACTATCTCAGAGGCTTGGGTTACACGGTGCTCGCTGCCAGTTCAGGACAGCAGGCCCTGGCCGCAGTCAGCCAGAACGAGCATATCGATCTCCTCATAACCGATGTGGTCATGCCCAAGATGAACGGTAGAGAGTTATCGCAGATGTTGAGTAGCTTGAGACCCAAACTCAAGACGATTCATATGTCTGGCTACACTGATGACGTTGTATTTCAAGGCGGCATTCACGAGGTGGGTTCGACGTTCCTGCACAAGCCTTTCAGCCTGGGCACACTGGCCTCCAAGGTGCGCGACTCTTTGGATCGCGTTGAACCGGTGGTGTAGCCCAAGAACCCCGTCTCGTTCCTGTCGCCAAACTCGCGAAGCCTGACGTAGACTGTCGGGCTTGGCGTGTCCAGCACATAAACGGTAAGCGCCGCCGGGACTCCAGCCCTGGATCCACGTGATGTGAATCGCACTATTTTCTTCATTTTACCTTCTTGTAACGGACCCGCGCCAGCTAACTCTGACCTGACAACCTGCATCTCTACTATCAAGAAGCCCGGTGTCTTTATTACTGGCTATAAATTTGCGGGGGAATCGTGAGAACGTTTGCACCCCAAAGCGAGACAAATTCGTACGAATTAACTGAACGTTTTGTCAGGAGAGTCCTTATGAAGAAAGTTTTGTCTGTGCTCCTAGTCGTCGTGATTGCGGCCGGCATGGCGATGGCACAGTCGATCATCAAGGGGAACACGTCGTATGTCCCTTTGGTTGACGTTCAGGGCGCGCACGAAAACGGCGGTCGTGGTTGCGCAGGTTGCCACGCTCCTCACAGCGGCGGGCGCGGTTCCGGCGGCGGTTCCATCATCGGACAGGTTGTCACCGCGGCTGGTGTTGCCGAAGGCGACACCGGACTCTGGGGAACTGACACAGCTGCGGTCACCAGTGCAGCTGGCGTGTTTACGTTCGATGGCACCTACGTCACCACGCTGACCGGCTTGACCTGGTCGAGCGGTGCTCTCTACACCGGCGTTGCTACTTGCTTAAGCTGCCATGACGGCAACATCTCGCGCGGCGCGATGATGTCGGGTCAGGCCTACGAGCAGTCGTTTGGCCTTCTGAACTTCGCTACCACTGTCGGCTCCAACGGCCAGGCAAACGCGGTCAACCTGTATGGCTCTTCCCCCATCCCAACGCTGCTCGGCAACGACGGCGGCGTGGTAGGCGACTACAGCAACGATCACCCAGTGGGTCCGCTGGCCAATCTTGGCAAAGTGGCTGCTGCTGCTCTTGGCAACGGACTGACCTACACCGTCAACGGCACCAAGCTGACAATGGTCATCACCCCGAACACTACCTATGCCAATTTCGTAGCTTCCTACGGAACCCCGGCAGTCAGTTCGCTGGCTTCCAACAACGACGGGGTCGCCGGCAACCAGTACGTGGTTTGCACCACCTGCCACAACCAGCACGTGCAGAACGTCTATTCAGCTCAGGGTTACGGCGCAGTTCCAATCGCCGGTGGCGCAGTTACCTCTGCTGCTTCAATCTTCTACGTAAACGGTCCGTATAACCCAGGCGCACCATATGACCCGACCCACATTCCTTCGACCAACGCCTTCTGCCTGCAGTGCCATTTCTCGCACTCCAGCCAGTACTTTGGCTCGACCACCGTCGGAACCGCGTTCTAGCTGTTCGTAACGGTCCTTGTATTCTCAACAGGACTGAACCGCGTCGCCCGGTTGCGCTTTGTCATCGAAGAGGACCAGTCTTCCGGCTTCTGAATAAGCCAGTGATGTTATATGACTGTGCCGTTGGAGGGGTGTTTGGCTGAAGGTTATCTTCGGCGGGAGTTGCCACTCGATCCCGAATTCGCGCCTCACTTCACTCTCGACCTCAGAGCCTCGGCCGATGCCTGCGCCGGCAGACCATCCTCCGCAAGCAGGTCACTCCTGACCCCAGATGTTCCAGTAGCCTTTGCCAGCATGCGGCGTTTCAAGGTTTCGTAGATTGGCTCGCTCTGAAGGAGTATCGCAACCAGCATCGCTGCCAACGAAGCCCCCAACAATCCAAGGGTCAGGTCGCCGCGACCGGTCATTTCAATAGTAAGCACAATTCCGGTCAGGGGCGCGCGCACGCTGGCCGAAAACATTGCCGCCATCCCAACCACCGCAAATGCGATGGGAGAGAATCCCGGTGGCGGAGTGAAATGGTTCAGGACTCCAGCGAAAAGCGCGCCCGAGGAAGCACCCAGTACTAAGAGCGGTGCAAAGAGCCCACCTGGCGCGCCTGCGGCATACGACCACGGGCCAAGGAGAAAGCGCGCGAGAAAGACTATCAGCAGACCCCCGATTGCATAGCGATCGGCGAGTATGGCCTGTGTCAGCATGTTGCCACCCCCAACCACAGCTGGAGCAAACCAGGCGGCAAGTCCCACCATCGCGCCGATGATGGCTGCGCGGTTCGTCGACGAGAGGCGGGGAAATCGGTCCAAGCGGTCCGCAAAATGAAGCAGGCCCGCGACAGTGACGTTATATAGTGCGCCGACCGCGCCCAGCAGTGCACCCAAAGCCAGAAACGGCCCAATTTTCCACGCTTCGATGAAGCTGACTTGTCTCACCGCGAAGTCCAGACCGTTGCCCGACATCAATCGCATGATCCACACTCCGACCAAGGCGGCCGTCAATGTGGCCACTAACAGCCAAGGCGTGATGCTGCCAGTCAGTTCTTCAAACACAAAGATGGAGCCCCCGAGGGGAGCATTGAAGGCCACTGCGAGCCCTGCACCCGCCCCGGCCGCCCCGATGACCTTTTTATCCTGATCGTCATTTATGAGTCTGTGCGAGATCAACCAGCCAAGCGCGGCACCCATTTGGACGGTCGGCCCCTCGCGGCCGAGGGCAAGCCCGGAGCCGAGCGCGAGCAATCCACCAAAGAACTTGATAGGTACAATGGTAGGCGGAGCTTCCTCCGCCTCCCCGCTGAAAACCGCTTCCACGTGTTGAATGCCGCTCCCCTCCGCTAATGGTGCAAACCTAATCACTATGGCGCGCGCTACGGCTGCGCCCCCAAGTCCCAGAGCGACTGGCGCTAGCCAACCGACGTGGGGCCAAGCGTGCGCCCAGCCGATTAACTCATCGCGCCATTGATCAAGGACAATTAGAAGATAGCGGAACGCTCCACCCACAAGGCCGATGAGAACTCCCGCAAGGATGCTGCCTGCTAAAAGTCGGATCACTCGCGAATTAGGGTGTGTCATTAAAATGTGTTCCTGGTTATGTATCTGAGCATTAGAAGCGTTACTAGGCAGTGGCCTCTAGAGTGTGACTTCCGTCATGGCAACGGAAGCAAAGATGCAACCAAAGCAGGTTATGAACTGAGGGCCGCAATTGGCAGCTCTGAAAATGAGCAAGCGGATATTGCTTCATCTATCAACGGTTCAATACTGCGTGCTAGCTGGCTATCTTTCGAGCAAGCTCATCTTCCCAATATCCGTCGCGGCCGTAGTGCCGATGCAACTTCGTTTCATAGTCGCGCGTGATGAGCGCTTCCTTCGTATACTCTGGTGCCTGTTTGATGGTTTCTCGCGTGAGGTTGATAAAGACCTTTGATTCAGACCAACTGATTCGTTCAATCCAGCGCGTTGAGATCAGCACTTTCTTGCCTGGCCACCAGTCCCGTGTATCCACAATCAGATAGCGAATGGTCCAGGTTTCATCATCGACTACAAAATCCTCGACGTGACCAATCTCTCCATTCCGTGCCTGAATTGCATGCCCAGATACATCAATCGTGCTGCGTAGATGTGGATCATCACTTTCCGTATGGTGGGCAGATGCCAACCATCCACTTTGCACGCTGCCGGGGTTCGCGACGGGACCCCATTGGAACGGGCCATTCCAGTATGCCGGCCAATCGTAATAGGGATAGCACTGCAACTCGTATTGGCGAGAGACCGGCTTATCGGTATCCAGAGATGGGCTCTTTTCAATCTGTTTTCTGGTAAGGTTCACCGGGATTACCTTGCCGTCCACGTTCACCTCATCCAGCGCATATGGCGAAATGAGGACCAGACGATCACTGAGCCAGTCTCCTGTATCCGCGACCAGGTATCTAACTGTCCAATTTAGATCGTCAAAGTAAAACTCTTTTACTTTGCCGATCTCCCCGTCGCGGGCTCCTAGCTTGTAACCGTTTAAATTGCCGACTTGTCGTAACATACGAAATCTCCTTTTAGCTGACCAGGTGTCTCTGCCGCGCCTGAATTAGACAGCTTGATCCATCAGGAAATGATATGCAGCCTTCTTGGTTATTGGCTGTTCCAAATTGATCACCCTAGCCATGATCGACATCAGGAACGGTTCGTCTCCTTATGCGGGCGACGTGGCTCGTTACCGGGGTGAGCATCAACTCTCCCAATCCACCATGCCTGATATGCGCAAGGTCGGCCTGATCTGTATCAATGTGCATCTCCGTTACAAAGTTGGGATCGACTCGGACAACCACGCCGCAGAAAACGAAGTCATGGTCCATGGAGCGCGCTTCCACATCGACCTGCTCGCCGTTCTCGAGTGCATATTGCTTGGCATCAACCGGGTTCGTATGGATATGCCATCTGGCAGCGATGAGTCCGCTGGTGTGGAGAGTGCCTGCTGGACCACGCAGTGTTACCACCGGTGTGTTCTGAAGGTCTCCTGATAATCGCGAGGGCACATCAATGCCAAGTTTGTAGCCCTCACTCTTGGCGATCTCGATTTGATTGGCCACGCGACAGGGTCCAAGGATACGGATCTGCTGGATGTCGCCTTTTGGGCCAGCAACATTGACGGTTTCCTCGGAGGCCCACTGGCCTGTCTGGCTCAGAAGATTGCGGATTGTTAACCGATATCCTTTGCCAAATAGCTGCGCCACTGCTTCTCTCGTGAGATGAACGTGATGCGCGGAAACGGCAATGGGAATCACTGGCAGCTTGTCGAGATCGTGAACACCACGCGGCATCTCTCGTCTTATCATTGCGCTACGGCTATTGTCCTTTTACGGATAACCTAATTTTCAGACGAGACCGAATGTATGCTCAGAGTTCTTGCAGTGTGTGGGTTCCTGCTCTGTTCCCATCGCTAGTATCTCGGCGGCTTTATTGCATTTTTGCAATGATTTCTCGAAGTCCTTGACAATGGTGTCAAGTTCCGCTTCTATGAATGCTTTTGCTTCGGCGTTGAAGGTGCTCACCATCGAAAGACCTCGCTATTGACTCGTCTTTTATCCGACCACTTATACCTCTGCTTCTTGCGATGTCCAGTTCTAGTTCTCTGGCTTGGCTACGCCACGGTTGGCTTAGGTTTTCGTTCTAGCGCCGCCTCCGTCCTCATCAATTCATGCCGAGGAGCGAGAATAAGACTGTTCGAAATAGCTAAGTCCTGAGCTCTTTCTTCAGGCTCTAAAGTCGGATCGTTCGCAGCTTGCTTTGGGTTTTCATCCTTCGCACTCGGGCTCATCATTTTCTCCTTTACAACCTGAATCACCATCAATTCAGATACAGCACTGACGTACACAATTGAGAAGACGCCTGTTCGAGTCATCTGAGAGAAATGAAGTTGTACCGCTCACACTATTCCGCAGCGACGCATTGCACGGCGTGAAAGCGCAGACGGTTGCTGGGAAATACACTCGGCCGCCCTAGCGCGAACACGTTATGCCTGCTGTGTTATCGGGTCGGTTCGACCGCCGCTGTCAACTACGCCTTTATCGCTTTGCTTTGGCTCGTCGAGCACCTTGGGACAATTATGGCAAAGCCGGACGACGGCATCTGGGAGGTTCGTGGAGGTCCACAGCACTTCACGTACTCAAAGGTCATGGCTTGGGTATACGTTACGTGTGGCGGTAGTCGCACAGCGTTAACACAACTGGATGACTGGTTTTTCCATCTGCCGTCGCTGTGATTTGCGTCGTTCCAGCACCCATTCCGGTCGCCACTCCGTTACTGTCAATTGTTGCCACGCTAGGTTCGCTGCTGGACCACTGGAACTTCTCTCCTTTCGAATCCTTTGCTTTTGCCGTGAACTGCATTGTGGCGTCAACTGCCATCGACGGTCTGAGTGGCAAAACCGTGACATCGGCCAGCTGGGTCGGCGTATTTGCAGTTTTACTGGCAGCATCGTCGCCGCCAATGCCGCCGATGCTGTTGATTCCGCTCTTGCTGACTCCAAAGTCGGTACTGCCATTGCTATTGTTACCGAAGCTGCCGCTTCCACAAGCCGAAACTGTTAGAAGCAGTAAGAAAGCAGAAGACAACAAGAAACCTTTTCTCTTCACTTCACACCTCCGACGTAGCGCCGGCCGACTTCTAAGTCAGTAGCGCTACGCGATTACAAGACCCGGTCCAGCTTCCTCAGGGGCAACATTGGTAAGAGTGTGGTGCTGAGTACTAGAACCGGGGAAAGAAACAGGGACATATCTTTCAATCGTGGGTTGAAGGTCGTCCGTTGCTATGCGGCTAGAGCGTCGACCGCGTGTATTGTGTATTGGGCAGGATGGGTGGTTTCGATGATGTCTTTTGCCTTGGCGACTTCCGCAGCCGTCCCGTGGGCGATCAGCAGGAATTGATCCGACCGGAGTGCTGTCTCGTACTTCACAATGCTGTCCTTAGGAATTCCTATGCTGAACAGGCCAGCTCCCAGTGCACTTACCCCTCCCACAACCACCGCGCCCTCCAAAGCTGCAACGACCCAAGCAACTACTGGTCCAGCAGCTAAGATCGGCCCTATACCAGGTATTACGAAAAGAGCGGAACCGAATAGAAGCCCCCAGAATCCTCCCCAGAAGGCACCCATCTTGCCCCAATACTTCATGCGGTCGCCGGTGTTGTAGTAGCCAACCACCTGCTCATCGGTGTGGTAGCCTTTGCCGACGATCGACAGCTTGTGCATATCGACTCCGCCGCGCTGTAGCTCCTTCACAGCTTCTTCCGCCCCAGTATGCGTGTGATATATCGCAACAACTGAATTTTCTTTGAACATGTCCGATTCTCCTCAGGGACTTGTGCCATTCTCAAATCGACAAGATGCACCCAACCTCGACAGTGACAGTGGTGCAATGCAAATACTGGTCACTATTGCACATTGTCGGAGGAGGAGTTTGTTCCATAAGTAATTTGGCTGCCCAAGACGACAGCCGAATGCACTATTGGCGTGCCATGTGTTGGTTCACTTTGATTGCAATCTTCCGAAGCCGGGCACGACGCGCAACCAGTCTCCGACCTTTGCCTGGTCCAACGGGACTTCGTGAGCGCCTCCCAGTGCGATCTGTCGCGCGGTTGGCGGAGTGAGGTTCAGCAACGCTTTGATGGCGCTGTCCATGCGGTTGTGGGCGCGAAGTTCCAGCATCTGGAGGGACCGCATGGATGATCTATAGACAACTTGCGTGGTTCCGCTCCTACGTCCGGCCTACTTGTCTAAGCTGAGCCCGTGGAGTCCACACCGTAGGAATCCAACACGTCTCGCAGAGTAACGACCCCTTCAAGCCCATGGATGTTCGCTCGGTTCACAACAGGCAAGATGTCTACATGGGATTTGCTCATGCGCTCCAGCGCCAGATGCAGAGGATGGTCTGCGTGCACATGGGGAAAATCGAGACTATCGAAGAGGCTCGCTAGATTCTGTTCTGTATTTCCGGAGGCGAGCGCGCTCGCCAGAGTGGTCCGCTTCAAAACTCCAACGATGCTCCCTTCGTCTTCCACAATCCAGGCGTTGAACTTGCTCGATCGCATTTGTTCTGACGCGCACTGGACGCTCAGCTGCGACGGCAATATCTCCGGAGCGCCTCGCATGACCTGCTTCACCGTGCGGTGGCCGAGTTCTTCCCGTGTTTTGTGGCTCGGCAGATGAATGCCGTCCTGCTGTGCGAGCGCCTCATAGATTGGCTCTTTCTGGAACCGCGTAGAGATGAAGAGACTCGCCAGATTAGCGATCATCAGCGGCACAATGACTGCATAATCGCGGGTCATCTCAAAGATCATCAGCACAGACGTCATGGGCGCGCGGACGATTCCGGCGAAGAGCGCTCCCATGCCCACTAGAGCGTATGCGCCCGGCGCCGCAGTATAGGTGGGCAACCAGTGATGGGCCACCGTGCCGATGGCACCTCCAAGCATCGCACCTAAGAACAGGGCCGGACCGAAGATTCCGCCAGCGTTGCCGGAGGCGTAGCTGGTAGTAATTGCAAACAGCTTTAGAACAACCAGCAGGACCATCAGCTTCAATGCCATCGTTCCGTCAAGCGCTAACCCGACATAGCTGTATCCCACGCCCAGAACCTGGGGCACAAACCAACCCATCAGGCCGACCAACACGCCACCAACGACCGGGTGCCACCAGCGAGTGCTTCTGGGCAGCAGAAGGAAGCGCTTGCGCATTCCCAACAGGAGTTTGGTGAACGCTACCGAAAGAAAGCCTCCAGCGACGCCCAACACCGCATAGATGCCGAACTCCAGAGGATGTACCAGTTCGTACTGCGGTACGTGAAACAACGGGTTATTGCCGAGGAGTAATCGCAGTACCGCCCAGGAAGTGGCGGATGCCAGCACTACAGATCCAAGAACAGGGGCGTGAAGATCCCCAACAACCTCCTCTAGTGCAAACAACACGGCCGCCATCGGAGTGTTGAACGCCGCAGCGATGGCCGCGGCTGCGCCGACGGGTATAAGTGCCTTCACCTTTTCCGGACGCAAACCCAGCCAACGGCCGAGGACGGAGGCGATGCCAGCACCCACTTGAACCGACGGCCCCTCGCGACCTAGCGGAATGCCGCTTGCAAGGGTAGCAGCCGTACAGCCGAACTTACCTAAGACCGTCCGCAGCGAGATGTTTCCATCACGAGCATAGAGAGCAGCTTTGGTCTGCGGCACGCCGCTGCCACGGGCGTCCGGAAAATAACGATAGAGCAGGAAGCCCATGATGAGGGAGCCGCCTACTGGCATTGCAATGCGCCTCCAGGCAGGACTGCCGACTGGATACAGCCGCATTCCCAGGCGCTCAGTCAACACAATGAACGCAACAACGGTGAGTCCGGCCAGAGCTCCAATCACCAGCGATAGGACGAGAAAGACCTGTTCCTCGCGATCCTGAATGAGCGATTGCACCCGGGACCACAGAGATGCATGCGATCTCATTCCGGGTTCGGTCTCACGATGGGGCGTTGGGGTCATATGTTGGTCGTTCGACAGACTATTCTCCATTTCCAATGCTATTGCTGATTAGGCAGAACTGGAAGAGCAGCCGTGTTGATGGCGATGGGATCGTCTCGAAGTTTGATGTACAGAACCGTTCCAATGGGGCGAGGCACCGTGAGGCTCGTCTCTGCAAAGCCAGAAGGCACTGCGACTGCATTCGTGAAGTTCCGATCCGAAGCAACGGAGTCTATCAAATACAACAGATCTCCGATTAGAGTGCATTGTTTTTCTGGGTCTTCCGGACAGCGTACTTCTTTAAGGTGTGGGGTACGTACAAGATGCGCGAGGGGTTGCCAATCCCCGGCCGTGCCATCGGCCGCGACGGGCCGGAACTGTAGGGGGCCGAAGGCAGAATCGCCGAAGCTCTTGAGAGGATTAAGCTGGGCGACCGTTGTCCGCGAGTCCTGCAAGGAGAGATTCTTATCCGCCAGGCTCAACATGGCATGAAAGAAACCATCCTCACTGGCGACCTCGACTTTTTCGTCGTGCGGAAATGTCGCGGGTATCTGAGACTTCACAAAGAAAGAGATTCGACCCTCTAACGGCAGGTCGTCCGGGCTTCCGAGCCGAATTGCAGACTGGTCGGCCTGAATTCGCTTGTTGATGAGAGTTAATTTGGGTCGCTGAGGCTCCACTGTCGCCTGAAGTTTCAACACCCGACCGTCTTTCAGGTTCACCTGAGTGGTGAGCTTTTGCTCTTCTTGAAAACCCAATGCCGGTACCTCCTTAGCCAAGACACTCAGTTCATCCAGCTTTCCAACTCGGGTCAGACTCGCCGGCAGAAAGTGAGCGCCATTCACATCAAGGCTTGCAACCAGGTCGAGTCGGGCGCCCTTCAGTACACCTTGTTGGTCGCCGGCATGGATTGTGAACTGGTCGAGATGGCCCTCCTCTGCGTACGTGTGTAGAGGTACCTCGATTGGTTTCGCCGATGCAAATTGCTTAACAACAAGCGTCGCGGTGCCGGGCTCGACATTCGCCAGAGAGACCTTGACCTCGATATCGTCGGGCCCAACCATCTTCCAGCTTGTCTTGGCCGGTTTGTCATGTTGATTCTTGATACTGATTTCCTGGACGCAGGCTGCAGCCTCCGAATGTAAGTGGAAACTATCTTCTCTACCTACCACCAGCGCGCTCTCGTCTTCCGGAGAGAGCCCCCAGTGTCCGGTCTCCGAAGCATTCCTCAAATGAAACGTCGGACCTTCGAAGTTGTCGTATCCCCAGCTTCCGCGCAGAGTGGCACTCGCGTCCGTGCCGAGATCACCCAACTTCGGCAACGTACCCGCCACAACAAATCCACCGCGCGCTGGGTCGGGCCTCACTGAAAGATCCACACTCTTTCCCTCCTTGTTCTGAACGTGGAGGGTGAAGCCGTGCGCAATCTCAGTGGCATAGACGAGCGGAGCACCGTCCGCCGCCAGCGCAAGCGAGGGATTCTGTGCGCAGTACACTTGTTTCTCATCAATGGGGCTGAGGACCGGCAGTGCCGCTGGTTTTACAGGAGGCAAGGCGACGACTAAGACAGACTGCGGCTTGTGAAACGATGGCGGATTGTTAAGCTTCAGGTTCAGTTGTTCTTCTTGTGGCAATGCGAGTGCGGGAATGTACTGGTACTGTGCCGTATGCAGGCTCTCCATTACTTTTGCCATGTCTACAACCACGCCAATATAGGGACTATAGTTTCCTCCTCCGCCCTGCCGGGTAGCACTGACCGCCCCTATGAGATCGACCTCCGGTCCAGCGGCCAACACCGCCAGCATGGATTGTCCATGCCCGTCGTCCATGACCATTTGCTCGGAGTTCTGCATTAGACAGGCGGCTTGCAACTCGCTCGGCTTGTTGAAACATTCTTGATCGATCTTAATTTTCAAACTTCGAGCAAGCAGAACGGTGCGCTCATGAAGTGCCTTAGGGTCGTTGGCTGGAACCTCACCAATTGCACTCAGAAACCTCTCCACACGCATACGGCTCTGGCTTGCGAGATTCAGATCCTGCGCAGCGCGCACAAAGGCCCCGGGCTTGCCCTGTACTGCCGAGCGCAAGGTGCTGAAGCCGCCCTGCGTTTGCGGAGCAAGGAAGAAAAGCGCCTGCTGCGCATCTTCGGGAACCGTAACAACGATGCCTTCTTTACGTACTTGCCGCGTCCATGTCTCAGCTTTTGTGAACCACTTGTCTGGTGGTGGATTTGTGGCACCTTGAAGAAATGCAACCGCCAGCATGTAATGTGCGGTCTCATTATTGGGGAATGCCGGATGAATCCACAGTCTGTCACCGGTTTGCAAACTTGGTACTTCGGAAATCGGCAGAGTTTTCCCCGCCCGGGTCACCGTCACCTCAATCCTCGGTCCAGATAGATCGAATGAACTGTCGGCGTATGCTGCGGAACCTATTGCGAGAAGAAGACAGAACATGAGGCAACGAATGTGCGAAAACAATCCCGTACTCCTGTGTGAGTGCGCGGCCAGAACGGATACCCACAGATAACGTTTGATCGTTTGCTGACAACTGCGTTCTGGCGGATCCGCAGCGCTCTCGTTGAATTACCTGCAAGGGAAATATTCGGGCGATCCCGAGGGAAGCGACGGGACGCCCGAATCGTCTTTATTGTTACCTGTCGAGCGAGAAGTGTGCACGGCGATTCTGCTGCCAGCACTTTTCGTTCTGCTCCTCGCAGAAGGGCTTTTCCTTGCCGTAGCTGATGGTCTTGATACGGTTGCTGGCGATCCCGAGCTTTACAAGCTGGTCGCGAACCCCGTCGGCACGATTCGATCCGAGAGCCATATTGTAGTCCCCAGAACCGCGTTCATCGCAGTGCCCGGAGATCAGGATTTTGTAGCCCGGGTGCGACGTCAGGAAATCCGCGTCAGCTTTAAGTGTTGCGGCATCCTCAGTCCTGACATCGTAGCGGTCATAGTTGAAGTAGATGTCCTTCACGTTTCTTTGGAACAGTTCCTGATCGGACGGAGTTGCGGCGGCCACTGGTGGCGTGGGGACTGTAACGGTCACCCGCGCTGTCTCCTGAACCATTCCTCCCGGCCCTTTAGCAGTCAGCGTGTAGGTCTTCGATTCCGAGGGGACAACGCTTCGGGTCCCTGTGAGAGCAACTGCCCCAAGAGCCTCGATGCTCACATCTGTGGCGTTCTGCGTGCTCCAAACTAATTGCACGGACTGGCCCTGCTGCACATTCGTGGGTGAAACACTCAACGTAGCAGATGGCTTCGCCGGGGCCGGCGGAGGCGGCGTTGTCGGGGCAGGAACTGATTTCTTATGGCAAGCACCAAGCAACAAGATCGCGGACAGGACGAAAAATAGACCTGCGAATCGCAGGAAACGTGCACTCATACACTCCTCCTTAGGGGAAGCTGGAATTTAAAATTTAGATTTGGGGAAACGGAGAGGTTGAAAATCTAGCAGCGGAGAGTGAACAGCTCAGGATCGTAGCTCACTTGGACAACAGCACTCGCAAGCGATTCCACGCGGAGAACGCATCGCAAAGCAGCCATCAGCAAGGCCGCGCTGATCGCAGCAAACAGTGCGTGGGCAGCGGCCAGAGCTCGAAACGCAGTGGCAGGTCCATTCGTCACACTGAATGGACCGGAACTGGCCGGACAAAAGAAGACAAGAAGAATTCCGAGCATCGCCAGCAACGTCAATGCGCCAACCCGGGATTGTATTCTCATCACCTGCTCCCAATTACTATGCTACACAAGCTTAACCCTGAATCGAAATCAGAGTTGCGCGTATTTCACCTGAATTTCAAGCTGGGGGCCGCGCCGTATCGGCGAGGTTGAAAGCAAGAAAAGCCGCCGGCAATAACTAGGCGGCGTGCTTCTCTCGTGTCCGGGG
>Ga0181537_10003452_pt1 | contig 13518 bp, 9 predicted proteins | sample PEATcosm2014_Bin_39_FD_119765 | JGI IMG/M metagenome (GOLD analysis project Ga0181537, IMG submission 119765) | Peatland microbial communities from MTU Mesocosm Facility, Houghton, MI, USA - PEATcosm2014_Bin23_10_metaG | ecosystem: Environmental > Terrestrial > Soil > Wetlands > Peat | place...
CTTCTTTCAGGCCCCGCCTCGCGGCGAGTGTTATTTCACCCTTGCGCTTCGCTATGACTTCACCTCCATCAGGTTGTCAAAGGGACTTTCACCCTCAAGCTGTCGTACATGCTCGGCACACCACAAAAAAGAGACGTTGCAAGCAACGTCTCTACAGAGATTTGTTGATAAATTCGTAGAGACGTCACTTGTTACGTCTCTCACCCCGCAACCTAAGCCTGCGTCGGCACGGGTTTAGCGCAGATCTTCTCAAACGCCGCGCTCAGATCGGCCGCAATAGCCGGAGCTTCGCGGCTTTCGATGTCACGCCGCGGCATCATGTACGCCAGCTGCCCGTCGCGAAAAATTGCGATCGACGGCGAGGATGGCGGCTGCCCCGTGAAATAACTTCGGGCGCGGTCGGTAGCTTCTCGGTCTTGTCCGGCGAACACCGTGAACAATTTCTCCGGTCTGGTGGCATTCTGCAAAGCCATCCGTACCGCGGGACGCATTCTGCCCGCGGCGCATCCGCAAATCGAGTTCACCACCACCATGGTCGTGCCCGCCTGATGCGCGAGCGCGCGGTCCACATCTTCGGCACTGCGGAGTTCTTCAATGCCCAAACGCGTCAACTCCTCGCGCATCGGGACCAACATAATATCGGGATACATCGGCATGTTTCGTTTTCCTCTCTGCTCTCTTCTTCTGGTTTGATACGTTTGGTTTGGTACGTTTGATTCGATTCGTTTCTTCGTCCGCTCGCTTCTTTTTCTAATTATGCAGGCTCTATCAATTGTAGCGTGAGGGGAGCGTGAGCGCTCTGCCTATGTTTTCCTCCCGCAGTACCGCTTTCAGCCCCTGACCTTTCGCTATGAGCGAATCGGCAAAGCCGTGTGTATATTGAAGGTAATCCCGATACTTGAAAGAATGCTGCTCGAAGAAAATGTCCCGTTGGCACCCCTCACCACCTTCAAACTAGGAGGGCCCGCGCGTTTTTTCGTCGAAGCCAAAACCACCGGCGAGGTCCAGCAGGCAGTCGTTTTCGCGCGCTCGAAGAACTTGCCCATCTTTGTGTTGGGCGGCGGCAGCAACCTCCTGGTCGCAGACTCTGGCTGGCCCGGGCTGGTGTTGAAGATCGCAATCCTGGGGATCGAACAGCTGGGAGAGCCGAGCCACGAGCACGAGGGCAGAATTCTGTTCCACGTCGGCGCGGGCGAATCCTGGGACCGCTTCGTCTGGAACGCCATCCGCGCCAGCTGTGCGGGCGTGGAGTGCCTCAGCGGCATTCCCGGCAGTGTTGGCGGCACACCCGTACAAAATGTCGGCGCCTACGGGCAGGAAGTCGCAGAGACCATCGAATCTGTGCACGTCCTCGACCTGAAGGACGGCCAGCTGCGCGACCTGTGCCACGAAGCCTGCGGGTTCGGTTACCGTTCGAGCATCTTCAATACCACTGAGCGCGGACGCTTCATCGTTTTGCGCGTCACCTACGCGCTCACTCCGGGCGGCGAGCCGCGCATCACCTACGCCGATCTCAAGCGGCATTTCGAGGGCCGCGAAACTTCCCCCAATCTCGCCGAGACCCGTGAAGCCGTGCGCCACATTCGCGCGCTCAAGGGAATGCTGATCGTCCCCGGGGACCCCGATTGCCAGAGCGCCGGCTCGTTTTTCAAGAATCCCGTACTCACCGAAGAACAACATGACGAACTGAAAAAGCGCGCCAGCGCCCGCGGACTCGCCGTGCCCAGCTATCCCGCTCTCGAAACTCGCAAGAAGATTTCCGCGGCCTGGCTAGTCGAGCGCTCCGGCTTCACCAAAGGATTCGGCTTTGGCCACGTCGGCATTTCCAGCAAACACGCCCTTGCCATCGTCAATCACGGCGGCGCCACGGCGGCTGAGGTCATCGATCTGAAAGATCAGATCCAGCTCCGAGTGGAACAGATCTGGGGCGTCCGTCTGGAGCCGGAACCAGTAATGATCGGGTTTTAGCTTCTAGCTTCCAAGCGTTTCAGCTCCGAAGCACCGCTCCCTATCGCGATTTAGCGATGTCATCCCGCACCTGAGCGAAGCGAAAGGGAGGGACCTTAGGTCAGCCGCCGGCACCCCTGCAGCAAACAGGATCTGCAAGTAACCCTACCCCGCGCATTCTCCTAAAGATATTCCTGAACAAACGCACCTCTTGGACGGTCTTTATGGGTGAGGGCAGACGATTGGTGGCGGGAGAGGCAATTCTGATGGAGGCGGCAAGTGTGGCGCCGAGTCGAGAGGATGGTCGAGAGCGAACTCATGAGGAAACTCTCGAAGGGCTCGAAAATCCGCTCGAAAATCTGGTTCGGCAGCACGCTCGCCTCGTCTACCGCATCGCCTATGCCGTGCTCCGGCGTCATCACGATGCCGAGGATGCCACGCAGGAAACTTTCCTCCGCGTGCTCCGCTACGGCCGCAAGCTGGCGGGCCTCGAAGACCACAAGACCTGGCTGGCTCGCATCGCTTGGCGAGTGGCTGTCGATCGGAACAGGCAGCAGGGGCGCAAGCAAGAGATTCCGCTGGACGATCCCGAGAAGCCGCTGCCTGAAGTTGCATCTTCAGACGCAGCTGCGGATGATGCCTTCCACGGCGCGCAAGTCAGCGATGTGCTGGAACGAATGATCGCAGCCTTACCCGAGAAGCTGCGCCAGCCGCTGATTCTGTCGACCATCGAAGAAATGTCGCCAAGAGAAGTAGCCGCGACATTAGGAATCAACGAAGCTGCGGTGCGGTCGCGAGTATTCCGCGCCCGCCAGATTCTCCGGGAAAAACTTGCCGGCCGAACTAGCAGGAAGTAGGTGGAAAATGACTGACGTGAAGCGGGACGAACTCGACCATAAGCTCGATGTGGCGCTGGCCAGGTACGCAGCAGTTGAGCCGCGGGCGGGCCTGGAAGAGCGGATACTCGCCAACATGCGAGCCCAGGTTCCGGCTCGCGCCTGGTGGCGCTGGGGCTTGGCGGTCGCAGTGGCAGCGGTAGTGGTCGTGGCAATGGCTTGGAGATTGGGCGAGTCCTCACATTCGATCATGGTGAGTCATCCCTCGGCGGCAACACAAGTTCTAAAGGAACCAGGGACGGAGGTTGTGGCGAACGGCCAGAGGAGAGGACCGCATCCTTTGGGACCAAGCCCGGCACAAAAAACAACCGCGATCCATGCTCATCCTCCGGTCGCGATGGCCGCCGAGGCCAGGTTGGACCGGTTCCCGTCGCCGCAGCCACTGAGCGAGCAGGAACTGGCTTTGGCTCGATATGTCCGTGAGTTTCCGCAGGAGGCTACGCTGATAGCCCGAACGCAAGCGGAATTTGAGAATGAGATACGACAGAAAATGAAGGACGTGCACTCTGAGACCGATGATTATGGTTCCGACCAACAAGAAAGGTGAGGCAGCCATCTATGCGAAAAACTCTTGCAGTGTTCATTGCAGCAATGACGGTGGGGCTCTGGTTCGTCCCCCGGCTCGCACAAGCCCAGGAGGGATCCAAAGAAAGTAACCCTGGACCCGCAAAGGCAAAGGCCTTGGAGTCCTATCGTCTCGATTTTTCCTTCAATGAACTAGCCGACGGAAAGACTGTTAACACGCGTCACTACTCGATGAACCTGACCGCCGGAAACTCGGACGAGATAAAAATCGGCACGCGGGTTCCGGTTGCGTCCGAGAAAACATCAACGGGCCCGGGCAGCCCCGAGAGGGATACGCAATTTCAATACATAGATGTCGGAACCAATATCTGGGCTCAATTGAGAGAGCACGGCGATGAGCTGATGTTGGTGGTCAGGGGTGAGGTCAGCAACCTGGATACGGACTCGGTGGGGTCTTTACCGGTGGTGCGGCAAATTAAGATCAGTGGCGACACACTGCTGGTTCTCGGGAAAGCGATCATGATCGGCAGCGCGGATGATCCGAACTCCAAGCGGCAGTTTCAACTTGAGGTCACGGTGACAAAACTGAAATAGATTGATTGTGTGGGGCGGCTGAGCGAGGTCGAAGGGACTGCCCCGCCCCACCCAACCCGTACCCACACTACTGATCCGCCAGTTTCGCCGCTTCCTGAAAGATCTCCACAAACATTTTTCGCGTGAGCTTTCCGGTCTGCGTGTTCTGGTTTGAAGGATGATAGGAAGCCAGCAGAACTTTGCCGTCGGGCATACGGTAACTGGCGCCGTGTTTGAAGACATAGCCTTTTTTACTGGCGAGCACGCCTCGACGCTTCAAGAAGTTCAGATAAGCGTCGAAGCCGATTTTGCCCAGCGCCACCACCACCTTCAAGTTTTCCAGTCCTGCGATTTCGCGGTCTAGAAACGGCGCGCACGCGGCCAGTTCTTGTGGCGTGGGCTTGTTGTCGGGAGGCGCACAACGCGCGGCCGCGGTGATGTAGAGATTGTTAAGCGTGAGGCCGTCGTTGCGATCTTTCGCCGTGGGCTGGCTGGCAAATCCAACTTCGTATAACACCGGGAACATGAAGTTCCCGCTGGCATCGCCGGTAAAAGGACGTCCCGTGCGATTCGATCCGTGCGCTCCGGGAGCGAGTCCCATGACCAGCACGCGCGCGTCGGGATCGCCGAATCCGGGCACGGGCTTACCCCAATACTCCCACTCGCGATAGGCGCGACGTTTCTCGCGCGCAATCTGCTCGCGGTAGGCGACCAGACGCGGGCAGCGGGTGCACGCAATCACTTCGCGGTTGAGAACAGTGAGCCAGTCGGGCATCGGTTGGTTGAGCTGTGGGCGACCATTCGCACTCTACACTGCTGCCAGGTCCGAGCCAAATGCCAGGCAACGTGACGGCCAGGCTTTTTGAATGCGACGCAAGGTCGCAGAAGTGTTCTTTCCGGAACATTTTGTCCAGCCGGAAATGTACGTACGCCTGTGTACGCACCCCGTAACTGAATTACAGACCTAAGTAACTAAGGGTCGGGAGCGAGTGCGTAGGAGACGAAAAAATAGGGCCCCGCGGACAGGACCCTGTAGCAGCAAGTTCAGGAGTCACGACTATACCATAATGTCCATCGACTTACTGTACTTTTGGCAAAATTATTTTATGGCCGGATTTCAATCGGGGTACCGTCGGCCACAGCTGCCCATATCTCGTCGATCTCGGCATTCGTCACGGCAATGCAGCCGTCGGTCCAGTCCTTCAGACGGTGAGCCCCGCCCACAAAGCCGTAGCCATTCGGCAGTCCGTGCAGAAAAACATCGCCGCCTGGCGACACACCCTGCGCACGCGCCGCCGCCCGATCCTGGGCACTCGGATACGAAATGTGGATCGCCTTGTAAAACTTGCTGTGCGCATTGCGGAAGTCGAGAACATAAATGCCTTCCGGCGTCTTGTGATCGCCCTGTCTGGTTTTCGGACCGATCGGGTCGCCCCCCAAAGCGACCTTGTACGTCTTGATCTCTCTCCCGTGGCTCTCCAGTCGCAGAATGCGTTCCTTCTTCAGAACAATAACCCGGTCAGCAAGCCGCGGCGCAACCGCCGGCTGCGCCTTGCCTAGCCCGAATAACATCCAAACCACCAAGCCGGTGAGCAGTCGGATACGCATTCCGGCGATTATAGACCGGCGCAATTCGGGGGAAATGCTACGCTGATGCAGTGAACACCCCGAATCGCAACCAGCAGTTCGGATTGAGCCGCCGGGCTTTGCCCTGGCGGGACAGCCCAGGCGGCTGTCGCCACATGAGCTTATTCGAAGCGCATGTGCGGCGCGCGAAGCTGATGGCGTTCTGCGCCCTCGTCTTTTCCATCGCCTTCTCCTGCACCGTGCTCCCGGCCTCCGCCGCGATTTGGACGGCGCAGGCACAGCCCGCACGCCTGGTCAACGGAGCTCCTGTGCTGTTTCAAGTGCAGGCTCCGGTATCGCTCGAATCGCTGACCGGAACCTGGCTCGGACATCAGGTCCCTTTCAGCTTCGACTCAACCACGAAAACGTGGTTTGCTTTAGCCGGTATCAGCCTCGAGACCGCACCGGGCACCTACTCTTTGGATTTGACGGGTGAGCGGCCGGCAAACACGAACAAAGCTCCAACCCCGAAACTCGTTTTCAGCAGCAAGTTCGCGGTCTTCCCGGGCAGGTATCCGAAGACCGAGGTCAAGCTCACCGTCGAAGGAAAATTCACCGAGCCCAGTCCCGAGCAGCAGAAACAAATTGCCGAAGGCGTGAAGATCAAGCAGGACTACCTGGATCGTGTAACACCCGATCGCGAGTGGGACGGCAAATTCACGGCCCCGGCCGACGCCGCTATTTCCGATGTCTTCGGTTCGCAGAGAATCTTCAATGGCAAGGCGCAGCGTCCCCACCTCGGCCTCGATTTCCGCGTCCCCACCGGAACTCCCGTGGCAGCCATGAATAGCGGCACGGTGCTGCTGGCACGCTTCTTATATTTCGAAGGCAACTGTGTCGTCATCGACCACGGCCAAGGGCTGCTCACTTTGTACTTCCATCTTTCAGAATTCAAGGTGAAGGAAGGCGACACCGTGAAGCGTGGCCAGGAGATTGGCTTGAGCGGCGGCACGGGACGGGCCACCGGCCCGCATCTTCACGTCAGTGTGCGCTGGCAAGGAGTTTCTCTCGATCCAGCGCGGCTTCTGGAATTGCCGCTGCCTTCGGAGAACTCTTAGTGGCTACCACTTCCGTGACCCTTAAGTGTCCCTCTGTGGTTAAAGCGAACAATAAAGAGAGGTGGCCCCGTCGACTGCAATTGAAGGAGATCCCGACGTAAGGTCCCTGACCGAGCCTTCGGCTCGATTCGGGGATGACATTCAGGATTTGGGCAACGGGGAACTGAGAACTAGACACTCGCAACTCGCAGGCGGAACCAGTCTAGGCCGCGCCTCTCGACGCTCGGCTCAATCCGCCGTTACCGCCGCGGGACGCCTCACGCGCGGCGTCTCGCAACGCATCACGCAAATCGTCCTTCAGACCCAGGTTGCGAATCAGCCGGTGAAGATAATTGGGATGAACTCCCAAAACCCCCGCCGCTTCCACATAATTGCCGCGTGTCTGCTCCACGGCTTCGAGAATAAGTTGCTTCTTCAGTTCCTTGATGCAGGAGTGATACCGCGCCTCACTCAGCTCGGGCGAGGGCCCGCGTTCAAGAATCGATTCCGGCAGATCCTCCGGCAGCAGAGTATCCGAATGCCCCAGCACCAGCGCCCGCTCAATGGCGTTCTCGAGTTCGCGCACGTTGCCCGGCCAGTCGTGGTTCACCAGGCAGGCCATAGCCTCACGCGACACTGGTTTGGGCTTCACTTTGCATCGCTTGGAATATTTCTGCACGAAGTGGCGCGTGAGCAGTGGAATATCTTCCCGGCGCTCGCGCAACGAAGGCATTCTCAGTTTGACCACATCCAACCGGTAGTACAAATCCCGCCGGAATATTCCTGTGCGCACGGCTTCGTTCAAGTCGCGGTTGGTGGCGGCAATCAACCGGATATCCACTTTGATCGGATGCGTTCCGCCCACGCGCTCGAATTCGCGCTCCTGCAGGACACGCAACAGCTTGACCTGAAGCGACGGAGCGAGTTCCCCGATCTCATCGAGAAACACCACGCCACCATCAGCTACTTCCAGCCTGCCCTTTTTTTGAAGCACGGCTCCGGTGAACGAGCCGCGCTCATGCCCGAACAAATCATCTTCCAGCAGCGCCTCGGGAATCGCAGCGCAGTTGATGGCCACAAACGGTTTGTTGCTGCGGGCGCTGTTGTGATGCAGAGCCCGCGCCGCCAGTTCCTTGCCCGTTCCGCTCTCGCCCTCGATCAGCACCGTGGACTCCGATGCGGCAACCCGCGTCAGCAGCTGGTAAATCTCCTTCATCCGCGGGCCTTCCCCCACCAGGCTCCGTTCGCGGCAAGTTTCCACCGTAAGCGTCAGGGTTTCTTTCTCGAGCCACTGCAGCCGCCGCGCGTTGTCCAGGGCCGCGGCACAAATGCCGGCAATGGCCGCCATCAGCTGTAAATGCTCTTCGTGGAAACGGTGAACCGGCCGCGTGCTGTCCAGGTAAATGCAACCGATCACCTTCTGAAAAACAGTGAGCGGGACACAGAGCAGCGAGCACACACGGGCTTGGGGCACATGAGCTTGGGCCAAGCTCTCTGCCTTCTGCACGGTCCCAAGGCCGGCCACATCGGTACCGAGAATGGCTACTCCCTGCTCCATCACCTGGCGGGCGACCGTGCGGCTAATCCGCACCAGAGGCGGTTCCCCCGGACGCCGGGTTCGAGCGTGCAGCGAACTGAATTCCTGCTCGCCTCCGTCGGTCAGCAGGATCGCGCCGCGTCCGGCGGGCACCACTTCGAAAATCAGGCTCAGCAGTTGTCCCTGCAATGCTTCGAGATTCTTGACGGCATGCACCACTCGGCTGATCTTCAGCAAGACATTCAGATTGCGTGCGACGTCCGAGGTCTCCGGTAACTGGCTCAGCAGCCAGTCCGGCGGCAGACCATCCACTTCCTTTCTCGGATGAAACTGCATGGTCTCGGCGAAGGGATGGCCCTCCTCGAATTCCACGCGAGCCGGTGGGGCTGTCTCTGGTTCTTGTTCGTTGTCGTCACCGTCTTCCTCGGCATCGTCCTCGAGGAGAAGGACAAACACCGAATCACCGGCGGTAATCTCGTCGCCGTGATGCAGCCACTGTTCCTTCACCGGTTTCCCGTTGACCAGAGTGCCGTAGCCGCTCTCGAGATCGAGAAGATGGAAACGCCCGTCTTCCTGCCGCAGACGAAAATGCTTCTGGGAAATCGAGGGATCGATGACAGCCAGTGCATTCGATGGCTCGCTTCCCAGGATGGCGTCGCCGGCGGGCAGCGGGAAGATCGAGTCGGTGAGCGGTCCGGTAATGGCGAAAAGTCGGGGGTACATCGGTCGATGCATAGGTCAGGGTCCTCGAATCGAGCGACCTTGTTAACATAGGGGTAGGCGGGAAAAACAAACGGCATGAAATTTTTACGATATCCGAACAGATAGCCGGACTATCCGCTTGGATAGCATTTTGGCTTGGAGCCGGCGGCGTCGTGGCGGAGCACGCAACTTACTGCAATCGCCGCTAAATAGATGAAAAATATGCAGTTAGACACGAGCTGTGGGGACCGCATGATCGCTTCGGAGTCGTTGGACCGAAACGTGCATAGTTTGGCTTTGCGGGGTCGGCAAGAAGCGACGGGGGAAGCGCTTTTTTGTAACAGTGTCGTCGGCACTGCAAAGTCAGGGACGCGAAGGGCCCCCTCATCGCGTCCTTGATTTTTTTTGGGACTTCTTCTTGCCCGTGACTTTTTAGCCGACCGGCTTAACGGACTGATTTAACCGAGCAGCGAAAAACCATGCGGGATTCCGCCGCGCTCAGCCCGCGGCTGCTTGTTGTTGCCCTAACGATTCCAGCCCGGGAGTGGATTGTGGAACAACCTCTTGCGCAACCGCATCTTGGGCGACCCCGTCGCGATAGGTAACGCTTCTGCCGGAGATCGCCGCGACCCGCTCCCCCGGCACCAGGATTCCGACCAGGTTGAGCGGATCGGCCGCCGACACCGTCACCGCCTCGCCGGTCAGCGGACTGTTGCGCATCGCCCGCACCGATTCCACGGCTACGGGCAAGGCAAACTGCTCACCCAGAAATCCGTCGACGAATCGCCCGCCGCGAATTTCTCCGCGGTCCTCGAGCCGGCGGAAACCCATCAGCAATTCGCGCCACGGCGGCAGGTTGGCTTCGCGCGCCAGCACATCGCGAAATACAATTCCATAGCGCCGCAGCAACATCCAGCAGGCAGCCTCGACCGCGCGCGGCCTGTCGACAGCCTGCTCCGCATGCAGCAGCGCCCAGCGGCCCGAACTGTGCCGTGGACGCGTGCTGCGCCCGCTTCCCTGCCCTGCGCGCCGTTTGGGATCGATCAACGATCGCAGATTATCGAACCCGTCGGCGGTGACCAACCCGGCAGCGACTAGCTCCCATAAAGCAGTCTCGATCTCCGCTTTCAGCTTGTCGCTGCCGCGCACAATGTCAGCAAAGAAAGAAGCTCCGCGCTGCCGCAGGAAGTCCAGGACGAGTTGCGCGCTGTGGCTGAGCCCTCGCCCCGGGTTCTCCGCCTCAGAGATTGGGTGCTCCATGTCTCGCCGATTTTGCAAGACATGGGGATTTTCGCGGGGAATCATCCAATCCGCATCTTCGCGCACGAAAAAAGTAATCGGCGCAACGCTGGTGGGAATCACTCGACGTTGACGGGGTGAAGGTGCGGCAGTCTCAGGCGCCGTAGTCTGAGTCGAAGAACTATCAGACGAAGCCCCGCCGTTCGCTCGCGCGCCCTTCGGTGGTGCAGGAACCGCATAATCCAGCGTCGCCGGATGCGGCGACAACCTTCCCCAACCAACCGCTCCGGTCAGGCAGAGCTGGTCAAGCCATTTGGGATCGTAGTCCGCGATGCGACGCGCCAGAACCTGCCGCTCCCAGGCATTCGCTGGAATCTCAAATCCCTGCAGCTGCTGCAACACTTCGAGCGTGCCGCGTTCACCCGCAACCTGCGTTCCTGGCACCACATGCTGCCAGCGCATCAGCCAGCGCATGAACTGTGCCGCGGTGACCGGCTGAATCTGTTTGCGCAAGCTACCAACCGTCAACCGGTGAATGCGCGCCAGCAGCCTCCGCTCACACCATTCGGTTTCCTGAGGAGGCTGCGCGGGCGAGTCGCCCGCGCCCCCGCGAGCAATCAAATAATCGCCCGCCTGATCGTCGGTAAACTTTCCCCGCAAGATAGTACCGCTCGCTTCCATGCGAAGCAGCGCGTTCGAGATATCCGAAGCCGGAAGCCCCAACTCATCCCCGAGCTGCGAAGACCTGACCGGCCCCACATGCGACATCCATCCCGTAACCAGGGTGAGTAGGGCATCTTCGCGAGAAGTCTGCATCGCTTCGACATCCGCCAAAGTGTGAACAAACTCAGCGGCAGGAAACAGCGCTGCAAAACTCCGCGCCTTCTCGGCCGCCACCCAGTAGCGCCGGCCCTTCGGCTCGCTTCGTTCGCTCAGGGCAGGCTCCGGCTGTCGCGCTGGCGCCCCGCCCTCGGCGACGACAGCGATCCCAGCTCTACCCTCATTCACCAAGCGCTCGAAGTGTCCAAGCCACTCGCCTGCAGCACGACCCATGCGGTGCCAGCCGCCCTCGGCGGTCCGGCTCAGCGCTGAGCCGCCTGGGCTCGAAGCTGTCATGCCGTCCGCGACCAAACCCAGTCGAGCTACGCTCGACGGGACAGCCGGGGCCGGCTGCCCCCACATGAACAACAAATCCTCCGGCAGCGCTACCAGCGTATGCAGCACGTCATGCAGCTCATCCGCATCCCGCACGTCCGGCCAAGCCTCGGCTCGCACCTGGGCAATCGCCGCCGGATCCAGCTTTCCCACTTCCTCCAGCACCGATTCCGGCAGCATGCGGCGCATCTCGACGGCGCGCGCACGCCGCTCCTCGAGCGGCGCATCGTCGAGAAACGCATACGGGTTCGCATTCAGAATCTCGTGCGAGAACTGCGACGGCACCGGCGTGTCCACCGCCAGCACCCGAATCTTTCCGGACGCCATGCCGCGCAGCAGCGTCTTCAGTCCCTCCACATCCATGGCCTCGGTGAGCACGTCTTTCATCACCTCGCCCACCAGCGGATGATCGGGAATCTTTCGCTCACCCTCAATGTTTTCGAAACACGCCGCCGCATCCGGAAACACCGACGCCAGCAGATCATCCGACCGCATGCGTTGAATCTGCGCCGGAACTTTCTTGCCGTTCTGAAATCGTAATAACGCGAGCGCGCGATTCGCATCCCAGCGCCAGCGCGTGCCGAAAATGGGAGAATCCAGAGCTGCCTGTTCCAGAATCGGCTGTACGGTTTCAGCCTGTAGAAAATGAAAAACATCGCCTAGCGGAAAGCTGTGCTGCTCGGCGAGCGCAATATTCAGTCCGTTGTCGGTAGCCGCCGCCTGCAACTCAAAGTTGAACCCAACGCAGAAACGCTTGCGCAGGGCCAGTCCCCAGGCCTTGTTGATGCGTCCGCCAAACGGCGCGTGGATAATCAACTGCATCCCGCCGCCTTCGTCAAAGAAGCGTTCGGCAATCACGGTCTGCTGCGTCGGCACCGCTCCCAGCACCGCGCGCCCTTGCAGAATGTATTCAATCGACTGTTCCGCGCCGGAATCGTCGAGCCCGCACTCGTCTTTCAGCCACGCGACCGCGGCGGCCACGTCCGGTTGGGTCGCGGAAAATCCCACGGGTGAAGTGTGCGGCAGCATCTGGCTAATTTTTTCCCGCAGCTCGCCCACATGCGCCGACAATTCCTGGGTCCGCGCCGGAGCCTCGCCCCGCCAGAACGGAACGCTCGGCGGCGCCCCGTGCGCATCCTGCACCAGCATTCGGCCGGCGTTGGTTTCGATGCGTTGGATCATCCACGAAGTGTTGCCCAGCAGCATGATGTCGCCGCGATTGCTTTCCACGGCGAAATCTTCGTCCACCGTGCCCACCACCACGCCCTCCGGCTGGGCCACGACGGTGTAAAGAGAATTGTCCGGAATCGCTCCGCCGCTGGTGATGGCCGCCAGCCGCGCGCCGCGCCGCGCCCGCAATTTTTTGTTCACGCGGTCGCGATGAACGTAGGCTCCATAACGCCCGCGCCGCGCCGCGATTCCCTCTGAGAGCATTTCGAGAATCGAATCAAACGTCGCGCGGGTCAGATTGCGATACGGATACGCTCGCCGCACCAGCGCGAACATTTCATCCTCGTCCCACCCGTCCTCACCAGAGGCCGCGCTGCCCGACGCACACGTCGCTACAATCTGCTGCGCCAAAACATCCAGCGGAGAATCCGGAATCATCAGCCGGTCCAGATCACCCTGCCGGATAGCCCGCACCAGAGCCGCGCACTCGATCAAATCATCGCGCGTCGTCGCGAACAGACGTCCCTTCGGAACCGCGCCGCGCCAGTGTCCCGAGCGCCCGACGCGCTGCAGGGCCACCGCAATCGCGCGGCAGGAATTGATCTGCACCACCAGGTCCACCGTGCCGATGTCGATGCCAAGTTCGAGCGAGGCGGTCGCCACCAGCACGCGGATCTGCCCTTCTTTCAGTTTTTTCTCCGCGGCCAGGCGTAGCTTGCGCGACAAGCTGCCGTGGTGGGCGGCAACATTTTCCTCGCCCATGCGTTCGCCCAGATTGTGCGCGAGACGTTCCACCATGCGCCGCGTATTCACAAACACCAGCGTCGACCGGTGCTGCGAGACCAGCGTCAACAGCCGGTCGTAAATCGCGTCCCACATCTCGTTCGAAGCGACCGGGCCCAGGGGCATCGGCGGCAGTTCCACAGCAAGGTCGAGGGTGCGCTTGTGCCCGACGTTGACGATCACGGGATCGGGCCGGGTGCCTTCCCCGTGCTCCCCAGGGGCGCATCCCGTGAGAAAATGCGCGACCTCCTCAATCGGTTTTTGGGTAGCCGACAAGCCGATCCGAACCGGAGGACGATGAGCCAACGCGTCCAGCCGTTCGAGCGAC
>Ga0181537_10003453_pt1 | contig 13518 bp, 10 predicted proteins | sample PEATcosm2014_Bin_39_FD_119765 | JGI IMG/M metagenome (GOLD analysis project Ga0181537, IMG submission 119765) | Peatland microbial communities from MTU Mesocosm Facility, Houghton, MI, USA - PEATcosm2014_Bin23_10_metaG | ecosystem: Environmental > Terrestrial > Soil > Wetlands > Peat | place...
CGTACGCCAGCTCGACGGGCACGTGGACGATCGGCACACTTGCGCCGAACGCCACCGCGACCCTTGAGATCGCCGCGCTCGTGAACGCAACCGACACCGCCGGAACGATCACGAACGTCGCGACGATCGGCGAGGCGCCGACCCTGACCGATACGAACACCGGCAATAACACCGCGAGCTCCTCGATCCAGGTCGGTTCCACGACCCCGTCAGGCGACGTCGATCTCTCCATCGTAAAAACGGTGGACAACACGAACCCGGCGGCAGGCGCCACGGTCAACTTCACGGTTACCGTGACGGACAACGGTCCTGGCACAGGCACTTTCGTCTATGCGGTGGACCAATTGCCGTCCGGCACAGCATTCGTTTCCGCGACCACGTCCCAGGGATTGTATGACATGACCTCCGGGAATTGGGACATCGGAACGCTCGCACCGAACGCGACAGCCACTCTCGTCCTTGCGGCGCAGATCGGCTCGAACGAGGCGGGAGCCACGATCGTGAACATCGCGACCGTATCCTCAACCCTCGGCTCGCTCGTTGACCCGAACCTTGCGAACAACAGTTCCTCGGTGACGCTCAATGTGCAGTCGAACGGCGGCGGTTGCACCAGCAACTGCGGCGGAGGCGGCGGTAGTGTCCAGTCGAACATCGGCATCGTGAAGACGGTGGATAACAGCACTCCGGCAACGGGTGCAATCATCCACTACACGCTGACGGTGAGCGATGGCGGTCCGTCCGATTCGTTCGGCGTCGTAGCGTCCGACACGCTGCCCGCAGGCGTCACCTTTGATTCAGCATCCTCTTCGGAAGGCTCTTATAATAGCTCGAACGGGATCTGGACCATCGGCGCGATCGCCAACGGACAGAGTGCCACGCTCGTGATCACCGCAACGGTGACCGCGTCAGCGGGGACGACCATCACGAACGTCGGTACCGTTTCCGAAAACCCAGGCATCCTTAATGCCACTCCGGGGAATACTTCCTCGAGCGCGAGCATTACGGTTGCCGGTGGTGGAGGCGGCGGCGGGGGAGGTGGTGGCGGTGGTGGCCAGGTTCTCGGCGCAAGCACGAGCACCGGCCAGGTCCTTGGCGCAAGCTGCGGACTCTACCTCACGTCCTACATCCATCCGATCCGCCAGGATCTGAATGATCCGGCGCAGGTGAAGAAGCTCCAGGTGTTCCTTAACCAGAATCTCGGATTGAACTTGGTGGTGAACGGCGTCTACAACGCCGCGACCATCGCCGCGGTCAACCAGTTCCAGGTCAAGTACCACACCGAGGTGCTTCAGCCGTGGGTCCGGCTCGGACTCCCGACGCAGTTCACCCCGACGAGCTACGTCTATCAATCGACGCAGCGGTGGATCAACCTCATCATGTGCCCTCCTCTCAACATCCCGCTTCCGGCGTTGAAGGTGGACAACGGTGAATAGTCCTCTCGGATAGCTTCAGTAACACAATACCCCCTGCAAAACAGGGGGTATTGTGTTATTTGCGGAGATATGATATAATATAATCACAATGAAAAAGGGCAGGGTAAGGCAAGTCGCGAAGAAATATTTTATCCCACAGGCCGAGAACGACTACAAGCCGCATATTTTGCGCGGCCGTACGATCGCGTTCGTGGTCATGGTCGCGCTCGTCGCCGAATCGGCGTTCGTGTTCGGCGCGAAATACATCCTTCCGCAATCCAAGCTGTTCGGCATCATCGAGGTCAACGCGCTCGTGGACGAGACGAACCAGAATCGCGTGGAGAACGGATTGCCCGATCTCCAGGTAAGCCCGCTGCTTATGGCCGCAGCGCAGGACAAAGCGAACGATGAGGCGACGCTCGGATATTTCGCACACACGAGTCCGCAGGGGCTCACGCCGTGGTATTGGTTCCAGCAGGTCGGATACAACTTTGATTACGCGGGGGAGAACCTCGCCGTGAACTTTTCCGATTCGGCCGACGTGACGGCCGCGTGGATGAACTCACCGGAACATCGCGCGAACATTTTGAGCACCGACTTCACGCAGATCGGTATGGCTACCGCGCAGGGCGTTTATGAAGGAGAACCCACCACGTTCGTGGTGGAGGAGTTCGGCACGCCCGCTCCCGCCGCGGCGCCGGTGGCGTTCGTGGATACCGCGAGCGCGGCGACGGCTCCCGCAAAGACAACGGCGCCCGCGCCCGCCAAGAAACCCGCTCCGCCGGCACCCAAGCCCGTTGCGACGATCCCGGCCGTGGTAGCGATACAGAGCTCATCCGCGCCCGCTATGCAACAGACGTTCATCGCCGTGCAGGGCGTGGCGACGCAGACCGTCCCAATGGCTGCGACGGCCACTTCGCCATCCGTCGGGATCACCGCCGCGACCTCGCCGCTTCCGGCACAGCAGGGGAATATTCTCCAGCAAGTTCTCTCCGATCCAAAGACGCTCGCCAATGATTTTTATCTTCTTGTGATGGCGCTCTTCCTGGTCGCGCTCGTGTTGAACATCTTCATCAATATCCGCTTGCAGTATCCGCGGCTCATCGCGGGCGGCCTGCTCGTCATCGTGGTGGCGGGGCTGTGTATCATGCTGAACCAGAACATCGGGTTCATTCACGCTGTGATCCTGTAGCGGGGCACCGGGCAGAAAATAAAAAAAGGGCGCTCCCAAGGTCGGGGGCGTCCGTCGTTCTGTTTGCACGGACCGTCAATCGGTGATGCGGCCCGGACCGTTTTCCGTGGGGTCCACAGAACAGGCCGTCACGCCTTCTTCTTCATCCTGCAGGTTGCGACGAGCGTTCAGCGGTTTATCGTCATCTCCTGGCCGCGGCGCTCTTTCCCCGGTTCTTGGCGCTTCCAAAACATTTTCCGGTACGTGCATCCTATGCTGCCTCCTGGACACTTCCTGAGGAAGAGAATATCACACGGATTCAATTTAGGAAAGCAGTTTGCCGATGTTCGCATTCGGATTTACAATCGAAGCAAACGCATTCCCATGCCATCATCCACCACAGAACTCATCAAGAGCAGGCTCGATATCGTAGATTTTCTTCGCGGATATTTGGCGCTCACGCCGGCGGGCAAGAACTTCAAGGCGCTCTGCCCGTTCCATAGCGAGAAGTCGCCGTCGTTCAGCGTGTCGCCGGAGCGGCAGCGGTTCCACTGTTTCGGCTGCGGCGCGGACGGGGACATTTTCGGTTTTGTGATGAAGTACGAGAACATGGAGTTCGCGGAGGCGCTGCGCATGCTTGCGGAAAAAGCGGGCGTGGAATTGCGGCACGAGAATCCCGCGGAGTACCGCTTCACAGGATTACTCTATGACCTGAACGATCAGGCCAAGAATTATTATAAGAAGATGCTCGCCGCGGCGCCGATCGTCAAACAATATCTGGCGGAGCGCGGCCTCACGCCCACTACTATAGAGGAGTTCGAGCTCGGCTGGGCGGCGAATGAGCCGGAGGGTTTGTCTATGTATTTGTTGAACGGAGGCGCCGCGCCGCAGGACCTTCTGCAGGCCGGGCTCTCTATAAAAACGGAGCGTGGGCTGATGCTTGACCGCTTCCGCGGTCGCGTGATGTTCCCGATCCATAATCATCTTGGCAAGGTGGTCGGTTTCACCGGGCGCATCCTCCCGCAGTTCGACACATCGAATGACCCGAAGGCCACATACGTCACCGCAAAGTATGTGAACAGCCCGGAGACGCCGATTTTCCAAAAATCAAAATTGCTTTATGGGTTTTGGAAAAGCAAGGACGCGATCCGCGAAGCGAAGGCCGCGGTGCTCGTGGAGGGCCAGATGGATTTTTTGATGAGCTACCAGAGCGGCGTGCGCAATGTGATCGCGTCGTCGGGCACGGCACTCACTGCCGACCACTTGCGCTCGGTGCGGCGCCTGGCGGACGAAGTGGTGCTCTGTTTCGACTCGGACGTCGCCGGCTCCGACGCCGCCGAGCGCGCAATCGACCTCGCGGAGTCTGAGGATTTTGAAGTAAAAGTCGCAACCTATAGAGGATTTAAGGACGCGGCAGAGGCGGCAAAGGCAGATCCGAAAAATGTCCGGCGCACCATTGATGCTGCGGTCTCGGCCCAATTATTTTATTTCGAAAAATTTTTACCGCCGATCCGGCCGGGATTTGAATCCTCGGACCCTGCATTTTTTCAGAGCCGTGATGGTTTGAATAGATTGCGGATGGTCCTCATGAAATTGAATAACATTCCAAGTTCGGTACGACGGGATTTTTGGTTGAGAGAACTTTCTAAGCGTACGGGGGTGGCCGAATCGACATTACGGGAAGAATTGACGAATCCAACCATGACGACGACGTTTTCTAAGCCCCCCACATATAGTGCCGCCGGCGCGGCGCAGGATGAGCAGATGGCCCAGCGGCAGCTCTCACGCCAGGAGCGCATCGTAGAAGACCTTCTCGCGCTCGCGCTCGCCCGCAACGACTTCCTATTAATAGAGGACAGCCGCGAATTCTTCGCGCCGCCGCAGAAAGAGATCTATGAACTATTGAAAAGCGGCAAGCGCAAGAGCGACGATGCGGCTCTCGATGTGGTCGTCAATCTGATCGTGCTCCGCGATCCGACGGACATCGCCGACATGTCGGAGGAAGATCTCACCGGATTAAAAGAAGGGTTGGCGAAGGAATACTATAAAGAGCGGCGCAAGATCCTTTCACTCGCTGTGCGCAACGCCGAGGCGCGCGGCAATCAAGCCGAGCTCGAGGCCGCGCTCGCAGAGCTGAGCAAGCTGCCGGCGGGGGAGGCATAAAGTATCGGCTCAGATAGAGCTTGATCCATTTGCAATAACATATAAATGCCGGTATGATTTTTTCCGAAGGAGAGATCCCCATGCCGGTATATGCTTTTTTGAAAAACAAAAGACGCGTTGCGGCGGTTTCAAAAACATTGAACGAAATAGCCGCCGGGAAGGATGTTTCTAAGAGGCGACTTGCGAGTGCTCAGGCATTGATCGCCGAGATGCATAGGGAACTCAATTCTCGACGGCCGCTGACCCCCATCTATTGCTGTGGAAGGGTTCCTCCGGAAATAAGGTAGGAGCACAGCCTTGTCATCGACACTACTCCAATCGAAAGGTTGGAGTTTTTCTTATTTAATTGAGTCGGAAATCTTTCCTTTAAGAAACTATTTTGTTTTAGTTTGCTATCATTCTCCCATGGGTATCCTTCTCGCATTCGTTGCATTGTTGGCGTGGGGGTTCGGGGATTTTTTGATCCAAAAGAGCGCGCGGAACTTTGGCAACTGGGTTGCCCTCTTTTATATCAGCGCGTTCGGATCGATCGTACTGTTCCCGTTCGTGTATAACGATATCGGCCACGCCGTGAGTGCTCACAGCGTGTTGTTGCTCGGCGCGAGCGTCGTTATCCTGTTTGCCGGCCTGCTTGATTTCGAGGCGCTGCGGATCGGGAAGATCTCCGTCGTCGAGCCGATGTACGCGCTCGAGATACCGGTGGCTGCGGTGCTCGCGGCGTACGTGATCCACGAGACGCTCACCGTGCCGCAGGTCATATTCATGGTCGCCATCATCGCGGGCATTTTCCTTATCTCCACGCGCTCGTTCAGTGCGCTAAAAAAGCTCAACGCGGAAAAAGGCGTGTGGCAGGCGATCGTCGCCACGATCGGCATGGGTGCGGTGAATTTTCTCTTCGGCGTGGGATCGCGGGAAACGAGTCCGCTCATGATCAACTGGTTCACAAGCCTCTTCATCGCGATCGTGACGCTGATCTATTTGATATGCACGTCGCGCGTGGGCGAGATCGTTGCGAATCTGAAAGAGAAAAAACTTCTCGTACTTGGTGTGAGCTTCTTCGACAATCTCGCGTGGGTGAGCTTCTCGTACGCGATGCTCTTCATCCCCATCGCCATCGCGACCGGCATCAGCGAGGGGTACATCGCGTTTGCCGGGGCGCTCGGACTCATGTTCAACCAGGAGAAGCTTCGGCGCCACCAATGGATCGGGTTCTTCCTCATCGTGATATCCGTCGTGCTCCTGGCGTTCATTACGGACAAATGACGATGAGCGAGCGGAATATATGCTCGGGCTGGACAAATTTCTCACCGGAGGTATATTGTCGACAGGAAGCCATCGCTCGTTAAAAAAGAAAGGGGGCGCCATGGCGACGCTCACAACATTGCCCAAGCTCCAGAGGTACGCGGCCGGATCGTTCGAACTCTCCGGTCTCGAGATTGAAAGAGTTGACCCTGATCGGATAAGGATCGTTACCCCGCACGTCGACGACGAACGATTCGAGCGCCGGAAGTTCTGGCTGTGGCTCTTCGCCGAGATCTGCGGAGCGTTCTATGTGACCGATGACGCCTTCTGCACGTTCATCGTAGGTGAGCAGAGAAAGATGCTGCCTCCGACCATCGGGGACCGGGTGCGACGCATGGTTCGGTTACCGGTCACCCAGCGACTTGCGCCACGCACCACAAAGCTGATCGCGGTGCAGCATGTCTCGTTCGAACGGCGCCACCTTGCGGTGATCCGCGAGGGCAGCATCTCTTTTCTGGTGCCGCAACAGGAAGCGGTAGAGCTTCGCAGGCTGGGTATCACAGTCGACGAAGAGCCGTGCTTCGGCAAGTATGAGGTGATCCTCCACCCCGCGTGGATGCAAAGCCTCACACTTCCCATCGCCCAGGTTCTGTTCCTTTGGTTGGTATAATGACAGCCCATAGTTCCCTATGGGGCGCCGCGAATGTGGCGCCCCTTTTTCTTACTTGCAAAATCGTAAGAAATAGAGGATAATATCGTATATATCTTATGCCTTCGAAAAAGAAGGGTTCCGCAAAGCGGGCAAAAAAGGGCGGTAAAAAAAGTCATATGGCAAAGAAGAAAAAGAAAGCTTTAAAACATAAGCCTAAGAAGGCGTTGGTAAAGAAGGGAAAGAAGCCGGCCAAAAAGCCGGTGGCGAAGCATGTTAAAAAAGCATTAAAAGTAAAGAAGGGAAAGGCCAAGCCGCTCACCAAGCTCGAGAAGGCGGTCAAGGTCAACGCGACCGAGATCAACGAGCTCATCGAGCGCGGCCGCCCGCGCGGTTTCGTGACCGACAACGAGATCCTCTACTATTTTCCCAAGATCGAGGACAACGTCGATCTGCTCGACGAGATTTATGACCGCCTGGAGAAGGCCGGTATCAAAGTGATCGAGACGAGCGCGCTCATCGATTTTTCAAAAGATGAGAAGAGCGATACGATCGATGATTCGATGGCGTTCGAGGGCGACGTGCCCGATGCAGTGCAGATGTATTTGAAGGAGATCGGGAAGACGCCGCTTTTGTCGAAAGACGAAGAGCGTGAGCTCGCGAAGCGTTCCGAGAAGGGGGATGAAGAAGCGCGCCAGCGTTTGATGAAGGCGAACTTGCGCCTCGTGGTTTCCATCGCAAAACGGTATGTGAACCGCACGCCACATCTTTCGATTCTCGATCTGATCCAGGAGGGGAATATCGGCCTCTCTCGCGCCGTCGAAAAGTTCGATTACCGGCGTGGCTTCAAGTTCAGCACCTACGCCACGTGGTGGATTCGTCAGGCGATCACCCGTGCGCTCGCCGACCAGTCCCGCACGGTGCGCATTCCGGTGCACATGGTGGAGACGATCTCGAAATATACGCAGGTGCGTCGCCAATTGATCCAGGAACTCGGCCGCGATCCGCTCGCGGAGGAGATCGCCGCGGAGATGGGCATCGACGTTGAAAAAGTGCGCCACATTCAGAAAATTTCACAAGAGGTGCTTTCCATCGAGACGCCGATTGGCGACGAGGAGGATTCCACGCTTTCCGACTTCATTCCCGACGAGCGGAACGCGACGCCGTCACAGTTGACCGCGCGCGCGATGCTCCGTGACCTCATCAAAGAGATCATGATCGACCTCACCGAACGCGAGCAGCAAATTTTGAAAATGCGGTTCGGCTTGGACGACGGCATCAGCCATACCCTCGAGGAAGTGGGCAAGGCATTCGGCGTCACGCGCGAGCGCATCCGGCAGATCGAGGCGAAGGCGCTCGAGAAGATCCGCGAGCACGGCAAAGCGCCGGCGTTGGAGGGATTTGATAGCTTGTAGAGGGAATATCAGAGAAAAACCCTGTAATTACGGGGTTTTTCTTTTAATCATTTTTTAATGTGCATGTGCTATGGTGGATGCCATGAATACATTTTTAAACGACATCAACGGCGTTATAAGCGTTGTTGGTTTTACCTCGATGTTCATCGGTTTCGTCTACATTGGTAGAAAGCTGCAGATTTTAGATGAACTGAGGGAAACAGTTGAGGTTATAAAGCACAACCTAAAAGTTGTGACGGATTTTCTCATAAAAAAATTTCCGGACTTCAATCACGAGGACTTGCGAAATTATAGTCCGGTTCAGTTGAGCGAACATGGTAAGGGCTTTATTAGGTCGATCGGCTTCGACACGATTTTTATGCAGAACAAAAAAGATTTTTTCGGGGTCATTGAAGATGATCTGCCGAAAATGAAATACGATGTGCAGACGAGTGCCATCAAATCCATTTATGCGCTTTCGGATAAATCATATATGGATCGTGTAAAGACATATCTTTATGATCATCCGGATCGGAAGATGGATCGGGTCGCTGCCACTCTCGGCATTTACGTCCGCGACGCATATCTGGCAGAACATCCCGAAATCAATTAATATAGGCCTTATGACACTCTTCGAAGTCCGCTCCCGATATCTCGCGTTCTTCGCCGCTCGCGGGCACAACGTGATCCCGTCCGCGTCGCTTGTGCCGGAGAACGATCCGACGACGCTCTTCACGAGCTCGGGCATGCAGCCGCTCGTGCCGTATTTGCTCGGCCAGCCGCATCCGGAAGGCAAGCGCCTGGCGGATGCGCAAAAAAGTTTCCGTGCGGACGACATCGACGAGGTGGGCGATAACCGTCACACCACGTTCTTCGAGATGCTCGGCAACTGGTCCCTCGGCGATTATTTCAAGAAGGACCAGCTCCCGTGGATTTTTGAATTTTTGACGGACAAGAGTGTTGGGGTAGGCCTCGATCCGCAAAATCTTTACGTGACCGTGTTCGCGGGCGACGCGGAGATGGAGATTCCCGCCGATAACGAATCGGTGAAGATATGGACGGAACTTTTTCACTCGAAAGATATTGATGCGAAATATGTAGCGCTCGGTTCGGAGGAGAACGGCAGCTCCATCGGCATGCAGGGCGGGCGGATCTTTTCCTACGATGTAAAGAAGAACTGGTGGTCGCGCGCAGGCGTGCCGTCCAAGATGCCGGCGGGCGAGCCGGGCGGCCCGGACTCGGAAGTGTTCTATGATTTCGCCACGCCGCACGATCCGAAGTTCGGCGCGCAGTGCCATCCGAATTGCGACTGCGGCCGATTTCTCGAGATCGGCAACAGTGTGTTCATGGAATTCAAAAAGCGCGAGGACGGCAGTTTTGAAAAACTCGCGCAACAGAATGTGGACTTCGGCGGGGGACTGGAGCGGATTACCGCGGCGTCCCTCGGCGACCCCGATATGTTCCATATCGACGTCTTCAAAGCGATGGCCGAAGTGTTGGCTGCTGACCAGGTGTTCATGGAGACGGAAGAGGGCGTGCGGAAGACCCGCGTCATCCTGGATCACATGCGCGCGGCGATATTCCTGATTGGCGACGGTGTGGTGCCTGCCAATAAGGGGCAGGGATATGTTCTGCGGCGCCTGCTCCGGCGCACCGCGTTGTTCTCGCTTTCCATAAAGCCGGAAGATGGGTGGATAGACGGGATGGTATGGGCGGTAGCCAAGCTTTATAAAGAGAGCTACGAGAATATTTTTGCCGGCGCGGAGAAGATCGCGAAGACGATCAACGAGGAATTCGGAAAGTTTATGGCCGCTGTGGCGGAAGGGCTGCAGGAATTTGAGAAACGCCGGAAGCTTGGCACGATCACCGGCAAGGACGCCTTTGATCTCTATCAGAGCTATGGATTTCCGTGGGAGCTCACGCAGGAGATCGCCACGGAAAAGGGTATCGATATTGATAAAGAAGAGTTCGAGCGCGAGTTCACGAAGCATCGCGATCTTTCCCGCACCGCGTCCGCCGGCACGTTCAAAGGCGGCCTTGCCGACACGTCGGAGAAGACGATCCGCCTGCACACGACGCACCATCTATTATTGCGCGCGCTCCAGCAGGTTCTTGGCTCGACGGTGAAGCAGCGGGGAAGCAATATCACGAGCGAACGCTTGCGTATGGATTATCTGCACGACACGAAGCTGACCGACGAACAGAAGGCGGCCGTTGAAAAGATCGTGAACGAGAAGATCGCGGAGGACCTGCCGGTGATCCGGAGCGAGATGCCGCTCGAGGATGCGGAGAAGCTTGGCGCGGAGCACGAGTTCGGGCAAAAATATCCGGCGCGGGTGTCGGTGTATTCCATCGGTCCGAAGGGCGCGACGCTCGCCGACCCACAATTCGACAAGGCGTTTTCGATAGAGTTCTGCGGTGGCCCGCATGTTCAGCACACCGGAGAGATCGGCCATTTCAAGATCGCAAAAGAAGAAGCGGTGGCGGCGGGGATACGGAGGATCAGAGGGGTGATTCAATAGGAGCATGCTTGACGAGCGCGGACTATTCAAAGATGCTGCTTGGTATTATTCTCGCTATCGCTTGGGTTATCCACCCGCTTTTTTCAATGAGGTTGTCAGATCGTTTCATCTTGATAGAACATGGAGGGCTTTGGATTTAGGTACGGGGACTGGGCAAATCGCGATTCCTATGGCCGCCATTGTAAAAGAGATAGTCGCTGTCGATCAAGAAAAAGAGATGCTTGACGAGGGTAAACTACAGGCCGCCCAAAAGAACCTTTCAAACATCACGTGGCTTCTGTCTAGAGCAGAAGATATTTCAGACGACATTGGCAAATTTAAGGTGACCACGATAGCCACTGCGTTTCATTGGATGAAGCAAGATGAAGTGCTTGAAAAAGTCTATGGACTTACAGAGCGGGGCGGCGGAGTGGTGATCGTCGGAAACGCATCAACGATGATAAACAATAAAGGCAATGATCCGTGGAAAGACGTTGTTTGGAACACCATAAAAGAATTTCTCGGAGAGCAACGTCGCGCAGGGAATTCGGTATATGAAAAATCAAAAGATCCATTCGAAACTGTCTTTGCGCGTTCAAAGTTCTCCAACTTCCGAACGTTCAACGACACGTACAAGGTTTCACGGAGCATCGACGACATCATTGGCTATCTTGGCTCGACTTCATTCTCTTCATACCGGCTATTCGGCGCCCACCTCGAAGAATTCAAGAAGGTTCTTACCGAAAGGCTTTTGAAGCTGGACCCCTCCGGCAAGTTTATAGAAACAGCAATGGTCGAGGCGTATATTGGATCGAAATAGGAATGTAGCCGGGGCTTTCTATGCTAAACTGAAGCTATGAAGAAGCCCAATCTCTTCAGGCCGCGGGAGAAGTTTTTGGTGCTTGCGGTCGGGCCGGCCGGGACGGATGGATTGTTCCTGAGCGTCGACGAGGACCGGAACATTGTCTTCGAGCGCCGCGTGAAGGACATCGATCTCAAAAAGTTTTTCGCGTCGCCGATGCGGAATGTGGCGCAGAAATCGTGGGAAGGGAATTATTTCTTCAAAGCGCACCGCAAGGTGATCGCTGCGGTGGACTCGTCGCTCGCGACGACGATCCCCATCCCGCTCGACCTGACGCGCGAGCATGGCACGGAACATAGCGAAGTGGCGTTGCCCGAGCTTGAGAATCTCATCGCGCAAGAGATGGGGAAAATATTCAATCAGTGCCGCAACGAGGCGGCGAAGCGGCTCGGTGTCCACGAGATCGACACGATCATGGTCGGCGCCAAGGCGCGCAATTTCAAAGTGGACGGGCATCAGGTGGTGAACCCCGTCGGCTTCACCGGCAAGAAGATCTCATTGTTACTCGAGCTCACCTTCACCGGGCGCGCTCTCTTTGAGGATCTCAAGCAATTCTTCAACGCGCCGGAAGATTTCTTTTTTGCCGAATCGGCGCAGGCGCGCCTGGCCGCGCTCGCGCGCGCTCGCAAGCTGCCGCTCAATCTGATCGTGGACGAAGGCCCGCGCGGCGCCTCGCTCTTCGTGCTCGAGAAGACGAAGGACGGGCATCCGGTGCTGTATCGCGAGAAGATGACGTGGAACTTCGGCGTGCTCTTTACGCGCATCGCCGCCGAGCTCGGCATAACCGAGAGCGCCGCGCGAGATATGTACCGCGCGTACCTCGGCAAACAAATGTCCGAGGGCGCCGCGCGCGCGTTCAAGAAGATCATCGACCCGGCCGTGGATCAGTTCCTGAAAGAAGTGGGGAAAGGGAAACTGAAGGGATTCGTCTACGTGGACGCCGAGCACGATCTGCCGTTTCCGCTTCCGCACAAGCATGGCGCCGTCACGTTCGACCGGTTCCCGCTGGCGGAGATCCTGCAGCAGCTCGGCTTCATGGACAGGGAAGGGAATTGCGGTTCGGACGCAGTCATCTCGCGCCACCTCCTGCCGTTCATCGAGGCGTATTTTGATAAGAGCAATTCGGAGATCAACCAGAAGCTGCGCAGGCGGTTGCACTGGCTCGCGGATTAAATGTGATATAATTTTTGAAGAATGAAAAAGATCATCGTAGATAAGAGCGAAGGCATCGCGGAGGTCATTGACCGCATATTGAACGAACCGGACGGCGAGGTATCCGTCGTCATCCCGAAGGGATCGGCGCTCGGCAGATCGGTAAGCAATTTTCATCTTTTAAAGCGCGAGGCGGATTCCGCCGGGCGTAGTATTGTCATCGAATCCGTTGACGAGACGATCCTGGCGTTCGCGAAAGAGAGCGGGATCGAGGCAAGTCATCCCCTGTGGAAAGGCGTCCGGGGCGCCGGCGGTTTTTCGGATATCGTTCCGCGACGTGGCGAGGATGCGGCCGCTCCGGCCAGAGCACTGAAGGCCGATGCAGATGATGATGAGGACGAAGACGAAGATGAGGAAAGGGGTAAAAATCATCCGAAAAAGAATGCGCCGATCATCGCTGCCCGCCGTGGCAAAAAAGTAGAGCCGGCCGTGAAGGAAGATGAAGATGCGGAGGAAGGTGAGGAATCAGAAGAAGAAGAGATGGAAGAGAAACACGAGGGCCCACGCAGCCGATTCTTTACCGCGGCCCCCGATTTTGATGATGACGATGATGACCACGGCTCGCGTGGCTTTCCGAAGAAGACGGTTTGGACGATCGTCGGGATCATTGTCGTCGCCGGGATCGGCGCGTATGTGACGAGCGTGTTCTTCAACCACGCCGATATCACGATCAATTTCAAACAGACGCCGTGGAGCTATCAGAGCAACTTTACCGCGAGCAAGAGCGCGGTCGGTATCAACCCTGCGAACAACACGATCCCGGCTCAAGTGTTCACCACCACAAAGAACGTGACGGAGTCCTTCCCCGGATCGTCGGTACAGCAGGTTTCGCAAAAAGCGCAGGGGACGATCACTATATATAACGCCTACAGCGCCGTGCCGCAGGAGCTTGTGGCAACGACGCGATTCCTC
>Ga0181537_10003454_pt1 | contig 13518 bp, 8 predicted proteins | sample PEATcosm2014_Bin_39_FD_119765 | JGI IMG/M metagenome (GOLD analysis project Ga0181537, IMG submission 119765) | Peatland microbial communities from MTU Mesocosm Facility, Houghton, MI, USA - PEATcosm2014_Bin23_10_metaG | ecosystem: Environmental > Terrestrial > Soil > Wetlands > Peat | place...
AGCGTGCTCGCCAAGGCGCCGTCCACCGCTGCGCCGGCTTCTTGCACTAAGACGTCCCCTATCTTCCGAACGAAAATCACATTAACGCAGCAACAAGTCCCGTGCCATGGCGTTATGTCATCAACAAAAAAAATTAATGAGACTGAAATCTGCAGGAGTCGAATTATGTCGTACGGTAATTTCCGAAAAATCACTGCGCTGACATGGTGCGGGATCGCACTGCTGCGCCAAATTGTCGCGATTGAACGGAAGTAGCTAATAGCGAAACCTACTGACTAATGATGGACAAGACCGGAGAGCATCGGCAGGCTAACTTCCGCTGGCTGTGTCGAGACTGCAAGAAAGCCAAGCCGCCGTGCCAGTTTACTGTCAGAACCAATACTGTTTTCGAGGACAGCAAGATCGAGCTTCGTCACTGGTGCTTCGCGTTCTTCCGTGGATCAACGAGCAAGAACCGGGTAAGCGCGCTGAAGATTCATAGGCAGACCGGCCTTTCCTACGAGTGATGCCTGTCCATGCTGCACCGTATTTGATTTGCGATGGGTGACAGCGCCCCGGCGATGCTCGGTCAGGATGGTGGTGAAGTTGAGGTCGATGAGACGTACATCGGTGGTAAGCCCCGATACCCCTGGAAAGCAAGCCCAGACGTGGCACTAACAAGCCATGGGTTTTTGCTCTGGTCGAGCGCGGGGGCAACGTTAAGACTCGACCTAACCCCACCGTAACCGGAAAGACCTTCAAGGATGCGATCCGAGAGGACGCTGATCCCTCGGCGCGCATCCTAAGCGACGAAGCCAACCTATATCGCGGGATCGGAAAGGACTTTGCGCGCGGCCATCAGGCTGTCAAGCAAAGCCGCAGGCAGCTTAGCGTCTGATGATGCCCGCGAGTTAGACGGACATCTATTTTACGTGCCCGCGTAGGATTTAGATGGGCGCGTCTCTCGAAGCCGTAATGACCGATAAGCTTGTCCGGCGAAGTGGTCCACGGCGCAAGTACACGATTGCGGAGAAGCGCTCGATGGTCGAGGAGACGCGAGCTCACGGGGCGTCGGTGCCGGAGGTGGCACTGCGTCACGGCGTCAACGCCAACCTCCTATCGGTATGGCGCCGTCAGTATCAAGAAGGTCTGCTGCGCGAGACATCTGTTAGTGAGCAAAGTGCTGATTTGCTGCCTGCTAAGGTTACGAGTCCGACCCTATTGCCGACGCAGCGAGCAACAGCGGGGACGGTTGGGACCAAGGCGGCTCGAGCTCATATCGAGATCGATTTTGCCGGTGGACGGCGTCTTCGCATCCACGCTCATGTGACTCGCTCCGCCAAGCTCAACGAGCTCGACTGCAAGGCCTACCCGCGCTATGTGCTCGAGCGTATCGCCGAGCATGCGATCAATAAGATCGATGATCTGCTGCCCTGGAACGTCGCCGCCCAGCTGCCGTCGTTGCGCCTGGCGCCCTGATGCATCACTGTTATTCCACGCAGGTGAGCATTTATCTGAGTTTGGTCGCGCTCGCGGGCTAACTCAAGCAGTCCAAGGTACACTATTGCGCTGGGAGCTGATCGAGGGCCTGTCTTTGAGCTCGCTCTCGCTCATTTCAATGTCAACGCCGCCAAACCGCCGGCTGTTATAAGAACCATACGCTCGCTCTGCGCACCTCGACAAGGCCCGTAAGACGATATCAGCGTCCCCCGTATGGACGCGGACCTCATCACCAGCGTTTCCGGGCACCATTGGGCCAAAGATGAGCCAGGTTGTCACTGCAAGCGCCCATATTGACGATCTCGCTGAGTAGGAACGTATGACAATTCTGGTTGGGCACATTACCGATTCCCTCTGGATTGCTGTCCTGATGCGTTGACAGCTGAGCATCAATGTCAGTCTCGGGGCGATGATTTCGAGAATCTTCCGTGCCGCCCGGAGCCGCGGTCAATCTCGGACGGTTACACCGACGGCAAATGGCTGGTCTACAAAGACCCAAAGTGACGCCAACGGTTAAGAATAAAGCGAAAGACTGGCACGCTGGGAGCCCGTGCGAAGATTGCTGATAATTGGAAGGATGCGGTTGGGAGCGCGCGCTTTAATGACCTTGAACGACTAGCGCTCTGAGTGAACGGCCCACGCTTCCGCGGCCAGATTTCCCGCCGATGTGCCCAAAAACCCCCCCCGCGATTATATCGCTTAGAAAGTGCCAGTCCCCCACGAGCAATAGAAGAGCGGCAAGCACGAGCAGCGCGGAAAGAGGCCAGATGCTGGCTCTATAGAGCCTCATGAAAACGCCTGCAAACGCTGCTGCCAATACCATGTGGCCGGACGGAAAGCTGCTGTGTTCAGAGCCCATCCAAAGATTGAAGCTATGTCTGGCACCGTGTATTACATCCGTGGGGTTTGGAACTCCGAAAAACACTTTCAGCACGTGATCGTTGATGACGTAGGCACATCGAGGCTAGGCGGGCGATCGTCAAAGTCTCTCCGAATACCGAGATATGGCCTCTCACCAAGCGTGCAAGGACCGTGAAGAAGATCACCGCCGACTCCGCAGACAAAATAACAGTAGCTCCGAAGCCCTCATTCAATGGGCTCAGAACACGACCGGCGTTCCAGACGCGCAGTGCGGTCGGCACATCAATGCGCACGAATGAAAAAGCCACTACTCCTGCGCAAACCACCAACGACAGGGCCCAGATCCGTATGACAACGGCAACGCGTTTCAAGATGAGGACTCCCCTCGCAAAAGCCGGCCTTACGGATCGGTTCGAACGTTGATCGCCGCATGTGAATTACTGTAGCAGACAGGACCGCGGTCTCTGGGACCGCAGGGGCGGTCGCTGCAGCTGGAATAAAAGCCTGGCCTGCGGGGGCAGTAAGCGGCAGAACCTACGGACCCCCAGTGGCTTTTCGGCGCGGCTAGGCCGGCATTGGAATGAATCGCAATCTATAGAGCCCCACCGATGTCTAGCGAAGCACTCGGACCAGCAATTCCGCTGCGTCGGCTCGCAAAAAGAACATCGACCCGGCTTCATGGCGTTGTAGAGCCGCCATAGCTCCGGGCGTTGACTCTTCGGATCCCATTGATGGTTCGCGCCGCGAAATGAGAACACGCGCTCCTTCGCACGACTGGCTTCCTCATCGCGCCGAGCGCCGCCGAAGGCGACATCGAACCCGTGCAGGTCGAGGGCCTGCTTCAAGACCTCGGTTTTCCACAGTTCCGTATGCAGTCGCGAGCCATGCTCAAATGGATTGATCTGACGCGCCTTGGCCTCGGGATTCTGGTGGACAATCAAGTCCATCCCGTATTCGCGCGCGGCGCGGTCACGAAATTCGTACATCGCCCGAAACTTCCACGTGGTGTCCACGTGCAATAGCGAGAAGGGCGGCGGCCGCGGCGCAAATGCCTTGCGGGCCAGATGCACCATTACCGATGAATCCTTGCCCATCGAATAGAGCATTACGGGCTTGCGCGCCTCCGCGACAGCCTCGCGCATGATGTGGATCGATTCGGATTCAAGCCGCTGTAAGTGCGTCAGTGATACCGGTTTGCCTCTCATGGGAGACGCGCTGTCCGCGACGCGGCGCTCCGCGAGCTATACTCAACATAATTAATAGCGCTCAAGCTATGGTCCCTGAAGCGTTGCATCGCTGGCTGCGCTCGCATGCGGCGTCCGCGGGGTCTTGCGGGAATATATCGCGTTACTCACCTGTGCGCTGCCAGACGATCATGCGCGCTGTGCGCCCCGCAGCACCGCGGCTTTGAGGTGTCCTGTTAATATCGAGGCATGCGAAAAGGAATCATTCTGGCTGGCGGCGCCGGCACGCGCTTACACCCTGTGACCTACGCTGTCAGCAAGCAATTGCTGCCGGTCTACGACAAGCCGATGGTCTATTACCCGCTTTCAGCGCTGATGCTTGCGGGTATCCGAGAGATCCTCCTGATCACGACACCGGTTGATCTGCTCGCTTTCCAGCGATTGCTGGGCGACGGCAGGCAATGGGGATTGTCGTTAAGTTATGCCGAGCAGCCAAAGCCGGAAGGCCTGGCGCAGGCGTTCATCATCGGGTGCAGCTTTGTCGGAACCGATCCGGTCGCACTCGTGCTCGGGGATAATCTCTTCTACGGTCATGGCCTGCCGGAGCAGTTACAGCGGGCGAGCGAGCGCACGCAGGGCGCGACAGTCTTTGCCTATCACGTCAAGGATCCGGAGCGCTACGGCGTCGTGCACTTTGATAAGCAGGGGCGTGCGCTCGGAATCGAGGAAAAACCGTCGCAGCCCAAATCGAGCTACGCCGTGACGGGATTGTATTTCTACGACAACGAGGTGCTCGAGATCGCGGCACAGCTGAAGCCCTCGGCGCGCGGCGAGCTGGAGATCACGGATGTAAACCGCAAATATCTCGACCGTGGAAAATTGCTGGTAGAGACTTTCGGCCGTGGCATCGCCTGGCTGGACACCGGCACGCATGCGTCGCTATTGCAGGCGGCGATGTTCATCGAGGCGATCGAGAACCGGCAGGGATGGAAGGTCTGTTGCCCGGAGGAGATTGCTTTTCGCTCAGGGTTCATCGATGCCGCTCAGCTCGAGAAGCTGGCGCAGCCGCTGCGCAAGACGGACTACGGCGCCTATTTGATTGGCCTGTTGCGAGAGAGCCTTTAATGGAATTCATACCGACCCGCTTACCTGAGGTCATTTTGATAAAGCCGCGCGTGTTCGGTGATGCGCGCGGCTTTTTCTTTGAGACCTGGCAGGAGCGCACATTCGCCGCCGCAGGTATCGCCGGGCATTTCGTGCAGGACAATCACAGTCATTCGACCCGCTATACCTTGCGCGGGCTGCATTTTCAGATTCGCCAGCCGCAGGGCAAGCTCGTGCGCGTGAGCCGCGGCGAGGTGTTCGACGTGGTCGTAGATATCCGGCGCAGCTCCCCGCGTTTCGGCCAATGGGTTGGCGTATTGCTCAGCGATGCCAATCACCAGATGCTCTGGGTGCCGCCGGGCTTTGCGCATGGCTATCTCGCGCTCAGCGAAGAGATCGATTTTCTCTATAAATGCACCGATTTCTACGCCCCTGAGCACGAGCACGCGCTGCGCTGGGACGATCCGCAGATCGGCGTGCAATGGCCTCTACCGGCAGGCGCGACGCCGGTCCTGTCCGCCAAGGACGCAGTCGCGCCGCTATTCAAGGACGCGGAAACCTACCCGTGAAGGTATTGATCACTGGCGCGTCCGGCCAGGTGGGCAGGGCATTGCGGGAGAGCGCGCCGGTAGAAATCGAGTCTCTTGCATTTACGCACCAGGAACTGGATATCAGCGACGAGGGTTGCGTGCGCGAGGCTGTGGCTGCCTGGCAACCGGCGCTGATCATCAATGCCGCGGCCTACACTGCGGTAGACAAAGCGGAATCTGAGCCCGAGCTCGCCGCCGCGATCAACGTCGAGGGACCGCGCCATCTGGCGCAGGCGGCGCGCTCGATTCCGAATTGCCGGCTGCTGCATATTTCCACCGATTACGTATTCGATGGGCGAGCCACCGAGGCGTATCGACCGAGCGATCCCACCAACCCACTCAGCGTCTACGGGCGCACCAAGCTATCGGGCGAGAGCGCCGTACTCGAGGTGTTGCACGAGCGCGCCGTGGCTTTGCGCACAGCCTGGGTGTACGCGGCTCAAGGCAAAAACTTCCTGCTGACGATGCTGCGTCTGATGAGCGAACGCGGTGCGGTGCGTGTGGTCGCGGATCAATACGGTGCGCCTACCGCTGCCGCCTCGATCGCACGCGCTCTCTGGGTGATCGCGCAGCGGCCCGACGTTCACGGCGTTCTGCATTGGACTGACGCCGGGAGGGCGAGCTGGTACGAGTTTGCGCAGGCGATCGCCGACGAGGGTCGCGCCGCGGGGCTCTTGCCCAATCCGGTGCAGGTCACACCCATTACGAGCGCCGAGTATCCGACCGCGGCGCCTCGGCCGGCTTACAGTGTTCTGGATAGTGCAGAGTCAATCGCGCAGTTGGGACTCACGCCCGCTCCCTGGCGCGTGAATCTGCGCGCAACACTGAACCAACTGGCCCACAGCGCGCGCTCGTGATCCGCGCACGGCCGCTGCGGCGGTAGCGGCCCTATACTGTGCGCCCGAATCGATTTCGGATGCGAGGTAGCGAAAGCTCAAGCATGGCAAGACTGCTCGTCACTGGTGGCGCCGGCTTCATCGGCGCGAATTTTGTCCATTACTGGCTGGCTCAGCACCCCGGTGATCGTCTCGTGGTGCTCGATGCACTGACCTATGCGGGCAATCTCGCCAATCTGGAGGCGGCCCGGGCGCGCGCGGAGTTTCGATTCGTACAAGGCGACATTCGCGATACGCCATTGGTCGAGCAACTACTACGCGAGGAACAACTCGACACGATCGTGCATTTCGCGGCCGAGTCGCACGTGGATCGCTCGATCGAAGGCCCCGATGCGTTCATCGCGACCAACGTGATCGGCACGCATTCGATGCTCAAGGCCGCGCGCCGGGTCTGGCTCGAAGACAAGCTCGTGCCGCAGCATCGCTTTCACCATGTCTCGACCGATGAGGTCTATGGCTCGCTGGGTCCGCAGGACGCGGCTTTTACGGAATCGACGCCCTATGCGCCCAATTCCCCCTATTCAGCCAGTAAAGCGGCCTCGGATCATCTGGTACGCGCGTACCACCATACCTATGGATTGCAGACCACGATCAGCAACTGCTCGAATAATTACGGGCCGCATCAGTTTCCCGAGAAGCTCATCCCATTGATGATCGCGCAACTGCTCGCGGGCAAGTCGCTGCCCGTCTATGGCGATGGCCGAAACGTTCGCGACTGGCTACACGTCGAGGATCATTGCCGGGGTATCGAGGCGGTGCTGCAGAGCGGCCGCGTCGGTGAGGTCTACAACATCGGCGGGCGCTCGGAATGTGAAAACATCCAGCTCGTGCACATGCTCTGCCGCATCGTCGATGCGCACCTGCGCTCGACACAGGCGCTGTGCGATCAGTTCCCTGATTCGGCGGCCGCGCATGCCGAGAGCAGCGAGCGGCTCGTGCGCTATGTCAAGGATCGGCCCGGACATGATCGGCGTTACGCGATCGACAGCGCGAAGATTGAGCGCGAGCTGGGCTATCGGCCGCAGATTGCCCTGGAGGCCGGACTGCGCGCGACCGTGCAGTGGTATCTGGAGCGCGCGGATACATTGCGCACCGGCTGGCAGCGAACGTTGACCTGATAGGACGCTCAGGCGCCTAAATTGCCCGCCATCGCAGGATCACTGATGCCGTGCTCGCCGGTCTCGACGCGGCCCGCGAAGCGACGCTCGAATGCTGCCGCCCGAACGGTAAAGTCGTACCAGTAACCGCTGGATGCCAGTTTCCAGCTGAGCGTCCCCGCAGCGTGAGGCCTGAGCTGCAGCGGCCAGGGACCGTCAGTGCGGTAGGCGTTGGCCAGAACCGTCACCGTGCCCACTGCGGCGCCACTGTTGTTCACGTTCAGATGAAGCTGCGGCGCGTCTTTCGCCGCACAGGGCTGATAGCAGACCTGTACCTCGGGCGAGAATCCAGTGCTGGCCAAGGCTGAGGTATTGCCCTCAAACACGCGCACGAAGCCGTTTGCGCTGTATACCCATATATTGTATTGGCCGGCATCTCTCGCCGCGCTGTTCCAGACATCGCTCAAACTTTTACCGGCTTGCACGGTATAGCGGCGTGGCAGACGATCCAGATGCAATTGATCGTAAACGTGAAACACGACGCCCTGCGTGCCGGTGTTACTGAAGATCAGCGTCACCTTGCCGCCCGCTTGCACGCGCGCGCTGGTGTGCAGTTCGTAGGGCAGCGCGCGCGAATAGCGTGTACCGGTCTCCTGAAAGAGCGGCTGCGGCGTGCCCGGAGGCAACGGCGCGGGCAGCATCATCTGCGCTGACTCAACAGCTGCATAGTGACTGGCGACAGGGAGCGTCGGTACCGAAGCATCGTTTGGTGTGGCGAAGTCAAAGGCCGAAGTAAGATCCCCGCTCACTGCCCGATGCCACGGGCTAATGCTCGTCATGTTGATACCGAAGCGCTTTTCCAGAAACATCGCCGCGGAGGTATGGTCGAAAACTTGCGAATTGACCCAGCCACCTTTGCTCCATGGCGAGATGACATACAGAGGTACGCGCGCGCCCAGACCCCACGGGCGCACGGTGCCGCTGACCGTGTCCGCGGGATTGAGATAGGCGCGAGCCGGATCGGAGAAGTACTCGCCCACGAGCGCCACAGTCGAGGCTCCGGCCAGCGTACCGTCGAGGCCATAGGACGGCAGCGCCGGGGGCGGTACATGATCGAAGAAGCCGTCGTTCTCATCGAATGCCAGAAGAAATACGGTCTGGCTCCAGGACGCGGTATCCGCGGTCAGGGCATCGAGTACCTGAGCGATGAAGTCGGCGGCGCGCGCGGGGTTGGATGCTCCCGGGTGCTCCGACGTCGCAGCGCTCGGCAGTACCCAGGAGACTGCGGGTAATGCCCCATTCGAGACGTCCTTGCGCAGTTGCTCGATCGTCCACCGTTGCATCCCGTTTTCGTACAAGGGTGAACCAGAGTTCGCCGTCGCGTTGCGAAAGCCCTCGAAGGCAAGGCCGCCGTGCATGAGGCCGCCGTAGTTATCATTCGGGTCCTGGTAGATGCGCCAGCTGATGCGCTCTTGCTGCAGTAGTTCGGGCAGTGTCGGCCAATGAAATGCCGATCCGCGGTAGGTGTAGCCCGGGCTGGGCATCATGCCCCTGACTGAGCAGCGCAGATTGTTGGGCTCCGCATCGCTATCGGTGCAGTTGATGCCGTTGCCGCGCAGCGCCGGATTGAAATTCGATCCGGAAAAGAAAACGATGCGGTTTGGGTCCGTGCCGGTCGTGACGGAACAATGATAGGCATCGCAGATCGTGAAGGCCTCGGCCAGCGCGAACTGGAACGGAATGTCTTCGCGCTGGTAGTGGCCCATCGAAAATTCTGTCTTGTAACGCGGCCAATGGCCGAAACTGCCCTGATTCCAGGCGGCCTGTGAATCGGCGAAGGTGTGCGGCGTGTCTGGCACCAGCAATGCGCGGGTCTTGTTCGGGTCCAGGTGATAGGGCGGAATCTCTTTTGCGCCGTCCGACTGAAACCACACCGGCTTGCCGCTGGCCAGTGCAATGGGAAACCGATCGCCGAAGCCGCGCACGCCGCGCAAGGTTCCAAAGTAATGATCGAAGGATCGATTTTCCTGCATCAGGAACACGACGTGCTTGACGTCCTGAATTGTGCCGGTCTCCACCCGCGCCGGCACCGCCAGTGCGCGCCGGATGGCCGGTGGCATTAAACTCACTGCGCTGGCCGCGCCAAGAATACTGCCCGAGCGGCGCAGGAATTCTCGTCGGCGCGGATCCTTTATGTCTTCGCTCACGGCGCGCAGTGCAAAGGCGCGAAGCAGCGCTGCGGAGTGCTCGAGGAGGATGTTGGTACGGAATGACTCGCGCCGTTGCTCGGCGCATCGGGCGCACTCTTCTGGACGGGAGTGGCGGCGCAGGCAGCCAGAGTGGCAAGAGTGAGCAGCATCGCTGTCGAGCTCATCAGGGCACGAACGCGGGTGCGTGCGAATGCTGCTCTTGGCCTTCGGCCTCTCACATTGCTCCTACCTTGAGCGGGGCAACTCAATAATGCGGCGGCTTCTCGAATCCGGCCGCGCTTGCCCCGCCGCCCTCCACCATCTCGAGCTGCTCTTTGAGCGTGCGATTGCGCTCGGCCAGCACCTCGATCTCGCGCTGTTGACGCATGACGGTCTGGCCGAGCTGCTGCAGTGAACTCTCCAGATGAGCGAGCTTGGTCTCGATGTATTCGAGTCGGCTGGATTCAGTCATGGCAGGCACCGGGGGCGGTAGGTTCAAGGATACACCGTCGATATAAGCCACCTTGGACGAACCCGTTGACCGCAGGCCCCCGACCGGTATATTGGAACGAAGTTTGAGGCGATGTGGGCGTTCGCGCGCCAGCCTCTCGCACCGCACAATTTTGCAACACCCGGCCTTTAGGCGGCCCCACGCCCGGGCCGGAAGTCGGCTGCCTCCCCCGAGGCGGTCGAGGAGACGGGAGCGTCAGTCGTATGACTCAGCAGACAAATCGCGGGCTATACCGCGAGGCCTTCGAGCGCGATAGCTGCGGCTTCGGCTTGATCGCGAGCCTGGATGACAAGCCAAGCCATTGGCTGGTCAAGACCGCGATCATCTCGCTCAATCGCCTGACGCACCGGGGCGCTATCGCGACCGACGGCAAGACCGGGGACGGCTGCGGACTGCTGCTCAAGAAGCCCGAGAAATTCCTCAAGGCCATCGCGCGCGACGCCAAGATCAAGCTCAGCGCCCGCTTTGCCTCCGGACTGGTGTTTCTGAATCAGGATGCGGCGCTGGCCGCCCTCGCGCGCGCCGAGTTGAAGGGTCAGCTCGAGCGCGAGGGGCTGCTGCTGGCGGGCTGGCGCGAGGTGCCCACCAATCCGGAGGCCTGCGGGCCCGAGGCGCTCAAGACCTTGCCGCGCATCGAGCAGGTGTTCGTGAACTGCAAGAGCGCCGATATCGATGAGGCGAGCTTCAACCGCAAACTCTTCCTGGCCCGCCGGCGCACCGAGAAGGCGCTGTGGATGGATACGCCGTTCTACTGTTCGAGCCTGTCGGCGAGCACGATCGTCTACAAGGGCATGGTCATGCCGCAGCACCTGGTGCAGTTCTATCCGGATCTGGCCGATCCGCGCCTCGAGGCCTCGGTGGCCGTGTTCCACCAGCGCTTCTCGACCAATACTTTGCCGCAATGGCGACTGGCGCACCCATATCGTTTTATCGCGCATAACGGCGAGATCAACACGATCCAGGGCAATCGCAGCTGGGCGGTCGCGCGCACCTCGGTATTGCGCTCCCCGCTCCTGCCTGACTTAAGCGAGATCGCCCCATTGGTCTCATTGCAGGGCTCGGACTCGCAGAGTCTGGACAACATGCTCGAACTGCTCCTCATGGGCGGCCTGGATGTACCGCAGGCGCTGCGCCTGCTGATTCCCCCCGCGTGGCAGGCCGTGGACGCGATGGATCCGGATCTGCGCGCCTTCTACGAGTTCTACTCCGGGCACATGGAGCCCTGGGATGGACCGGCCGGCGTCGTGCTCACCGATGGGCGCTATGCGGCCTGCACGCTGGATCGCAATGGCCTGCGACCCGCGCGCTTCGTGATCACGAAGAACCGCCATCTGACCATCGCCTCGGAGACCGGCGTCTGGGACTACGCGCCGCAGGATGTCGTGCGCAAGGGCAAGCTCGGACCCGGGGATATCGTCGCGCTGGATCTGCAGACCGGAACTTTGCTCGAGACGCGCGATGTGGAGTCGATGCTCAAGATCCGGCATCCCTACAAGGCGTGGCTGAAGAAGGGCGTGCGCTATCTGGAGTCGGATCTGATTGACCCGAGGCTCGCCGCCGAGCCCATGGATCGCGAGACGCTCGCGATCTATCAGAAGATGTACAACATCTCGGCCGAGGAGCGCGACGAGATCATCCGCGTGCTGGCCGAGGACGAGAGCGAGGCGATCGGCTCGATGGGCGATGACACGCCGATGCCGGTGCTCTCGCACAAGGTGCGCAGTCTCTACGACTATTTCCGCCAGCAGTTCGCGCAGGTCACCAATCCGCCGATCGACCCGTTGCGCGAATCGATCGTGATGTCGCTGTCCACGCAGCTCGGACCCGAGTGCAACGTGTTCGTGCCGATCCCGGAGCACGCACGCCAGATCGTGTTGAACTCCCCGGTGCTCTCGCAGCGCAAATTGCGCCAGATCCTGGCTTTGGAAGATATCGCGGAGAGCAACGTGATGCTGGAGTTGCAGTACGAGCCCAGCGAGGGGCTCGAGGCAGCGATCCTGCGCCTGTGCGATCAGGCCGAGGCCGCGGCGCGCGAGGGCAAACTCGTACTGATGCTCTCGGATCGCTACCTGGTCGCGGGCAAGCTGCCGATCCACGCGCTGCTGGCCACCGGCGCGGTGCATCACCGGCTGGTCGAGACCGGGCTGCGCTGCCGCTGCAATCTGCTCGTCGAGACCGGCACGGCGCGCGATGCGCATCATTTCGCCTGTTTGATCGGCTATGGCGCCACAGCCGTGTATCCCTACATGGCCTATCAGACCCTGTACGAGCTCATGCGCAAGGGTCAGGTCAAGATGGGCTTCGAGGAGCGCCGTGAGTTGGGTCGCAGGTACCGGCATGGCATCAGCAAGGGCCTGTACAAGATCATGTCGAAGATGGGTATCTCGACGGTCTCGAGCTATCGCGGCGCGCAGTTGTTCGAGATCGTGGGCCTCTCGAGCAAGGTCGTGGACCTGTGCTTTCGTCATACGGTCAGCCGCATCGAGGGCGCTGACTTTGAGGATCTTGAGAACGATCAGAAGTACCTGGCATTGCGGGCCTGGAATTCGCGCTCGGCGATCGAGCAGGGCGGGATCTACAAGTACATGCACGGCGGCGAATACCACATGTACAACCCGGATGTGGTCGGGGCTCTGCAGGCGGCCGTGGTCGCGGGCGACTACGAGCTCTACAAGCTCTATGCGCAGCTCGTCAACGATCGGCCAGCCTCCACTTTGCGTGATCTGCTGGCGTTCAATTTCCTGCCGCACCCGATTGCGCTGGATGATGTCGAGCCGCTCGAGGCGATCCTGGCGCGCTTCGATGGCGCCGGCATGTCGCTGGGCGCGCTCTCGCCCGAGGCGCACGAGGCCCTCGCGATCGCGATGAACCGGCTCGGGGGCCGCTCGAACTCCGGGGAAGGTGGCGAGGATCCGGTGCGCTATGGCACCGAGAAGAACTCCAAGATCAAGCAGGTCGCCTCGGGGCGCTTTGGCGTGACGCCGGAATACCTGATCAATGCCGAGGTGCTGCAGATCAAGATCGCGCAGGGTGCCAAGCCCGGCGAGGGTGGTCAGTTGCCCGGACACAAGGTCAACGAGATGATCGCCAAATTGCGCTTCGCGCGCCCCGGTGTCGGCCTGATCTCCCCGCCGCCGCATCACGATATCTATTCGATCGAGGACCTCGCGCAGCTCATCTTCGATCTCAAGCAGGTCAATCCGAGCGCTCTGGTCTCGGTCAAGCTCGTGGCCGAGCCCGGCGTGGGCACCGTGGCGGCCGGTGTGGCCAAAGCCTATGCGGATCTGATCACGATCAGCGGCTACGACGGGGGTACGGGGGCGAGCCCGCTATCCTCGATCAAATACGCGGGCACGCCCTGGGAGCTGGGTCTGGCGGAGACCCATCAGACCTTGCGCCTGAACGATATGCGCCATCGTGTGCGGGTGCAGACCGACGGGGGACTTAAGACCGGCGTGGACATCATCAAGGCTGCGATCATCGGGGCCGAGAGCTTCGGCTTTGGCACGGCCCCTGTCGTGGCACTGGGCTGCAAGTACCTGCGCATCTGTCATCTGAACAACTGCGCGACCGGGGTGGCGACGCAGCACAACGTGCTGCGCGCGAA
>Ga0181537_10003455_pt1 | contig 13514 bp, 8 predicted proteins | sample PEATcosm2014_Bin_39_FD_119765 | JGI IMG/M metagenome (GOLD analysis project Ga0181537, IMG submission 119765) | Peatland microbial communities from MTU Mesocosm Facility, Houghton, MI, USA - PEATcosm2014_Bin23_10_metaG | ecosystem: Environmental > Terrestrial > Soil > Wetlands > Peat | place...
AAGAGATTTATGTACGGGTGTCGGGCGCTGGCACGGCCTCCAAGGAAGGTGAGCTTTGCTTCGATCCTGCCGTCATCTCTTACTCGTAATTCTCATCCCCGGGTTGCTTCACAGTTCAGTATTGGTCGCCGACGTGCCCACCCCGACGGCAACGATTCCGGCTTCCTATTTTGGCTTGCATATTCACCATTTGGCTTACCCGGTCCCCACCCCGTGGCCGAACATGCCAGTTCCGCAGTGGAGGCTCTGGGATGCGAGCGTGAATTGGCCCAACCTCGAGCCTAATAAGGGTCAATGGCAGTTCGAAACGCTGGACAGTTTTGTTTCGCTGGCTCAACAACACGGAACCGGTTTGCTGTTGCCCTTGGGTGGCTCTCCACAATGGGCTTCGGCGCGGCCCAACGTACCATCCAACTACTCGCCAGGATTTACCGCGGAACCTGCGAACCTCGAGGACTGGCGCGCCTATGTGCGAATGGTGGTCACGCGCTACAAAGGACGTATCCAGGCCTACGAAATCTGGAACGAGCCAAATTTAAGGGATTTTTGGACCGGCACCACGGATCAAATGCTCACGCTTACAAAAGAAGCGTCGCAAATTGTTCACACCCTGGATCCGAATGCCCTTGTTGTTTCACCGTCAGCTACCGCGGAATACGGAATTCCCTGGCTTGCGGAATTTTTGCACAAGGGCGGCGGTCAGTACGTCGATGTCATCGGATATCACTTTTATTTGAAGCCTCAACAGATGCCGGAAGAGCTCCTGCCATTTGTACAACAGGTTCGTCAGGTCTTATCGGAAAACAATTTGGGCAACAAGCCCTTGTGGAACACCGAGTCTGGTTGGCTCAAAGCGGCGCCGTTTCCCTCAGAAGAGCTCGCGGGAGGATTCCTGGCGCGAGCCTACATCCTAGCCTGGGCTGCAGGAGTGCAGCGCTTCTATTGGTACGCATGGGACAACGGTGGCATGGGCATTGTCACCTACAACGAAGCGGAACACACCATGACCCCCGCGGGGTATGCATATAAGGATATACAAAGCTGGCTAGTTGGCTCACGCATGGACGGCTGCGCAGAAAGTGGAGAACACATTTGGATCTGCCAGTTGAGCCGCTCCGGGAAAAAGGAATGGCTGGTTTGGAACCCTCGAGCTAACCGCAAATTTGACATTCCTGCGGCTTGGCATGTGCGCAGCGTCAAGCTCCTTCTTCATGATCGCCGCCCATTGATCGAGTCCAGCATCGATATTGGTCCCGTCCCGACGCTCCTGAGCGCGCATTCGTAAAGGCGCACAACACGCAACAGCCAAAATTTATGAGTCCGTTAAACAGAAAAATTAAGCTCGCCCTGCTAGTCAATATGATTGCGCCTTATCGGCTTCCCATTTATTCCATTTTGGCCGACCACTTTGATCTCCTGCTTTTGCATGGCGGCAGAGAAGCCAATCGCGACTCGTGGAGCGGCCTCGAGGAGGCTTTGCCAAACGCCCGAGTGGTGCGCGCCTGGGGGTGGCAGTTTCGCCACGCCAAGAAGCTGAACGGAGAAGTCTTCGACGAAAAATTCATTCATATCACGCCGGGTTTTCTCACCCACCTTCTGCGTTTCCGCCCCGACGCCGTCATCAGCAACGAAATGGGTTTTCGCTCCATCATCGCGTTGGCTTTCGGAACACTTTTCCGCAAGCCCGTGTGGATCTGGTGGGGAGGCACGTTGCACAGCGAGCGCAGTATCGGCCCGCTCAAGAAAGTCCTGCGAAAGATTCTAACTGTGTGGGTGGATCGCTGGATCAGCTACGGTCAGACTTCCACCGAATATCTTCTGAGCCTGGGCGTTCCTCGTGAACGCATCCTGCAGTCGCAAAATGCCATTGACGAAAAGCGCTTCCAGGCGGATGCGGAGCCCGCGTGGCTGATCCACCCACGTCCCGTGGTGCTCCATGTTGGCCAGTTCATCGAACGCAAAGGCATCGGTGCGCTTCTCGCCGCCGCTGCTGCCCTCCAGCTTCAGGGCCACGAATTTTCCCTCCTGCTGGTTGGTAACGGCCGGGATAAAAAAGCCCTTGAAGACCGCGCCCGCTCTCTCGGCCTGAAAAACGTACACTTTCGCCCCGCGCAGCCCCCCGACCGCATGCCTGCGGTCTATCGCAGCGCCGACTTTTTGGTTTTCCCCACGCTGGAAGACGTCTGGGGTCTCGTCGCCAACGAAGCCATCCTCTCCGGCGTTCCCGTACTGTGTTCGAAATATGCGGGGTGCGCTCCCGAGCTCTTCGCCCCCGACAATATTTTTTCACCAGATGACTCCAACGAATTTATCCAAAAACTCGCCGCCGCCATTGCCGGTCGGCTACCGAAAACCGACCCGGCCCGCCTCAAGACCACAGAACAACTGGGCCGCGAACTCGTCCTGGACTTGAACAAATTCGTTTCCGGCGGAGTAACCAACGTGCACAACGAATCGCCTTCCATAGTCCGCTGAAGGTACGGCGGTCGTTCGATACCGGCGGAAAAGTTCTCATGAAAATCATGATGGTTCACAACACCTATCGCGAGGCGGGCGGCGAAGATGTGGTCTTTGCCAGCGAGAAACGTTTGCTCGAACGCGCCGGTCACACAGTGATTCCTTACATACGCAGCAACCTGGAACTGCGAGATGCCCACTTTCTCGATCGCATTGCCATTGCTCCTCGCATGGTCTGGTCCTCCAGATCGCGCGACGAATTTGCGTCGATTCTGGACGCCGAATCTCCCGATCTCGTTCACGTCCACAACACCTTCATGGTTATCTCTCCTTCCATCTACTCCGCTTGCTCGGAACGGGCGATTCCCGTCGTCCAAACCCTCCACAACTTTCGGCTGCTGTGCCCCGCAGCGAATTTCCTGCGCGACGGAAGCATCTGCGCGGAGTGCGTGGAGCACAGCCTGCTGCGCAGCGTTCGTCATGGTTGTTACCGGAAGTCCCGCGGAGCTACGGCCGGGGTGGCGCTGATGCTGGCCTTCCATCGCGCTTTGGATACCTGGGGCCGTCACGTCACCCGCTTCATTGCCTTGACGGAATTTGCCAAGGCCAAATTTGTCGCCGCTGGATTTCCGTCAGACAGATTCGTGGTCAAGCCCAACTTCGCCGATCCCGACCCACGCGAACGCGCCGCCGCAGGGGAATACGTTCTGTTCGTCGGACGTCTGTCCGAAGAGAAAGGTCTGCGCGTGCTATTGAGTGCCTGGAAAAATCTCGACGCGCCAGTGCCCCTGCATATCGTCGGAGACGGCCCGGAGCGCACATCGCTGGAACTTCAGGCTCGCGACCTGCAACTCACCGGGGTTACCTTTCGTGGCCGGCTGCCGCATGCCGACGTAATTGACGCCGTCAAAGGCAGCCGCTTCCTCATTCTTCCAAGCACGTGGTACGAAGGCTTTCCCATGTCCATCGTCGAATCTTTTGCCTGCGGAACTCCGGTTCTCTGCTCGAGACTAGGAGGCATGGCGGAAATTGTCGACGACCATTCGACCGGACTGCACTTCAGTCCCGGCGACCCGCAAGATCTGGCGGCTAAAGTGCATTGGGCTTGGCATCATCCCAGGGAACTCGCGAGCATGGGGCACGCGGCCCGCGCCAAATACCAGGCACATTACTCGCCGGAGAGAAACTATTCGCAGCTCATGGAAATCTACGAGCAGGCATTGGCTTTCTGCCCTTCCCAGAGTTACGCCCATGTTTGACTTTCAGGGGATGCGCGAATCAATCGACAAATGCTCAGGCCGGGAAGCGCTAACGTCAGGAGAAAACTGAATGTGCGGGATTTGCGGCAAACTCGAATTTGACCCACAAGCGAAGGTGGCGCCGCGTTTGCTCAAAGCCATGGCCGATGCCATCGTCCACCGTGGCCCGGATGACGAAGGCTTCTATGTAAAAGGTCAAATTGGTTTGGGTTTCCGGCGCCTCTCCATCATCGATTTGAGTGGCGGACATCAGCCCTTGGCCAATGAAAATGATTCCATCTGGATCATTTTTAACGGTGAGATTTATAACTACCAGGAACTGCGCACCGAACTCCTCGCCAAAGGACATATCTTTCGAACCAGGTCCGATACGGAAGTCATTGTCCACCTATACGAGGAATACGGTCAGGAGTGCGTTCAGAAGCTCCGCGGCATGTTTGCTTTTGCCATCTGGGACTCCACCAACAAAAGCCTCTTTCTGGCTAGGGACCGCGTGGGAATTAAACCTCTCTACTACTACTTGAATGAGAAGTTCATCTCCTTCGGTTCGGAGATCAAGGCGCTATTCGCGGATCCCGCCGTGACCCGCGAGATCGATCCCTCCATGATCGACCGCTTTCTCACCTACTACTATGTCCCCGGTTCTCAGACGCTGTTTCGCAATGTCTTCAAACTCGATCCCGGGCACACGCTTGTGGTTAAGGATGGGAAGATTCAGATTCACTGCTATTGGGACCTGGATTTCTCAGAGGTGGATAACCGCCAATCGCCGGACGACCTCGAGCGAAGGCTCGTCGAATTGCTGGATGAATCGGTGCAACTCCACATGATTAGTGATGTGCCGGTCGGTTTTCTCTTAAGCGGTGGTGTCGACTCCACAGCGATGCTAAGCCTTGCCGCGCAAAAAACCGATCAGCCCATTAGCACTTACACCGTCGGGTTTTCCGCTCCCGGGGTCGTTGACGAACGTCCCTTCGCCCGGCTGGCAGCGGAAAGATTTGGCTGTACGCATCATGAAATTTCCATCAGCGCGAGTGAGTTTGCATCTTTCCTTCCCGAATATGTCCGTTACATGGAGGAACCGGTCTGTGAGCCCGCCGCTGTCACACTTTATTATGTCTCTAAACTCGCCAGCCAGTACGTGAAGGTTCTGATCTCGGGCGAAGGCGGCGACGAGGCCTTCGCGGGATACCATAATTATCGCAATCTCTTCTGGCTTGAGGCCATGAAGAAAGCTTTTGGGCCGCTCCGGGGCACCGTCGGATTTGGCATGGATTTGCTTGGTCGAGTGGCGAACTCCAGAGTGCTCAAAAAGTATGCGCCCTTAATGAATGCCGATCTCGAGGACTACTACTTGAGCCGCACCTCCACCCCCTATAACTACTTCAATCGCACCCCTTCCCTTATTTACTCCGAAAGAATATCTCGCGTTGTGAACAAGGCTCAATCGGCCAGCGTCGCACGTACTCTGATGTCCAAAGCGGCTCCCGGCACGCTGGAAAAAATGATGTACGTGGATACCAAGATTTGGCTGCCCGACGATCTGTTGATTAAGGCCGATCGCATGACCATGGCTAACTCCGTTGAGCTGCGTGTGCCTTTCCTGGACCACAAAGTTTTGGAATTTGCCGCGCGCCTGCCTAGAAAGCAAAAGGTGCGCGGCTGGAAAATGAAATACCTCTTGAAGAAGGCGCTCGCCAGGCATATCCCAACTGAAATTTTGCACCGCCGCAAGGTCGGCTTTCCCGTGCCTTACGAAAATTGGCTAAGGCATGATCTTAAAGATCAATTCATGGATATTCTTCTGGATTCGAAATCGCTTTCTCGCGGCTATTTCCGGAAATCCGCTGTCCAGGATCTTTTTGAGAGCAACTCCCCGTCCAGCCCCTGCTCTAGCGAAATATTTTCCCTAGTTGTCCTGGAACTTTGGCATCGCGCTTTTATAGATCAACTGGAATCGTGCTCGGACTCGAGTCCCACTGACAATCTGAGCCCAGTCTCCGCTACGGCGGATTAACCATGCCTCTTGTCGCCCCTCTCACTGAATCCATGGCCCGGCGTGCATCCGGCTGCCCAGATAAAGAAACGCGCGTCGCGCCTACCGGCAGGCCCGCACTTTCTTATCGCCCGGATATTGACGGACTTCGGGCTATTGCCGTTCTGAGCGTGCTTGCATTTCACGTAGAGCTGACTCGCTTTGCCGGTGGATTTGTCGGCGTCGATGTTTTCTTTGTAATCTCCGGTTATCTGATCGGCTCCATTGTTTTTTCTGAGATTGCCGCCTCGCGCTTTTCGCTCCGCAATTTTTATGAGCGCCGCATGCGGCGAATTTTTCCTGCGCTTTTCACGATGCTGGCGGTCTTCATCGTTTTCGCCTATGTCTACTTGCTTCCCAGCGAACTCGTCGACTTCGCCAAGTCCTTACTGGCGGCCACGGCGTCTGCGTCTAACTTCTATTTCTGGCGACATTCCGGATACTTTGACGTGCCCATGTCCCATCCGCTGTTGCATACCTGGTCGCTCGCGGTGGAAGAGCAGTTCTATATCACGTTCCCGCTCTTCCTGGTGCTGGTTCGCAGATTTTTCCCGAAACGTCTTCCCCTTTCGGTTGTCATTCTTTTTTTGGCTTCACTCTTGGCGAGCGCCCTTGTCGTCTCTCGCGATCCATCTGCCGCCTTTTATATGCCTTATACCCGCGCGTGGGAGCTTCTCCTGGGAACTATCCTCTCTCTGGGAATGTTTCCGCGCCTGCAGTCGCCATGGCTTCGCAATCTTGCCACCCTTGCCGGCGCCGCCATGATCGCTTTTTCCGTCCTGTTCTTTTCTTCGAGCACGCTGTTTCCTGGTCCCAACGCCTTGCTGCCGTGCGTCGGCTCCGCTCTCATCATCGGCGCAGGCGAAGCAGGCTCATCTTTGGTGAGCGCCATTCTATCGTGGCGTCCAGTGGTGTTTGTTGGACTTATCTCTTATTCTTTGTACCTTTGGCACTGGCCCGTCATCGTCTTGCAACACATGGACGTGCTTACGGGGGTCAGCGCTCTCAGTTCGCACCACTTTGGGCTATTCCTCACCGCGCGGCGCTTCGACGTCGTGTTTGAGGTCGCACTATCGTTTCTCCTCGCAGTTCTCTCTTGGCGATTTGTGGAACTGCCCTTTCGCAACGGCCGTCTCCGCCTCAGCGGTCGCCCACTTTGCGCTCTAACTGGTGCGGTCATCATTGTGTTCGCCGCGTTTTCCTCCTGGACCGTGCTTGCCGGCGGATTCACGGGACGCTTTCCCGCCGCCGCCGTGCAGGTCGCCTCCCGCCTCAGCGAAAGCGACGAATACCAATCCAGGCGGACGGGCACTTGTTTTATCGAACCCGATCTCCCCGATCTTCATTTCGAGAACTACAACTACGGCGTTTGCCTGAGCCAGGACGTACACAAAAAAAACTATCTTGTGCTGGGAGATAGCCATTCCGCGATGCTGTGGTCCGCTTTATCTTCCTTGCTTCCGAACGCTAACGTCATGCAGGCCAGCAGCAGCGCCTGCGCGCCGGTGCTCCAGCCTTCCGGTTCGCTCGATTGCAGAAAAATGATGACGTACATCTTTCAGACGTATTTGCCTGCCCATCCTGTTCAAGGGTTGCTGTTGATCGCTCGATGGTCGCCGAAGGACCTCGACCAACTCGGCGCCACCATTACTTGGGCTAGGCAGCATCAAGTGCCCGTAACCATCTTCGGTCCCGTTCCTGAGTACGACGGTCCGTTACCCAGGCTCCTGGCTTACTCCATCGCTTGGAACAATCCCGGTCTTGCCGGCCAGCACCGCGTTTCCTATTCCCAAATTATGGATGTTCAGCTGCAACGCTTGGCAGCGGGACCTTGGCACGTACCCTATATCTCGCTGTACCAGGCAATATGCAGCGACGCAGGTTGCGTCGAATACGCCGACGCGGGGCGGAGCATTCCGCTGATGATCGACAAAGACCATCTCAGCAAGTTTGGCGCGGCTTTTGTGGTCAGGCGCCTGATCGAAAACGGCGCATTGTAGCTGGATTGTTGCTGCCGGGGCTTGCCGCTGCTTATTTCCATCACAACGTTGCACTCAGGGTTTCCCAAAACTCCGGGTTGAGCTCTGAGCATGATCGTCGCCGAAATTGTTCGCAACAAAGCCAACATCAGTTTTGTATTTTGCTAAAGCTAGATTGTATTAAAAATCGTAGTAGGTGCTCGGGGTCGCAATGAATATCTTCCGTCCGCTCTTTCGTCTGGCAATTCTGTCGTGTTTGAGCTGCAGTTTGTACTTGGCCCAGACCCGCGGTGAACCTCAGTCCGCGTCCCAAGGCGTCGTTTCTCAGGACCTGCCCAAAATCCACGAGTGCTCCGCGCCACCGGAAGAAGGTCAAGTGATTGTGAGCCTCACCATCGACAGCAACGGAAACGTCTCGGACGCCAAAGCATTAAGCGGGCGCGACCAACTGATCCCTTCCACGCTGGCCTGCGCAAAAACATGGAAATACGATCCACCCACCTCGGCCCCGGTAACCAAAACCTTGGCTGTTTCCTACGACCGCAAGGATTGCCCCGGTGCAATATCGGATCGCGGCGATCTGCGTTGGTCGTGGGTTCTTCGTGACCAGGGTAACCAAGTGGTGGCCGTCTTGGACGGCCAGGAACCCCCGCCGCCGCCCTACCCCGTGGAGGAGCGCAAGGCCGGCAAAGCGGGAAGAATGGTTCTGCATGTCAATTTGAATGCCGAAGGCTATATTACAGAAATCCACGCCGTCCGCTCTTTATCACCTAACCTCGATCAACTCGCCATCGAACGCTTGCGTCCGCTGAAATTTAAATTACGGCCCGATATAAATTCCAAGCTACCGATGGACCATCTGTATTTTGTGATCGCTTTTCACGCCACATGTATTTCGCAGACTCTTTCGAGTATTGCACCTCCGAGGTGAGCAAAATCCGCGCGTGATGCGCCTACCCAAAGATCCCTCGGACCTGCCCGCCCTCCGCGAGCGGCTTCGCAGCATGAAATACGTTCAGCTGCAGGAATACGCGCGCGCGGCTCGCAGACTCTGTCGCCCCGAAGAACAGCGCACGCCGCCTCTGTCGCCCTACGAAATTCTACTGTACGAGGCTTACATGGAAATCCGCCGCCGTTATCCCAACGAGCCGCGTCGCGGTAAGGCGTTTGCCATGCGCCACAGTCCGGCGTTTGATCAGATGCGCGAATCCTAGGGCCGGCTGTCGATTGCTGTCACCATCGCTGACGATTCAGGATTCATGGCTTTTTTCGACAAATGCCGTCCCCATTGTATGAACGGCTGTTCCAATAAATAATGAAGAACGACCGCCACAGCGAGCGACAATCCCAGCGCCGCGAACATCATGATCCAGGTTGTATGGATATGCGCTTTCGACCGCAACAGCCCAATACACAGCAGATGCACGAGATAAACGCCGTAGGACATTTTCCCAACAAACGCCAGCGGCGGTAGGCCCAGGACTTTCTTGAAATAACTCTTCCCGGTGACGAGAAATCCCAGAAAAAAGGCGAATACCAGAGCATATAGGCTTAAAGCCAAGTCCCATTTCCAAAGCAACGCCGGGGCAAAGCAGAGACTAACCAAAAGAGCCGTCAGTATCCAAATGCCAGCTGCGGCGTTCCGCTCCACCGTTTTCCGCACGGAGTCGCACTGCAGACTAAGCGCTAGCAGGCATCCGAACAAAATGGACACATACGGTCTCGTGTACCTGTTGAAGGAGCAGGCCATCACCAGGACGAAACCAGCCGGTATTCGCCAGGCGCTTCTGTGGCGAAGAGCTACAAAACAAACCAGCGGCCAGATCAGATAAAACTTTTCCTCGATGCCCAGCGACCAGCTCTGATAAAAGGGCAGCGCACCGCCCTGTGCCGCTCGGAAGAAAGGAATCTCTTGCAGGTAGGCCAGATAAAAGGGTAACGCTTCTTTCAGCGGTAAATGCTTCTCCGGAAATAGATTCAACCCTAGGATTAGGAAGCAGTAGGTGCCGAGCACGAAGTAGTAGAGTGGAAATATCCGGAACGTGCGTCGAATGTAGAACCCGGCAAGCGAGAGCGCGCCCTTCTTGGCTTCTTCGGCTAGCGAGATCGAGGTAATCAAGTAACCGCTCAGCACAAAAAAAATGCCGACCCCCAAATATCCGATAGGCGGGCCACCTTCGATGGGCCTGATATGGGATATTAAAACGAGAAGAATAGCCAACGCGCGGATGCCGTCGAGCTCTGGGCGATATTCTTTTTGTCTCACATCCGACAAGGAATGTCTCCTAATTAAAATACTTTGATTGTGCGGCCGCGCAAACCTCGTCGAGGAAAAAGCGCGCTTTGGTGCGCGCAACGATGGGCTAGGCTTGAAAGGCCAAACGGAAGTTGGCAGAGAATAATTTAGCGCACGCTAATCTTTATCGCCACCGCAATGTTCGACGCGCCGGGTTTCGTCGCGCTTCATATCCGATGGTGTTGCATCCGCCGTTTGAGCCGACCGCGCTAGTCGGACATGTGTCGAGGTGGCCGCGGATGCGTGCATGTCACTTTGGGCGCGCTTCGTTGATTTTGTTGCGATAATCCCCATCCTCAAACTTTGCGCGCGAACCCGTTTTCACGGTGGGAACAACTCGAGGAACATTTAGAAGGTCTGAGCGTCCCTCGACGCTCCCAAACAGCCCATAAGTTGTTGATATTACAACGATATCCAGCCTTGCCAAGGTTCAGGTGTCGGTTCGATTCCGATAGGCCGCTCCCTAACTTCCCCACTTACAGACACTGCCTCTCGAACGCCGGAACAAGTAGTGAACAACTTCCGGCGTACCCTCCTTCCATATCATTTCGGCTATCGTTTGATGAGCCGTTCGCTTCGCTGGCGTCAGTGCTTGCGCGTATCTGGCGATATTCTGCGCTATAATACAAGCGTCCAGTGACGTATGAAAAAAGCGCCTGCGAGCCCAAAGCGCGGCGCTGGAGGATCGGCTTCAAGTCGCCTTGTCTTGCACCTTGCACCGGGGCCGACACCCGCGCCATCCCGACCATTGTGTCGGCGGGGTGACGGTACAACTCCGAAGGCTTTAGTGCCGAAGATCGCTGCTGCGAATGCATCGTAGAACTGCGCGCCATTTGCTCCCCCTCCCAGGCGCTCCGTCAGGGCGATAAACATGGATGGTGCTTGAGAGGCTCCTGGTTGAATACCTGGTTGAACATCAGGTTGAACACCCGGCCTCCTAGTCTGACCGCCTGAGGTATAGTTTGTTGATGCCAATGCTCAATTTGGTGAATATACTGTTATAACGATACTGTGGTGCTGTTGCCCAGTCGCCCTTTTGCGCCTTGGGTACACGAAAGAGCTTTAGACATGCGGATCGGCGTAGTCCAGGGATCTGAGGAGGAATTTCGTAACAGGACGCTCTCCGAGACAAAACTGCGTCCGTTTCCATTGCGTATGCGCGGGCTGGCGCCGCAGCAAGATGCCGGCCGTATTCGACCACGCCCTCCTGGCGCTAAAGTTCCGCTTTCCCCGGAGCAGCGGCGTGTATGGCTGCACGCTTCGCAGCAGCCGGACCTGCCGATCTATAACGAACCTTTTACCGTTCATCGCCGCGGCAGTTTTGATCTGGCCATCCTTGAAGCCAGTTTGCATGAAATTCTGCGGCGCCACGAAGTTTGGCGAACCAGTTTCTCGCCCGCAGGCGAGCAGGTGGTTCATTCCGAAGTGCAAGTGGCGCTCCCCTTGGTCGATCTCAGCGACTTGCCTCCTGCGCAACGCGAAGCCGAGGCGCTGCGGCTGGCCACTGCGGACGCCCGCGAGCCGATTTCGTTACAAACCGTGCCGCTCTTCCGGACGCGCGTGGTGCGCATGCGGGCCGATGAGCATCGTTTGTATTTCACATTCCACCACATCATTTTCGATGGCGTCTCGATCTCGCACATTTTTGTGCGGGAACTATCGGCGATCTACGCCGCGTTTGAGCGCGGGAATCCGTCGCCCTTGCCCGGTCCCGCACTGCAGTACGGCGACTACGCCCTCTGGCGTGAAGGCCAAGCGGCGTCCCCGAAACTTCAGCAACATATGGCCTATTGGCGGAAGCATCTGTCCGGCGAACTGCCGATCCTCCATTTGCCCGAAGATCGCCTGCGGCACGCGGTTGCAAGCCATCGCGGTTCCATGGAATGCTTCGACATTCCTCAGGAGTTGGTTGAGAATTTGCGTCGCTTGAGCCTCCTGCAAGGCGCCACTCCTTACATGACGCTGCTCGCGGCATTTGCCGTTTTACTCTTCCGATATAGCGGCCAGAAGGATCTCATCATCGGCAGCGTCGCCAGCGCTCGGCGCCGTTCGGAACTGCAATCGGTAATCGGGTATTTCCTGGATACCTATGCGATTCGAATGAAGCCGCAGTCGGAGTTGCGCTTCTCGGAGTTGCTCGACCAGACGCGAGACGCCGTGCTTGATGGCCTCGAGGCCGCGGAAGTTCCCTTCGACCGCGTGGTTCATGAGCTCAATCCCAAACGAGACGCCAGTCATCACCCCGTGTTTCAGGCCTTCTTCTCCATGCGCCCCCCCATGCCGCTTTGTCCAGAGGGCTGGAATCTCACACAGATGGATGTCACCGTAGGCACGAGTAAATTTATCCTGCACCTCGAATTGGGCGAGCGTCCCGGCCATCTCGAAGCGCGCTTCCTCTTCAACACGGATATCTGGGAGCGCTCAACCATTAAGAGGATGGCAGATCACTGGCTCGTCCTGTTGCGCTCGATATGTCAGAACCCTGACAGCACTCTAGGTTCGCTGCCAATTCTTACCTCCGGCGAGGCCTCGGCTGTTCTCGGGCTGGGCGGCTGGAATGACACACCTCGCTCCTTCCCGCAAGAGCCGCTCGATGCGCTGATCGAGGCCCAGGTCCGGCGTACTCCCGAGGCTATCGCGGCGGTTTTTGGCAATGAACGTTGCAGCTACGAACAATTGAACCGTCGCGCGGACACCCTTGCGGACTTGCTGCGTCAGGCCGGCGTGCGCCGCGGTTCGATCGTGGCCATTGTGCTGGATCGTTCGCTCGACCTGCTGGCAGGACTCATTGCCGTTTTAAAAACTGGTGCGGCTTATTTGCCCATCGATACACGAATGCCACGCGAGCGCATCGGTCTTTGCCTTCGGGATGCGCAGGCTTCGGCGATTCTGACCCACGGCTCTCTCTTGCCGATCATTCCAGATTGCGCAAGCGCCGTGGTCTGTGTCGATGCCAGTTGCCTTGCTGGCCGTTGCGTTCATGGAAGCTGCGAGGTTCGCCACCTCCCGCGCTTCGCGGCGTCCCTTCCTCCTCCCTCTCGGGGCGCGCACAATCTGGACGACACGGCTTACGTCATTTACACCTCCGGAACCACCGGCGCTCCCAAGGGCGTCGAGATCTCGCAGCGGAGTCTTGTTAATTTGCTGGCGTCGATGCGCGTGGCTCCGGGCTTTGCGGCGGACGATGTGTTGCTCGCAGTCACGCCTATCTCCTTCGATATTGCCGCGCTCGAGATGTTCTTGCCTCTTACGTGCGGTGGCTCGGTGGTCATCGCCACTCGAGAAGAGGTGCAGGATCCGTATCTGCTGGCCGCTGCCATTCGTACATCGGAATGTACGGTCATGCAGGCCACTCCTGCAACCTGGCACAGTTTACTGCTTGCCGGCTGGAATGATGCGCGGTTGACGTCTCGCGCGGGCCAATCGAAAACGTTGCGCATTCTTTGCGGAGGAGAAGCGCTTCCGCGCGAACTGGCCGCCCGTTTGCT
>Ga0181537_10003456_pt1 | contig 13513 bp, 16 predicted proteins | sample PEATcosm2014_Bin_39_FD_119765 | JGI IMG/M metagenome (GOLD analysis project Ga0181537, IMG submission 119765) | Peatland microbial communities from MTU Mesocosm Facility, Houghton, MI, USA - PEATcosm2014_Bin23_10_metaG | ecosystem: Environmental > Terrestrial > Soil > Wetlands > Peat | place...
ATGGGGCAGGTGTAGATCGCGCCTTGCGGTGCGGGCGCAGCAGGCCCGGCCGCCGTTTTGGCAAGATATTTGTCCGGAGCGGCGGCGAACTTATTGCGGCAACCGGCGCTGCAGAAGGAATAGGCGCGGCCATCGTGGCTTTGACGATGTAAGCTTTTGGCTGCATCGACCTTCATCCCGCACACCGGATCGATGGCGAGAGGGTCGGGCGTGTGCGCCGAATGGTCCACTACACAATCCCTTGAAACGGATACCCGGTAGGGGTATATAGCGAGCATGCAGAGCAAAGCCAAGACGTCGGTGCTTAAACGTCTCAAACGCATTGAGGGGCAGGTGCGCGGATTGGCGCGGATGGTCGACGACGACCGCTACTGCATCGACATCGTCACCCAGCTGTCGGCGGCCCGCGCGGCGTTGCGCCGCGCGGAGGAGGAAATCCTTGCCGATCATGTCGCGCATTGCGTCGAGCACGCGATCGCGTCGGGGAATCGTGGCGAGCAGCGGCGTAAGGTCGGCGAGTTGATCGACGTGCTTTCGCGCAGCGATCGATAGCTTTAGCCGAATTTCTTACGCGCCAAGGCCTCGCCGCGGGCGAGCGCTTCAAGCTTCTTTTCCGCGATGTCGCGGCGCATTGGTGCCATGCCGCAATTGGTGCAGGCGATCGGCCGCTCCTTCGGCACGTGATCGGCCGCCTGTGCGATCACGGCAGCGATCTCTTCGGGCGTTTCGACCGTGTCGGTGGCGACGTCGATGACGCCAATCAGCACATCCTTGCCGTCAAGTAATTCCAGCACGTGCATGGGCACATGCGAGTTGATACATTCCAGCGACACCTGGTCGATACGGCTTTGCGCCAGCGCCGGGAAAAATTTCTCGTACTGCTGCCATTCGGCGCCGAGCGATGCCTTCCAGGCGATGTTGGCTGGGATGCCGTAGCCGTAGCAGATGTGCACGGCGCTGGTCGCGCTCAAACCATCGATGGCGCGATGCAGCGCTGTAATGCCCCAATCTGCGGCCTCATCCATGTAGACATTGAAGGCCGGCTCGTCGAATTGGATCACGTCGACGCCGTCGGCGGCGAGACCGCGCGCCTCGTCGTTGAGCAGCGCGGCGAATGCCATCGCCATTTTCACGCGGTCGCCGTAATGAGCGTCGGCGACGGTATCGACGATGGTCATTGGGCCGGGCAGGGTGAATTTGAGCCGTCGTGCCGTGTGGGTGCGGGCCAGCCGCGCTTCGCGGGCATGCACGCGGGACCGCAGCCGCAGCGGTCCGACGACCGTCGGGCACATCGCCTTATAACGATTGTTGCGGATGCCCATCTCGACGCGCCGCTCGAAATCGATCCCCTCGATCGCTTCAAGAAAGCCGTGGACGAAATGCTGGCGCGCCTGCTCGCCGTCGGTGACGATGTCGATGCCGGCATCCTCCTGCACTTTCACGGCGAGCAAGGTGGCGTCGTCTTTTGCCTCGTCCAACTCCTCGCCTTCGAACCGCCACGGTGCCCATAGCCGGTTCGGCGCAGCCAACCATGCGGGTTTCGGCAGGCTGCCGGCGATCGTGGTGGGAAACAAAACAGGATCGGCATTCGTCGCAGACATGATTTCGATCGACATGGAGGCTCCCCGGCGGGCTTCCGTCTTGACGCTCACGCGATCCGTCCGATTATCGGAAGCGGCGCGGTAATGCGCAATCGCCAGGGGAGGCCCAACATGGCCGACGCGGAGTCCGCGCCGAACTTCGAATTTATTTTCGCGGCCCATGTGCTGGTCGATCGGCCGCTCGATTTCGGCGACATCGGCAAGGGTGGCCGTCGCGTCGTGCCGATTGTCGGCGGAGAGTTTTCCGGGCCGCAACTGCGCGGCGAGGTGTTGCCCGGCGGGGCCGACTGGCAGACTTTGCGCCACGACGGCGTTTCCGAGCTTGAGGCGCGTTATACTCTGCGTACCGACGACGGTGCGCTCATTCAGGTGCGCAATCTCGCGCTACGCCATGGCCCGCCGCAGGTCATGGCGGCGCTTGCCGCCGGCGAGCCTGCCGATCCGGCGAGCTACTACTTCCGCGGCGCGACTTTCTTCGAAACCGGCGCCGCGCGCTATGCGTGGCTCGGCAAGCACATTGTCGTCAGCGCCGGGGAGCGCGAGCCGAACGGCGTTCGGTTGAAGTTCTATCAGATGCGGTGACGACTTTGACGGGCGCGTTCAAGCGGTTCGCTCGAGCCAATCCTTCAAGGCGACGGCGTTGTTGTGCGCCTCGTCGCGCGCGGCGTAGAGGAGGGTGACCGGCCCGCGATGCAGCCGATCGCGTAATTCCGCGGCAGCAGTCTTGGCCGGCTCATGCGCCAATTCGCGCTCATAAGCAGTGACGAACGCCTTCCATTTGGCCGGATGGTCGTGGAAGGTGTGGCGCAGCGCGTCGCTCGGTGCGATATCTTTGAGCCAAAGATCGATGTGCGCTTTTTTCTTCGCCACACCGCGCGGGCCACAGCCGATCGACCAGCACGCGCAAAGTAAATCCGCTTGATCTGCAAGCGATGGGCCGCCTTTCCTGATCCAGATGTCGCGGTCATTTGCGCGCGGCTTGCTGGTCCTCAGTCTTGCCGCTCCCGAACACCATCAAGGTCGAGGTGCCGTGGGCGACGATGCGGCCATCGGCATCGAGGATGCGCGCCTCGGCCAACATAATCTGGCGACCGCGGGTCACCACGCGTCCCTCGACGCGCACGCGGCCGGTGTCGTGTTTGATCGGGCGCGTGAAATTGACCTTGGTTTCCACGCTGGCATAGCCGACGCCGGCCGGCAGCAGCGTATGCGCGGCGCAGCCTGCGGCGCTATCGATCAGGGTGAGCGCCCAGCCGCCGTGGACGCCTCCAAGCGGGTTCAGCAGATGCGGCCCGGTGTCGCCCTCGAATACACACGTGCCGTCGCCGACTTCGGCAAGCCAGAAGCTCAGTGTTTGCGCGATGGGAGGAGCAGGGACTCTGCCCTCGATCATGGCTTGGAGCATTTGCCGGCCGGTCATTCCGGAAACTTCCGCCGGGTCGGGAAGGCCGTAGGCGAATAACGGTGCGGCCAGAATAGGGTCTTTCCTTGTAGATACAAATGATGTAGATACATACAACGATGGCGAAACAGCCGCAAGCCCCGCGAAAGACACTCGTGCGCGATGCCCGCGCCGCGCTGGCGGCATGTGCGTGCTGGTCGAGCCGCTTGGCAGCCCGCCGCATCACCAATTTTCTCGAAGAACGCATGGCGGGCAGCGGCCTCAGCATTATCCAATTCGGCCTGATGGCGCAGGTCGCGGCGGCGCCTGACGACACGCTGGGCGCGCTTGCCGAGCGCACCGGGCTCGATCAATCGACACTGTCGCGCAACTTGCGGGCTCTCGAACTCGCCGGGCTCGTCGAAATCGCTATCGCCGACGCGGATCAGCGCCGCCGCGCGGTCTGGCTGACGGAAGAGGGCGCTCGCCGCCTGCAAGCCGCCATGCCGGTCTGGCAGGATGCACATGGCGAGTTGGCAAAACGCATGGATCCGGGGATTGCGCTGCGGCTCGGGGCGGCTACCGACCAGTTGATCGGCAAATAGCGTCCACCGCCGCGTTCAAGCCTTCTTCGGCATCAGCACGAGTTGCGTCTGCGTTACCGTCGCGCACAGCCGGCCGTCACTGCGCGTGATCCGCGTTTGCCACACCATCGTGGTGCGGCCACGATGCAGTGCCGTGCATTCGGCGTGCGCCGTATCGCCAAGTGGAATGCCGGCGAAGAAATTGGTCTTGCTCTCGATCGTCGTCGTTTGCGCGCCCTCCGGCAGGTTTGCCATCGTCGCCGCGCCGCCGAGGTTATCGGCAAGCGACATGATGACGCCGCCGTGAAGCAGGCCGACGGAGTTGTCGAATTCGGGCCGGGCGACGATCTCCGCTTCGACGCGCTCCGGCGAAACGTGTGTGAGCTTGATGCCCAGGAAATCGGAAAAGGCCGGCATCTTCACTTTCGCATTGTGCTCCACGACAACCTCCCAATACGACGCGGATTTCCGGTGAGCCGGCGCTAATAAACCACGACGCTGCGGATGCTCTTGCCTTCGTGCATCAAGTCGAACGCTTTATTGATATCGGACAGCGGCATCGTGTGGGTGATCATCGGGTCGACCTCGATCTTGCCCTGCATGTACCAGTCGACGATCTTTGGCACGTCGGTGCGGCCGCGGGCGCCGCCGAAGGCGGTGCCGCGCCACACCCGGCCAGTGACGAGCTGAAAAGGCCGCGTCGCAATCTCCTGGCCCGAGCCGGCGACACCGATGACGATGCTCTGGCCCCAGCCGCGATGGCAGCTTTCCAGCGCCGCGCGCATCAGGCCGACATTGCCGACGCATTCGAACGTGTAGTCGGCGCCCCCGATCTGGTCGGCGCCGCTCTTGGTCATGTTGACGAGATGGGGGACGAGATCGCCGCCGACGTCCTTGGGATTGACGAAATGCGTCATGCCGAAGCGTTCGCCCCAGGCTTTCTTGTCCGGATTGTGATCGACACCGATGATCATGTCGGCGCCGACGAGGCGGAGCCCCTGGATCACGTTGAGGCCGATGCCGCCCAGGCCGAAGACGATCGCCTTGGCTCCCGGCTCGACATTGGCGGTGTTGATCACGGCGCCGACGCCTGTGGTCACGCCGCAGCCGATGTAGCAGACCTTGTCGAACGGGGCATCCTCGCGAATCTTCGCCACCGCGATTTCAGGCAGGACGGTGAAATTGGCGAACGTGGAGCAGCCCATGTAGTGATGGATTTTCTTGCCACCGATGGAGAAACGCGACGTGCCGTCGGGCATCACGCCCTGGCCCTGCGTGGCGCGGATCGCGGTACACAGATTGGTCTTTCGCGACAGGCAGGACGGGCAGGTCCGGCATTCCGGCGTATAGAGCGGAATGACGTGATCGCCTTTCTTGACCGACGCGACGCCGGGTCCGACATCGACGACAACGCCGGCACCCTCGTGGCCGAGGATCGCGGGAAACAAACCTTCCGGGTCGGCGCCCGACAGCGTGAATTCGTCGGTGTGGCAGATGCCTGTCGCCTTGATCTCAACCAGAACCTCGCCGGCGCGCGGGCCCTCGAGCTTCACGGTCGTGACTTCGAGCTTTTTGCCGGGGGCAAATGCTACGGCCGCGCGCACATCCATGAGTTTCCTCGCGTTTGCAATGCCTTCTCGGTGCAATGGCGCGCTAAGGTCTGCATGCGTCAGCCGCAAAAGCAAGAGCGCGGCCGCGCGCCTTTATGACCTCAAAAGACTTGAACGCACCACGGCGCCAAAAGGGAGATTGCGGCCATGAGGCAAATCTGGATTACCCGCGCCGGGCCACCAGAGGTTCTCCAGGTCAAGGAGGCGCCCGATCCGGAGCCCAAAGCCGGCGAAGTCCGCGTTCGCGTCGAGGCAAGCGGAATCAATTTTGCCGACATTATGGGCCGCATGGGCGTTTATCCCGATCTGCCGCCGATCCCGGTCGTGCCCGGTTACGAAGTCAGCGGTCGCGCCGAGGCTGTCGCCCCCGGCGTCGAAGGCAATTGGGTCGGACGCGACGTTATCGCTTTGACGCGCTTTGGCGGCTATTCGGACGTAGTCTGCGTTCCGGCAAAGCAGGTGTTTGCGCGGCCGGCGGGTATGTCCGCGCTGGAAGGTGCTGCCATTCCAATCAACTATTTCACGGCGTGGCTCCTCGTCGTCATCATGGGTGGTCTAAAAGCAAAAGAGACGGTCCTCATTCATTCGGCAGGCGGCGGCGTCGGCATTGCCGCGACCCAGATCGCCAAGCACATCGGCGCCCGCGTCATCGGCACGGCATCCGCGACAAAGCACGGCGAATTACGTGCGCTGGGGGTCGATCATCTCATCGATTACCGGACGGAAGATTTCGAGACGCGGACGCGCCAAATCACCGACGGTCGCGGCGTCGAGCTTATCCTCGATGCCGTCGGTGGTGAATCGTTCAAGAAAGGATATCGCCTTCTCGCCCCAACGGGACGGCTCGGGATGTTCGGTGTTTCGTCGCTGGCGGCTGGCAAGGAGCGCAGCATCCTGACGATGCTGTCAATGCTTGCGGGCACGCCGTGGTTTCAGTTCAATCCGTTGTCGCTGATGAGCGCGAATAAGGGTGTGTTCGGCGTCAATCTCGGCCATATGTGGGGCGAGCTCGATCGCATGCGGGAATGGGCTGACGGATTATTCGAATTGTCGGCGAAGGGCGCGATCAAGCCGAAGGTGGCGCGCAGTTTCCGGTTCGACGAAGCTGCGCAGGCGCACCACTTCATTCAGGATCGGCGCAATATCGGCAAAGTGCTGCTGGTGCCGTAAACAAAAGAGCGCGGCCAAGCCGCGCTCTCGTTGTCTCGGTCCAGTGCGGCTGAAGCGGCTTTAAGACCGCGGCTGCGGCACGATGCGGATGTACGGCTTCGGTGTCTTCCAGCCGTCCGGGTAGAGCTTCTTTGCTTCGTCGTCGGTGACGCCGCCAGTGAGAATGACGTCTTCGCCCTGCTTCCAGTTCGCCGGTGTCGCCACGCGATGCTTGGCGGTGAGTTGCAGCGAGTCGACCACACGCAGCACCTCATCGAAATTGCGGCCAGTGGTCATCGGATAGACCAATACGAGCTTGATCTTCTTGTCCGGGCCGATGACGAATACGTTGCGCACCGTTTGATTGTCGGCCGGCGTGCGGCCTTCCGATGTGCCGTTAAGGCTTGCCGGCAGCATGCCGTAGAGCTTGGAAACCTTGAGATCGGTGTCGCCGATCATCGGATAATTCGGCGCGAAGCCGCTCACATCCTTAATGTCCTGCGACCACTTCTTGTGATTGTCGACCGGATCGACGGAGAGGCCGATGATTTTCACGCCCCGCTTGTCGAACTCGGGCTTGAGACGCGCCATGGTGCCGAGCTCGGTCGTGCAGACCGGAGTAAAATCCTTGGGGTGAGAGAACAGCACCACCCAACTGTTGCCGATCCAATCGTGAAAATGGATTTTGCCTTCCGTCGTTTCGGCTTCGAAATCCGGGGCGATATCGCCAATCTGAAGCGCCATGGAATCCTCCGTACTCTGATTGATCCGAGATGTTCGGGAATTTGTTCGGTATTACATAGCCTTGGGGTCGCCCTAATACTAGGCCCTATACTGGAGATTGTACGTTCGAATGAGCCCGAGAACCGAGAAGAATTAAATCGCCGCCAGCTTGGCGGGTGAAAAATATTTCTGACTGCGAGCGCGGTGCACAAAGGCTGTTTGTCGAGCATCCACGCTGGTTTTCCTGATCGCCCGGCTCGAATCGCCAGCAAACGCTGCCTCGACTTTGCCGCATCGTCGCCCTTCGGCAGCCAGCCTCGCGTTCTACATCTCAATGAATAGCGCCGACCGCTGGAACCACGCGGGGCGGGCGGCCATTGGCGGATTGGGAGTGACGTGCGATGACGGACGCCACGGGTCAGGAGCCGGTTAGCATTGAAACGCTCGTCGCGGCGATCGCCTGTTCGCCGATTGTCATGGCGCAACCAGTGGCGCGTCTTCCGGCAGGGTTTGACGATATGGATATGGCGATTCTCGACTGGATCGCGGCTGAAGGCCGCCGTATCGGCTGCGGCTCTGCGCGGATGTAAAGCGCCGCCGCTCAGTGCGCGGTTGGAATCGGCATCACGGACAGGCCGACGGTACGGCCGGGAAATCCCGCGGCATCGAAATACCACGTATTGCCGACCAGCTGCATGTCGATGACGGTGACAAGGCCGTTCGCAGCCGGCTCGGATTCCTGCACGCGGCTGGTGACCTTTGGCATCGGCCCATTGGGCAAGGCCTCCGTGAGCACGCGGCCGATGAGCTTGCCGTGATCGCTGACCTCAAGCTGCATCAGTTGCGCAATCGTCCGGCCGACATCGGCGTTGCTGGCCGGCGCCGTATCGACGAAATGCGATCTGAAATCCGGTCCCTGCATGGCCATGAAGTTCATGGTGTCGGCGCGGCTGAATGAGCCGTGCATGCCCTGGCCTTCCTGCAAAACCGTGTCGGCCACCTCGACGGTGCAGCGTACCGGCTCGCCGCATACCGTATCGAAGGAACGGAAGCTTACGACGATCGCCGGATGCGGGGTGACCGCGGTTCCTTCCAGCGCCACGTCGTCGAGCGTCAGCGTGCCGGGAAATTTTCCGAGTTTGGTATCAACAAAAATACCGCTGACGTAATCCTGCGTCAGGAGCGTCTCGATCACGTGCCCAGCCATCGCCGGGTCGGCGTCGAGCAGGTAGATCAGGTCCGAACCGCCATTGGCGGCCACCACCACCTTCGGATTGATCTTGTCGCCGCCGATGAGGCCGTTGCCATTTTTGGTGTGCTCGCCGGGCGCGATCGTCCTGTAATGGTCGTCCGGGTCGATCAGGGGCAGATTGAGCGCCTGCGCCAGATCGAGCGCGACAAAGCCGAGCGGCAGGTGGCCCTCCAACGTGTCGGCGAACTTCGTTCTCACCGTTGAGCTTGTGTGGCTGTCCTTGGAGATCGTCGAAAAGCCGTGGTCGGCAACGGCGATAATGTCGGTGGTGTCGAGCAGCCCAAGTTCGCTCAACGCGAGGCGAATTCGCCAAATCATCATCGGCGTTGCGGATCGCGGCGAGCGACGTTGGGCCATTGATGCCGGGCACGAGCGAATTGAAGCTGTCGCCCTGATAATGCTGGGTGCCGTCCGGATCGCGCGACCAGAACACCATGACGAATGGCTTGTTGCGCTCCTTGAACAGCGGCAGCACCGCGCGCGTCGTGACCGCGGCGAAATAATCCTGTTGCACGACGTTAGTGGTGTGCGTGCCGGGCATGGTCGCGCTGCCGAAATATCCGTTAGCGCCACGCGGCGGCGTCATAGCCGGCAAACTCGCGGCTTTGAGCCATTCGATCATTTCCGCCGATAGCGGCACGCCTTTGTCGCCGCCGGTCGCGTCGTCGACGACGATGGTCTGCGCCCGGCCTTCCTTGGTGGAGTCGAAAATCAGGGTTGGGCCAATCTTGCCGACCGCCGCGGTGCTGTAGCCCTTATCGCGAGCGAGTTTGAGGATCGTGGCTTCGTCGAGATAGTTGCCGGAAAAGTGCTCGTCGACGTCGGCCAGCACCGGGTCGCTCTCCAGGAACGGGGTGAGACTGTTGCCGGCGCCCGGCACTTCGAACCCAGCATAGATGGTGTTGGAGAAATCGCCCGTGTCTCCCAGCATATGGCCCGTCGCCATGGCGGATGCGTTGGCCGTGGTGAAAGTCGGAAACAGAGCGTGGCTGTTGCGCAAATCCACGCCTTCGCGCGCCATCGCCGCCATGGTTGGGGCAGTCGAGTCATCGACCATGCGGGACCGCAAGCCGTCGGCGACGAACAGCACGACGTTATGCGGGCGCGATGCCGGTGCCTGGGCAGAGGCGACGGATGCCGGGACGGCCGTCATGATCGCTGCAAAGATAAGGACCGGCAAATGCATGAACGAGCTTCCAGTAAGGGGCCAAGCCGCTGTTTTGAACAAGTCCGCCTTTTGAATGCGACTTGTGACCGGGGCGTGACGGGGCAGCCAGGGGATTGCGGTCATTGACATTTTCGCGCCGCCGCCGCAAAGGCACAGGGCCGGTTTGTGAGTATTAAAGCCGCAATGTTCAAACGAATCCTGATTGCCAACCGCGGCGAGATCGCCTGCCGGATTATCAAGACCGCCCGCCGCATGGGCATTGCCACCGTTGCGGTCTATTCCGAGGCCGACCGCGACGCGCTGCATGTAGAAATGGCCGATACGGCCATCCCGATCGGTCCGCCGCCGGCGGCGCAGAGTTATCTCGTGATCGAGAACATCATCGCTGCCTGTAAGGAAAGTGGCGCCGAGGCGGTGCATCCCGGATACGGATTTTTGTCCGAGCGCGCGGCATTTGCCGAGGCGCTCGCCAAAGCCGGCATCGTCTTCATCGGGCCGAATCCGAAGGCCATCGCGGCCATGGGCGACAAGATCGAGTCGAAGAAGGCCGCCGCCCGCGCAAACGTCTCGACTGTGCCGGGTCATCTCGGGGTGATCGAAGACGATAATCAAGCGATCGCGATCGCCGAACAGATCGGCTACCCAGTGATGATCAAGGCCTCCGCCGGCGGCGGCGGCAAGGGCATGCGGATCGCCTTCACCAAGGCGGAGGTCGCGGAAAATTTCGCGCGCGCCCGCTCGGAAGCAAAATCGAGCTTCGGCGACGACCGCGTCTTTATCGAGAAATTCATCACCAATCCGCGCCACATCGAGATTCAGGTGCTCGGCGACAAGCACGGCAGCGTCATTTATCTCGGCGAACGTGAGTGCTCGATCCAGCGCCGCAACCAAAAAGTCATCGAGGAATCGCCGAGCCCACTACTTGACGCGGCAACGCGGTCGAAAATGGGCGAGCAGGCGGTCGCGCTCGCCAAGGCGGTCGGCTACGACAGCGCGGGCACGGTGGAATTCGTCGCCGGACAGGATAAAAGCTTCTTCTTCCTGGAGATGAACACGCGGCTCCAGGTCGAGCACCCAGTCACCGAGCTGGTCACGGGCATCGATCTCGTCGAACAGATGATCCGCGTCGCCGCCGGCGAGCCGCTGAAGTTCAAGCAGAGCGACGTCAAGCTTGCCGGGTGGGCGGTCGAAAGCCGCATTTACGCCGAGGATCCTTATCGCAATTTCGCGCCGTCGATCGGGCGGCTCGTCCGCTATCGGCCGCCGGCGGAAGGCGAGCGCGACGGGGTGACGGTGCGCAACGACACCGGCGTTTTCGAGGGCGGCGAAATCTCGCTCTACTACGATCCGATGATCGCCAAGCTGGTCACGCATGCCCAGACCCGCATCGAGGCGATCGACGCGCAGGCCGACGCGCTCGACGCATTCACCATCGAAGGTATCCGCCACAACATTCCGTTCCTTGCCGCCATCATGCAACATCCGCGTTGGCGCGCCGGCAAGCTGTCGACCGCCTTTATCGCCGAGGAATTCCCCAAGGGTTTCGAGCGCACCGCGCCAAGCGGAGCAATCGCGCGCACCGTTGCCGGCGTCGCCGCCGCCATCGATCACGTGCTTGGCGAGCGCAAGCGCCGCATCTCGGGGCAGCTCAACAGTGCGGTCACCCGCGAGCGCCGTCGCGCCATCTGGTTGAGCGGCGAAGAGCTGCATGCCGACGTCGCTCACGACGGCGACGCCGTCAGGGTGCTGTTCGAGGATGGCAACAACCACGTTTTGTCTTCTCCCTGGGTTCCCGGCATGCCGGTATGGACCGGCACGCTCGACGGCGCCGCGATCGCCATGCATGTCCGCATGATCCCGAACGGTTTCGAACTCGCTTATCGCGGCATGGAGGTTAAGGCTTTCGTCTATACCGAGCGCGAAGCGCGCTATGCGCGGCTTATGCCGGCGAAGAAGCTTTCGGGAAGCGAAAAATCCGTGCGCTGCCCGATGCCCGGCCTCGTCGTCTCGCTGGCCGTCGCCGAGGGACAGGAGGTCAAGGCCGGCGAGACGCTGGCCGTGATCGAGGCGATGAAGATGGAGAACATCCTGCGCGCCGAGCGGGACGGCATCATCAAAAAGGTCCGCGTCAAGCCGGGCGAAAGCATCGCCGTCGACGCGGTAATTATGGAGTTTGCCTAATCGTCATTCCAGGGCGCGGGCTTTAGCCCGTGAACCCGGAATCGATATTCACCGTCGCCGCAAGAAAGCGCTTCCGCGCGAATCCTGTAATAATGTGGCTATGGATTCCGGGATCGCCGCTGCGCGGCCGCGCCGGAATGACGGTGACTGGCATGCAACCGCTGCGCCTTTTGTTTTCGCCGGCAGGGCGCCTGTCACCGCAGACTTTCATCGCGCTCGCGGCCTTGGTCTATCTCGCGGGCGTGGCATCGCATCTGCTCACGACGCCGGAGGTGATCGCGCGCACCGGATTGTGGCCCTTTATCGCGGCGCAAGCGCTGCTGATCTGGATCTGGTTTGTGGTGCACGCCAAGCGCTTGCGCGACACCGGCCGCGGCGCGGCACTCGCGGCTGGGGTCAGCATCCTCTACGCGCTATCGGTCGCCTTGCTAATCATTATCACCGCGTCGTTCTACAACGCCTTGGCGGGACAGGTGCCAGACGCCGGCAGCGCGAGCGCGCTCGGCCTGATCCTGGTCCTTTCAATCGTCGCCGTCCTGCTCGGCTCGCCGCATTACGATCTCGCTTGGCTGATGGTGGCGGTCTTGCTCCTGGTTGCTTTCCTACCGATCGCGTTGGCGCTTGCGGTTACGCTGTGGGCCGCGGCGCGCCCGGGCATGGACGGGGAAAAGGCGTGATCCTGCATTTTGCCTATGGCTCCAACATGAACCGCGCGGTCATGCGCAAGCACGCTCCGCAAGCGGAGCCGGTCGGGGTTGCGGCGTTAAGTGACTACCGCTTTCTCATCACCGCCGATGGTTATGCCTCGATTGAGCGCAAGCGCAGGCAGACGGTTTACGGCGTGTTGTGGCGGCTCACCCCCCGCGATCGCGCCACGCTCGACGGCTGGGAGAATGTGGCCGGTGGGCTCTACCGCGCTGAGGCATTGCCGGTCATGGCCGCCGGCGGGCGCCGTATGGCGCTCACTTACGTGGCGCGTCCGCGCCCGCCGGGGCGCTCGAAAGCCGGCTATATGGAACTTGTGATTGCGACGGCGCTGGAGTGGCGTCTGCCGCAGGCCTACATTCATTCGTTGCGGCGCTGGCTTCCGCATGGTGCTGCCGGCGCTGGCCCGCGCCGGCTCGAGGAATTCGGATGGACGTGATCTTTTTGGTCGTCATCCGCGGACAGGTGCAAGGTGTCGGCTTTCGCGCCTGGGCCGAACTCACCGCTCTTGAGCTCGGCGTCGAAGGCTGGATCCGCAACTGCCGCGACGGCTCAATCGAGGCGCTGTTCTCCGGTTCGGAAGAAGTCGTGTTGACGATGATCGAGTTATGCCGCGACGGCCCGCCTGGCGCAAGCGTGGATGCGATCGATCAGCGCGAGGCAGGCTCCGCCGACTTGGCGCTGCGCCGTCCCGGCGACCAGTTCTCGGTGCTGACCAGCTTTTGAGCGTCGGCCGTGACGCCGAACAGCGCCTCGAATTCGGCCCGCAGCACGTTATCGACTTCCGGCATCGATGCCTTGCGCCCGAGGTCGGTAAGCGAAGTGACGCCGTAGCGCCGATCGGCGACGCCGCACGGCACAATGCCGGAGAAATGCGACAGATCGGGAGCGACATTGAGCGAAAATCCGTGCAGCGTCACCCAACGCTGCACGCGGATGCCGATGGCGGCGATCTTGTCCTCGGCGCCTTCGCCCTTTTCCGGCCGTCGCACCCATACGCCGATCCGATCCTCGCGGCGCTCGCCGCTCACATCGAACGCCGCGAGCGTGCGGATAAGCCATTCCTCGATCGTAGTGACGAAGCGGCGCACGTCTGGCGCGCGGCCTTTGAGATCGAGTATTACGTAACCGACGCGTTGGCCGGGACCGTGATAGGTGA
>Ga0181537_10003457_pt1 | contig 13509 bp, 9 predicted proteins | sample PEATcosm2014_Bin_39_FD_119765 | JGI IMG/M metagenome (GOLD analysis project Ga0181537, IMG submission 119765) | Peatland microbial communities from MTU Mesocosm Facility, Houghton, MI, USA - PEATcosm2014_Bin23_10_metaG | ecosystem: Environmental > Terrestrial > Soil > Wetlands > Peat | place...
GCGCGGCTGATGGGTACCGATCTGACCGTCATGATCACGGGCGAATCGGGCACCGGCAAGGAACTGGCGGCGCGGGCGTTGCACGATTACGGCAAGCGGCGCGGCGGACCGTTCGTGGCCATCAACATGGCCGCGATTCCGCGCGAGTTGATCGAGTCCGAGTTGTTCGGCCACGAGCGGGGCGCCTTCACCGGCGCGACCCAGCGCGCCACCGGGCGGTTCGAGCAGGCCGAAGGCGGGACGCTGTTCCTCGACGAGATCGGCGACATGCCGCCCGAGGCCCAGACCCGCCTGCTGCGCGTGCTGCAGGAAGGCGAATACACCACCGTGGGCGGCCGCTCGCCGATTCGCGCCAATGTCCGGATCATCGCCGCCACCCACCGCGACCTTACCCAACTGATCCGTCAGGGCCTGTTCCGCGAGGATCTGTTCTACCGCCTGAACGTGGTGCCGATCCGGCTGCCGCCGTTGCGCGAGCGCACCGAGGACATTCCCGAACTGGCAAGCCATTTCCTGGCGCTCGTCGCTTCCGAGGGACTGCCGGCCAAAAACATCGATTCGCAGGCGATGGAGCGGCTCAAACGCTATCGCTGGCCGGGCAACGTGCGCGAACTCGAGAACCTGGTGCGCCGGCTGGCGGCACTCTATTCGCAGGAGACCATCGGCATCGAGGTGATCGAGACCGAACTGGCGGTCGCGGCACCAGGAGCCGAAAAGACGGTCGGAATCGAGGGCGAAGGCGTCTCCGACGCCGTCGAGCGGCACCTCCGAGGCTATTTCGCGGCCCATGCCGACGGCCTGCCCGCGGCCGGCGTCTACGATCGAGTCCTGCGCGAGGTCGAGCGGCCGCTGATCACGATCGCGCTCGAGGCGACGCGCGGCAACCAGATCAAGGCGGCGCACGTCCTGGGCCTGAACCGCAACACCTTGCGGCGGAAAATCAGGGACCTCGACATTCAGGTCGTCCGCGGGGTCAAATAGGGCCAGCAATGGCCACCTCCACCGGTCAGCACGCCGCCGAGACGCGGCCTGTCGCGATTCCGATGCACGAATCGGAAGGACGGGTGCGGCTGGGCCGGGGCCTGACGGCGGCGCTGACGTTGGCGGTGCTGGTTGCGGGTGTCGCCACCTACATCGTGCTGTCGAGCAGCGGGCCCCTGGGCGCGCTGCTGCCGCGCCGGATCATGGCGGTCGTCGATCTGGTCCTGATCCTGCTGCTAGGCGTTCTGGTGGGCTGGCGCGTGATCCAGGTTTGGATCCAGCGGCGCAGCGGCGCGGCCGGATCGCAGCTGCGCGTGCGCCTGGTGATGATGTTCTCGCTGGTGGCGGTCACGCCCGCCATCGTCGTGGCCATCCTGTCGGCGCTGCTGATCCAGTTCTGGCTGGTGGGTCTGGTGGGCGAGCCGGCCCGCACGGCGATCGAAGAAGCCCGCGCGGTGGCCAACGCCTACAAGCAGGAGCACGAGGAAAACATCCGGGGCGATGCGTTGGCGATGGCCAACGACATCGGTCGCGAGGGATTCGGCGTCGTCGCCTCGCCGGTGCTGCTGGAGCGGGTCATTTCGGCGCAGACCTCGGTGCGCGCGCTCAGCGAGGCGGTGGTGTTCGACACCGACGGCGCGATTCTGGCGCGCGCGGGATTGTCCTATTCGCTGGAAGCCTCGATCTCCAAGATTCCGCAATGGGCCTATCAGCAGGTGCGCTCCGGCGAGGTGGCGGTCCTGCCCAGCCCCGACAACGACCGGGTGCGGGCGCTGGTTCTGCTGCAGGTCGGTTTCGGCCGCGAACTTTTTCTGTATGTCGGGCGGTTTGTCGATCCGCGGGTGCTGTCGCAGGTGCAGCGCGCCGACATCGCCTCGAACCAATACAACCAGTCCCAAGGCTCGGCATCGACGGTGGCGGTGACCTTCACCGTCATCTACGTGATCGTCGCCGGTCTGCTGTTGCTGGGCGCGATCTGGGCAGGACTGACGCTGGCCACACGCTTGGCCACGCCGATCGGCAGCCTGATCAACGCGGCCGAGCGCGTTCGCGCCGGCGATTTCTCGGCGCGGGTCGAAACCAGGGACGAGATCGCCGGCGACGAGCTCGATTCCCTGTCGCGGGCTTTCAACCGGATGACGATTCAACTCGCCAACCAGCGGGCCGAACTGGTCGAAACCAACCGCGAATTGGACGAACGCCGCCGCTTCAGCGAAGCGGTTCTGTCGGGAGTGACCGCCGGAGTGATCGGTCTCGATCGCGAGGGCAAGATCGAACTGCCCAACCGCTCGGCGGCCGAGCTTTTGTCGCTGTCGTCCAACCTGATGGTCGGCCGACCGCTGGCGCAGGTGGTTCCCGAGATGGCGCCGCTGCTGGAGACGATCCGGCGCCGCCCGGACGGCTTCGTGCAGGACGAAATCCGCGTCCTGCGCGACGGCCGCGCCCGCGTTTTGCTGGTGCGCATGGTCGGCGAGCCGGGCGAGAACGAGACTTCGGGCTATGTCGTGACCTTCGACGACATCACCGATCTGCTGGCGGCCCAGCGCCAGGCGGCGTGGGCCGACGTGGCGCGGCGCATCGCCCACGAGATCAAGAACCCGTTGACGCCCATCCAATTGTCGGCCGAGCGTCTGAAGAAGAAATATCTCAGCCAGATCACCACCGACCGGGACGTGTTCGTTTCCTGCACCGACACGATCGTGCGTCAGGTGGGCGACATCGGCCGTATGGTCGACGAGTTCTCGTCCTTCGCACGGATGCCCGCGCCGGTCATGCGCGACGAGGATCTGTCCGATATCGTCCGGCAGGCCCTGTTCCTGGCGCGGACCGGCTACGCGTCGATCGCGTTCGAGGCCGAGCTTCCGTCCCACCGCGTGCGACTGCGCTGCGACGCACACCAGGTGGGCCAAGCCTTCACCAACATCGTCAAGAACGCGGTCGAAGCGATCGAGGGCCGCGAGGGAACCGATTTGCCGATCGGCAGGATCGAGGTCAGGCTGATCGAAACCGACGGCGCGATCGTCCTTTCCGTCCGCGACAACGGCAAGGGCCTGCCCGCTACGGTCGATCGCGAACGTCTCACCGAGCCTTACGTGACGACCCGCGCCAAGGGCACCGGCCTCGGGCTGGCGATCGTCAAGAAGATCATGGAAGACCATCACGGCGAGCTGATCTTGACCGACGTCGACGGCGCGGGCGCCTCGGTCAGCCTGGTCTTCCACCGCGGCCCGGCGGCCGCCGACGCACCGAAGCCCGAGATCGCCGAAGCGGTGAATTCGCATGGCGCATGACATCCTGATTGTCGACGACGAAGCCGACATCCGCCTTCTGGTGGGCGGGCTGCTGGGTGACGAGGGCTATCAGACGCGCGACGCGGGCAATGCCGACGCGGCGATCGATGCGATCCGCCAGCGCCGCCCCAGCCTGGTGCTGCTCGACATTTGGCTGCAGGGCAGCCGCCTCGACGGGCTCGAACTGCTGACCGAGATCAAGCGCGATCATCCCGACGTACCGGTGGTGATGATGACCGGTCACGGCACCATCGAGACCGCCGTCGCCGCCATCAAGCAGGGTGCCTACGAATTCATCGAGAAGCCGTTCCAGTCCGACCGGCTTCTGTTCGTCATCGAGCGGGCGATCGCTTCGGCCCGGATGCGGCGCGAACTCGAGGATTTGCGCCGGCGCGCCGGCGTCGAAGACCAGTTTCACGGCAATTCGGCGGCCACCAACCAATTGCGCCAGACCGTCGAGCGGATCGCGCCCACAGGGTCGCGCGTGCTGATCACCGGGCCCGCCGGCTCGGGCAAGGAAGTGGCCGCGCGCATGCTGCACCGGCTGTCGAAACGGTCGCAAGGTCCTATCGTCCTGGTGAGTTGCGCCGCCATGCACCCCGAGCGCATGGAAGCCGAACTGTTCGGGGTCGATGCCGCGACGCCGGGAGGCGAGGTCCGCGTCGGCACCTTTGAGCAGGCCCATGGCGGGACGATGGTGCTCGACGAAGTCGCCGACATGCCGCTCGCCACCCAGGGCAAGATCGTGCGCGCGCTCCAGGAGCAGACCTTCGAGCGGGTGGGCGGGAGCCGGGTCGAAGTCGACGTCCGGGTGCTCGCCACCAGCAATCGCGATCCGCTGGCGGAAATAGCCGCCGGCCGGTTCCGCGAAGATCTCTACTACCGGCTCAACGTGGTGCCGCTGCGCGTGCCCTCGCTACGTGAACGGCGCGAGGACGTGCCCATCCTGGCGCGCTATTTCATGGAGCATGCGTCGCAAAGCGCCGGCGTTGCCGCGCGCGAATTCGGCGAGGACGCGCTGGTGGCGCTGCAGGCCTATCAGTGGCCGGGCAATGTGCGTCAGTTGCGCAACGTGGTCGACTGGCTGGTGATCATGGCGCCGGGCGACTCCCGCGAGCCGATTCGCGCCGACATGCTGCCGCCCGAGATCGGCGCGATCGCCCCGGCCGTGGCGCGCTGGGACAAGTCGGCCGAGATCATGACGCTGCCGCTGCGCGAGGCCCGCGAAGTGTTCGAACGCGAGTATCTGCTCGCGCAACTGGCCCGCTTCGGCGGCAATATCTCGCGCACCGCGAGCTTCGTCGACATGGAGCGCTCGGCCCTGCACCGCAAGCTCAAGATGCTCGGCGTGCGCGGCGACGAGAAGGTGCGAACCTGATGAACGGAATCAAGGAATGAAAGTGATCGTGTGCGGCGCGGGCCAGGTCGGCTTCGTGATCGCGAAATACCTGTCGGGCGAAAGCAATGACGTCACCATCATCGACCAGCGCCCGGAATTGATCCGGCGCATCGGCGGCGCGCTCGACGTGCGCTGCGTGCTCGGCCATGCCGCGCATCCCAAGGTGCTCGAGCAGGCGGGCGCGGCCGATGCCGACATGATCATCGCGGTGACCCAGTCCGACGAGGTCAATATGGTGGCCTGCCAGGTCGCCCATTCGCTGTTCAAGCTGCCGACCAAGATCGCGCGGGTGCGCAGCCAGGCCTATCTGCTGCCGATCTGGTCCGATCTGTTCAGCCGCGATCACCTGCCGATCGACGTGATCATTTCGCCCGAGATCGAAGTGGCCCGCGCCATCTTCCGCCGCATCCAGGTGCCGGGCGCGACCGACGTGATCCCGCTGGTCGGCGACAAGGTCCGCATGATCGGCGTGCGGTGCGGCGCCGATTGCCCGCTCATCAACACGCCCTTGCGGCAGCTCACGGTGCTGTTCCCCGAGCTCAACATCGTGATCGTCGGCATCGTGCGCGACGGCAAACCGATCATTCCGTCCGCCGAGGACCAGATGCTGGTGGGCGACGAGGTGATGTTCGTGGTCGACACGCAGCAGGTCGGCCGCGCCATGATGGCCTTCGGGCACGAAGAGCCCGAGGCCCGCCGCATCGTCATCTTCGGCGGCGGCAATGTCGGCGAGTTCCTGGCGCAGAAGGTCGAGACGCTGGGGACCGGGGTATCGACCAAGATCATCGAGTTGGACCGCGAACGAGCCGGCGAACTGGCGAGCAGCCTCAACCGCACCATGGTGCTGCAGGGCGACGCGCTCGATACCGCCCTGATGGAGGAAGCGTCGGTCGGTTCCGCCGAGACCGTGGTCGCGGTCACCGACGACGACGAGGTCAATCTCCTGTCGGCGCTGCTGGCCAAGCGCCAAGGCGCCAAGCGCGTGATGGCGCTGGTCAACAAGAGCGACTACGCGCCGCTGATGAGCACGCTGGGCATCGACGTGGTGATCGCGCCGCATATGATCACGGTCTCGAATATCCTCCAGCACGTGCGGCGCGGCCGCATCCGCGCGGTGCACTCGATTCTCGAGGGGTTCGGCGAGCTGATCGAGGCCGACGCGCTCGAAACCTCGGGCCTGGTCGGCCGCCCGCTCAAGGAAGTCGACATTCCCGAGGACGTGCTGATCGGCGCGGTGGTGCGCGCCGGCAAGGTTATCACGCCGCGCGGCAACACCGTGATGCAGACCGGCGACCGTGTGGTGATGTTCGCCGCCGCAGCGGCCGTGAAAAAAGTGCAGAAAATTTTTTCCGTCGGACTGGAGTACTTCTGATCATGGCCAGGATCGCCTATGTCAACGGACGCTACGTGCGCTTGGCCGATGCCGCCGTCCATGTCGAAGACCGCGGCTATCAGTTCGCCGACGGCGTCTACGAGGTGGTCGGCATCCATCGCGGCAAGATGCTCGACGAGATTGCCCATCTCGACCGGCTCGACCGCAGCCTGGCGGCGCTCGAGATCGCGCAGCCGATGGGCCGCGCCGCCCTGCGGTCGGTGATGCGCGAGACGGTCCGGCGCAACGGCATCACGCAAGGCATCCTCTACATGCAGGTGACGCGCGGCGTGGCCAAGCGCGAGCACGGATTTCCGGCCGGTTCGCTGAAGCCGGCGCTGGTGATGACCGTGCGCACGTTGAAGCCGGCGAGCGAGACGCAGCTGAGCCAGGGCGTGGGCGTGATCACCATCGCCGACATCCGGTGGAAGCGCCCGGATATCAAATCGGTGTCGCTGCTTCCCAACATCCTGGGCAAGGAGGAGGCGCATCGCGCCGGAGCGTTCGAGGCCTGGATGGTCGACGAAGGCGGCTGGGTCACCGAAGGCACCTCGACCAACGCCTGGATCGTCACCGCCGACGGCCATCTCGTCACGCGCGATGCCAGCCACGCCATCCTCAACGGCATCACGCGAATGGCGTTGCTCAAGATCGCCGCCAAGGCCGGCTTCCGGTTCGACGAACGCGCGTTCACCGTGGCCGAGGCCAAGGCCGCGCGCGAGGCCTTCCTCACCAGCTCGACCTCGTGGGTGATGCCGGTCACCTCGATCGACGGCGCCTCGATCGGCAACGGCCAGCCGGGAAGCCTGACCATGGAATTGCGCGCCGCCTATGGGCGCGAGGTCGCCGGAGAAGCGGCGGCGTGACGGTGCGGCTCGCATCGCCCAAGGCGATCCTTTTCGATTGGGACAATACGTTGGTCGATTCCTGGGGCGGTATCGCCGAGGCGTTGAACACCACGCTGGTCGCCATGGGACATCCGGCCTGGAGCATGGAGATGGTGAAGGCGCGGGTGGCGCTCTCGCTGCGCGACACATTTCCCGCGCTGTTCGGCGCGCGCTGGGAGGAGGCGCGGGATATTTTCTATCGGCGCTTCGAGGAAATCCAGATCGAGCAGCTGCGTCCGTTGCCGGGCGCCGCGGAAATGCTGTCGGCCTTTGCCGACATGCAGATCCGCCTCGCCGTGGTCAGCAACAAGCGCGGCGAATATCTGCGTCGCGAGGCGCGCGAGCTGGGTTGGGACAGATGGTTCGACCGTCTGGTGGGCGCGGGCGATGCCGAAACCGATAAGCCCAGCCCCGCACCGGTTCGCCTCGCGCTGGCTGCGTCGGGCATCGCGCCGGGGGAACATGTGTGGTTCATCGGCGACGCCGCCGTGGATCTCGAATGCGCGATCAATTCCGGCTGCGTTCCCATTCTGTTGCGAGCCGAGCCGCCGCGCCCGGCGGAGTTCCAAGCCCATCCCCCGCGCCATCATTTCGCCGCCTTTTCGGACGTAACTGGGCTTGTACGAGGGTAGGCCGGCCCCATATCATGACCCAAGCCTGCTCGGCCGCTATGGGGGCGCGTATTCGGGCACCTTTATCAACAAGAACAAAAGAGAGCGCCATGTCCGCCGAAAAATCCCAAAATGTCCAGGACGTGTTCCTGAATCACATTCGCAAGAATAAAACACCCGTGACGGTTTTTTTGGTCAACGGGGTGAAATTGCAGGGGATCGTGACCTGGTTCGATAATTTCTCGGTGCTGCTGCGCCGCGACGGTCACACTCAGCTTGTGTACAAGCACGCCATCTCGACGGTGATGCCTGGCACGGCGATCTCGCTTTTCGAGCCGCCCGGTAAGGAGGGCGACGAGGAGGCGTGACGAGTCAGGCAATCAACGGCAGCGGGCGAACCCGCGCGCTGGTCATCCATCCGTCGCCGCGCGGCGACGGCCACGAACGCTTGCCCGAAAATCGGCTGGCCGAAGCAAAATCGCTGGCGGGCGCGATCGATCTCGATGTGGTGGCGTCGGAGATCGTTCCGCTCAACCGTCCGGCTCCGGCCACACTGCTGGGCAAGGGCACCGTCGAACGTCTGGGCGCGGTGGCCAAGGAACATGAGGCGAGCCTGACCGTGGTCGATGCACGGCTCTCGCCGGTGCAGCAACGCAACCTGGAAAAGGCCTGGGGAACCAAGGTCATCGACCGGACCGGGCTGATCCTGGAAATCTTCGGCGCTCGGGCCCGGACGCGCGAAGGCACGCTGCAAGTCGAACTCGCCTCGCTCACCTATCAGCGCTCGCGGCTGGTGCGGTCTTGGACCCACCTCGAGCGGCAACGCGGCGGCTTCGGCTTCCTGGGCGGCCCCGGCGAAACCCAGATCGAGGCCGACCGACGCCTGATCGGCGAGCGCATCGTCAAGCTCAAGCGCGAGCTGGAAGCCGTCAAGCGGACGCGCGAACTGCATCGCGCGGCGCGGCGGCGCGTGCCCTATCCGGTGGTCGCGCTGGTGGGCTACACCAACGCCGGCAAGTCGACGCTGTTCAATGCGTTCACCGACGCGGGCGTGGTCGCGCGCGACCAGTTGTTCGCGACGCTCGATCCGACCATGCGCGAATTCAACCTGCCCTCGGGACGTTCGGTTATCATTTCCGACACGGTCGGGTTCGTGTCCGACCTGCCGCACGAGTTGGTGGCCGCGTTCCGCGCCACGCTCGAAGAGGTGCTGGCGGCCGACCTGCTGATTCACGTTCGCGATGTCGCGCATCCCGACACCGGCTCGCAGCGGGCCGACGTCGAAACCGTGCTGCGCGAATTGGGTCTCGGCGAGCGGGTCGATCACGGCATGGTCGAGGCGCTGAACAAGATCGATCTCCTGCCCGACGCGCGCCGCCAGGAACTGATCAACCAGTCCCACCGCACCGAGCTGCTGGCGCCGGTCTCCGCGGTCTCCGGCGAGGGCATTGCCGAACTGCTGGCGCTGATCGAGCGGACGCTGGGCGAGGACCGTCAACTGGTCGAAATCGAGGTGCCGCATGCCGACGGCGCATCGCTGGCCTGGCTCTATCGCCACGGCGAGGTGGTCGAGCGCCGCGACGATGAGACCGTCGCCCATCTCACCGTGCGCCTCGATGCCGCCGACGCCGCGCGCTTCGCCCACCGTCCGCAGCTGCACTGAAGCATGAGCCTGATCGATGCCGAGCGCGTCGCGGCGCTGATCCGCGAGGTCGCGAAGACGGCGATCCTGCCCCGGTTCCGCAACCTCAAGCCCGAAGAATTGACGGAGAAGGGGCCGAACGACCTCGTCACCGTCGCCGACATCGAGTCGGAACGGCTGCTCAGCGCGGGCCTGCTGGCCATGCTGCCCGGCTCGACCGTGGTAGGCGAGGAAGCGGCCTATGCCGATCCCGGCGTTCTCTTGCGGTTGTCGGGCGACGCGCCGGTGTGGATTCTCGATCCGGTCGACGGGACCTTGATGTTCGCCAAGGGCGACGAAGGCTTCGCGGTGATCGTCGCGTTGGCATTCAAGGGCCGCACCGTGGCCGGCTGGATTCTCGATCCCGTGGGCGATCGCATGGCCGTCGCCGAGGAGGGCGAAGGGGCCTGGCTCGATGGCAAGCGTATGCGTGTGTCGGCGGATCGTCCGATTGCCGACATGACCGGCGCGGTCTGGTCGATGAAACCGGTGACCGCCGCGCTCAAGGGCAAGGTCCGGGGCTGGGCGCCATGGGGCAGTGCCGGACGGGCCTATATGGCCTTGGCCGCCGGCGAGCTCGATTTCGTCATGTTCCGCAAACTCAATCCCTGGGACCATGCCGCGGGCGTGCTGATGCACGCGGAAGCGGGCGGCAAATCCGCGCTGTTCGACGGCGCGCCCTATCGACCGGTTCCGCTGAAGAGTCCGCTCCTGCTGGCGCCCGGACCGGAAAGCTGGGTCACGCTGCGGGCGCTGGCGGCGGACTGAGTCCTACTCCGCCGCCTTCCCGCCGTTGCCGGTTGCCTTTGTTACGACCGTCGCCGGCTTCGCCGGAGCGCGATCGGCGGCCGAACCGCCTGACCGCGCGCCGCGCCGGTCGCCGGCGAATTCCTTCACGGCGACGAGCTTCTGGCGCAGCGTGCCGGACTCGCGGTCGTGCTCGCGGATGAACTTGCTGATCTGGGGCGCGATCTCGCGGCGCCACTTGCCGCCATTGAACACGCCGTAATGCCCCGCGCCCATCTGCAGGCGATAGGCCTTCATTTCGCTCGGCAGGTTCCTGGTGATCTCGAGCGCCGCCTTGGTCTGGCCGACGCCGCAGATGTCGTCGAGCTCGCCTTCGACGCAGAACAGCGCGGTGCGCGTGATGCGGTGCGGCTCGACCGGTTGCCATCGTGCCGTCATCTCGCCCTTGGGCAGGGCATGGTCCTGGAACACGGTCTTGACCGTTTGTAGATAGAACTCGGCCGGCAAATCCATCACGGACAGATATTCGTCGTAGAACGAGGTCTTCTTTTCCGCCTCTTCCTCGTCGCCCCGCACAAGATGTTCGAACAGCTGGTTCATCGACTCCTTGTGCTTCTCCAGATTCATCGAGATGAAGTTGGTGAGCTGCACGAAGCCGGGGTAAACCTTGCGGCCCATCCCGGGATAGGGCGGCGGCACGGTGTCGCACACGTTCTCTTCGAACCATTCGATCGGGTGTTCCTGCGCCAGCTTGTTGACCGCGGTGGGATTGGCGCGCGTGTCGATCGGCCCGCCGATCAGGGTGGCCGAGGCCGGCGAGCACAGATCGCCCCAGGTCGACATCACCGAGACGGCGGCGAGCAGGGGCACGCTCGGCTGGCACACCGCGATCGCGTGCGTGTTGGGGCCGAGAAAGTGCATGAAGTCGATCAGGTAATCGATGAAGTCCGACAGGTTGAAGCGGTCGGCCTGCACCGGGATGAAGCGGCAATCCTGCCAATCGGTGATGTAGACGTCGTGATTGGGCAACATCGCCTCGACCGTACCGCGCAGCAGCGTGGCGAAGTGGCCCGACAGCGGCGCCACGATCAGCAGTTTGGGATCCTTGCGATCGGTGTCGCGCTTGAAATGGGTCAGATGGCAGTAGGTGCGCTTGACGGCGACTTCCTCGGTCACGGCCACTTCCTTGCCGTCGATGATCGTCGTCGGCAGCCGCCACTCCGGTTTCGTGTATTGCCGCGTGATGCGCTCGAAAATCTCGGTCGCCGACAGAATCTGCTTGGCCATCGGCGTGTGCGACAGCGGATTCATCGGATTGGTCAGCGCGAATTTGAGCATGTCGCCGAATGCGCGGACCGGCATCAGGGCGTAATGCTGCATTTCATGCATGTAATAAAGCATCGGCTTACTCCCCGCGGCACCTTCTCGCGCCGCACTGCGCCCGACTACCCGGCACCCCGATTATGCCACGAATGGGGTGTTGAATGAAACATTCGATGGTGCGTTGCGATATGCGCGGGCAGACGGTCTAGCGTCGGCGCGACCGGTAGGAACCGCCTTGCTTGGCGGGTTGCTTGCCCATTTTAGGCCGGCCAGACGATTGGCGCGGCGCCATCGGAACACCCTCGGCGGCGCGGAACACGAGACTGCCGGTCACCGTATCGGCCTCGGCGAGCTGCACGTCGATCCGATCGCCCAAAGTGTAGGTGTGCCGCGACCGGCGCCCGGTCAGGCTCTGCTTGTGCTCGTCATGCTGATAGAAATCCGAGGGCAGGGCCGACGCCGGCAGCAACCCATCGGCGCCGGTCTCGTCGAGTTTGACGAACAGGCCGAAGCGGGCCACACCGCTGATCGTACCTTCGAAGGTCGCGCCCACGCGATCGGCCATGAACAGCACGGTAAAGCGGTCGAGCGCATCGCGTTCGGCCGTGGCCGCGCGCCGTTCGGTATTGGAGATGGCCTCGCCGATGGCGACGAATTCGTCGGGCTCGATCGGCGGCAGGCCGCCGTCGCCGAGCTTCAGTCCGGCGACGATGGCGCGATGGACCAGCAGATCGGCATAGCGGCGGATCGGCGAAGTGAAATGCGCATAGCGCGCCAGCGCCAGGCCGAAATGACCCAGATTGTTTGGGCTGTAGGCGGCCTGCGCCTGGGTCCGCAGGATCATCTCGTTGACCATGCGGGCCTCGTTCATTTCCGCGGCCTTCTTCAGAACCTGGTTGAACATGGCCGGCACGATGCGCCCGCCCTTCGGAAGATGCAGGCCCAGCGCGTCGAGGACTTCGCGCAGCGCGTCGAGCCGCTCGGGCGAGGGAAGGTCGTGGACGCGATACATGCAGGGCTGGCGCACCGCCTCGATCTGCTCGGCCGCCGCCACGTTGGCCGCGATCATGAAATCCTCGATCAGCCGGTGGCTGTCGTAGCGCGCCCGCGTGGTGATCCGCGCGATCCGTCCGTCGGGACCCAGGATCACCTGCCGCTCGGCGATGTCGAGTTCGAGCACGCCGCGGCGCTGGCGCGCGGCCAGCAGGGCGCGCCAGGCGCCCAGCAGCGGGCGCAGCACTGGGTCGAGCAGAGGGCGCGTGAGATCGTCGGGCGCGCCGTCGAAGGCGCGCTGCACCTGGGTGTAGGTGAGCCGCGCGGCCGAGCGCATCAGCGCGCGCTCGAAACGATAGCGCAGCCGGTTGCCCTCGGCATCGAGCCACATATGGACGGCCACGCAGGGCCGGTCCTCGTTGGGCTTCAGCGAGCACCAGCCATTGGACAGCGGCTCGGGCAGCATCGGCACGACCCGGTCGGGGAAATAGACCGAGTTGCCGCGCTTGAGCGCCTCGACGTCGAGCGCGTCGCCCGGCCGCACGTACCAGGCGACATCAGCGATGGCGACGATGGCATGCCAGCCCTTGCCGTCGGGCTCGGCCCACACCGCATCGTCGAAGTCGCGCGCATCCTCGCCGTCGACAGTGACGAGCGGCACCTTGCGCAGATCGACGCGTCCCTCGAGAGGCGCGGCCATGGCGGCGTCCGCCTGAGCGATCGCCTCGGGCGGGAACACGTAGGGAATGTCGTTGGCGTGGATCGAAACCAGGCTGACCGAACGCGGATCGGTCATGCTGCCGAGTCGTTCCAGCACACGGGCCGAGCGCAGGCCCATCGTGCGCCCGGGCATGATCTCGGCCGCCACCAGCTCGCCGTCGACGGCGCCGTTGCGATCCGCTTCGGCGACGACATAGTCGGCCTTGAGGCGGCGGTCGGTCGGCCGCAGCACGCCGTGGCCGTCCTTCGAGCGCTCGAACAGGCCGATCACGCGGGCCGGTCCCTCGGCCAGACGACGGATGGTGCGCGCCTCGTAGAGCGTGCCGCGCACGCGCTTGAGCCGCGCCAGCACCCGGTCGCCGATGCCCAGCGCTTCCTGACCGCGCGGCTGCGCCATCATCATGATCCGCGGCGGCGCACCGATGCCGCGCCACTCGGCCGGACGAGCCAGCAATTCGCCGTCACGGTCGGTACCGGTGACGATCAGCTCGACCGTGTCGGGCA
>Ga0181537_10003458_pt1 | contig 13506 bp, 12 predicted proteins | sample PEATcosm2014_Bin_39_FD_119765 | JGI IMG/M metagenome (GOLD analysis project Ga0181537, IMG submission 119765) | Peatland microbial communities from MTU Mesocosm Facility, Houghton, MI, USA - PEATcosm2014_Bin23_10_metaG | ecosystem: Environmental > Terrestrial > Soil > Wetlands > Peat | place...
AGTTGGGAGCTGGGAGTTGGGAGATAGAAGATGGGAGCTGGAATTAAAACTGGGCTTTCGTCATTTCCCGTCGCTGACCAGCAGAAGACGACTTCCCTTCAGTCAACCATCAAGCCACGAAGATACAAAGGGATTTCTGATTCGACACCTCACCTGGTTGGCAGAGTAAATGGGTCAGTCCTCGGCATTGAAACAAATCCGTTTCCGCCTTCATCCAATTTCATCGATCCGGTCAATTTTCTGCGCCGGTCGGCAACAACGCGACCGCGTTGATGCCCAACCCGCTTGACAAGGCTGCGGCGCAAGACGTTGATTGAAAGTGACAAGTGAGTCGCAGGCTTTGGCACAGACTCGCTGGCGGCAAGATGCAGGGACCCCCGCTCACCCGGCCTTGGCAGCTTTCGGCTTCGCCAGACTCCGTCAGGCGCGGAAACTTTGTAAATTACAAATCTCAACAAGTGCTTGGCAAATAAACCTGGACGGCTATTATCAAGTGCAGGCGCGGCCAACCCAAATCAGAAGGATTCACCATGAAACCTAAAATGTTTTTTTCCCTGAAGCTGGCAGGGTTCGCCTTTCTCATGGCGCTGTGTCCGGCAGCTTGGGCGCAATCATCACTGGTGACCAATACCAATGATTCCGGGGCCGGCTCGCTCCGTTATGTCGTCAGCAATGCCACCAACAATGAGACCATCACCTTCGCCCCGGCTCTCTCCGGCAAAACGGTTCTGCTCACCAACGGCGAAGTTGCGCTTTCGCAAAACTGCACGATTAATGCCTCGGCGCTCCCGAATGGAATCAGCCTGAATGGCAATCAGAACTCGAGTATTTTCGAGGTGGAAAACGGCGCGAGTGTGATGCTCAACTTTCTGACGCTCACCAACGGTTATGCCAACAGTGGCGGCGCCGTCCTTGTGGATGCGAATGGTTCTCTCTCGCTCAACAACTGCATTCTGCAGGACAATATTGCTTACGGCGGCTATCCCGGCGGTGGCGGCGCCATATACGATAATGGCACCTCCTTGACTTTGACCAATTGCACTTTCGCGAACAATTCTTGCAATAATTTTAATTCAGATGGTGGCGGAGCCATTAATAGTCAGGGCGGCAGTGAGACGCTAATGAACTGCATTTTTTCCAGCAATAACGACGCATACGTGGGAGGCGCAATTTGTAATGATTCCGGAACATCCACGCTGGTGAATTGCACGTTTTCCGGGAACTACGGAACTTACGATGGCGGTGCAATTATCAGCCAAAGTGTCTTAAATTTGACGAATTGCACATTCACCGGGAACTCAGCCGATAATGGTGGCGCAATCAGTGACTTTGGAACCTTCTTAAATCTCGCAAGTTGCACGTTCGCTGAGAACTCCGCCAAGCGTGGCGGTGGCGCAATCTTTACCGGTGCCATCAACAATCTGGTCAATTGCACCTTCTCAGGCAACTCCGTCGCGAATGGTAACGGTGGCGCATTGCTCTGGGATGACGCCGTTGGGTCTTTGCTGAATTGCACCATCACTGGCAATTCCGTTACCAACGGTTCCGGCGCGGGCATTAGTGTTTATCAAAGCCCACCCAGTCAGTACCAAGGCCCCACCGCTCTCGCGCTTACCAATTGCATCGTGGCGGGAAACACGCCCGACAATCTAAACATGCCCGACGATCCAAACGGTTCCTTCACCAGCCTAAGCAATCTCACCAACGGTAACCCGCAACTTTCCCCGCTGGGCAATTATGGCGGCCTCACGCAAACCATGCTGCCGCTGCCCGGCTCGCCCGTCCTTGACGCGGGCAATGATGCCGCCGTGACCGGCCTCGCCACCGATCAGCGCGGTTTCCCGCGTATCTCCGGCGCGCATGTGGACCTCGGCGCGGTGGAATTTCAAACCGCCATCGTGAGCAACACCGCCGATTCCGGCCCCGGCTCGCTGCGCGCGGCGGCCACCGGCTACCTGGATCCCGGCGCCTCCATCACCTTTGTCCCCAATCTCTCCGGGCAGACCATTGTGCTGACCAGCGGCCAAATCACCTTGCAGGGCGGACCCTTTTTCAACCCCGACGGCAGTATCTATGACTATGGTAGTTTGACCCTGGACGCCTCGGCCCTGCCCGGCGGCGTTGCCATCAGCGGCAACCACGCCTCGGGCATCTTCATTATTCCCATCTACGGCCTCATTTCCCTAAAATCCCTGACCCTGACCAACGGCAACGCCTCCTATGGTGGCGCGATTGATGTTGAATTGGGACAATTGAGCCTGGGGAACTGTTCCCTCGCCGGCAACTCCGCTTCCCTGGGCGGCGCCATTTACAATAATGGCGGCGGAGTGGTGGTCAATGAAAGCACCCTGTCGGGCAACGCGGGTCCCAACAATGGCGGCGCGATTTACAACGAGCAGGATGGAACGATGTCACTCAACGAATGCACGCTCTGGGGCAATTCCGCCGCCAGCGGCACCGGCGGCGCGATTTACAACGGCGTAGAAGCTAATTCTGGGAGCTACCTTTACTTGAATCAATGCACGGTCTCAGGTAATTCCGCCGCCAACAGCTCCGCCGGCGGGATTTTCAATGATGACTCGGATCCCGATTACACTTCGCTCGATAATAGCATTGTGAGCAGCAATACCCCGGCGGACTTTGCCGGCTCTTACAGCGGCACGCCGAATCTGGTGGGCGGCAATGCCAAACTCGCCCCGCTCGCCAACTACGGCGGCCCCACCCAGACCCTGCCGCCGCTGCCGGGTTCCCCGGCCATTGACGCCTGCACCAGCGGCACCAGCTTTGCCACCGACCAGCGCGGCTATCCGCGCATTCTTGGTCTCCGCGCGGACCTTGGCGCGGTGGAAGGGATATATGTCACCAACCTGCCCGGCAAATTGACCGGCATGACGCGGCTCGGCAACGGCTCGACGCAGTTCACCTTCACCAACGTGAGCGATGCTTCTTCCACCGTGTTGGCCAGCACAAACCTGACGCTGCCATTGAGCGCATGGCCGACCGCCGGCTACGCCATTGAAACGCCCGCCGGTTCCGGCCAGTTCCAGTTCACCGACCCGCAGGCGGCCAATTATCCGCAACGCTTTTATCGGGTGCGCTCGCCTTAAAGACGTTGAACAATGACGAGGGTTCGATTCCCTTTAAGCCTTTACCTTTTTTGGCAGGCGATGAGGCTATGCACCAGCAAAAAGGCTTCCCGCAGGTGATAGAACACCCTTTAGCGCTTTTTCAACTGCTTCGGCACGTGTTTTCCTGCTGCCAAGGTCAGATGCAGACCGTTCAACAGCTTCTGCGTATTTGAGTCAATGTTTAAGCATCTGGTGGATTTCAATTGATATGGACATTCTCCTCTTGATTCTTCCAATCCACAGAAATCACCATTTGCCGTAAAATATCAACCTCGATTTTAACACCCTTGGGAAAAAACCGAGTCAGACTCTTGGCGGTTTGTGATTTGCCTGAAGCCGGATGGCCATGACCGCGTAACGGCGGACTTCCGTCGTGTCGGACGGCGCGAGGCTCACGGCGATGGAATCGTTGTGCACATCCAGTCCAATGAACAGGAAGGGGCCTTTGGCGACCGTCGCCGTGGCAGGCTTGGGGCGTGGCGGGCGGCTTGATTTTTGTAGCTCGACAGGTTTTGCGGTGCGGAGTATGTATGTCTTCATGGTGTCTGTTTTCCTAATGTCTGTTGTCTGGGGCGTGAGTCCCACAACCTGTGGCTCGGCACCGTTCGCGCGGTGCAACCCACGTTTACTCCGGAGAGCAAACACCGTTTTCACTTTCATCACCAGCCATACTGTCTAGGCGGCATCACATTTTATGAAAACTCGCACACCACTAATTATTGCAGCATTACTCGCGTCACTTTCCTTCGGTTGCTCAAAGCAGCCACCCACGGTTTCAGATAGTGGCACGAATCGTATTGATGGAGCCAATGGCGCAAACGGAGCCAATGGAGCCAATGGAGCCAATGGCAGCCCCGGCAGTCCCGGCAGTCCCGGCGGCAACGGCGGGAATGGCGGAGCTGGCGATAATCAGCCTGGTGGAGCTGGCGGTAATGGAGCCAACGGTGGCAACGGTGGAGCTGGCGGTAATGGCGGTAATGGTGGCAGCGGGAATAACAGCCCCGGCGGCGCTGGCGGCAATGGCGGCAATGCGAAGCCATGACCATGCTGCCTCATAAGAAACATGGTCGATTGAGAACGAGCCAGTTTTATTGGGATTTTGCGATGAGTAAAGGGGTCAGTCCCGTAAAGGGGTCAGTCCCGGTTGAAATCAGCTTAGTGCGGCAATATCGGGGCGTTCCCGTTGCGTCTGCCAGCGCCGGTGTTTGTTGAAACTCTTTTTGTTTTTGATATGCAGTAAATCTTTGTTTTGACTCATCTCTCCAAGGTTGAAGGCGGAAGGCGGAATTGAAACCGGACTGTGTTGCCGGGCGCCCAAATCAATCACGGTGGCGCAGCAGCGACCGCCCTACCGAGCATGAATCCAATTCGCGGCAATTCGTGTAATTCGCGTCAAAAAGTTTTCGCGTGTTTGGCGTGGTTCGCGGTTCACCTCTTCCGGCCTCCGGCCACGTTGACTTACTCGCAGCCCTGCTCGTTCGGCCTTGCGGCCTTTGCTGACAGCAAATTCCTTTCGCCGTTTCCCAAACGTCTCAAGTCTCCCCATCCGATGCGGATACGCCTCGTCGCCGCCTCCAGCCGCCCAACCAAATGGTGTGTTTGGTTTATCGCGCGACGAGGGCATCGCGCCCACTTTGTGCAATGGGGCGTCGCAGCTACGCGCCACGGCAACTGCACGTTCCGGCTGATGAAAATACAAGGCCGGTCTTTCGACCGGCCCGAACTAAAAGCTTCTGACAGTGTGACTGAGCTATGTCAGGCCATGCGATTCCGGCGCAAAATCCGCACCGCGCTGACTCCAAGAGGCAGCAAGAGCAATGCTCCAGAAAGTATTGTGGTCGGCTCAGGCACCGCTCCGACTAGTTGGAAGGAACCCACCACCGTCGGCCCTAATACACTTAAACCCGGCGCAAAGGACGTATCTGGTGTGTAAAGTGGAAACGAGCCATCCTGATTTTGGTCAATCTTATCAAGATAAGTGTAACCCAAAATCGAATCGAGTACAGTTGAACTGATGTCGCTTAGGGTAGAGCCAGAGTAAACGAACATTGAGTCATAAGCTGTGGTGGTATTGCCAACGGTAATGCCGTATGAATTATCGAAGTGAACAAGGTCCTCAAGGGTGGATCCAGTTGAATTATAATATGCAACCCAGCCGTATTGGAAATGCGCGGGATTCAAATCGGAAAGCGGTACCAAATAATCCATCGTGGTAACACCTGTTGAGGGAACGCTATAACCGTTGACTTTTTCGTTACTAGCACTATCGTCGACATTTTGTGTCACAAGTCCGGTAATACCCGAATCTCCGGCTGTCGATCCAGAAGGACTAAAGTAGAGTGTGAGCGCCGCCTGGGCCGAAGACGATGCCAGCAAACCAGCAAAGCACAATGCCATAGCCAGATTTTTTAGTTTATTCTTAATATTCATTTTATTGATCATTTTAAAAGCCAAACTGCACTTCGATTGCTGATATTTTACAGGGTACACACGGCGTATCTATCCTGAAACAGGACATCTTTTTTCACTTTTGCGCCACATTTGCAGACGGCCACCGCGCGAATAAATTGTATTATGCCCAACGGGAAACAAATGCCAAATTCTGAAGGCTAAAAGCTAAAAAGGCTGGCAAAGAAAATCACTTAAGCGTTTAGAATTTATCCTTTAGCTTTTTCTCCAGAATGTGCGCGCGTTGGGGCTCGAGTTTCCTGGCAATCTGCTCGTCGAGTATTCAGGCGGTTGGCAGAGTGGGGTGAAGACCCCATGGATTTTGTTTTTCCACCGTGATATTTTGGAGCATGAATTTATTACTCGTAATGAAACGCAAACCGTTATTTTCCACGGCCCTCGTCCTGGCAACATTGGTGACGGGCTGCGACAAGTCAAATACCGCAGATCAAACTTCCTCAACCGGTGACACCAATTCGCCGTCTGTCGCCCAAAACGTCAAGGATGCCGTCACCAATGCGTGGCAGGATGTCAAAGACACTTCGACCAATGCATGGTCGAACGTGAAGGAGGGCGCCACGAATGCCTGGGCCGGTTTCAAGGATTCCATGCAGGCAACCAAGGATTATGCCTACGACAACAAGGATGCGTTTGTGGCGGGTGCCAGCGCCGATCTGAATACGCTTGATCAGAAAATAAACGAGCTGGCGGACAAGTCGGCCACCGCAAGCGATTCAGTGAAGGCTGATGCGGAGACCCGGATTCAAGAACTGCGTGATGAGCGAAATGCGCTGGGCAAGAAGCTGGACAGTGTTAAAAGCGCGACGGAGGCGGACTGGAATGATTCCAAAACCGGTTTCCAAAAATCCTACGGCAACGTGAAGGATTCGCTGAAACAGGACTGGCAATGGCTTCACGACAAACTGAATTCCTAGCCGGCGGAATTCTCACTGCGGCGGCTTGACGGAGTTGGATTCCAAACCTGGTTTCACGGCTTTTGTGGATGTGATGGCACGGTAGGTCACCGGCACCTGCCAGTCGGCGTAACCGGGGCTGAAGGCTTTCATGGCGCTGATGACCTGCTGGCGGAAGGTCGTTTCAATCAGGTTCCCCTGGGCCGGCCAGATTTTGAAGTGGACCCGGACAAATTCCCAGCCGCCGTCCAGCGCCGTTTCCACCGGGCCGATCTCCGGCTCGGCCAGGATGATGGCGCCGAACTGCATCCACATCCCGTTGGCGATGTTCGTGGCGGTCTGAACGGCCTTGTCACGGTCCACGCCCGCCGGTATCTGGATGTCTGCGTAAGCAAACACGCCGCCGTGTGGGAACCGGCTGACGTTGGCGATGGTGCGGTTGGGGATGAAGACCACCTGGTTGTAAAAATTGCGGAGCGTGGTGAAGCGCAGTCCGATCTCCTCCACGCGCCCGACCACGACGACGGTTCCGGCTATTTCCACGAGGTCGCCCACATCCAGCGCGTCAGAAAAAATCAGCGTCAGGCTGATGACGACATCCTGCACCAATCCCTGCGAGCCGAAGCTGATGGCCAGTCCGACGATGGAGGCGCTGGCCAGATAATCTTTGAGGCTCACGCCAAATTCCTGAAGCACCAGTCCAAGCGCAAAGAAATACGTGACGAACGTCATGCTGCTGGCGATGAGCTGGATGAACGTGACGAACTTGGGCTGGTGCGTGACAAAGCCGAGCGGGTTTTCCTGAACGTGGCTTTTATTGATGAGCCATTCCGTGATGTTGCGGATGGCCTTGACCGCCATGTGCAGCAGGATGACGAGCGCGACGATGAGCAGCAGGCGCGAGCCGGTGGACGATTCGTGGGTGGAGAAGAGATGAAAGAAGCGCTGCATCACCGTCACACTCGTTTCGGACGGTGCTGACAGGGCAGGGGGGGCATTTGTCGCGGCTGCTGTTAAATTGGTGGTGTCCATCAAAATTTCTCCGGCGAGTCAAATTGCAGCCGGCACGGGAAGATTAAACACGATTTTGCGGACTTCGCAAGATTCGGTGAAGGCGGACTGCAGGAAGATTAACTTCCTTTTCTCGGCTGCACGTCGGGGATGGACGGTCCCTGCGGCTGTGCGAACGCTATCTTTGAGCGCAGCCGGAGCGTGCCCAGGAACAAATCCGCCAGCGGCAGCACCACATTGAAATTTCTGTGCATATAACGATGGTGCAGCAGGTGATGCCCGTTCAGCCGGTAGAAAATCCCCGACCGCTCCACGTGCCGGTCCTTGGGCAGGTGCATGCACCAGTGCATGTATTCGTAGGCGGTGAAATACAAAGTGCAGGCCGTCGCCGCTCCGCAGAGGACTCCCCACTTGTGCGCGAAGAACGCCCAGATAAAAAATGGCAGCTGGCACAGCGCCACAATCGCCGGGCCGCTCCACCACGACATCGGAATCGTCTTCTTGTCCTTCTCATGGACGAGATGATAGGTGGCATCGCCCTTGAAAATGTGGTGATGCACGAGAGCGTGCTTTTCAAAAGGGTAGCGGAAACCTTTCCAAGGCTTGTGCATGAAGAAACGGTGCAGTGTCCATTCAAAGAACGAGGCAAAGACCACTCCCGCCACGAATCCGACCGCGAACCAAAAAAAGAACGAGATCATAAGCGAACCGACTATTCACAGGCCATCCAAGGCCGTCCTTTCCTGGTTTAACCCGCCCGTCAAATACCGATGATGGCCTTGCGAAGGCTGTGGCTCACCGCAAGGACTCGCGCGCATGTCAGCTTTTCGCGCGGAACCCGCCCGCGATAAAGACGACAAGGCAAATCAGCAGGATCAGGCCAATCCCGCCGCCGCCGATGGCCGGACCGCCAAAATAAAAGCCGCCGCCGCCGAACAGGAGCAGAAGTACAACCAAGATGAGTAATATATTCATGCAATCAGGATAACACCCCGCTGAACGATTGCCATGGGGTGTTCACCCCATAACCTGCCATGTGAAAATTTTAACGCCTGCGTGAAAGCACGAAGCGGATGAAGGCATTTAGTCTGCCTCGCGAGTCACAAGCACGGTGACTTCGCCATTGTCGTCCACCTGAACCACCAACGGTTTGCCGAAAGTGACCACGAAGGCGGAATCCAGACCCACTGACATTTGAGAATAGGACGAGGCCACTCCAAATGAAGTCCCGTTGTTCACGGTGCTTGTGACATATGGCACGGTGCGACCGAGGAAGAGCTTGAGCCGGCCTTTTTGGTCGCTGATCGTCGTCAGCGAGCCGCTCATCTTGAGAGTTGAAGGAATGTTCCCACCGTTAATCTTCGCCGTGTTCGTGCTGAGAGTGTCCAGCTCAAACGAACCTGCTATCGTTGTGACTTGAAGCGTGCTGTTCTCGCCCTTCGAGTCCTTCATCAGCACCTTGATGACGTAATTGACGGGCGCATTTGTGTCCGCCGGTGGTTGAGACGAATCAATAATCGAAGCCAGCCGCTGCTGGAACGAGGCAGATGATGGCTGAGCCTGACAAACGGCGACCGAAAGCATGGTGACGAAAAGTATCTGGAGGGTTTTCATGGTGAATGCAGGTTCTGCCTGGCATTAAAATCCGTCAAGCAAAAATGGGCTGCGCTCCAGATGCCGATGTGAATTGATGACGGCTTTCCGCAAGACCCTTTACAGACATGATTAATTGCGATAATTAACGCTGTGCACAAGGAGCACTCCCAATACCGTGAACTGCATGCGGAACTTTTGGCCCGGCCTTTTCCAGTGGTGTCCGGCCAGGTGATGGCGGCGCATCGCGCGATTTTCTTCACGCCGGCCGAGGCAACGGCGCATCGTTCCGCCGTGGTGGAACTGGAAAATTATCCGGGCGTCACGTCCAAACCGGCGGAGCATGGCTTTCAACTTCTGAACCTGGGCGCGGCCGGCCTGCGCATCGAGCGGCACACCGAGTTCACCACCTTCACGGTGATAGCACCGCAGTCGGGCAGGCCGTTTGCCACGTCGGCCATGGATCTTTTGCCGGACGGCTGGCTCGACACAATCCCCGGACGGATTCTGGCGGCGGTGGAAATTGCCGGCGAACAACTGCCGGTCGAGGATGCCGGCACGGCGAAGACCATGGAGCGGATTTCGGAGTTCTTCAACCAGGAACGGCTGGTTGGCGGCTGGGTGGTGGAGCGGGTCGCCTCGGTGTGGAGCAGCTTCCGGCTGGATGAACACGGTGCCACCCGTTTCCTGGTGCAAGGCCATCGCCTGACCCCGGGACGACACGGCCGGTTGTTGCAGCGTCTGGTGGAGATTGAAACCTACCGGCTGGCGGGAATGTTGAGCCTGCCTTTGGCACGCGATTTACTCCCGCAAATCGAGTCACTCGAAGCGCAGCACGTCGCCCTGGTGGAACGCATCGGCGCGATGGACGCCGGAGACGAACGCGCCTTGCTGGGCGATCTCACCAATCTCTCGCTCACCACCGAGCGGCTGCAGGCACGGTGCGGCTCGCGGTTTAGTCTGACTGAATCCTACGCCCGCATACTCTCAGCCCGCGTCCGGGAACTGCGGGAGGAGCAGGTTCCGGGTTATCAAACGATCGGCGAATTTTTTGACCGCAGGCTGGCGCAGGCCTTGCACACGTGCCAGAAAGCCGACGCGGGGCTGGGTGCCTTGTCCGCGCGCCTGCAATCCACCACCAGCCTGCTGCGCACCCGGGTGGAGGTGAATCTGCAAAGCCAGAACCAGATGCTGCTGGCCAGCGTGGACCGACGGGCCGCCGCGCAACTACGCCTGCAACGCGCCGTCGAAGGCCTCTCCGTGGTGGTGCTGACCTACTATCTCGCCAATCTGCTGAAAATTATTTTGGAAGGGACCGAGGCGGCGGGCTTTGCTGTACATGCCACGCTGGTGGTGGCGCTGGTGCTGCCGTTGCTTGCGGGCGGGGTGTGGTGGGCCGTGCGCCGTTCCAAGCATCATGATGATTGACGGGGCTTTCCTGCAATTGAATATTCTGCTGACTTTGGTGTCATTTTTATCCCGGCTTCAGCTCTTATGATGGTGTGCATTATTAACGGTTATCCGCCTGTTTCAATTGTCATTTGACTAATCAGTCAATTACGGTATCCTGTTTTTGAAATTTATGGCAAGACCCGGCGACACCAAGGAAAAGCTCCTGCAAGTGGCTTTTGACCTCATCTGGAAACAGAGCTACGGCTCCGTGAGCGTGGACCATATCTGCGCGCGCGCCCGGGTCAACAAGGGCAGCTTCTATCATTTCTTCCCGTCCAAGTCCGAACTGGCGGTTGAGGCATATGAGGAACACTGGCGGGAAAAGCAGCCGGAACTGGACCGGATTTTTTCCCCGCAGCTTCCGCCGCTGGAACGCCTCGAGCTTTGGTGCCAAAACATCCGCGAACGGCAGCAGCAGAAGGCTGAAAAATACGGCCATGTTTGCGGATGCCCCTATGCGAGCCTGGGCGCCGAACTGGCCACGCAGGATGAAAAAATCCGGGTCAAGACACAAGAACTTGTGGACCGCAACATCCGGTATATCGAAAGCGCATTGACGGATGCCAAGTTTCAGGGTCTGGTGGACGTGGGCAACCCGCTGGGCGCGGCACGGAGGGTTCATTCGACGGTGCTCGGCCTGCTGCTCCATGCCAAGATTCACAATGACCTTGAAGTGCTTGAAGACCTGGAAACGACCGTGATGGAGATGATTGGAGCGAGGGAACTGGCGGTTTAGCCCTTTTACCAGCAATCAAAGGTGAGTTAACTGACCAGTCAAATTTGAAACGAGTATGTGGATTGTCCTTCTAGCCCTGCGCCGGCCCTACACGTTTGTGGTGGCCGCGCTGCTGCTGGTCGTGCTGACGCCGTTCATTTTGCTGCGCACGCCCACGGATATTTTTCCGGCCATCAACATCCCGGTCGTCAGCATCATCTGGCAATACACCGGCCTCGATGCCCGGCAGATGGAACAGCGCATCATCTACGTGAACGAACGCGCGTTGACCGTCACCGTCGGCAACATCGAGCACATCGAATCCACCTCCTACAGCGGCATCGGCGTGATCAAGGTTTTTCTCCAGCCGAACGCCTCCGTGGATTCCGCCGTGGCGCAAATCACCGCGTCGGCGCAAACCGTCCTGAAGCAGATGCCGCCGGGAATCACGCCGCCGTTGATCATCCAATACAACGCCTCCACGGTGCCGATTTTGCAATACAGCTTCAGCAGCACAAAGATGTCGGAACAGCAGTTGTTTGATGTGACGGCCAACCAGGTCCGCGTCGGCCTGTCTAGCACGCGCGGGGCGATGATCCCCTTTCCCTACGGCGGCAAGCAGCGCGTGGTCGCGGTGGATCTGAGCCTGTCCGCGCTCAAGGACAAAAACATCCAGGCGCAGGATGTCGTCAACGCCATCAATGCGCAAAATCTCGTCCTGCCCAGCGGCACGGCCAAAATCGGCGCAACGGAATACTCCGTGGCGGTGGACGCCAACGCGCATTTGATTGACGACCTGAATCATCTGCCAATTAAAATCGTCAACGGCGCAACCATTTACTTGAGCGACGTGGCGCAGGTGCACGACGGCTACACGCCGCAGCAAAATGCCGTCCGCCAGGACGGCGTGCGCGGCGCGTTGCTGACCATCATGAAGGCGGGTAACGCCTCGACGCTCGACGTGGTGAAAGGCGTCAAAGCCGCGCTGCCGCACGTGATGGCCTCGGTTTCGCCGGACCTGCACGTCAAGGAATTTGCCGACCAGTCGCTGTTCGTGCGCGCGGCCATCAGCGGCGTTTTGAAGGAAGGCATCATCGCCGCCGCGCTGACCGCCGCGATGATTTTGCTGTTCCTCGGCTCGTGGCGCAGCACGTTCATCATCGCGCTGTCCATACCGCTGGCCGTGCTGTGTTCCATCGCGGCCTTGAGCGCGCTGGGTGAAACCATCAATTTGATGACGCTGGGCGGTCTGGCGCTGGCGGTGGGAATCCTGGTGGACGACGCCACCGTCACCATCGAGAACATCCACCGTCACATGGCGCTGGGCGAGCCGTTGGAAGACTCGATCCTCAAAGGCTCGCAGGAAATTGTGCTGCCGGCGTTCGTCTCGGCATTGTGCATTTGCATCGTGTTTGTGCCGATGTTCTTTTTGTCGGGCGTGGCGCGCTATTTGTTTGTGCCGCTGGCGGAAGCCGTGGTGTTCGCGATCCTGGCCAGCTATCTCATTTCCAGAACTCTGGTGCCGACGCTGGTGATGTGGCTTTATCGCGGCGTCAAACTGCACGGTGGACAAGTTGACCACTCAAAAGTTCCGCTCTTGATTTTGCCGTTCGTCCGTTTTCAGGACTTCTTTGAAAAGGGCTTTGAACGCTTCAGGAACGGCTATCGCGCGCTGCTGGCGAGCTGTTTTGAACACCGCAAACCCTTCATCATTTTCTTCCTCGCGTTTTGCGTCGGCTCGTGGCTGCTCACGGAAACGCTCGGCCGGAACTTTTTTCCCAGCGTGGACACCGGGCAATTCCTGCTGCATCTGCGCGCGCCCACCGGCACGCGCATCGAGGAAACCGAACGCCTCTCCGGCGAGGTCAACAGCGTCATCCACAAGGAAATTCCGGCGGATGAACTCGGCGGCATCCTGGACAACATCGGCATTCCGAACTCCTCGATCAATCTAAGTTACAACACCAGCGGCGTCATCGGCGCGGGCGACGTGGACATTTTGGTTTCGCTCAAGCCCGGACACGCGCCCACGGCGGAATATGTCCGGCGCTTGCGCGCGCGGCTGAACCGCGATTTTCCCGGCACGATGTTTTATTTTCTGCCTGCGGACATCGTGAGCCAGACGCTCAATTTCAGCCTGCCCGCGCCGTTCGACATTCAAATCGTCGGACGCGACCAGGTGAAAACCCGCGAACTCGCCGTGCGGCTGGCGGATCAAATCAAAAAGATTCCCGGTGCGGTGGAT
>Ga0181537_10003459_pt1 | contig 13503 bp, 11 predicted proteins | sample PEATcosm2014_Bin_39_FD_119765 | JGI IMG/M metagenome (GOLD analysis project Ga0181537, IMG submission 119765) | Peatland microbial communities from MTU Mesocosm Facility, Houghton, MI, USA - PEATcosm2014_Bin23_10_metaG | ecosystem: Environmental > Terrestrial > Soil > Wetlands > Peat | place...
ATCAGTTCATGAACGAACGCCGCAACCGGCCGCCCGAGCCCCGTGACGAAGGTCCACAATCGCAACCGCAGGCCTAAAAGCCCCACGCCGGCACTGCGGATCGTCCGGGCCGTCCACCTCAGGTGGACGGCCCGAGCCGTTATGGGCGCGCTTCTGCGTTAACTGCGCATTAAGGACAAACGGGCTTCGTTAGGCGCGAACGACCAAGTGCTGCGCCCTAGTTTGGACAAGTTTGGCGATGATTTCGGTCCTGCCGGCGACGGGTTCCGGCATGGGGTCCTCGCGAAATTTTTAGGTCATGGCCGGCGCGCGCCGGCCGGTATTGCCTTTAGTTCCGGCGCGGGCGCGCCGCCCCGTTGGCCCGGATTGCCGAAAGGACGAGCCCATGAATCCAGCCGACATCAGCTCGTCGGCCCTGCCGTTGACCTCCTCGGACCTCTCGCTGTTCCACCTGTTCTGGCAGTCGCACTGGCTGGTCAAAACGGTGATGACCGGTCTGATCGTGTGCTCGGTGTGGGTGTGGGCGATCGCCATCGACAAGGCGTTCTTGTTTTCGCGCATCCACAGGGCCACCGAACGCTTCGAGCAGGCATTCTGGTCGGGCCAGTCGCTCGATGAGCTTTATACGTCGCTCGCCGCCAAGCCGGGGCATTCTACCGGGGCGCTGTTCGTTGCCGCCATGAACGAATGGAAAAAAAGCTTCGAGGGCCATGCCCGCTCCTTTGCCGGACTGCAAATGCGCATCGAGAAGGTCATGAACGTCGCGATCTCGCGCGAAGTCGAGCACATGGAGCGCTGGCTCCTGGTGCTGGCGACGGTAGGCTCGGCCGGCCCCTTTATCGGTCTGTTCGGCACGATCTGGGGCATCATGACCGCCTTTCAGTCGATTGCGGCCTCGAAAAACACGTCCTTGGCGGTGGTGGCGCCGGGCATCGCGGAGGCGTTGTTTGCAACCGCAATTGGCCTCATAGCCGCCATTCCGGCGACTATTTTCTACAATAAGTTCATTACCGACGTGAACCGCCAGGCGCAGCGCCTGGAGGGCTTCGCCGACGAGTTTACGGCGATCTTGTCGCGGCAGATCGACGAGCGCGGGTGAGGGGGACGACATGGCGGCCAACGTCGTGAGCGCGGCGTCGGGCGGCGGCCGGCAAAGGCGGCGCCGGCGTCCGGTCATGGCCGAGATCAACGTGACGCCATTCGTCGACGTCATGTTGGTGCTGCTCATCGTGTTCATGGTGTCGGCGCCCTTGCTCACGGTCGGCGTGCCGCTCGATTTGCCGCAGAGCCAGGCCAAGTCGCTCGATCAGGATCGTGAGCCGCTCACCGTCTCGGTCAACGTCCAGGGTCAGGTCTTTTTGCAAAACAGCGAGATCAAGGTCGACGATCTGGTGGCGAAACTCAAGGCCATCACCGACGCCCGCGGCGGCGCCGACGAGCGCATTTATGTGCGTGGCGACAAGAAGGTCGATTACGGTACGATGATGCGGGTCATGGGCCGCCTGTCGGCGGCGGGCTATCATCGCGTGGCGCTGGTCACCGAGGTCGAGCAGGGTGGGAGATGAGACGATCTCTTGCCATATCGGGTGTCGCCCATGTCGTTGTGCTCGGCTGGGGCCTGGTGGCGTTTGCCGCGCGGCCGAGCGATGCGCCGCAGGCCGAGCCGCTGCCGGTTGAATTTGTTTCCTCGACCGAATTCTCGCAGCTGACCGCCGGGGTCAAAAACGCGCCGAAAATCATCGAGGATGCCAAACCGCTGGCCGACAAAATTGGCGATCCGAACCCGGCGAAGGAGCTCGCTCCCAAAGTCGCGGACAAGCCAGAGATCAAGACCACGTCCACTCCGGCCCCGTCCAATCCGGAGAAAACCGAGAAGCCGAAGGACAAACCCAAGCCCGATCAGATCGCCGAGGCGTTGAAGAAGGACGAAACGAAAAAGCCGCCGAAGAAGCCGCCGGAATTCAAGCCCGATCAGATAGCGGAACAATTGAAGAAAGACGAGGCGAAGAAGCCACAGCCGAAATACGACGCCAACCAGATCGCCGCCTTGCTTGATCACCGCGAGCCGCAGCGGCAGCTGGCGAGCGCGGACACGCTCAATGGGCGGGTCAATCTCGGCGCGCCGACCGGACACGCCGCGCAATTATCGCAGAGCGAACTCGACGCGTTGCGGTCAAAACTCATCTCGCTATGGAATCCGCCGCCGGCCGTGAGCAGCAATCCGGATCAATACGTTGTCACCGTTCACATCAGGCTCACGCGCGACCATCGGCTCGACGGCCAGCCTGAAGTGCTCAACGGCGGTGAGGGGCCGTTGTTCGAGGCCACGCGCGACAGCGCCGTGCGCGCCGTGCTTCAGGCCCAGCCCTACGACATGCTGTCGTCATCCACCTACGATTTATGGAAGGATATTACTTTGACTTTCAATCCGCGCGAGGTGTTCGGTGGTTGATTGCCGATCCCTCCCCGTGCTGCATAAGCCGCTCCGCCGTCCGAACGAATTTCTGCTTATAAACCGCCGGGCCGCGCTGTCGCTGGGGGGCGTCGCGCTTGCCGGCCTGATCGTCGACCCGCGCTATGCCGCGGCGGCGGTCAACCTCGACATCAACCAGGCCAATGTCCAGCCGATGCCGATCGCGATCGCCGATTTTCTCGGTGGCACGCCCGGCGATAACGAGACGGCGCAAGGCGTTTCGCAGATCATCAGCGGAAACCTCAAGCGCAGCGGACTGTTCGCGCCCATCGATCCGGCCGCGTTCCTGGAAAAAATCGCCAGCGTCGACGCCGTACCGCGCTTCCCCGATTGGCGCACGATCAACGCGCAGGCGCTCGTCACTGGCCGCATCACGCGGCAGAACGACGGCCGTCTCAAGGCCGAATTCCGCCTCTGGGATGTGCTCGCCGGCCAGCAGCTTGCCGGCCAGCAATATTTCACGACGCCGGATAATTGGCGGCGTATCGCTCACATCATTTCCGACGCCATCTACGAACGGCTGACCGGCGAGAAGGGTTATTTCGACAGCCGCGTCGTGTTCATCGACGAGACTGGACCGCCCGAGCACCGCATCAAGCGGCTCGCTATCATGGACCAGGATGGCGCGAATGTGCGCTATCTCACCCGCGGCGACGAACTCGTGCTGACGCCGCGCTTCTCGCCCTCGACGCAGGAGATCACCTACATGGCCTACGGCCAGGGCGATCCGCGCGTTTATCTCCTCAACATCGAAACCGGGCAGCGCGAGATTGTCGGCAACTTCCCCGGCATGAGCTTCGCGCCGCGCTTTTCGCCGGATGGACAGCGCGTGGTCATGAGCCTGCAAGAGGGCAGCAACGCCAACCTTTTCGTCATGGATCTGCGTTCCAAGGCGATGACGCGGCTGACCGAAACGCCGGCCATCGATACGTCGCCCTCCTATTCGCCCGACGGCGCGCGGCTCTGTTTCGAATCTGACCGCGGTGGCCGTCCGCAGATCTACGTCATGTCCGCGAGTGGCGGGGCAGCGCAGCGCATCAGCTTCGGCGGCGAAGGTTCGTATTCGACGCCGGTATGGTCGCCGCGCGGCGACTACATCGCCTTCACCCGGCAGGCCGAGGGAAAATTCGCGATCGGTGTGATGAAGCCGGACGGTTCCGGCGAGCGCATCCTCACCGAGGGTTTCCATAACGAGGGGCCAACATTCGCTCCGAACGGGCGGGTGATCATGTTCTTCCGTGACCCGGGCGGCACCGGCGGGCCGTCGCTGTTCACGATCGACGTCGGCGGGCGCAACGAACAGCGTATTGCGACGCCGAGCTTTGCCTCCGATCCGGCCTGGTCACCGCTGCTGTCATAATCGGCACGGCTTGATCCACATGGCCGTCGGCATCCCCACATCGCTGCCGCATTCACGCTGCATTAACCAATACAAAAGCTTTCCCGGCGATCGGCAGGTTTGAGAGTTCTTTGCAAGGCTGCATCAAGGTTGACGGAACGTTCGCTTAACGAAACCGCTGCTAGATCGCTTCCGGGAACAGCCATGTCCGGTCACGACGAAACAATGGAGGCACCGGAATGAACGTGGTGAGCATCGTCCGCGGCGCCAAATTCGCAGCCATCGTGCTGGGCGCGATCGCGATTGCGGGCTGCGCGAAGCAGCCCGACCAGACAGCCATGGCCAATGCCGCAGCGCCCGGCAGCCAGCAGGACTTCATCGTCAATGTCGGCGATCGGGTGTTCTTCGAAACCGATTCGTCCGAGCTTACCCCGCAAGCGCGGGCGACGCTCGACAAGCAGGCGCAGTGGCTCGGCCAGTACAATCGCTACTCCTTTATCATCGAGGGCCATGCCGACGAACGCGGCACGCGCGAATACAATATCGCGCTGGGTGCTCGCCGCGCGCAGACCGTGCGCGAATACTTGGTCTCGCGTGGCGTGATGGCGCAGCGCATGCGCACCATCTCCTACGGCAAGGAGCGGCCGGTGGCGGTATGTAACGACATCTCCTGCTGGTCGCAGAACCGCCGTGCGGTGACCGTGCTCAATCAGAGCTCGTAGTCCGCGTCGTTGCCGAAATCAGCCAGGCACGAAGCAATCCGGCCGCCGGTCCGGATTGCTTTCGTCTTTGGCGGGCCGCCGTAAAAGCTTCGCCTAAAATGCGACCAGCAGTCACAATTTGGACGCAGCGCGGACTATGGTAAGCCTCGCTTACGCACCGCAAAGCCGCCGGCGATGACCCGCTCCCCATTTCCGATCTTGATCGCAGTGTTATGCGCGTTTGGCGCCGCGAGCGCCCTCGCGCAAGACTCCGAGGCCGATCTGGTCACGCGCATCAATCGTCTCGAAGCAACGATCCGCAATCTCACCGGCAACATCGAACAATTGCAGTATCGCAATCAGCAGCTCGAGCAGCAGGTACAGCGTTTGCAGGGGGAAGCGCCGGGGACCCCGCCGAATTCGGCCCCGCCCGCGCCGCGGCCGACCGGCCAATATTCGCCGCCGCCGGCCGCGGTCCCGGGGCCTGCCGTTGCTGCTGTACCGCCCGCCACTGCCGCGCCACCGACGGAGCCGCCGGTTGCGGGGACCCGTCGCGGCGATGCTTTCGACCCGGCCGCGAATCCAAACGCGCCGGGCGCGCCGCGCCCATTGGGTAACAGCACCGCCGCGACCGAACCGCCGCCGCCGATCACTGACATGCCGGCTGCCGGGCCGCGTCAAATCGGGGCGCCGCTCGATCTGTCGACGCCAGGCTCGGTACCGGCCGGCGCATTGCCACCGCCGCCACCGAACAATCCGAGCGGCACGGGCGCCATGCAGGCGACGCTACCGCCGACGAGTTCGCCACGGGATGCCTACGATCTTGCTTACGGCTATGTGCTGCACAAGGACTACGGCCTCGCCGCGGAAAGCTTTCGCACGTTCCTGCGCCAATATCCGAGCGATCGGCTGGCGCCGGAAGCGCAGTATTGGCTCGGCGAAAGCCTGTTTCAGCAGCAGCAATATCGCGACGCGGCCGAAGCCTTCCTCGCCGTATCCACGAAGTATGATACGACCGCGCGCGCCCCCGAAGCGCTGTTGCGGCTCGGCCAGTCGCTGGCGGCCTTGGGCGAAAAGGAAGCCGCTTGCGCATCGCTCGGCGAAGTGCTGCGTAAATATCCGCACGCCGTCGCGAGCGTGAAACAGGCCGTCGATCGTGAGCAAAAGCGCGGGCATTGCTGACCAGGCCGTTCGCGGCGAGGAAGCGAGCGCGCTGTTCAGTGGTCTTGAGGGTTTGCGCGGACTGGTCCTAGCCGTTTCTGGCGGCTCGGACTCCACGGCGCTTCTTGTCATTGCGGCGCGCTGGGCCAAAGCAGTCAAAAAAGAGCTTAAGCGCGCGCCCGAACTGATCGCTGTCACTATCGACCACGGGCTGCGGCCGGAATCCGCGCGTGAAGCCGCGGCGATCAAACGTCTCGCGCGCCGGCTCAAAGTACCGCATCGTACTCTGCGCTGGCGCGGCAAGAAGCCAAAGAGCGGCGTGCAGGAGGCGGCGCGTCGCGCCCGCTATCTGCTGTTGGCGCAGGCGGCTGCGCGGGCCGGCTACGAGCACGTGCTCACCGCTCATACCCTCGACGATCAGGCGGAAACCGTGCTGTTTCGGCTCGCGCGCGGCAGCGGCCTGACCGGCCTTACTGGGATGGCGCACGCATTGCCTATTCCCGCCGGCGAGGACACAGCGATTTTTCTTGTTCGCCCGCTGCTGCGCATCTCCAAGGCGCGGCTCGTGGCGACGCTGAAGGCTGCCGGCGTTCGCCACAGCGAAGATCCGAGCAATCGCGATCCGCGTTATGCCCGCACGCGGCTGCGGGCGATGATGACGGAGCTGGCGCGCGAGGGGCTCGATGCGCAGGGGTTGGCGCGGCTGGCAGCGCGCATGCGCCGCGCCGAGGCCACCATCGAGTTCGCCGTTGCCGCGGCGCAGGCAGCCCTTGCGCCCGGCCCATGGCCGCAGCGCGGCCCGATCGCTTGTGACGCGGTGCAATTTGGCGGGCTGCCTGCTGAAGTGGGAATGCGGCTCCTCGGCCGCGCTATCGTGCATGTCGGCGACGAAGGACCCGTCGAGCTTGGCAAGCTGGAGACACTCTATGAGGCGCTGCGTCAGGCCCGCGCGCCGCTGCGCCGCACGCTTGCCGGCGCTCTGGTCAGCCTGGGGGGCGGCCAGCTTACGGTCGAGCCAGCCCCGCCCCGTCGGCGGGTCATTCATCGTGGTGGCAAGAGCTGATTCACAAAGAGGCGCTAGAATAAACGGCTTGCCTGAGCCCCGGCTTCCCTTGGCAGCCGGGGGCACCGCGCCTACATTGGCTGGGGTAAGACGTGATGCGGCCACGATTCGTGAGCACTCTTAAGCCGTTGGGCGCCGGCAGGTTGCCGGCCGAGGACATGCGATGAACGCCAATCTTCGGAATTTCGCCCTGTGGGTCATCATCGTCCTGTTGCTGTTGGCACTATTCACGCTCTTCCAGAATCCCGGCCAGCACACGACCTCGCAAGACGTCTCGTTCTCGCAGCTTCTCAATGAGGTCGATCAGGGCCGCGTCCGCGACGTTCTGATCCAGGGCCCCGAAATCCACGGCACCTTCACCGACGGCCGCAGCTTCCAGACTTATGCGCCGAGCGATCCGAGCCTGGTGCAGCGGCTCTACAACAAGGGCGTTTCCATCACGGCACGGCCGTTGTCGGAGAACGTGCCCTGGTTCGTGTCGCTCTTGATTTCGTGGCTGCCCTTTGTCGCGCTGATCGGCGTGTGGATTTTCCTGTCGCGCCAGATGCAGGGCGCCGGCGGCAAGGCGCTCGGCTTTGGCAAGTCGCGCGCCAAGCTTCTCACCGAGGCCCATGGGCGCGTTACCTTCGAGGACGTGGCCGGTGTCGATGAGGCCAAGCTCGACTTGCAGGAGATCGTCGAATTCCTCCGCGACCCCGGTAAATTCCAGCGGCTCGGCGGGCGCATCCCGCGCGGCGTTCTGCTGGTCGGCCCGCCGGGCACCGGCAAGACGCTTTTGGCGCGCGCCATCGCCGGTGAGGCCAACGTGCCGTTCTTCACCATTTCCGGCTCCGACTTCGTCGAGATGTTCGTCGGCGTCGGCGCGAGCCGCGTGCGCGATATGTTCGAGCAGGCGAAAAAGAACGCGCCCTGCATCATCTTCATCGACGAGATCGACGCCGTGGGCCGCCACCGTGGCGCAGGCCTCGGCGGCGGCAACGACGAACGCGAGCAGACGCTGAACCAACTACTCGTCGAGATGGATGGCTTCGAGGCCAATGAAGGCATCATTTTGATCGCCGCCACCAACAGGCCGGACGTTCTCGATCCCGCGCTGTTGCGCCCCGGCCGTTTCGACCGCCAGGTCGTGGTGCCGAATCCGGACGTGGTCGGCCGCGAGCAGATCCTGAAAGTCCACGTGCGTAAGGTGCCGCTGGCGCCCGACGTGAACCTGAAAACCATTGCCCGCGGCACGCCCGGCTTCTCCGGCGCGGACCTGATGAACCTCGTCAACGAAGCGGCTCTGATGGCGGCGCGGCGCAACAAGCGCATGGTCACCCAGGTTGAGTTCGAAGACGCCAAGGACAAGGTGATGATGGGCGCCGAGCGCAAGTCGCTGGTGATGACGGAGGAGGAGAAGCTCCTCACCGCCTATCACGAGGGCGGTCACGCCATCGTTGCGCTCAACGTCAAGGCGACCGATCCGGTGCACAAGGCGACGATCATCCCGCGCGGCCGGGCGCTCGGCATGGTCATGCAGTTACCTGAACGCGACAAGCTCTCCATGAGCCTCGAGCAGATGACGGCGCGGCTCGCCATCATGATGGGCGGGCGGGTCGCCGAGGAGCTGGTGTTCGGGCACGAGAAGGTGACTTCGGGCGCGGCCTCCGACATCGAACAGGCGACCAAGCTCGCGCGCATGATGGTCACCCGCTGGGGGCTTTCGGACGCGCTGGGCGCCGTTGCCTACGGCGAAAATCAGGAAGAAGTGTTCCTCGGTTATTCGGTAGCGCGGCAGCAGAACATTTCGGAAGCGACCGTGCAGAAGATCGACGCCGAGATCAGACGGCTGGTCGAGGAGGGCTATCAGGAAGCCCAGCAAATCCTCACCGACAAGCGCGGCGACCTGGAGACTTTGGCCAAGGGGCTTCTCGAATTCGAGACGCTGAGCGGCGACGAGATCAAGGATTTGCTGATGGGCAAGCGCCCGAACCGCGAATCGATCATCGAACCGACCACCCCGCGCGGCACGACAGTGCCGACCGCCGGTTCCGGCCGCAACCGGCCGCGTCCGGAAGCCGGCCCGATGGAGCCGCAGCCGCAGGCGTGACATTCGGCCGGGCAGGGGGATTCATGCGGGCGCTTTCGGTCGCAGCCATCATCCTGGCCTTGGCGTCCGTTTCGGTGGCGGCGGAGACGCCGCAGGTCGCCGGCCAGCCGGTCATGATCAATCCGAACGTTCCCGCGACGGCACCAAAACCTGCAGCGGTGACGAAGCCGGCGCAGCTGGCTGCCGCTCCGCCGCGGACGGCCAAGGTCCCCTCGACGCCCGAAGCGCGTTCCGCGGCAGCGCTCGCTCTATCCTCCGATCCGGTGTTCGACGAAGGCACCTATCAGCGCCTCAAAGAGGCGCTGCTCAGTTATGCGGATATCCAGGTGCGCGGCGGCTGGCCGGTCCTGCCGGCTGACGCCAAGGTTGCGCCGGGCGCCAGCGGACCGACCGTCGCGTTGCTGCGCCGGCGTCTGGTCGTAACCGAGGATATGCCGGCCGACCTGGAGGCAGGCGAAGCTTACGACGCGGCCGTTGTCGAAGGCGTCAAGCGCTTCCAGCTGCGTCATGGGCTGGAAGTGACCGGCAGCGTCGGTGCGCAGACGTTGCGCGCGCTCAACGTCCCGGTGGCGGCGCGCATCAAACAGCTCGAAGCCTCTCTCGAACGCCTGCTCGGTATGGATTTCGTCTTCGCCGAGCGTTACGTCGTCGTGAACATTCCCGCGGCCTTCGTCGAGGCGGTCGGTCACGACAAGGTCGAGCGGCGCTATCGCGTGATCGTCGGCAAGGTCGACAAGCCGTCACCCACGCTCACCGCTTACATTACCGCGATCGACCTCAACCCGACCTGGACGGTGCCGCTCTCGATTACCAAGAACGAGATCATCGCCCACATGCGCCGCGATCCGAGCTATTTGAGTCGCATGCATATGCGTGTGCTCGGCGCGCACGACGACGAGATCGATCCGCAGTCCATCGACTGGTCCTCGGAGCGGTCGCCCAACTTCACCGTCCGCCAGGATTCCGGCACCTGGAACGCGCTTGGCTATCTCAAGATCGACATGCCGAACCCCTATTCGGTGTATATGCACGATACCGATGCGCGGAAGTTGTTCGACAACGACTACCGTTTCGATTCCCACGGCTGCACCCGCGTTGATAACGTGCGTGACCTTGCCGCCTGGATCCTCGAAGACACACCGGGCTGGAATCGCGCGTCGATCGATGCCGGTATCGCCGCCGGCGAGCGCAAGGTCGTCAACCTGCCGCGGAAAATTCCCGTCGCCTGGGTCTATCTCACCGCCTGGATGACGCGCGACGGCACCATCGAGTTTCGCGAGGACATCTATTCCCACGACGAGGCTTTGGATCGCGCCGGGCTCGATGAGGCGGCGCGCGCCGGTGGCTTTGTCGCGCCGTTAGCGCGCGACGTGAAGCAGGTCTCCAACCTCGACGGTCGCTAGTTCGACGCCGCTTAAAACCGCGACCGCTCCCAGGCGAGAGCGACGATCGCTGCCATGATGACCTGCGTGGCGACGATTGCCGCGACGCAGCCGGTCCAGCCGGTGGCATTCCATACCAATCCCATGAGGAACGCGCCGGCGCTGCCGCCAATATAAAACGTCGAGGCGTAGAGGCCGGCGGCGGATGAGCGCCCTTCCTTGGCGGTGGTGATGACATAGCCGGTCGAGACGGCCTGGCAGATCATGCCGCAGGTGGCGCAGAGAAAAAGTCCAAGAATGACAATGCCGACCGCGGGCGCCAGTAGCAGCAGCGCGCCGGTGATCCATGCGGCAATGACGGCGAGCACGAAGCGCCGGCGGCCGAACAGCAAAATCGCGCGGCCGACCCACGGCACGGCGAGGCTGCCGCCAAGATAGGTGGCAAACAGGGCGCCAAGTAGCGTCGGGGTGAAGAAGTAGGGCGATCCGGCGAGGTGAAAGCTCACATAAGTGAATGTGCCGATGAAGTTGAACAGGACGCCGAAGCCCACGGCGTAGATGGCGAGCAGCCGCGGATTGCCCAAGTGCGCGAGCATCTGCCGTGCCGAAGCGGCGAAGCCGAGCGAGCGCACGAACCGCCGCTCGCGTGGCAGCGCGATGGTCACGATCACGACGCCGGCCAATGTGAGTAATGCCACGGCGGCGAAGGAGGCGCGCCAGCCGACGAGATCGGCAATGGCGCCGGTGATGAATCGGCCGCAGAAACCGCCCACGCTCGAGCCGGAAACAAATAGCCCGGCCACGCGCGGCACATCGGCTGCGGGCCATTCGTCGCCGACATAGGCGACGGCGACCGTAAAAATCGGCGGCAGCAAAAGTCCCTGGACAAAACGCAGCGCGACGAGCTGCGGCACGCTCATGGCAAACGTCATGATCAGCGTCGGGACCAGGACGGCAAAACCGGCCGCTGTGATCAGGCGCTTGCGGCCGAGGACATCGGCGAGCGCGCCGGTGAATGGCGCGGTCAACGCGATGGCGGCGGTGCTCGCCGTCATCAGTGCGCTGATGGCGCCGGCCCCGACGCCGAATTCAAGCGACAGCTCGGGGAGCAGCGCCTGCGGCGAATAGAGATTGACGAACGCGGTGAAGCCCGCCGTGGCGATGGCGAGCGCGCGGAGGTCGAAAGCCATGCTGCATTATGAGCGAGCGCGGAGGCGAAAGCATCCGCCGCGTCACGCGTGCGGCAGGGGCCAGCTCCGCGTCACTCGCCGAACGGCTTGATGCTATCAGCGACGGAATCGGCGATGTGTTCTTTGGAGATAACGCCGACGATCTCCGAGGGACGCCCGCGTCCGTGCCGTTTGACCACGACCGCCATGGCGGCGTCATGGCGCGCCATGCGCTGCACAACGTCGAACATGATGTCGTCCTCGCGGGCGATCGTGAAATTGCGCTGCGCCACGTCGCCGAGGCTGACGCCGCTAAAAGCCTGCTCGACCCCGCGCCGCAGGCTGGTATTGACGCGCACTACACCGGCAATGTGGTTGCCGCGTGTGACCACGACATGGCGGAACCCGCGGTTGCTCGCATGTTCACGCAGAAAGGCGTCGAAATCGGCGTCGGCGGTAAGGATGGTGACGTCGCTTTGCATGATCTCGCGGGCGCGACGGACGAGGAACATGTTGGCGTGCAGCGCCTTCGGCACGAAGTGGCCGCGGCCCACCAGCTTAATCGTATAGATATTCTCCTGCGAGAGCAGCCGCCGGACGCCGATGGCGAGCGCCACCGCGATGATGCTCGGCATCACCAGATCGTAATCGCGGGTCATTTCGAAGATCATGGTGACGGCGGTCATGGCGGCGCCGGTGCCGCCGCCGACCATGGCAGCCATGCCGATGATGGCGCAGGTCGTCACGCTAAAATCCGCTACCGGCGCGATGGCGTTGACGAGAAGGCCGAAGGCGCCGCCGATGGTGGCGCCCATGAACAGCGAAGGGGAAAAGATACCGCCGGAGGCGCCGGAGCCGAGGCTTACCGAAGTCGCAAACAGCTTGGCGGCGAATAGCAGTACGAGCAGCTCCGGCAAGTTCAGATCGCCGGTGAGAATCGCCTGAATGGTCGAATAGCCCACGCCCTCGACGTAATAATGGCCAGCGCCGGTCAGCAGCGCGTAAATGAGCAAGCCGATGATCAGCATGCCGACGATGTTGCGCAGGTACGGGTTCTTGATGAACTCGAACGCCTTCTCGGCGAGACTCAAGCCACGCACGAAACCGGCCGCCGCAAGCCCGATCAAGCCGCCGAGCAAGGCGTAGAGGAGGAGCGCGGTGAGCGAAGCCGGCGCCTGCGACGCCAAGAGCGCGTTCGGGATCGTGAAGGCGGGATGGATGCCGAAGAAGATGCGGCCGATGAAGGTCGCCGTGCCGGTGGCGAGCGCCACCGGCAGGAAGGTGCGGGCGCTTAATTCCGGCATCATCAGCTCGATGGCGAACATCACGCCGCCGATCGGCGTATTGAAGGTCGCGGCGATGCCGGCGCCGGCGCCGGCGGCGACGAGCGTGATGCGCTGCCACGGCGCCATCCGCACGATCTGGCCGAGCGTCGAGCCAAGCGCCGCGCCGATCTGGATGATGGGGCCTTCGCGGCCGACCGCGGCGCCGGTGCCGATCGACAATGCCGAAGCCAGCGACTTGATCAGCGCCACCACCGGCCGGATGACGCCCTCGCGGTAGTAGATCGCGTCCATGACCTCCGGCACGCCGTGGCCGCGCGCTTCGGGCGCGAAATTGGTGATGAGGAAGGTGACGATCAGCCCGCCGATGACGGGGACGAGAATGATGAACGCGCCCCACGGGCCGGGCGGTGTGAACACGCCGGCGTCGTAATTGAAGTAAAAGACGCCGAGGAAGGCGATGTTGTGAATGAGGCCGATGAGGGCGCGGAATAAGACGGCGCCGAAACCGGTGATGATGCCGACGACGATCGCGAGCAACGACAGCCGCAACAGCCCAAGCCGCAATGGCCGTCTGAGTTTCATCCTTCGACGCGCCTAGAGCTGCCGGATCGAGCCGAAATCCCAGGTAGTGCCGCTCGGATTTTCGCCGATCCTGATCGTCGTGTCGCTGACGAAGGTGTAGGGTGGCACCGGCAGATTGTAGGGCGCGGGTACGCCGGAATAGACGCGTCCGGCCGGATCGTATTTTGAGCCGTGGCATGGGCAGAAATAGCCGCCGAGCCAGCCGGAGACCGGCGTCGACGCACTCGGCTGCGGGTAGAACATCGGAATGCAGCCGAG
>Ga0181537_10003460_pt1 | contig 13501 bp, 10 predicted proteins | sample PEATcosm2014_Bin_39_FD_119765 | JGI IMG/M metagenome (GOLD analysis project Ga0181537, IMG submission 119765) | Peatland microbial communities from MTU Mesocosm Facility, Houghton, MI, USA - PEATcosm2014_Bin23_10_metaG | ecosystem: Environmental > Terrestrial > Soil > Wetlands > Peat | place...
CGGCGTTGGCTCCGCCTGGCCGAATCGGCGCGCGCCGTGCGCGAGACCCGTGCAACGCTCGCCGAGGGAATTCACCTCGCGCAGGCCGCCATGCAAAGCGGTGTGCCGATCGAAGCCATTCTCGTGCGGCGCGGAACGGATTCGGCGGACGCCGCCAGGCTGCTGATGCTGTTGCCGGCGCAAGCACCGCGTTACGAGCTTGCGCCGATCCTGTACGACCGGATCGCCCCGGTGGAGCACGGCGCCGGGTTGATGCTCGTCCTTCCCGTTCCCGATGATGCGTTGCCGGAGCGCATGGCGTTGGACATGGTGATTCTCGACGGCATCCAGGACCCCGGCAATGCCGGTGCCATCCTGCGCACCGCGGCCGCTGCCGGAATCCGCCACGTGCTCGCGACGACCGGAACCGCGGCGCTTTGGTCGCCGAAAGTCGTACGTGCGGCGATGGGTGCGCATTTCCATCTATGCCTGCATGAGCGCGTGACTCCGGAGCAGGCGGCGAACGCGCTGGACGGCGCATGGTTTGCAGCGGTTGCGCACGGCGAGAACTCGCTTTGGGCGAGCGAACTTGGGACGGGCGCGGTGGGCTGGATCTTCGGCGGGGAAGGCGGCGGCGTCTCGGACGAACTGCTCGCTTTGGCGCGCGAGCAGGTCCATATCCCGATGGAAGGTGCGGTGGAGTCGCTCAATGTAGCCGCCGCCGCGGCGATCTGCCTGTTCGAGCGCGCTCGGCGTCTTTCCCCCTCACCCCCACCCCTCTCCCATGCGGAGCATGGGAGAGGGGTGGCATCCGGTTATTAGGCGCACGCGCTGCGTGCGCCCAATGACTCAATAGATCTCGGGAATGATCATCGACGCCGGCACCGGGTGCCGGATGTAGTCGGGATGGCGCACGCGGTCGGGCAGCACGATCGGCGCGCGCTCCACCTCGTGGTAGTCGAAAAGACTCAACAGGTGATGAATGCAGTTCAGGCGGGCCGTCTTCTTCCCGTCGGCATGGACCTGCCACCAGGGCGCTTCGGGAATGTGCGTGCGCTCGAGCATCGCCTCCTTGGCCTTGGTGTAGTCCTCCCAGCGCCGCCGCGACTCGAGGTCCATCGGGCTCAGCTTCCATTGCTTGAGCGGGTCGTGGATGCGGCTCAGGAAGCGCACGTGCTGCTCTTCGTCGCTGATCGAGAACCAGTACTTGATGAGGCGGATGCCGGAGCGCACCAGCATGCGCTCGAATTCCGGCACGGCGCGGAAGAAATCCTCGACGTCGGCCTCCGTGCAAAAGCCCATGACGCGCTCGACGCCGGCCCGGTTGTACCAGCTGCGATCGAAGAGGACCATCTCGCCGGCGGCCGGCAGGTGCGGAACGTAGCGCTGGAAATACCATTGGGTGCGTTCGCGATCGTTCGGCGCGGGCAGGGCGACCACGCGGCACACGCGCGGGTTGAGCCGCTGGTTGATGCGCTTGATGACGCCGCCCTTGCCGGCGGCATCGCGCCCCTCGAACAGGATCACGACCTTCTGCTTGGTCGCGACCACCCAGTCCTGCAGCTTGACGAGCTCACCCTGCAGGCGGAACAGCTCGCGGAAGTAGCGCATGCGAAGCGCATGCTCGGGGTCCTTGATTTCGCCATCGACCTGCGCGAGCACGTCCTCGGAAGTGCGGTCCTCGATCTCGAGTTCGAGCTCTTCGTCGTACTCGTCGATCAATTCGCGCTTGATGCGGCGTACGATCTCTTCACGATCCATGGGAGATTGTTGCGGGGAATGGTCCACGCTCATCGGGATGCCGGCCCTGAGGATAACGGATCGGCGAGTCTCGCGCGCAGGAATGACGCTTACGTGACACTCGCCTTTTTCAGGGCGCCGCTGGCACGCAGCAGGGAACGCAGCTGCTCGAAATTGAACGGCTTCGCCAGATAGCCATCCGCTCCGGCGGCGATGCACTTTTCCGCGTCACCGGGCATTGCATTGGCCGTCAGCGAATAGATCGGCACGCGCGGCCGCGAATGCTGGAGTTCGAAGGCGCGGATGCGCCGGATCGCTTCCAGTCCGTCCATTTCCGGCAACTGCCAGTCCATCAGGATCAGGTCGAAGTTGCGTTCGATGGCGCTCGTCACGCCCGTGCTCCCCGTTTCCGCCTGGCTGACTTTGCAGCCGAGCTGATGCAGCATCTCGGTGGCGACGATCTGATTGATCGGGTTGTCCTCGACGAGCAGGACGTTCGGGCCTGGACCCTGGCTCGGGTCGCCTTCGGGGGAATGGGGTGAGGTCGTCGAATTCGTCGCCGCCTCGTAGGAGAGCGGTTCGGCCCAGCCGACCTCTACCTCGACCGTCACGATCGTTCCGTGGCCTTCCTGGCTCTTCACATCGATCGTGCCGCCCATGAGCTCGATGAGGCGGCGCACGATCGCCAGCCCCAGTCCCGAGCCGCCGTAGCGGCGCGACATCGAGCTGTCGGCCTGCTCGAAGGGCTCGAACAGGCGGTCGATGACCGACGCATTCATGCCGATCCCCGTGTCCTCGACCTGGATGCGCAGGCGGCCGATGTGCTGCTGGGAAGGCGCGACCACCCAGTCCAGGCCGATCACGACCGTGCCGCGATTGGTGAACTTGACGGCATTGGAAACGAGGTTCGACGTGATCTGGCGCAGGCGGTGCATGTCGCCCAGGGCGCGTTCGTCGGCGCCCAGGCTGCAGCGTCCGGTGAGCAGCACGCCCTTGGACGATGCGCCGTCGCCGAACAGCGCGACCGTGTCGTCGATGAGGCGGCGCGGCCAGAACGGCGCCAGTTCGAGCTTCAATCGGCCCGCCTCGATGCGCGAAAAGTCGAGCACGTCATCGATGATGTGCATGAGTGCCTGCGCCGACTGGTCCACCGTTTCGGCATAGCGACGCGTCTTGTCGTCGATGCGGCTGCGCAGGAGCAGTTGCGTCATGCCGATCACGCCGTTCATCGGCGTGCGGATCTCGTGGCTCATGGTCGCGAGGAACCGCGACTTCGCCTCGCTGGCCGCTTCGGCGCGTTCCTTGGCGTCGCGCAGCTCGGCGGTGCGCGTCTCGACCTGCACTTCGAGCGATTCGCGATACGACTCCAGCTCGTCATCGCGCTTCTCGATCTGCTCGAGCATGTTGTTGAAGTCGTGCACGAGCTGGCCGATTTCGTCCTCCGAGTGCGAGCTCACGCGCATCCGGTAGTCGTTGCTCTCGGCGACTCGTTGCGTGGCCGCCGCGAGGTTGGCGACCGGTCGGGCGATGAGCTGCGCGAGACGTCCGCTGATCACCAGAGCGACGAGCAGGCCGATCCCGGCCGAGCCCAGCAGCACGAGAATCGTGCGGCCCGCGGTTTCCAGGAAGTCGACGTCCGCCGCCTGCAACCAAAGCAGACCGTACAGTTCGCCGTCGGCGATGATCGGGCTCGAATAGGTGCAGGTCGGCGTGTACCACGCGTCCGCCGCGCTGTTCGGCGCCGCATGCCAGACCGCGAAAAAGTCGCTGCCGTCCTTGCGATCGACTTCCGCGGAGCGGATGCGCGGGTCCGCGTGCAGGCCTTCGATGACCTCCTGGCCGCCGTCCCGGTTCTCGAATGCGACCGCAGCACGGAGATTCTCCGCAAGCACCATCGCCGTGCTCGTGACATCGGTGCACAGGTTCTGCTGCGCTTCCTGGTACTTGTAGAAGGTCAGGGCGACCGTGCTGGCCAGCACCGCGATCGACGCGCAGGCCAGCGACACGACGACAACCTTGGTCCGTATCGACGCCTTGCGCACCAGTTTTCCCATCGTGCGCCTCAAGGCAGAACCTCCGCCGCCGCACGCAGCATCTGCGGAGAGAACTCGAGGTCGGCGCGCCGTGCCGTGCCGAGCTTCACGACGAAGGCCAAATGGCGATCGACCGTCCGCAGGGCAATCATGCCACCGCGGTCGAGCACGGCTTCGCTTTCGCCGACGATCAGGACGGCACGCTTGCCGATCGATTCGCGCGCGCTGGGGATACGGGCAAGCTCGCTATCGGGCACATACAGCAAGTGGCAATCGGAAGCCTGGTCTGCCGCGACGTGATCCTGCACGCTGACCTTGCGACCGCCCACCGAGGTGCCCTGGATTTCCGCCAGTGCACCTTCCAGCGGGTCGCCGCTGCCCAGCACGCAAAGATGCAGGGCCGACGTCGAGGTCGAATAGGCTCCTTCCGGCCACTCGGTAAAGCGCAGGAAATTGAGCAGGAAGCGCGCCCGCAGTTGCACTTCGGAAAGGTGCTGGGCCTGGCTCGCACTGCAGGGAAGCACGCCGACCGTGAGCACGACGAACGACAATACCGCCTTGGCAAGGCGGGGCCAGCGGCGTACCAGGCTCGCCGGGCGGTCGTTCGGGGGTCGCACGAAATTCATGACGGCCGCAGGGCCCGCTTAAAAGGAGTATCCGATCGTTGCGCCCCAGGTCCGGTTCGGCATGTTCACCGAATCGAATCCCGCGAGCGGTTGTGCGTAATGCCGGTCCAAGAGGTTGTAAACCCCGAAGGAATAGTCGATCTTGTGGCGGCGCCGCGCGTTCGATAGGGTCGCGTTCACCACCGTGTAACCGGGAATCGGCGTGTAGTCCAAGGCGAGGCGCTGGCTGACGTACAGCATTTCCGCGCCGATCTTGTTATCCGCCGGCAACTTCTGCTCGAGCCCCAGGCGTCCCGTCCATCTCGGCGAATTTTGCAACGCATCGTCGTCCTCGTCCATCGAACTCGTGTAGGACAGGTTCAACCGGGCCTGCAACGACGGCATCAGCTGCTGGTCAATGGCAGCGTCGAAGCCGCGCGCCTGGTTTCCCGCCGCGTTCTGGTACTGCACGACCGTGCCGGACGCGTTGAGCGACACCTGGTTGATCAGGTCGATCGCGTGGTAGCGAAAGGCGGATAGCGCGACGTGCGTCGTTTCGGTGAGCTGCGCCTCGTATTCGAGTTCCGTCGTGTGGATCCGCTCCGGGTCGAGGTAGGGATTGATCAGGAATGAGGGCGGCTGCGCAAAATAGCGCTCGAAAGCGCTCGGCTGGCGAAACGCGCTGCCGTACAGGAGCTTCACGGTCTGCTCGGCCGAAGGCTTCCACATCACGGCCAGGCGCGGGTTCACGTTCGAGCGCGTGTCGTTGATATCGTCGCGAATGCCGATGCTGGTCGACCAATGCTCCGACCAGTCGACATCGCTTTGCGCATAGATGCCGTAACGATTCAAGGTGGCGTCGACGTCTTCGAATACGCCTTGCAAGGTGTTTTGCTGGGTGATGTTCTCGCGCGTATCACGGCGTGCTTCCACCCCGAAGATCAGTCGATCATCCGTGGAGAAATGGTGGGTGGCCGTCGCCTCGGTGTCGATCCAGTCGCCCGTGGCGCCAACCGATTCCGGCAGGATCCCCGTAGGTGTCGGCCCCGGATCGTTGATATCCGCGTCGTAGCGCATCTGGGCGAGCGAGGCACGCAGCGTGTAATTCGTGTCTTCGCTCAAGGTCCCGTCGTAGTGGGCATCGGCAAAGGTTTCGCCATCGCGAACCCAGCTGCCGGCGACACCCTGGACGCTGCCATGCAGGCCGTAGCCGACCTGCTGGCGCCGTTCGCTGAAGCCCAGGTTGACCCGCAGGTTGCCATCGAGAATCTTGGCAAAGGCGTGCGCGATATTGCTGCCGTCGACGCCGGCATACTCCGCGCCGTTCGGAATGCCCGGTTGCGGCGGAAACGTGACGTCGAGCCCGTCGCTCGCCTCATACGATGCATGGAGGTAGTAGCGCAAGTCCTCGCCGGCGCTGGCGCTGTAGGTCGCGGAACCGCCGCGCTGGTCGCCTGATCCGGCCTGGGCGTTGCCCCCGGAGCTGAGTTGCGCGGGCGTCTTGAGAATGACGTTGATCACCGCGACAAACGCATTGGCACCGTACACGGAAGACCCTGGCCCACGAATGATCTCGATGCGGTCGATCAGGTCCAGGTCGATGACCGCTTCCTGCCCTAACAGCGCCTGTTCCCAGACGTTGTCATTGGTCGGAAAACCGTCCACCAGCAGGAGGACGCGGTTGTTGACGCTGCCGATGGGGGCAAAGCCATTGACGCCCACGTACCCGTAGGCCAGATCGCTGAACGAAAAGAAGCCCGGCGCGACGTTCAGGACCTCGCCCAGAGTGCGAAAGCCAAACGCGCGGATTTCATCGGATGTGACGATGGTGACGGCGGCGGGCGCGTCGATCGCGCGCTCCGTGGCTTTCGAGGGTCCACTGACCTCGATATTCGCAAGCTGCTCGAAAGACAGATCGGTCGCGCCCGTGTCGGCGCGGGCCTTGCCGCCGATCGCGCACAGGCCGGCGAGCAGGATTGCCATGCCCTGCGCGAGGCGCCACACCTTCGAAGGCGCGCAAGCGCGGGCACTGCCGGCGCGGTCGCGGTCGTTTCGGCTCCGCGAGGCCTGGTCGAGAGTTCTCATTTTCCCCCACACATGCTTGGAGCGGTCCTGCAGGCTCCCCCCGAGCGTAGCGTGGGCTTTGACGCCTTGATGGCGTGATTTATCGGCGGAAAGATCCGTAATCCCGGGCTAGACGCGAGGCTCGTCGAGGCATTCCTGGAGCACGGTGACGGCGATTTCCTCGATTGACTTGGTCGTTGTCGAAAGCCAACGGATGCCGTTCATGCGCATCAGGCGTTCGGCCTCTTCCACCTCGAAGCGGCAGTTCTCGAGAGCGGCGTAGCGGCTGTTGGGGCGGCGCTCGAAGCGCACTTCGGACAGGCGCTCGGGGGCGATCGTCAGGCCGAAAAGCTTCGCGCGGTACGGGTGCAACGCGCTTGGCAGCGTGCCGCGCTCGAAGTCCTCGGGAATTAGCGGGTAATTCGCTGTTTTTACGCCGTATTGCATCGCCAGGTACAGGCTGGTCGGCGTCTTGCCGCTGCGCGACACGCCTACAAGGATGACCTGTGCGCGCGCCAGTTCGGCGGCCGATTGGCCGTCGTCGTGGGCAAGCGCGTAGTTGATCGCCTCGATGCGATTCTGGTAGGTCTGCGAGTCCGAGATGTTGTGCGACCGGCCCACCTTGTGCGTCGAGGCAATGCCCAACTCCTGCTCGAGCGGCACCACGAAGGAAACGAAGAGGTCGAGGATCAGAGCATGGGCCGTGCGCATCAATTCATTGATCGTCGGGTCGACGAGTGTCGAGAAGACGATCGGACGCCGGCCGTGTCGAAAGTACGAATCGTTGATCCGGTCGATCGCATCGAGTGCCTTCGCGCGCGTATTGATGAAGGACATGCGATGCTGTCGAACCTGCAGCGAATCGAACTGCGTCAGTACGCTGTGGCCGAGGGTTTCCGCGGTGATCCCCGTTCCGTCCGAGAGGAAGAAGACGTCGCGGATCTGTGCCGGAGACAGGGCATGCGTCGCTTGCTGCGCGGGCAGTGGCGGGGTCGAAGTCATATATAAGACTTGCTCGGCCAAGGTAGAATCGGCCGATTTTGGCATAGCCGGCGGGAGCCCACATGGACAGTGCGGACTTGGTCGTTCCCTTTCGCGAATTGCGCATGACCGATGTCGAACGCGTCGGCGGAAAAAATGCGTCCCTGGGTGAAATGCTGAGCCAGTTGAGCGCGCGCGGCATTCGCGTGCCCGACGGTTTCGCGACCACCGCGCATGCCTTCCGCGAATTCCTAAGGGTCAATGGCTTGCGCGAGCGCATTGCCGCACGGCTGGCGAAAATCGATATCGAAGACGTGCGGGCGCTTGCCGAAGCCGGCAAGGAAATCCGCCACTGGGTCGCAAGCGCGCCCCTGCCGCGCGAACTCGAGCAGTCGGTGCGGGACCATCTGCAGGCGATGGGCGGCGATGAGGACGCCTCGTTTGCCGTGCGTTCCAGTGCCACCGCGGAGGACCTGCCGGAGGCGTCCTTCGCGGGACAGCAGGAGACCTTTCTGAACGTGCGCGGGATCGACGCGATCCTGGCACGCATGCGTGACGTGTTTGCCTCGCTGTACAACGACCGCGCGATTTCCTATCGCGTGCACCAGGGCTTTGCTCACGATGAAGTCGCCTTGTCGGCGGGCGTGCAGCGCATGGTCCGCAGCGACGTGGGTGCCGCAGGCGTCCTGTTCACGCTCGACACCGAGTCGGGCTTTCGCGACGTGGTGTTCATCACGTCGAACTACGGCCTGGGCGAAACCGTCGTGCAAGGGTCGGTGAACCCGGACGAGTTCGTCGTGCACAAGCCCATGCTTGCGCAGGATCGGCCGGCCATCGTGCGCCGGAGCCTGGGCTCCAAGCTCGTGAAGATGGTTTACGTTCCGCCCGAAAAGAACAAGGGCGCGGGCAGCGGCCACGGCGGGCATCCCGTGATGTCGGTCGACGTTGCCGATGCCGAGCGCCATCGGTTTTCGCTGGAGGACAGCGAGGTCCTCGAGCTCGCCCGCACGGCGGTGCTCATCGAGCAGCATTACGGACGTCCCATGGACATCGAGTGGGGCAAGGACGGCAAGGACGGCAAGTTGTACATCCTGCAGGCCCGTCCCGAGACCGTGAAATCGCGTCCGCAGGAGGACACGCTGCAACGCTATCGGCTCAAGACCTCCGGCGCCGCTCCCGTGCTTGCAACCGGGCGCGCAATCGGCCAGAAGATCGGCGTGGGCAAGGTGCGCATCGTCAAGGACGCCTCGCAGATGGACCAGGTGCAACCGGGCGACATCCTCGTCACGGAGATGACGGACCCCAACTGGGAACCCGTCATGAAGCGCGCGGCGGCGATCGTCACCGATCGGGGTGGGCGAACCTGCCATGCGGCGATCATCGCGCGCGAGCTCGGCATTCCAGCGGTGGTCGGCTGCACCGACGCGACCGCGCGGCTGGAAAACGGCGATGACGTCACCGTGAGCTGTGCGGAAGGCGACACCGGCATGATCTACGCGGGTCAGCTGGAAATGGAGGTCGAAACGGTGCAGCGCGGAGCCCTGCCCGACATCCCCGTCAAGATCACGATGAATATCGGGAACCCGCAGCTTGCCTTCGACTTCCAGTCGCTGCCCAACGCGGGCGTCGGACTTGCGCGCCTCGAGTTCATCATCAACAACCACATCGGCGTTCACCCGAAGGCCATTCTCGATTACCCGAACCTGGATCCGGAACTCAAGCGGGCGGTCGAGAAGCTGTCGTATGGCTATGCGAACCCCAGGGATTACTTCTTCGGTCGCTTGACGGAGGGTGTCGCGACCATCGCCTGCGCGTTCTGGCCCAAGCCCGTGATCGTTCGCCTGTCGGACTTTAAGAGCAACGAATACAAGAAGCTGATCGGCGGCACCCGCTACGAGCCCGATGAAGAGAATCCGATGCTGGGGTTTCGTGGCGCTTCGCGCTTCGTCGCGCCGAGTTTTTCCGCCTGTTTCGAGATGGAATGCGCAGCCATGCGGCGCGTACGTAACGAAATGGGCTACACCAACATCGAAGTGATGGTGCCGTTCGTGCGCACCTTGAGCGAGGCCAAGACCGTCACGGACCTGCTGGCCGCCAATGGCTTGCGGCGCGGCCAGAACGGCCTGCGGGTGATCATGATGTGCGAGGTCCCGTCGAACGCCGTGCTGGCCGAGGAATTCCTGGAGTTCTTCGATGGCTTTTCCATCGGATCCAACGACCTCACCCAGCTGTGCCTGGGCCTGGATCGCGACTCCGGGCTGGTTGCCGAGCGCTTCGACGAACGCGATCCCGCGGTCAAGGTGCTGATCGAGCGCGCGATCGCCGCCTGCCGCAAGCAGAACAAGTACGTGGGGATCTGCGGCCAGGGGCCGTCGGACCATATCGACTTTGCGCTTTGGCTCGTGGAGCAGGGCATCGAATCGATGTCCCTCAACCCGGATTCGGTGGTCGATACCTGGCGCCGGATCGCCGCGGCGACCGCGGAAAAAGCGGCCCGGAAATAGCGGATACCCTCACCCCCGGCCCCTCTCCCATGCAAAGCATGGGAGAGGGTAGGGCGAGGGCGTTATTGCTTCGTGCGGGTTTTCAGCAAGCGGCTTTGCTCGCGTTTCCAGTCGCGCTTTTGTTCGGCGTCGCGCTTTTCGAATTGGCGCTTGCCCTTGGCCAGACCCACGGCCAGCTTGACGCGCCCGCGCGTGAAATGCAGGTCCAGGGGTACAAGGGTGTAGCCGGAGCGCTCCACCTTGCCGATCAGCTTGCGGATCTCCTCGGCATGCAGCAGAAGCTTGCGCGTTCGCGTCACGTCGGCGTGGATGTGCGTCGACGTGGTCTCGAGCGTGGCAAAGTGCGAATTGAGCAGGTAGAGCTCGGCGTTGCGCACGATCACGTAGGCCTCGTTGATCTGCGCGCGTCCTGCGCGGATGCTCTTGACCTCCCAGCCTTCCAACACCAAGCCGGCCTCGTAGCGTTCTTCGATGTGATAATCGTGCGAGGCCTTGCGATTTTGCGCAATTGACATGCTATCCGTCTCGTAAGAATTCGAGTGTAACAATCCGTCTGCGCAGGCACGCCCGTTGGGCACGCGCCGCATGCATCGAGTCCATCGCTCCGTCCTGGTTCCTTACAGCACCGCCCAGATGTTCGCGCTCGTGCGCGACGTGGCGCGCTATCCGCAGTTCATGCCCTGGTGCTCGGCCGGCCATGTGCGGCCCGCCATTGACGGCCCGGACGTCGATGAAGCGCGCATCGACCTTTCCTACCTGGGCGTGCGCAGCCACTTCACGACGCGCAACGAGCATCGGTTTCCCGGAAGCATCGTGCTTACCCTGGTCGATGGACCGTTTCGCCAGTTGCGCGGAAGCTGGGAGTTCCGCCCCTTGCGCGAGGACGCCTGCAAGGTAAGCCTGGAACTGGAGTATCGCTTTGCGCCGGGGCTGCTGGGCAAGGCGATTGCACCCGTCTTCGAGCACATCGCGAGTTCGCTGGTCGATGCCTTTGCGAGACGTGCGGAGGCATTGTATGGCGAACCGGGCAAGCCGCACCCATGAGTGCGCCCGTGACGGACGGGACATCGGATGACGCGACGCAGGCGCCGGGAATCCGTGCGACAGTGGTTTACGCGCTGCCCGACCGGCAATGGGAGGTTGCGGTGGTTTTGCAATGCGGGGATACCGTGCGCCGGGCGATCGAATGCTCCGGATTGGAGAATTCCGTGCCGGAATTGCAGGGCCGGGAATACGCCGTAGGAATATTCCAACGCGTTTGCGGCTTCGATACCCCGGTGCGCGAAGGCGACCGCGTCGAGATCTATCGACCCCTGCTCATCGACCCGAAAGAGGCGCGCCGGCTGCGCGTCCGCAAGAAGCGGTTGCCGGGCGGGAAGCGGGAAGGGTAGGATCCGCCGATCGCCGAGGAAGCGCCGCGCGATCCAAAAACGACGCGGCGCGGGACGGCCAACGAGGGGGTTTGCTTTCATGAGCGACACGACCAGTGTGAGCGCCACTGCGCCTGTACGCATGCCAAACGGCATTCCGTACATTGTCGTCAACGAATTTGCCGAACGTTTTTGCTACTACGGCATTCTTTCCATCCTGGCCGTGAACCTCGTGCAGTCCATGCACTTCGGCGAAGCCCAGGCAACGGCCTGGGCTTCGTATTTCAAAGCGGGCGCCTATTTTTTTCCGTTGTTGGGCGCCGTCATCTCCGACGTCTTCTGGGGCAAGTTCCGCACGGTCATCCTCTTCTCGCTCGCCTATTGCGTGGGTTGCGTCGTGCTCGCATTCGGGCGCGAACCGGTGATGATCGAGGTCGGGCTGTTTCTCATCGCTTTTGGCACGGGCGGGATCAAGCCTTGCGTGGCGACGAACGTCGGCGATCAATTCACGAGCGCCAACCAGCATCTGATCGAGCGCGCGTTCAGCTGGTTTTACCTAGCCGTCAACGCCGGATCCATCATCTCGATCGCGCTGTGCCCGTGGCTGCTGGAACATGTCGGACCGACGGTCGCTTTCGGCGTGCCGGGCGCCATGATGTTCATCGCGACGATCGTGTTCTGGCTGGGCCGAAGCCGCTTCGCAGTGATACCGCCCGCGGGCGTCGCCTGGCTCAAGGAGGTGTTCTCGCCGCATGGTTTGGCAACGATGGGGCGCCTCATCGGCATCTACGTTTTCATCGCGTTTTTCTGGATGCTGTGGGACCAGAGCAATGGCACGACCTGGGTCTTGCAGGCGCGTTCGGCGCTCATGGACAAGGAAGTCGCGTTCGGCTTTACGGTGTTGCCGGCGCAGATCCAGGACGTGAACGCGTTCTTCATCCTCACCTTGACGCCTTTTTTCAGCTATGTGGTGTATCCCTTCGTCAACCGCTTCGCGAAAGTGACGCCGCTGCGCAAGATCGGCACGGGGCTGTTCGTCACGGCAGGCTCCTTCCTGATCATCGCGTGGATCGAATCGCGTATCCAGGAAGGTCACGTCGTGAGCATGTGGTGGCAGATCCTCGCCTACGCCGTGCTGACGTGCGGCGAAATCCTGGTCTCGATCACGGGCCTCGAGTATTCCTACAAGCAGGCGCCTTTGAAGGCGAAAAGCTTCATCATGGCGTTGTTCCTGCTCGCGGTGACGGTGGGAAACCTTGCTACAGGCGTCGTGAATGACGTCATGGTGCGCCGCCTGGACGCGAGCGCGATCGACGTAGGCACCGAAACCTGGGTACACGTGGCGAACGCGTCGGCCCTGGTGCCGGGCCAGAAGATCGATTTCACGAAGTCGAACATCCAGGTGCTCGGAACCGAGGGCAAGACGGAGCCGCTCGAGGGCACGTTCCTCATCAAGACGGTGGATGGCGCGGGAGGTCGCGTCCAGCTTGCCGATGCGGTAACGCGCGAACCGATTCAAACAAGCGGTACCTTCGACGCGACCAACGCGAAGGTGTCGACCTATGCCTTGGTCGGGCCCGCGTACTTCATGTTCTTTTTTTGGGTCATGATCGGCGGCGCCATCGTGTTCATCGTGGTCGCGATGCTCGTGCGCGAGGCGACGTATGTGCGCACCGATGAGCCGGGTGAGGAGCCGGCGCCCGCCTAAGAGCAGTTCTTGGAAATGTTGTCCTGCGCTTTTTGCTGTTCCGCGGCGCGCTGGTCATCGTCCATGAAATTGCGATTGCCTTCGGCGTCCGGCCGCATGATGCGCGTGCCTTCCTGCAACATTTGCAGGTAACCGCGCGCCTGTTCGCACTGGTCGGCCTTTTCCTTCGCGCGCGCTTCGTCCTCGGCCTGCTTTTGCTCGGCCTTCTCGCGCTCGACCTGACGCCTGCGGAAATCGGCGTCTTGTTCGGCCCAGGACTTTGCGGCCGGTTTGGGAGGGGGGGCATCCGAGGGAGGTGCCGGTTGGCCGGACGAAACGTCGCCGGTTCCATTCGATGCCGAATAGGACGAACCGGACGACGATCCGGAGCCTCCCGACCGCGACGTCGAGTCGTTGCCGCCGGCCTGGAATGGGCGACGCAGGATGTCGGACGGCTTGATGTCCGGCGGTGGCGGTGAATCCGAAAAGGTCGTATTTCCGGTCGCGTCGCGCCAGACCCACTGCGCGTGAGCCGCAC
>Ga0181537_10003461_pt1 | contig 13500 bp, 12 predicted proteins | sample PEATcosm2014_Bin_39_FD_119765 | JGI IMG/M metagenome (GOLD analysis project Ga0181537, IMG submission 119765) | Peatland microbial communities from MTU Mesocosm Facility, Houghton, MI, USA - PEATcosm2014_Bin23_10_metaG | ecosystem: Environmental > Terrestrial > Soil > Wetlands > Peat | place...
CAGCCCGCGCGCCTTGCGCCGTTCGGCCAGCAGGGCCGCGGTGAAAATCAGCAGCTTGTCTTTTTCGCGTGGTGTCAGTTCCATGCGTCGCTCCCTAAGTACTCCAGATTCGCGGCAGGCAGGCTTCGCGTCCCGTAAACCACGGCCGCAATTCGCGCCAGACAGACGTGAAGTAAGCGCGCGCCGCTTGCGGCGAGCTGCCGAGATAGCGCGCGGCGAGCGCGCCTGGCAGCCGCGTCACTGCGTGCCGCGCGCCGTCCATCGGCGCGATTGCGCGGCAGCTCTCCAATAAATCGTCCGGGCACACCTTGCCTGTTGCCAGCAGGGTGCCCGTTACGTGGTGCCCGGCAAGACCCACCGGTGATTCGAGCAGGCGATCGTTGCCATTGAGCTCCGCGGTTTCGCAAAACGTTTCGACGCCGGCTGACCACAAGCTCACTTGCTGGCGCAGGCTGCCGCTGGTGTAGCGTTCGCCCGAGGCGCGGCGCCCCAGCACCATGATGTCCCAGCCGAGGTACCTGGCGCCGGCCGCGAGCTCGATGATGGTCGCGAGCCGCACCATGGCGCCGTCAAACACGATGCTCTCCTGCGGCAGCCATTCGACGATCGCATCCTGCGCGATGCTGAGCTTCACCGTTTGCCCCGCCATGCGCCGGTTGGCCTTGTACCACTTGGCGGCGCCCGGGGTCGTCACCAGCACCTGGCTGCCGGGGCCGGCGTCGAGCCCGATTTCGAGCCGGTCGCCGCCGGCGATGCCGCCTGGCGGGTGCACGATGAGGGTATGGCAGACCGCGTCGCCTTCAGGATAAAACGGCTTCTGGACTCGCAGCGGCCCGTAATGACGCCGCCGCAGGAGCGCGGTGCGGCCCCCGGCGAATTCGTAGCCCAGCGCAAGCTCGGCCTGCCAGCCGCGGGACTCCGCTGCGGCAGCGACAGGAGCGGTGAGGCTGGCGGTGTCGGGCATGGGCGCAATGAAAGCAGTAGGAATGCGTGGCCGCTTGCGGCGGAAATCGAAACCAAGCTTACCGCAAGCCGCGGGCCGACGCAGGGCGCGGCTTTCTCAAACCGCCAAAAAGCTCCTCACGTTATTCTTTTCCATATCCGACCCCTTGCCGGCGGACACCACGGCCCCGCGCGACATGACGACGTAATGGTCGGCGAGCGACTGCGCGAAATCGTAATATTGCTCGACCAGCAGCACCGCCATGTCGCCGCGTTGCGCCAGCGCGCGGATCACGCGCTCGATGTCCTTGATGATCGAAGGCTGGATGCCCTCGGTCGGTTCGTCGAGAATCAGCAGCTTCGGATTGGCCGCCAGCGCGCGGCCGATGGCGAGCTGCTGCTGCTGCCCGCCGGACAGGTCGCCGCCGCGCCGGCGCAGCATGTCTTTTAATACCGGGAACATCTCAAAAATCTCGGTCGGGACATTGCGCGCCGCGGAGCCCGACTTGACGGCAAGACCCATGCGCAGGTTTTCCTCGACCGTGAGGCGGTTAAAAATTTCGCGGCCCTGCGGCACGAAGCCGATGCCGAGCGCGGCGCGCCCGTGCGGCGTCAGCGCGGTGATGTTGCGCTCGCCGAATGTTACGCTGCCGCTTCGCACCGGCAACACGCCCATCAGGCATTTCAGGAGCGTGGTCTTGCCCACGCCGTTGCGGCCCAGGAGCACAGTGCAGCCGCCCAGCGGAACCTCGAACGAGACGTCGCGCAGGGTGTGGCTGCCGCCGTAATATTGATTGAGCTTGTCGACCTTGAGCATGGAAATTGGCGCGCTAGCGGCCGAGATAGACTTCGATCACGCGCGGGTCGTTCTGCACTTCGCTCATCGAACCCTGGGCGAGCACCGAGCCTTCGTGCAGCACCGTGACTTTTTTTGCGATGCTGGAAACGAAATCCATGTCGTGCTCGACCACGATTACCGAGTGCTTGCCCGCCAGCGTGTTGAACAGCTCGCCGGTGCGCTCGGTCTCGGCGTCGGTCATTCCCGCCACCGGCTCGTCGAGCAGCAGGAGCTTGGGCTCTTGCATCAGCAGCATGCCGATTTCGAGCCATTGTTTCTGGCCATGCGACAGCAGACCCGCCAGGCGCCCGGCTTCGGAGGTGAGGCGGATCAACTCCAGGTTGGCGGCAATCGCATCGCGCTGCGCCGAGTCGAGCCTGGCGAACAGTGTGGTGCGCACGTTCTTTTTCATTTTCATCGCGAGTTCGAGATTCTCGAACACGGTGTGGTTCTCGAATACCGTCGGTTTCTGGAACTTGCGGCCGATGCCGGCGTGCGCGATTTCCGGCTCGGTCAGGCGCGTAAGGTCGAGCGTCTGCCCGAAAAACGCGGTGCCGGCGTCGGGCCGCGTCTTGCCGGTGATGACGTCCATCATGGTGGTCTTGCCGGCGCCGTTGGGCCCGATGATGCAGCGCAGTTCGCCGACGTCGATGTCGAGCGAAAGATTGTTCAGCGCCTTGAAGCCGTCGAAGCTCACAGTGACGTCTTCGAGGTAGAGGATGGCGCCGTGCGCGGTATCGAGCTGGCCGTCGGAAATGCGGCCGAATATGGCCCCGGCGTCCCCCGAAACTTCGCGCGGCGGCTGCGGATCGGGCGGCGTCATGCCGGGACCTTGCGATGCAGGCGGGAGGCCGCCTGGTTGATGAGGCCGAGCACGCCGTTTGGCAGGAACAGCGTAACCAGGATGAAGATCAGCCCGAGCGCAAACAGCCAGTATTCGGGGAAGGCGGCGGTGAACCAGCTCTTGGCGCCGTTTACCAGGAACGCCCCAAGGATGGCGCCGGCGAGCGAGCCGCGCCCGCCCAGCGCGACCCAGATCGCGATCTCGATCGAGTTGGCGGGCGACATTTCGGATGGGTTGATGATGCCGACCTGCGGCACGTAGAGCGCGCCGGCGATGCCGCATAGCACGGCGGATAGCGTCCACACGAAGAGCTTGAAGCCGAGCGGGTTATAGCCGCAGAACATGAGGCGCGATTCCGCGTCGCGAATCGCGGTGAGCACCCGGCCGAGCTTGGACACAACGATGGCGCGGCACAGCAGCAGCGCGCCGATCAGCGTCGCCGCGGTGATCGCGAACAATGCGGCCCGGGTGGGAGGCGAAGTAATGGTGAAGCCAAGGACGCGCTTGAAGTCGGTGAAACCGTTGTTGCCGCCGAACCCGGTATTGTTGCGGAAGAACAGCAGCATGAAGGCGAAAGTCATCGCCTGCGTGATGATCGAGAAATACACGCCCTTGATACGCGAACGGAAGGCGAAGAAGCCGAACACCAGCGCGAGCAATCCTGGCGCCAGCACCACCAGCATGGCGCAATACCAGAAATGCTCCGTGAACGACCAGTACCAGGGGTAGGCTTTCCAGTCGAGAAACACCATGAAGTCCGGCAGGTCGCTCTGGTACACGCCGTCGTGGCCGATGGCGCGCATCAGGTACATGCCCATGGCGTAGCCGCCGAGCGCGAAAAAAGTGCCGTGGCCGAGCGACAGGATGCCGGTGTAGCCCCAAATCAGGTCGAGCGCCAGCGCCACCAGCGCGTAACACATGAACTTGCCGATCAGCGCAATGGTGAAACCGGAAACGTAGAACACGCTGTCGTTCGGCACCCATACGTGCAGCGCCGGCATTGCCACGATCAACAGCAGCGCGCACAGGATGAGCACCGTCCAGCCGCGCGCGCCATACAGGCTGTCCATGCGCGACACCAGCATCACGCCTCCGCGCTGCGGCCCTTGAGCGCGAACAGGCCCTGCGGGCGTTTCTGGATGAACACGATGATAAACGCCAGCACCACGATCTTGGCCAGCACTGCGCCGATCTGCGGCTCGAGGAATTTGTTGACTTCGCCCAGCCCCAAAGCGGCGATCACGGTTCCCGCAAGCTGGCCGACGCCGCCTAACACCACCACCATGAAGGAATCGACGATATAGCCCTGGCCAAGTTCCGGTCCGACGTTGCCGATCTGCGACAGGGCGCAGCCGCCGAGCCCCGCGATGCCGGCGCCGAGGCCGAAAGTCAGCATGTCGACGAGGTTGGTCGGCACGCCCACGCAGTCCGCCATCGCGCGATTTTGCGTCACCGCGCGCACGAACAGGCCAAGGCGGGTGCGGGTGAGCATCAGCCACATCAGGAATACGACAACGGCGGCAAAAATGATGATGACGATGCGGTTATAAGGCAGCACCAGGCCGCCCGCCAATGCGATGCCGCCCGACATCCACGATGGGTTCGCCACCTCGACGTTCTGTGCGCCGAAAATCGTGCGCACCGCCTGGATCAGGATCAGGCTGATGCCCCAGGTCGCGAGCAGGGTTTCAAGCGGCCGGCCGTAGAGAAAGCGGATCACGCTGCGCTCGAGGATCATGCCGACCACGGCGGAAGCGAGGAACGCCGCGGGGACCGACGCCAGCAGATACCAGTCGAACCGCTCGGGCAGGTAATGCTTGAACAGGAGCTGCACCACGTAGGTGGCGTAGGCGCCGATCATCAGCAGCTCGCCGTGCGCCATGTTGATAATGCCCATGAGGCCGAAGGTGATGGCGAGACCGAGGGCCACCAGCAGCAGGATACTGCCGAGCGACAGGCCGTAGAACAGGCCGCCCAGCATGTCGAGCTTGAACAGGCGCGAGTCCAGCTCGCGCAGCGAGGTGCGGGCGGCGTTGCGCACCGCCTCGTCGGGCTCGTTGAACTTGCCGCTGGCGTCTTTCTCCAGCATCGAGGCCAGGGTGATCCTGAGGTTCGGATTGCCGGTGTCGGCGAGCGTCTTCACCGCGACCAGGCGCACCAGGGGATCGGGGTCCTTGAGCTGCAGTGTGGCACGCGTCATTTCGACGATGGACTTGATTTCGGGATCGGTTTCCTTTTCCAGCGCGCGGTTGAGCAACGGCAGCATGGCGGGAGATGCGCTCTCGGCCGACAGTTCACGCGCCGACTTCAAGCGCGTCGCCCGGTCCGGCGACAGCAGCGACATCGCGGCAAGGCCGGACTGCAGCGCGCCGCGCACCCGGTTGTTGATCGAAATGCTATCCGGCGATTCGGGTGGATTGGCGATGGTCGCGCCGGTGGCGGCGTCGGTGAGCTTGTCGCCGCTCGCGATCGCGACCCGGCCGTCGGGCAGCGCCACCAGGGAGTCGTTCGCCATCGCTTCCAGCACCGCCAATGCGGCCGGATCGGCAGTGGCGACGAGCTTGACGATGGCGTCGATCTTGACGTCGGCGTCGTCGTCGGTGAGGCCCTTGAGAAGCTGTGGATCCAGCGCGAAAGCCGAACTGGCTGCGAACGATCCGGCACCGGCAACCAGAAAGCAGAATGCCGCGCGCAAGAGAAAGCCCCGGGCGCCGGAAATCCGGTTGCGTCCGGGGCGGGGGACTCGAGTTTCCATTCCCAAGCTTACCGCAATCGTGCGACAAGCTTGCGAATGGAACCCGCGCCGCTTGAGCGGCGCGGGAGCATGGCTTACAGCTTCTGCTTGCCTTCGTTGCCCGGTACGAACGGGCTCCAGGGCTGCGCGCGAATCGGCGCCGGGGTCTTCCACACCACGTTGAACTGGCCGTCCGCCTTCACTTCGCCGATGAACACCGGCTTGTGCAGGTGATGGTTGGTCTTGTCCATTTCGATGGTGAAACCGTCAGGCGCCTTGAACGTCTGGCCGCCGACCTTGGCGATTACCTTCTCCACGTCGGTGGTGCCGGCCGCCTTCACCGCCTGCGCCCACATGTTGATGCCGATGTAGGTGGCTTCCATCGGGTCATTGGTCACCGCCTTGTCGGCGTTCGGCAGCTTCATCTTGACCGCGTAGGCTTTCCACTTCTTGATCCACTCGGCGTTGACCGGGTTCTTGATCGACTCGAAGTAGTTCCACGCCGCAAGCTGGCCGACCAGCGGTTTGGTGTCGACGCCGCGCAGCTCTTCTTCACCCACCGAGAACGCGACCACCGGAACGTCAGTCGCCTTCAGGCCGGCGTTGCCAAGCTCCTTGTAGAACGGCACGTTGGAGTCGCCGTTGATGGTCGACACCACCGCGGTCTTGCCGCCTGCCGCGAATTTCTTGATGTTGGCCACGATGGTCTGGTAATCGCTGTGGCCGAACGGGGTGTAGACCTCGTCGATATCCTTGTCGTCCACGCCTTTGGAGTGCAGGAAGGCGCGCAGGATCTTGTTGGTGGTGCGCGGATACACATAGTCGGTGCCGAGCAGCACCCAGCGCTTGGCGCCGCCGCCTTCCTTGCTCATCAGGTATTCGACCGCCGGGATTGCCTGCTGGTTGGGCGCGGCGCCGGTGTAGAACACATTGTGCTCGAGCTCTTCGCCTTCGTACTGCACCGGGTAGAACAGGAGGCCGTTCAGTTCCTTGAACACCGGCAGCACGGATTTGCGCGAGACCGAGGTCCAGCAGCCGAACACCACCGCCACCTTGTCCTGGGTCAGCAGGCCGCGGGCTTTCTCGGCGAACAGCGGCCAGTTGGAGGCAGGGTCCACCACCACCGGCTCGAGCTTCTTGCCGAGCACGCCGCCCTTGGCGTTGATTTCGTCGATGGTCATCAAGGCCATGTCTTTGAGCGAGGTTTCGGAAATCGCCATGGTTCCTGACAGCGAATGCAGGATGCCGACCTTGATGGTGTCGGCGGCCAAGGCGGGGAACGTCAGCAAGCCGGCCAAAGCCAGGCTGCCGGCGAGTACCGAGCCTTTTAATAACAATCTGCGTTGCATGAATATCCTCCTGGTTGTTGAGCGGAAATGGACGGCTTTGGGACGTTTGCGCGGGCGCGTGTTGCGGTTCCCACCCCCTGTTTGCGAAAACCGTGCCCGGCGCTGGTGGAAGCCCCGAACAAGCAATCCCCACAAGGGCTTACGCCGGTGTTTCCACCTACTGTCTGGGCTTTGCCCGGGTGGGTGCGGCACGCATTTGGTGCGGTAATGGCGTTGGCTGCACCAAATTCCAGCCGGCCAATTTCAACTGCCTCGAAACGGGGCAAAAGCCCGCCGCCAGGGGAGGGTCGATCACGGTCCCCGCGGACCCCGTAGAATGCGGCAGCGCAAACCTTCGATCTTGAAAAACCACTCCATGTCCCCGGTCTGCGACGTCCTCATCATCGGCGGCGGACACAACGGCCTCACCTGCGCCTGTTACCTGGCGGCGGCAGGCTTGTCGGTGCGGGTGCTCGAGCGGCGCAGCATCGTAGGCGGCGCCGCGATCACCGAGGAATTCCATCCGGGATTTCGCAATTCCACCGCAAGCTACACGGTGAGCCTGCTCAACCCGAAGGTGATCCGCGAGCTGGAGCTCGCGCGCCACGGGTTGAGGATCGTCGAGCGGCCACTGGCGAATTTTCTGCCGCTTTCCGCAGAGCCTGGCGCCTATCTGAAAGTTGGCGGCGGCCTGGCGGCGACGCAGGCCGAGGTCGCGCGTTACTCGCGGCGCGACGCCGAACGCCTGCCCGCCTATTACGAGATGCTTGAGCGCGCGGTCGGAGTCGTGAAAGAGCTGGCGCTGGAAACGCCGCCAAATGCCGGCGGAGGCGTCGGCGAATTGATCCCGGCGTTGAAGACCATGCGCGCAGTGAGGAAGCTTAACGTCGCGGACAAGCGCAACCTCCTCGCGCTATTCGCCAAAAGCGCCGGCGACCTGCTCGACGGCTGGTTCGAGTCCGATGCGCTGAAAGCCGCGTTCGGCTTCGACGCCGTGGTCGGCAATTTCGCCAGCCCTTACGCACCGGGTTCGGCTTATGTGCTGTTGCACCACGTGTTCGGCGAGGTCAACGGCAAGCCCGGCCAGTGGGGCCACGCCATCGGTGGCATGGGCGCGATCACGCAGGCGATGGCGGCGTGCGCGCGCGAACGCGGCGTGGTCATCGACTGCGACGTCGAGGTGGCGAAAGTGCTGGCGCAGGATGGACGCGCCGCCGGCGTGATGCTGGCGGACGGCAGCGAGATTCGCGCGCGCAGCGTCGCCGCCAACGTCAATCCCAAACTGCTGTTGCTTGAGCTCATCGACCAGCAGCACGTCGATCCCGCGGTGCTCGAGCACATGCGGCACTACCGCTGCGCTTCCGCGACATTGCGCATGAACGTGGCGCTATCCGAACTGCCCGATTTCTCCTGCCTGCCCGGGACCGGAGTCCATCAGCAATCCGGCATCATCATGGCGCCGTCGCTCGGCTATATGGAGCGCGCCTGGTTCGACGCGCGCACCAGCGGCATGGCGAACGAGCCCATCGTCGAGATGCTGATCCCGAGCACGGTGGACGACACGCTCGCGCCGAAGGGCATGCACGTCGCGTCGCTGTTTTGCCAGCATTTCAACGCCGACCTTGCGCCGGGTGAAAATTGGGATAGTTTGCGTGAGGTCGCAGCGGAACGCGTGATCGACACGGTTAATCGTTTCGCGCCGAATTTCAAGGCGTCAATTCTGGGCCGAATGACCTTGACGCCGCTCGACCTGGAACGCAAATTCGGGCTCACCGGCGGCGACATATTTCACGGCGCGTTGTCGCTCGACCAGTTGTTCAGCGCGCGCCCGCTGCTGGGTTACGCGAATTACCGGATGCCGGTCGAGGGCTTATATCTTTGCGGCTCGGGTGCGCATCCCGGCGGCGGCGTCACCGGCTTGCCGGGGCACAACGCCGCGCGCGAGATTTTGCGGGACTTCCGGCGCGGCAGGGTTCCGCGTTAACATTGCTGTTTGTTCGTTCGCGCATCGACGCCGCAATCAACCGGAATCATGACCGAAAAATACGATTTCGCCAGCGACAACACCGCCGGCATTTGCCCCGAAGCCTGGGCCGCGCTCACCGAGGCGAATCATGGTTTCGCCGCGTCCTACGGCGACGACCAATACACGGAACGCGCGGCCGACCTGTTCCGCCAGGTATTCGAGACCGATTGCGACGTGTACTTCGTGTTCAACGGCACCGCAGCCAATTCGCTGGCGCTCGCGACCATGTGCCAGTCGTATCACAGCGTGATCGCGCACCAGGCGGCGCACGTCGAAGTCGACGAATGCGGCGCGCCGCAGTTTTTCTCGAACGGCGTGAAACTGCTGACCGTGGGCGGAGCCGGCGCCAAGCTCGACCTTGCGGCGGTGGAAAAAACCATCACCGCGCGCAACGACATCCACTTCCCCAAACCCCGGGTGGTGAGCCTCACCCAGTCGACCGAGTTCGGCACGCTGTACCGGCCGGATGAAATCGCGGCGATCGCGGCGGTGGCAAAGCGCCACGACCTCAAGGTCCACATGGACGGCGCGCGTTTCGCCAACGCGGTGGCGGCGAGCGGCGCGACGCCGGCAGCGCTCACCTGGCAGGCCGGGGTCGACGTGCTGTGCTTCGGCGGCACCAAGCTCGGCATGGGCGTGGGCGAGGCGGTGGTGTTTTTCGACCGCGGCATGTCCCAGGAATTTGCTTACCGCTGCAAGCAGGCCGGGCAGCTCGCCTCGAAAATGCGCTTTCTCGCCGCGCCCTGGGTGGCGATGCTGAAGGATGGCGCGTGGCTCACGCATGCCGCGCACGCCAACGCCTGCGCCAAAAAACTCGCCGACAAGATCCGCTTCGTGCCGGGGGTGCACATCAACCATGCGGTCGACGTCAACGCGGTATTCACCGACATGCCGGATGCCATGCACCAAAAGCTCGAAGCCGCCGGCTGGCACTACTACAAATTTCTCGGTGGCGGTGCGCGCTTCATGTGCTCGTGGGCGACGAGCGGGAAAGACGTCGATGCGCTGGCGGCGGACGTCACCGCGGCGAGCGCGGCAGCCTAGCCGCTCGCCCGCGATTTGCGATACTGCACCAGCAATTCTTCCATGGTCGTCATGCGGGTTGTTTGCTGCAGCACGTCGGTGGGCGCGTAGTTCGCGCTGCGCACGATCCAGTCGACGCCTGCGCGGCCGCCGATGTCGAGCACATTGATGCAGCCGGGCGCCTGCATCAGGTTGCCCAGAAACATGCGGCTGCCGGTCAGCGCGTAAGACAGGATCGCGCGGTTGACGCCGCCGTGCAGCACCAGGAGTGCTACATCCCAATCCGTTGCCGCCGCCAGGCGCTCGATCGCGGGATGCACGCGATCCATCAGTTCGCCGATGCTCTCGCCGCGCAGGAACCTGACGTGCTCCGGCACCACGCCCTGGAATGCGGAATAAAACTCCTGCTCGAGCTTGTCCTCGGGAATGTCGCGCAGCCGTCCGCCTTTTATTTCGGCAAGCTCCGGCCAGGATTCGATTTGCGGCTTCCGTTTTGCCTCGGCCAGCACGCATTGCGCGGTTTCCAAAGTGCGCGGCAGCCCGCTGGTGATGACGCGGTCGAAGCTGAGTTCCGCGAGCAGCCGGCCCGCCGCGCTCGCCTGCGCGCGGCCCTCGGCCGTCAGCGGCACCTGCTCGGGAAGATACGGCTTGCCGGCGCCGTCGAAATAGGTCACCTGGCCGTGGCGCATGAGGTACAGGCGCCGCCTGGCTGCGGGGTTGGCTTGCGGGGCTTGAGTCAAGGCGGGGTGGCCGGGTTGCGGCGCAAGGCAAACGCGCATTGTCATCGAGCGCGACTGGCGGTGCAAGGCATGGCGGTCGCAGCGGCAAGCCTCTCGCACGGGTTGCGTTTCGAGCGCGGCTGGCGTCAAATACTGAAAGAGACGCGCGTGCGCAAAACCCGACCGAGCGCGCTCAAGCGCAGTCTGGAGGAGGCCGCCATGTACCAGAAAATTCTGCTGGCTTACGATGGTTCGGAACAGGGCAAGCAGGCGCTCCTGGAATGCGCCGACCTCGCCAAGCTCACGGGCGCTGAAACCCATCTGCTCGCCGTGGTGCGCATGCCTTCGGGCCTGTTCCTGGCCGAGGGCTTCATTCCGGAAAACCTGCTGGACGAAGAAAAAAAACGGACCGAGGAAGTGCTGAGGGAAGGCACCAAGAAGCTCACCGACATGGGCTTCAAAGCCCAGGGCCGCATCGCTTTCGGCGAGCCGATCGAGGAAATCTGTTCGCTGGCGGAGGAAGTCAGTGCCGATCTCATCGTGGTCGGGCACCAGCGGCGCGCGTCGATGGCGGCGCGGTGGTGGCGAAGTTCGGTGGGCTCGTCGCTGATCGAATACGCGCCCTGCAGCGTGCTGATCGCGATGGCGGCGAAGTAAGGCTGCGCTTGCCGTGTTTTTGGCGGTCGGTTTACATCGCCGAATAACTCACGGGCTTCAATTCCTGGATTCCCGCTTTCGCGGGAATGGCGTAAGAAATGGCCGTTCATGGTGAGCTTGTCGAACCATAACGGCCTGATCTGCCGTTGCCGTGCTCCGTTCTACCCCCTTCGACAGGCTCAGGGCAGGCTTTCGACAAGCTCAGGGTTCCCTGCGGGAACCCGAAGGGGAGAGAACGCTCCACCCCCATCCCAACCTTCCCCCCTCAAGGGGGAAGGGGTTAGTTAGATTCCCGCTTCGCGGGAACGATTAGAAGTGGGAAAGCGCATGGGAGAGGGATTTGGACTTGCCTTCCCCATGTGCGTCCGCCGAGGAACGGGGATCAAACGGGCTCAGTTACGCAAACTCGCAGCGAGGACTGTCTGAGGCCCCGCAGGGGCCGCTCCGCAGCCAGTCAGCGAATACCGCAGGGAAGCCCGAAGGACCGGGGCACCTGGGGTCGCCTTTTCTTTGGTTACTTTCTTTTGGCGAAGCAAAAGAACATGCTGTCCGGGCAACCCCCGGCGACTTTGTTTTTGAATTGTCGTTCACCCTTCGACAAGCCCTGGGCGAATGGAAAGATGCAACAGCTGCTAGGCCGCGCTCAGCAGCCGGCTGTGCGCCGACACGTGCTTTGCCAGAAAATCCATCTGGTCGGCCAGGATGCGGCGGTTGGTGAGAATCAGGAATTCCGCCTTGTTCGGCACGTAGGGGGCGTACAGCAATTCCATGCCGGATTTTTCCGGCGTGCGGTTGCCCTTCCTCTCGTTGCAACTGCGGCAGGCGGTGACCACGTTCATCCAGGTATCGCGGCCGCGGCGCGACATCGGCACGATGTGATCGCGCGTGAGCCTGAGAAAACTGAATTCGCCGCCGCAATAGGCGCAGACGTGGCGGTCGCGGTGGAACAGCTCGCGGTTATTGAGCGGCGGCACCTGGTTGAAAGCGTGCGAAGCCATCGCCTTGCCCTTGATCGCGATAATGCTGTTGGCGGTGATGATCGAGCGCTTGCCGGTCATGCGCGAAATTCCGCCGCGGAACGTAAACTCGGTTTCGCCCACCGCCCACGCCACCAGGTTGCGGGCATAATAAAAACAGGCGTGCTGCCAGGTGACCCAGCGGTGCGGGACACCATGCATGTCGAGCGTAAGAATCAGCGGCGCGTTGGTCATGACGGGTTGTGCGCAAATGACGCGGCATCGATGCAGTCGCGTAACTTGCAGTATTGTAAGGGGTTTGCGACAGTGGTCAAGGTTTTTGTTGGTGCGGCGGAATTGTTACTGCCCGATGATCCCGGTAACGGATTGCACAATTAATTCTTCGCATGCAGATGACATTGGTCCCGGTGGATTCACGCCAATGGCGCGCATTGCAGATCGGCATTGCGGCGTCGATCGCCCTGCATGCGCTGGCGCTGTTCGTGACGCCGGGCATACGCGCGCCGAAGATCGCGTCCGCGCCGCCCTCGTTGACCGCGGTATTGCGTCTGGGTCCGCCCTCGCCCGAACCGGCGCCCGGCGCGCCGGATAAACCGGAAGCGGTGACGCCGCCGCGCCCGCCGGTCGAGAAACAACCGCCGCCGGTGCAACCGCCCCGGCCACCTGCCGAGAGCCGGCCGGTGCTGACTGCGCCGCCGACACCGTCATCGCCGCCCGTGGCGCCGGTGTCCGCGCAGCCCGCGCCCGCCGCACCGCCAGCCGCCGCTCCCGCCGCCGTGACCGCAACGACTGAAACCAAAACCGCGAACGCGGCGCCGGGCGGCGCCGGCGCCGGCACCGCAACCAATAGCAAAGCCGCCAGCGCGCCGCCGGTGACGGTGGCGTCGGCAGCGCCGAGTTCGAGCGCGATAAGCCAGGAGGGCGTGGATCCCTCCGCGCTGGAGGGCTACAAAATCGGCCTTGCCAATGCGTGCCTCAAATACAAGGTCTATCCGCGCGAGGCCCTCGAAAAGCAGTGGGAAGGAATTCCCGAAATCAAAGTGACGATCGGCGCCAACGGCCACATCCTGGACGTGACCATCGCCAAGTCCAGCGGCTATGAATTGCTGGACAAGGCGGCAATCGCCACCGTGCGCAAAGCGGCGCCGCTCGCCGAGATCAAGGCCGCGCTCAGGAACAAGGAGTTTTCAGTCGTGCTGCCGTTCGTATATAACATCGAACACAAGGGATAATCGAACGCACGGCGGAAGGCCAATTCAAGTTCGCCGGGGGTTGCCCGGCAGCAAGTCACTTTCTTTTGCTTCGCCAAAAGAAAGTAACCAAAGAAAAGGCGACCCCAGGTGCGCCGGCCCTTCGGGCTTCCCTGCGGTACTCGATCAAACGGGCGGCTGCGGAACTCGCCCTCTTCGAGG
>Ga0181537_10003462_pt1 | contig 13490 bp, 25 predicted proteins | sample PEATcosm2014_Bin_39_FD_119765 | JGI IMG/M metagenome (GOLD analysis project Ga0181537, IMG submission 119765) | Peatland microbial communities from MTU Mesocosm Facility, Houghton, MI, USA - PEATcosm2014_Bin23_10_metaG | ecosystem: Environmental > Terrestrial > Soil > Wetlands > Peat | place...
CGGAAACGGATACGGAAACGGATACGGAAACGGATACGGAGACGGAGACGGAGACGGATACGGATACGGATACGGATACGGATACGGAAACGGATACGGAAACGGAGACGGAGATGGAAACGGATACGGATACGGATACAGACACTACCCGGAAAGTGTGGTGATTACATGATACTGCCGGAAGGATACGGAGACGGAAAAGATTCTACAAAATAAAATTTTTTATTGACTTTCAAAAAATTTTGTGTTTTAATCAAAACATCACAGGAGAAAAAATGCACGGACTCGAAACGATAATTGCTCTCAATACGTCGGCCAATAACAAAAGGAAGCAGAACGATTCTGGAAGTATTCAAGTACAGGGAAACTTTTCGGTGCTTCTCAAAACCGATAAGGGATATGTAGAAGCACGGAATATCTTTCCCGATAAGGCAAATTTCCACAGATATTCGGATGCTGTGAGATTTTCTCGTGATCTTAAGCAGAGCATTCATACCCATCCACGTTTTCCTGCATTCCTTGAAAGCAGAGTAGTAGAATTCCACTCTCCGGAATGGGAACAACTTTTAGCACGATAGGAGGAACAATGCTAAATATCGACCAACTCGTGATTGTAGCTTACCTCAGTAGTGGAGGTATCTTATGCCGTAGCTGTGGGGAAGAACAGAATCTTCCTACAAGTAAAGCGGTATGCGCGTATTCGGCAGGAGACTTTGCAGGAAGTGAAGGGCTTTACTGCGACGATTGCGAAAAAGAAATAGTAGCTCCCTACAAATGGACCTGCCCTTGCTGTGGTACAGAATATTACAGAGAAGAAGCTTCAGATGCTGAAGATATTCATTACCGCGGTAAAGAAGGGAAATGCTCTGTTGAGTGTCCAGGGGATGTAGACGAATAAACGCTTGCCAGAGCGTATCTGGCTGATTCCACAGACAAGCCTACACGCGGCGGAATTGTGCATCTACTAATTGTCTAGGAGGATTTATGTATCGGATAGTAACCGAAAACAAGGACCAGGATGTAATCAAAAAGATTTTCCGTCGCTGGTTTTGCGATTACACGATGTATAATGCCGTAGGATGCTGGAAAGGCTCAGAGGAAGATTCTCTTGTGATTGAAATCGAAGGGCAAAGCAGAAGCTGTGTAGAAGGAATCGCCAGAGATATTAAGAGCGAGAACAACCAAGAATCTGTTCTCGTGCAAGAAATATTAACTTCTTGTGTTTTCGTCTAGGGAGAAAAATGCACCGATTTACCAAAAACATTTTGGATTGCTACAGTGCCTCTACCTGTGTAGAATTGGAAGCAGGTAGAGAATGGTATGATCGTGCCGAACTATGGGCAAGAACTATTTGTCCATTGGATGTTAATAGAGGCGCGGGAGTTATTGCTGCTCTTAGCCCGCGTCAAACCTGGAGTAATAACAAGATAGCAGCAGCTAAAATAGTAAAAGCTGTTGATAACTTCTCAAATATTGTTCCAACAGTAACAGGAACGTACCAGAACGTAGACAAAGCTTTGAGAATAGCACGCGGAGAAGATCCGGTAAAAATCTTAGGAGGAAGTAAGAGAAATTTTAAAGTATTCCGATTCTTTCAGAATATTACGGGAAATAACAGAGTCGTAACTGTAGACACTTGGGCGGCTAGAGTGGCTTTTCCTGACTGCTATACTCCTTATATTCGAGGAAGATTGTATCTTGAATTAGAATCTTGCTACCAAGAAGCTGCTAGATGGGTTGACAAAATTTCACCTAGAGACTTACAAGCCGTTTGCTGGATTCATATCAGAGGATCGTTTGAATAGTTTAACCAAAGTATTGATGGGGAGAAAAATGGATCGTATGAGTTCGATTATTGCTTATGAAAACGGAGAATTGGAAGAAGAGGAAGTTATCCTGTTATTCCAAGATCTTATTGATTCCGGGCTTGCTTGGCAGTTACAAGGAAGCTACGGAAGAATGGCGGAGAAACTAATTGAGTCTGGGTACTGCACGGAGGCAGAATGAACACTATTTCTAACTTTGATGATGTTATTGATTCTAGGGACATCATTGCTAGAATTGAAGAGCTAGAGGAAGAAAGACAGTCTCTAGTGGATGAAATAGACGAACTAAAGGAAGAGAAAAATGATCTACCTGATGACGACGAAAAAGTAGATGATTTGATTGAGAAAATCAATGGTGCCCTATCTGCTCTAGATGAATGGGATGAATCTTCTGATGCGGATGACCTAAGGATTCTAAAAGACTTGGCAGAAGAAGGAGAATGTTCTCCTGACTGGGAATACGGGGAAACTCTTATCCGAGATTCCTATTTCGAAAAATACGCACAAGAACTCGCAGAGGATTGTGGAATGATTAACGGAAGTGGATGGCCCAATACATGTATTGATTGGGAAGAAGCAGCAAATGAACTGCAGATGGATTACACTTCGCTTGATTTTGATGGAGTAGAGTACTGGATTAGGTCTTAACCGTTGCCGGATCGTAACCGGCTGTCTGCATAGAGAAGCCTCCACGATGGCGCAGATGGGCACCTACTAATTCTCTAGGAGGATGTATGGCACACTGGGTAAATAAAATGGACATAGCGGATTTATGGTCAAAAGGAGATTTCCGTAAAATATCTTTCGGTATCTCTACTCGTCTTCGAGAAATTGTAATACCACATACTCAGAATGAGTACTATGATGGATTTTATTTAGATAGCCAGAGACAAGACTTGGCAGAACAATTTGGCGCTTTAAGCGGAGATGATGACGCAGATGTAGATGATTTTGATTATCTCATGTGTGACCTTTATGATTGGGCGGATACTCCTTTGGACAATGAATGGATCGGACAAAAACTGTGCTGGATCAAAACATTTTAGGAGGATGTATGCCGAACAGGACTTCTGATGATACGCTACAAACTTTACGTCTAATGTGGGCAGAGCAAGTTATTCTCAGGCAAACACAAACATTGACCTATCTTTAACCATGCCGGGAGAAATCCCGGTTGCCTACAAAGACTAGCCTTCTCGTGGCGTAGGTGAGCATCTACTAATAGTCTATTTGAAGGGAGAAAAATGTACGCATTTCCAAAGATGCTTGAAATGACTGGAATAAAGAATTGACGAACTTCACAAATTCACTGTAGACAACTAGGAGGTATCATGGCAGTAACCTTTACATCTGAAGCAAAAGTAGATCGTACCAGCAATGGCGGGTATGTTGTGGCTCCGGAAAATATCGTTATCAAACCAGAACTTAGTGGACGCTCTGAAGAAACAGATATAACTGAATTAGCAGAGGATATCCTCCATCGCGGGCAACTCGTAGCGGCAATAGCCTACAAGAATGCGGAAGGATGGCCCGTACTCATCGCCGGTCACCGTCGGCTACGAGCAATTATCTATCTTAACAAAGATATCAAAGATGCTGAAAAGAAGTTGAAACTTAAATTTAATTATTCCGCAGTAAAATCCGATGAGGAAGCACTGGATCTTACTGTTGCAGAAAACCGCAACAGAACGGATGTGAATCCTCTCGATGATGCGGCAAACATAGCTATTTATTCTCATAAATTCGGGAAGGGTATCGAAGAAATCGCCAAGAAGTATTTTCCTGGAGCAAATACTCCGGAAAAACTTATGAAAGCCGTCGCATGGGTAAAGGAAAGGCAGAAACTTCTTGAACTTTCCCCAGAAGCGCAGGATAAACTCCGTAAAGGAGAATTCAGCACTTCCGCTGCGCAACAGCTTGCAAAGCTTCAGCCAGTAGATCAGAACAAACTGATTGAAAAGAAGGAGAAGAGCGGGGAGAAAATCAAGGTAGCCGATGCAAAAGCTGCTGTGGAAGAATCCCAAGGAAAGAAACCCGCGAAGCATAACGACCCTAAAGAGCCTAAGAAGAAAGAAAAGGAATCTCAAGTATTATTCCGGTTGACCGCTCTTGCCGAACTTGCAGGTTCTCTAAGTGCAGAAGTAGTATCTGAAGATTTTGACCGAGACTACAGCAAAGACATCGCAAAAGAGTTGGCATACCAAGTTCTAGTTCTTTGCAAAAGATTTAAAATCTCCTTGGAACCTACCGTTGATAAGTGGGCAGAGACTAACCAAGACGTTCCTACGATTCTCGACGGATTGGAATAATGTACACAAAAAAGATTGACCTAAAACAAAAACTGTGGGATAGGACAAACGGACTTTGCTTCTGGTGCGGGAAGAAAACCCTGCACCCGAGCAGTCCTATTCACAATAACCCTATGTACCCTACCCTGGACCATGTCATACCGAAGGCGGCAGGAGGTACGTTAGCATCTGGTAATATTGTAGTAGCTTGTAAGTCCTGCAACAGTATTAGAGGCTTGTACAATGTTACCGTATTCTCCGCCCGAGAAAGAGATCATCTGAAGAAGATTGACGAACTGAAAGATATTATTATTCAGTTGACGGTCGATAATCTTCCGAAATCTAAGATTCCTTGGTGGAGTAGATTTCTCGAATGGATTCAATGTTCCGGAAAACGGAAGTATGTTACAGTAACCAAACCCGCGCCAAGCGGAATCCCGACAGACTAACAAAGGAGAAACAATGAGCTATTATGCAGAACAATCGCCCCGAGGATTCGCCAACGAAATTAATACTTACCGCTTTGCAACCAAGGCAGACCGTGACGCATGGGTTGAAGACCACGAAAACGATGGTGACTGTAACAGCGCTAGCCAAGGCGCAACCGCTATCACTTCCGCACAGGCACGAAAGAATATTGGCTATAAGGGTGATGATGCCACAGAGAGCTATAACAGTAACTACATTGACTTGTAACTTCATCTAACCAGAACCGGATGGAATCCCAGCAGAAATGAGAAGGATACGATTATGACGAGAGAAGAATCGCAACTGCATGTAATGTACGAAAGCGCACCCTTGGTAATTAGGGAGGCTGTTGACGCAGCTTACGACGCTGTACGTTTAGAATTCACACAACGTGGCTTTAATGTTGACAACTCTGATCCCGCTGAAATATGTGTCGCGGCTATCTATAAGTACCTTGTTGACTCTGCCCTACCTACAATAGTATAATTCTAGGTTCCGCTAAAATAATTCCGGAAAACGGAAGCCTCTGCCCTCGGGTAGGGGCTTTTTTATTTGTCCTTTTTACCTGACTTTGAACCTTTAAGAGCATTAATTAATAGCTTGTCTTTGTCTGTTTTACGCACCGGCTTAGGGCGGACAGACCATAATTCCATTCCCAACTTTGCCGCTGCTAACCGTTGTGCTGCCCCGAGCTCTTCATCTTCTGCCAATCCCAGGCTCACACGAAGTAATCTGTTAATTGCCGATATCTGCTTCTTAGGTGGAGGGGGAAGATTCGGATCGGGTATATGCTTCTCTCCTGCTTTAAATACCATAATATTTCCTTTCTAAAACTAGTTTTGATGCTATCCCTTGTCGAAAATCTAAACGTCGTTTCTAGGGCATATTCCTTGCGATTAAACAGTACTTCTCAGAGTCTCTATACTTCTCTTAATACTCGGTAAAGGTGGGATACAGAGATCTCCTGCCCTTTCTGAAAATACCGACTATCTCAGGACAAGTACTATAGGGTCGCGCTTCGCACTCCGATTTAGATCACCCTATCTTCTTTACTGGCAACCGGAGGGCGCAGAAGCGAAGCTTCGTAGGCACTCGAAGAGTGCAGGTAGGAAGTTCTTGTTTTATAGTTGTTGTTTGCTTTTGTCTTGCGCAGCGTAGCGAAGCCCAATCTGTTACGAAGTATCTATATTGTTTAAGTACAAGTGCAAGTGCCAAAGCAAAAGCAAACAACTAAAACTTAAAAACAAGAACTTCTTTAGAAGCTCACCCCCTTGCCCCCTTCAGGGGGTAGGACCGAAGTACAAAAACTCGCAATTGATAATCTCGATGCACTCTTCAATACAAATACCATTATAGCACGAGTTCTTCCATTTGTCAAGTAAAATATAGCGTACAGTTCGAAAATATCTGTGGAAAACTCAAAATACTCACTCTTCATCACCTACCTATGTGATATATATCACTACAGAGCGTGATCCTGCTCACTTTTATAATCTATATATTTATTTTACTTGACATGTGGAGTTTTCTTTAGTATAATTACTATATGAAGTTTCCGAAGATGCATGTTAGCCCCGAGAGAGAATTTAAAGAGATGCGCAACGTACAGCGTATAGCTCATAGAAACGGAACCGCGATAAAAAATCATCAAATTACCTGCCATAATGGGTATTTTAACATAAACTGTTCTGCGTGTAAAGAACTTAAAAGGAAGTTTGATAGACTTTCCGGATATGATGTATAAGAAAGAGGTTATTTTGCTTTGTAATGTTTGTAGAGAAGATTTAGATAGTAGTAATTTCTCCCCGGAAGAATTTCTTAAGGCGAGAACTAACGGTATTATCCCTATGTGTTTTCTTTGTCAAAAATTAAACAAGAACGAAAGTAATAAAAAGAGAGATAATTGTATTCGAGTTCTAGGAGGACCGATTATTGAAAAAGGAATTCCTAAAAGAAGAAAGAAAAAATCTAAAAATAAATCTTCAAAAAATAAAATTATTCTCAGAAATAGCCATACAAAAGAACAATGGGATATTATGTCTCTCGAACAAAAAAGATATTATCTCAAAGAGCACCGAACTTGGTACGAGAAAGTAATAGAAGGAGAACTTTTGCATAGACAAATTGACTATGATATACAAGTTTCTGTAGGATCTTATTTTTTGGATTTCCATATTTTTCCTGTAAAATTGGCTGTAGAAATAGACGGAGGATACCACAAAACAAATAATCAAAAGGAATTGGATCAAGTTCGGACAGAGTTCCTTCAAAAAGCGGGATGGACTGTTATGCGTTTTTCGAATGAGCGGGTTAAAGAGAGTATTAATTATGTTGTGGATAAAATAGAAAAAGAAAAATGCAGGTTGGTTAAAGAAGCTAAAAAAGATCTTTCAAAGAAAATCGGAGTGATATGTGTTAAACCCGGAGAAACTTCTTGACAAGCGGTACAATCTGTAGTAATCTATAAACAGTGGAGGAAACATGAGAAGGGGAGAAAAAACCGAAGAGCAGGTAAAAGAGGAAGAGGAAAAAAGAAAAAATATGAGAAAAGTTATGAAAAAGCAGGATTTTGTCAGGATGACGGCAAGTTTTGATAGAGTCCGAGGCAGGGGCAGAGAATGGTAAATAAAACTCTTGACAAAAGTAGAGACTTGTAGTAATCTATAAACAGTGGAGGGAGTATGGAAACTGAATTGAACATTCCAGGAGACTTAAAGAAGTTCTACGATTACTATGTAGGACACTGTGTTTACCATAACGGAATTAGGGATGATAATTACTCTGAACCGGGCCTGTTGTGGATCGAAAGAATCGCTCGTTTGGAAAAAGAACTTGAAGAGGCTAACCGTAAAATAGAATTTCTTAAAATTCCAGTAAACCCCGAAGAGGAATATGGTTTACTGAAGACTATGACTAATGTTCTTCTATCACATATTCTTGGTAAACTTGACGAGCAAAAAGAAAAGAACAAAATTATGCGAGAATCTTTTTCTGATCTGTTGGCCGCGTCTGAAGAGTATCTTTGTTTGGAAGAAAAAGAAAAAGCACGTAAGATTTTGAAGGAGGCAGAATAATGGGAAACGATATTGGTACTATTGAGCCAGGACCGAGGTTGCTCTCAGACAGGGAACTTAGGGTTATACGCGGTAAGGTTAGGGCCGGTGCTGCGACTATACCGGAAGTTATGTCTGTATTTGAGCATTATGATCTTATCGAAAAAAATCTTGATGTTCTGGACACTTGGGAAGTTTTTAGGGAAGATGAAAACTTCCGTAAAGGGTGGCGAGTAGCCTTTGGAATTCCGGAAAACGGAAAATCTTCAGATAAGGAAACTCCTTGCTTTCTTACTCCGGAAGGTGTGGTGGAACTGGAGGTCCAAAAACAGATGGGAGAGCATGTGTACGGCGGTGGGTTTGAAGGCGCTATCTCTAATACTAACTGGGAGAAATTTGAAAAGTCTCTCGGACTTCTGGGGGAATAATGGGTTTAGGTAAACAAATTAAGAATAAGAAAGTCACCACAGATGTTGTACTTGTAACCGTCGTACTTGTACTTTTAAAATTAGTTCATGTTATTTCTTGGAGTTGGTTCTGGGTTCTTTCTCCGTTGTGGCTTACGGGCGGGTTTATCTTTTTGGTCTTATCACTCATGATTACCGCCCTTACCCTGGCTCTAAATAAAGAAGGAAGTTATAGACCAGTAAAGAAAGTTCTTGACAAGAAGATCAAATAGTGTTAGTATATACATAGTGGGAGTAGCTCAATGGACAGAGCACCGGCCTTCTAAGCCGGGGGTTTCCGGTTCAAGCCCGGACTTCCGCACCATATCGAGCGATAGTGTGAACGCCCGTGTACGCTACAGACCCAGAGCCTCCGGGACAGACGGGTACTGAGGGACAAAAAGAACATTGCCTTCGGTGGCAAAGATGCGTGTGCGGTACAAAGGTACAAGGGAGACACGCAAACTCGACCAAAATTTTTTAAGGAGATTTATGTCCGGATGCACTGCAAAAACGATCAAGAAGATCATCAGTAAGAAGATTAACGATTGGCTAGAAACCATTGATGAGCCTGTACGTAAGCAAGTACAGAACAAGATTATTGTCACAGGCGGATGTATCACTTCCCTTCTTCTCGGGGAACCACCAAACGACTACGATGTGTACCTGAAGGATCATGACTCTGCTCTTGTGTTGGCTAAGTACTATGTGAGCAAGTTTAACAATAATAACTTTGAAGTCACAGATGAGAATGGTCGAATTAAGATCATGATCCCTTCTGATGGAATTGCTGTTGCCGAAGGAGAAGTAGTTCGGGAAGACGATCAGATCAGTGAAGCATACGAAACTCTAGAGGATAACGCACAGGCAACACAAGACAGCAATAAATATCGTCCTGTTTTCCTGAGCACTAACGCCATCACTTTGTCGGATAAGATTCAGATCGTGGTCCGTTTCTACGGGGATTTGGAAAAGATTCACAAGAACTTTGATTATGTTCACACTACTAACGGGTATGATACAGGAACAAAGGAGATTACGCTCCGGGCCGATGCTTTGGCAGCCACTCTTGCGAAAGAACTGGTATACGTAGGCAGTTTGTATCCTCTTTGTAGCGTGGCTAGACTTCGTAAGTTTATTGCGAGGGGCTGGAAGATCAATATGGGCCAGATTCTAAAAATGTGTATGCAGATTAGCGCTTTGGATCTTACCGACATTGACGTCTTGGAAGATCAGTGTACGGGGGTGGACTCCGCGTATTTCAACATGGTCATTAGAATGCTAAAAGACAAAGACCCCTGCAAGGTTAATACTAGTTACCTAGTAGAAATCATAAACCGAATGTTTTAGCCTGAAAAACTATCGCAAGAAGCTGACTGAGGCGTTACAGGAAGATCACAAGGGATAACCATGCAGCTAGCCCATAAAATCCGTCTGACCCCCACCGCCGACCAGGAAGTATACTTCTGGCAGGCAAGTGGGACTGCGCGGAAAACATGGAATTGGGCTCTGGATGAATGGAATAAGCAGTACGCCGCTGGGAAGAAGCCTTCAGCAGCATCCCTGAAGAAACAATTCAACGCTATCAAGTACGATCTATTCCCATGGATGAAGGGAATCCACCGGGATGCCCATGCACAGCCTTTTGCTTTCCTAGGAAAAGCCTGGAACAAGTTCTTCTCCGACATCAAGGCGGGAAAGAAGGCCAATGAGCCTCAGTTCAAGAAAAAGGGGAAGTGTAAAGACTCTTTCTATGTCGCCAATGATAAGTTCCGGGTAGATGGGTTCACCGTAGTCCTTCCCATCATCGGGAAAGTGATCATGACCGAGAAGCTCCGCTTCCAGGGCAAGATCATGAGTGGGACGGTCTCTCGAACCGCCAACAAATGGTTCCTTTCCATTCAGGTGGACGTTCCTGAAAGCCAGGCATGGAAGCCTCGTACTGGGGACGCAATAGTTGGTGTGGACCTGGGAATCAAGGCTGCTGCCACCTTATCCACTGGGGAGTCCATCAAGGCTCCAAAGCCTCTAAAGAAAGCGCTTCGTAGGCTTCGGATAAGGCAACGGAGTATCAGCAGGAAACTTGAAGCCGCCAAAGTAAAAGTGGGCTTGAAGCCCAAGCAACGGATACCAAAGGGCACCAAGATTCCCGTCTCCCTCAACCGGAAGAAGGCCTCAGAAGCTGTAGCCAGGCTTCATGTTCACATAGCGAGCATCCGTAAGAACTTCCTCCATAAAATCACAACTCGAATCTGTCGCGAAAACCAAACGATAGTAATCGAGGACTTGAACGTAGCCGGGATGTTGAAGAACGACAAACTTTCCAGAGCTATTTCAGATATTGGATTTGGGGAATTCCGTAGGCAGTTGGAGTACAAGAAGCTGATCTTTGGGAATGATCTGATCATAGCTGATAGATGGTTCCCTTCATCCAAGCTTTGTTCCGTCTGCGGTTGGAAGAATGATGCGCTGCAGTTGAAGGACCGAGAGTGGGTATGCCATGAATGTGGCACCATCCATGACCGAGATGTCAATGCAGCAGTAAACCTAGAACAACTACCCGTGGCAAGTTCTTCCGAAGGGGAGAACGTCGGGAAAGATACGCCCGTTAGCTATGAGCCTAGGCCAGTAAGGAACTCAGAACGGGAATTAACCGTGAACACTTCTGTTCACTTTTAAGAAAGCAGGGTATTTATATCAACACTGAAAGTCTGAGTAATCTTTTGCGTAATGCTGCTGATGAAGTCGAAAAAATGGACGCATGGAAAACGAGACAAGAGCCTCCGCCGGGAATGGACTACGCGGAATGGTACACGGAACGGCGTGCGCAACTTGCTGAGGACAACCGCAAGGTGGAAAAGCTGCGGACGGCTATTTTTACCGTGTAAATATTGATGACATTGAAGAGGAGGAAGACTAATGAAGCTAGTAATCGCGCTTGAGTACAATAACTATATGGTAATTCCCGCAGAGTCAGCAGGAGTTATCGTTCCCGCACTTTCAGAAGCTACTTTTTTCACAAAGAACTATCCGAACAAGTTTTATTCACCGGATACTGCCGATAGGAATTTTAATTTCACTTTTGAACCAGAGAACAAATTTGAACAGCCGGGAGAAGCTTTAACCGTAATTCAGAACTCAAGAGACGAAAGCGAAAAAAAGTATCTCAGCGAGTGGTCTAAAAACCAAGATCTTCGGAAGAAGATCAGTGAATTGGAAGAAAAATTAGCTAAATTCAAGAATGTAATCGAGGAGTAATAATGGCATTAGTTATTAAGGATAAGGATTCCAAGAAGTATGAGATGTATTTGGACCGGGATGGCGATGACATTGATATTTACGTATCAACACCCGAAGGAGATGAGATTCTTATAGCTTATTTTTCTAGGGGAAGCTTGATCAAGAAGTTTTTAATATGCGAAGAGGTAGACAAGCTTAAAAATGAATTCAATTTTGATGGACAATATATTAAGACGGAGGAGATTTAATGGGTAAGGATAAGGCACAAATGTTTTGGGATGAGCAAGCGGTTTGGAGTGAAAAAACTTTTGGATCTTCGGTGATTCGTGGACCCCTCGGACCCCTTAAGCACCTTGAGAAGGAAGCTAAGGAGGCCCAGGAGAGCGCAGGAGCAGTCGGAGAAGATGTATATGAGCTATATATAGAGATTGCTGACTGTTTGTTTCTTACTTTCGACGCAGCTAGGCGGGCGGGTATGACTTTGGACGAACTGATGGATACCTGCTTCAAGAAACTTGAGATTAACAAGAATCGTAAGTGGCAGACTCCTACGGCTAACGGAGCGGTGGAGCATGTGAGGGATTAGTGCTCTTAGTCTTTTTCGTATTACTTCTTGTTTTGGCGGGAGGTCGGTAATGACGGACGTTATCGTTGTACTTTTGTTTATCATCGCGTTAGTTGGCCTTTTTGGCCTGCTAACCTATTAGGAGTTTACTATGAATCATATTCCGTTTCCAGATATCGCGCAGTTTAGAAACTGTATTAGGATAGTAAAGGAAAGGGCGGAGCACCGTGGAGTTCCTTTGCCTACGATTAACTTTATTGGCTCTGTGAAACTTCATGGGACCAACGCCTCTATAGTGTTTCCGGAAAGCGGAGGACATTATGAACAATCTAGAACCCAGGTAATTACTTCTGAAAAAGACAACGCGGGGTTTTCTAAATGGGTAAAAGATAACGAAGAAAAATTTTCCAAGTCAATAGGAACGGATTACGCTGTATATGGGGAATGGTGTGGCCAGGGTATACAAAAAGGCGTTGCAATATCCCAAATACCTAAGAATTTCATTGTATTTGCTGTTCGTAACTTAGATTCTACTTTTCATAATCCCTGGTATAAAGTAGATGCGGTAAAAGTAATAGCGGAGGATTTAGGGTTGCCTTGTATCTACGACTACCCTACCTGGGAGATTTCTATTGACTTCAATCATCCGGAAAACGTACAGAATAGATTAATTGAGCTAACTCAGGCTGTTGAAGCTGAATGTCCTGTAGGAAAAGCTTTCGGAGTCTCGGGAATAGGAGAAGGAATCGTTTGGTGGCCGGAATATAACGAAGATTTTTATACAGGAGATCTTCAATTCAAGGTTAAAGGCGAAAAACATTCTGAAAGCAAGGTAAAAACTTTGGCCCCTATAGGTGTAGAAAAAATGGATTCCATTAAAAAGCTGGTGGACTCTATTCTTACTGATCATAGGTTAGAGAAAAAGCTTGACAGCTTAAAGGAACTTGGGTTAGAATTAGATATGAAGAACACCGGAGCATTTCTTAAGATAGTCGGACAAGACATTCACAAGGAAGAATCTGATACTATTGAAGTAAGCGGACTATCTAATAAGGATGTAATGAGCGAAGTTAATCGACGTGCTAAACAATTTTGGGTGGAGAAAATAAATGGAAACTTCTGAAGAAGGACTAAAATTTATTGAGAAGAATGAAGGTCTTAGCCTCCGAGTTTATAACGATAGAGGCCACAAGGCGGTCGGCTACGGTCATGATCTTATTTCCGGAGAATATTATCCCGACGGAATCACCCAAGAGAAGGCACAGGAGCTTCTTAAGTCGGATGTGTCAAAATGGGAGAAGGCTATTAATTCCTACAATCTTCCCCTTACTCAGTGTCAATTTGATTCCTTATGTGATTTCACTCACAATTTGGGTGTTGGTTCTCTCTCTAAACTTCTCGCACACGGGCTATTCGCTATTCCTGTACAAATGATTCGTTGGGATCACGTAGACGAGAACGGTAAAATGGTTGAGAGTCCCGGATTGCTGACTAGACGAAGGGCTGAAGCAGAAATGTTTAACAAGGTCTCCGGGTAGGGTCTAGAACTGAACCCGGTCGGGTAGGTGGGGTATAAATTAAACGGCCCCTTTAGGTGTCCGCAG
>Ga0181537_10003463_pt1 | contig 13489 bp, 12 predicted proteins | sample PEATcosm2014_Bin_39_FD_119765 | JGI IMG/M metagenome (GOLD analysis project Ga0181537, IMG submission 119765) | Peatland microbial communities from MTU Mesocosm Facility, Houghton, MI, USA - PEATcosm2014_Bin23_10_metaG | ecosystem: Environmental > Terrestrial > Soil > Wetlands > Peat | place...
GGCTGGTCAATGGCGCTGCGAAAAAAGTCGCCGACGATTTTTTCGAGAATTTTGCCAAAGCGGTCAACCCGCCAAGTGCTTGAAATACAAGTGCCTGAAATAACGAGACCGCCAACGAAGTGGCCGGCATTCGTCCGGTCAGACGGCGCGATCTAGTTTGAAACCACATCCAGCGAGGGCGCGTTCACACAAACGATGCGGGTCACGCTCGCCAGCCCTGGTGAGAATTATAATTCGGGAGGCGATCATCGCCAGCACGATCTTGTTGGGGCGCCCGAAAAAGTGAATGTCATCCACGGCCTTGTCGTAGGCATCAGACATCACCTCGATGTCGGCTGGCTCAAATATTCCAGAGCTGACAAATGGAATGATCGAATGCATGCCGCCCTCTGCCCGGTGCCGTCATGACACCCGCCACTCGAGACGAGATTTGTCTGGTCAAAATTGAACAGGTTCAGGCCAGCGCCTCATGCCCTTGGCGCCCGCCGCGCAAACTCCCTTGACCGCCGCCTAGGCTGCGGTTCAGAGTAATTCTCGTTCCAGGGTGCGAAAAACGGCAAAAAGCCTCGATTTCGGCCCGAGAACCGGTCCGCGAACCGGAAATGCCGGCAAAATCGCCCCGTTCTGACCGAAATTCCCAAGGGAGGAGTCCCATGGCCGCTGCCGATACCGCCGCCGTTTCGATGACCGTGAACGGCAAGCCCATCAGCGCCGATGTCGATCCGCGCACGCTGCTGGTGCAGCTTCTTCGCGAGACGTTGCGGCTCACCGGTACGCATGTCGGCTGCGACACCTCGCAATGCGGGGCTTGCGTCGTTCACGTCAACGGCAAGGCGATCAAGTCGTGCACCGTGCTGGCGCTGCAGCTCGAAGGCGCTGACGTGCTTACGATCGAAGGCTTGGCGCCTGCAGACGGCCCGCTGCATCCGATGCAGGAGGCATTCCGCGAGAACCATGGACTGCAATGCGGCTATTGCACGCCGGGCATGATCATGACCGCGGTCGATATGGTGCGCCGTAAGGGCAACGACCTCGACGATCGCACCATCCGCGAAGAACTTGAAGGCAACATCTGCCGCTGCACCGGCTATCACAACATCGTCAAAGCGATTGCTGCCGGCGCCAAAGCCATGCGCGGCACGGCGACAAGCAAAGCCGCCGAGTAGGGAAGGGACAGTCAGAAGCGTATTTTGCCGAAGCGATTACCGGAGGGCAATGTCATGAGCGGAACCGGGATCGGCGCCGCGGTGCGCCGCAAGGAAGATCGGCGTTTCATCACCGGCAAGGGCCACTACACCGACGACATCAACCGGCCCGGTCAGGCTTTCGCTTTTTTCCTGCGCTCGCCGCACGCGCACGCCACAATCAAGTCGATCGACGCCAAAGCGGCGTCCGCCATGCCCGGCGTGCTTGCGGTGCTCACCGGCGCCGGATTGGCAAACGACAAGATCGGCAATCTGATCTGCGGCTGGATGATTCATTCCAAGGACGGCTCGCCGATGAAAATGGCGGCGCATCCCGCGCTCGCCAGCGGCAAGGTCTGCCATGTCGGCGATGCGGTTGCGGTCGTCGTCGCCGAAACGCTGGCGCAGGCGCGCGACGCCGCGGAAAAAATCAAAATCGATTACGGCGTTCTGCCGGCGGTCGCCGATCCGGCAGCGGCGCAGAAGCCAGGCGCGCCGCAAATCCACGACATCGCGCCGAACAATACGATTTATCAGTGGAGCCTCGGTGACGCCAAAGCGGTCGATGCGGCGTTCAAATCGGCCAAGCACGTCACCAAGCTCGACATCGTCAACAATCGGCTGGTGCCAAACGCGATCGAGCCGCGCGCCGCGATCGGCGAATACGATTCCGGTACCGGCGCCTTTACACTGTGGAACACCACGCAAAATCCGCACGTGGCGCGGCTCGTCATTGCTGCCTTCGTCGGTATGGCGTCCGAACATAAGCTCCGTGTCATCGCGCCTGACGTCGGCGGCGGTTTCGGCTCGAAGATTTTCATCTACCCTGAAGAGGTCGTGGCGCTGTGGGCGTCGAAACGCGTCGGCCGGCCGGTGAAATGGGTTGCCGACCGCTCGGAAGCCTTCGTCGCCGACGCGCATGGCCGCGATCACGTGACCCACGCCGAAATGGCGTTCGATGCCGACGGAAAAATCTTGGCCCTGCGGGCCAAGACCGTCGCCAATCTCGGCGCTTACATGTCGACCTTCTCGTCATCGGTGCCGACCTATCTCTATGCGACGCTGCTGTCGGGCCAGTACGAGATCCCGCACATCTATTGCGAGGTTGATGCGGTCTATACCAATACCGTTCCGGTCGATGCCTATCGCGGGGCGGGACGTCCCGAAGCGACCTTTGTGGTTGAGCGGCTGGTCGAAGTCGGCGCGCGCGAAATCGGTCAGGATCCGGCGGAGCTGCGGCGGAAAAATTTCATCAGGAAATTCCCGCACCAGACGCCGGTGATCATGAATTACGACGCCGGCGACTATGGCGCCTCGCTGAAAAAGGCGATGGAGCTTGCCGATTGCAAAAACTTTGCCAAGCGCAAACGCGACTCCGCGCGGAGCGGCAAACTGCGCGGTATCGGTTTCTCGACCTATATCGAGGCCTGCGGCATTGCTCCGTCGCAAGCGGTGGGCTCGCTCGGTGCCGGCGTGGGTTTATGGGAGTCGGCCGAAGTGCGGGTCAATCCGACCGGCTCGGTCGAAGTCCTCACCGGTTCGCATGCACACGGCCAAGGGCACGAGACAACATTCGCGCAGCTCGTTTCCGAACGGCTCGGCATTCCGATCGACGATGTCTCGATCGTGCATGGCGATACCGACAAAGTGCAGTTTGGTATGGGCACGTACGGTTCGCGCTCGGGCGCCGTCGGCATGTCGGCCGTCGTCAAGGCGCTCGACAAGGTCGAGGCCAAAGCCAAGAAGGTCGCCGCCTATATGCTCGAGGCCGCCGAAGGCGACATCGAGCTCAAGGACGGCAAATTTTCCGTCGCCGGCACCGACAAGTCGGCCGCTTGGGGCGACGTCACGCTCAACGCCTACATTGCGCACAAATTCTCCGGCCAGGAACTCGAGCCGGGCTTGAAGGAAACCTCGTTCTACGATCCGACCAATTTCACGTTTCCCGCCGGTTGCCATATCTGCGAGGTCGAGGTCGACACCGAGACCGGCAATACCGAGGTCGTGGCCTGGACCGCGGTCGACGATTTCGGCGTGCTGATCAATCCGATGATCGTGGAAGGCCAGGTCCACGGCGGCATCGCCCAGGGCGTCGGCCAGGCGCTTTGTGAAGGCGCGGTCTACGACAAGGATGCCCAGCTCGTCACCGGTTCGTTCATGGATTATGCCATGCCGCGCGCCGACTATTTTCCAACGTTGAAGGTGGACACGACGCTGACCAGGTGCCCGTCCAATCCGCTCGGCATCAAGGGTTGCGGCGAGGCCGGCGCCATCGCCGCGCCGGCGGCGGTGATTAACGCCATCACCAATGCAATCGGGACCGAGAATCTCACCATGCCCGCCACGCCGGCGACGGTGTGGGCGGCGCTTCAGAAAACAGGCATGCCGCACGCGGCATAACGGAGGACTGCAATGTACGCCTTTACTTTTCATCGCCCGCAAACGGTGCGGCAGGCCGCGGGGCTGCTGGCCAAGAACGGTGACGCCAAATTGCTCGCCGGCGGCCAGTCGCTGTTGCCGACGATGAAGCTTCGGCTCGCCGGGCCGCCGCAGATCGTCGACATGACGCTGGTCGAAGGGCTTACCGGCATCGAGCTCGCCGGCCGCTCAATCGCCATCGGGGCGATGACGACGCATAACGACGTCAACACCTCGCTGGTGGTGCAACAGGCCGCGCCGGTATTGGCCAAGCTCGCCGGCATGATCGGCGATCCCGCGGTTCGTCATCGCGGCACCATCGGCGGCTCGGTCGCCAACAACGATCCCAACGCCGACTATCCGGCGGCCTGTCTTGGGCTCGGCGCCACCATCGTCACCAACAAACGCCGCATCAAGGCCGACGATTTCTTCACCGGCATGTTCTCGACCGCGCTGGAGCCGACCGAGATCGTCACCAAGGTGATTTTCCCGCTGCCGAAGAAGGCCGCCTATCAGAAATTCCGCAATCAGGCGTCGCGCTTCGCGCTGGTCGGCGTGTTCGTGTCGAAGCGCGGCAGCGAGATCCGCGTCGCCGTGACCGGCGCTGGCTCTAACGGCGTGTTCCGCGTGAAATCGTTCGAGGAGGCGCTCAAGAAGCGGTTCTCGCCGAAATCGCTCGAGGGCATGACCATTCCGGCCGACGGTATGAACGCGGATATTCACGGCAGCGCCGACTACCGCGCCCATCTGGTCGGGGTGCTGGCCCGCCGCGCCGTGGCCGAGGCGATCGGCAAGCCGGCGCCGTAAGGGTCTGTAATCGGCACGTTTGCCATGCGTGCAGGAAGTGTCCGGTCAGCGGGACAAAACCCGCGGCGATGACTACATTGATCTCATGAACAAAGCTTCGCCGCGCCCGCTTCCGGCCTCGATCGCCGCCACGGTCGAACTCCTTGCCGAAGCCGATTATCTCGCCGACCGCTCGCTCGGCACCGTGCTTTACCTCGCGCTCAAGATGGGCCGGCCGATTTTCCTCGAAGGCGAGGCTGGCGTCGGCAAGACCGAAATCGCGAAAGTTCTGTCATCGACGCTCGGCCGCCGGCTGATCCGGCTGCAATGCTATGAGGGCCTCGACATCGCCGCCGCGGTCTATGAGTGGAATTACGCGGCGCAGATGATCGCCATCCGCGTCGCCGAAGCCGAGGGAGAGCACGACCGGCAAGCCCTCGAGCACGATGTTTTCTCCGAACGCTTTCTGATCAAGCGGCCGCTGTTGCAGGCGCTGGAGCCCGACGTCGCCGGCGCGCCTGTGCTGCTGATCGACGAGATCGACCGCACCGACGAGGCGTTCGAGGCGTTTTTGCTCGAAGTACTAGGCGACTTTCAGATCACCATTCCGGAAATGGGCACGGTGAAGGCCGAGCATCCGCCGGTCGTGGTGATCACTTCGAACCGCACCCGCGAAGTGCATGATGCGTTGAAGCGCCGCTGCCTCTATCACTGGGTCGGCTATCCGACCGCCGAGCGCGAACTGGATATCGTGCGCGCCAAGGTGCCCGGCGTCAGCAAGAAACTTTCGGAACAAGTGGTCGCTTTCGTGCAGCGCCTGCGCAAGCAGGATCTGTTTAAATCGCCCGGCGTCGCCGAGACGCTCGATTGGGCCGGCGCGCTCTCCGAGCTCGATGTCGTGGCGCTCGATCCGGCGACGGTGTCCGATACGCTCGGCGTGCTGCTGAAATATCAGGACGATATCGCCCGCCTCGAAGGCTCCAAGGTCAAGGAGCTGCTCGACGAAGCGAAGTCGGAGCTGCGCGCGGCGGAGTAGGCGATCATGGCGGAACAGTCAGGCCGGCTCGCTGAAAATATCCTCTATTTCGCGCGTGCGCTGCGCGCCGCCGGCATTCCGGTCGGCCCCGGCGCAGTGCTGGATGCGCTCGAAGCGTTGAGGACCGCGGGCGTCGGCACGCGCGAGGATTTTTACTGGACGCTGCATGCGGTGTTTGTCAAACGCCACGAGCACACCATACTGTTCGATCAGGCGTTTCGCATTTTCTTCCGCCGTCGCGGCTATGTCGATCAGTTGCTGGCGATGATGCTGCCGCAGTCGCCGGCGCCACCGCAAGCGCCGGCCGCCGGGTCGACGCGCGTGCATGAGGCACTGTTTTCCGGCCTCGACGACAAGCCCAAGAAGGAGCGCGAGATCGAGCTCGATGCGCGCATGACGGTGTCCGACCGCGAAGTCCTGCAAAAGAAGGATTTTGCGCAGATGACCAGCGCGGAGATTGCCGCGGCGAAGGACGCGATGAAGCGCCTCGTGCTGCCGCTTGCTGAAGTGCGCACGCGGCGGCTTGCGCCGCATCCGCGCGGTCATGTCATCGATATGCGCCGCACGCTGCGCGCCAGCATGAAAGGCGGCGGCGATTTTATCGATCTGCGCTTCATCGGCGCCAAGACCAAACCGCCGCCGATCGTGGCACTGCTCGACATATCCGGCTCAATGAGCCAGTACAGCCGCATCTTCCTGCATTTTCTGCACGACCTCACCGATGCGCGAAAGCGCGTGCACACGTTTCTGTTCGGCACGCGGCTGACCAATGTCACGCGCGCCTTGCGCGAGCGCGATCCCGACGACGCGCTCGCCGCCGCCTCGGCGGCCGTCCCCGACTGGTCGGGCGGCACGCGGATCGCCTCGTCACTGCGTGCCTTTAACAAGCATTGGGCGCGCCGCGTGCTTGGCCAGGGCGCGATCGTGCTGCTCATCACCGACGGGCTCGAGCGCGACGCCGACGATACGCTCGCCTTCGAGATCGACCGCCTGCATCGTTCCTGCCGGCGGCTGATCTGGCTTAATCCGTTGTTACGCTTCGAAGGCTTTGAAGCGCGCGCCCGCGGCGTCAAAACCATGCTGCCCTATGTCGATGAATTCCGTCCGATCCATAATCTCGAATCCATGACCGGATTGGTCGCCGCGTTGCAGGGCCGCGGCGGCAGCGTCGGCGACCCGAAAGCGTGGATGCAAAAGGTGGCGTGAAGCATTATATTTTGCCGTATATAACGGTCTTGAAACAAAGGCAGATTATGCTTTCAACCGACAACGACATTCTCAAAGCCGCCGAGGCTTGGCGCAAAGACGGCCGCGCGGTCGCGCTGGCCACGGTGGTCGAGACCTGGGGTTCGGCGCCGCGGCCGGTCGGCTCCAATCTCGTCATCGATCAGGACGGCAATTTCTTGGGCTCGGTGTCCGGCGGCTGCGTCGAGGGCGCGGTGGTCACCGAGGCGCTCGATGTGATCGAGAGCGGCAAGCCGAAAATGCTGGAATTTGGCGTTGCCGACGAGACCGCCTGGAAGGTCGGGCTTTCCTGCGGTGGCACCATTCGGGTGTTTGTCGAGAAGGTGGAGTAAACGTCATTCCGGGGCTCGGCCGAAGGCCGAGAGCCCGGAATCCATAACCACGGAGCAAGAAGTTCATGGATGGTGATTAGGATTCCGGATAACCTCGCTTCGCTCGGTTTCCCGAATGACGATCGGGACGCACACATGAAGCTCGATATCCTCGCCGCCCTTAATGCCGAACGCGAAGCGCGCCGCGCCGCGGTCGTCGTCACCAATGTCGAGAGCGGTAAGCAGCGCCTCGTCAAGGCCGCCGATATTGCCAAAGACTCGCTGCGGCCGGTTCTTACCGAGCATTTGCGCACCAGTAAGAGCGGCATGGAGCAGACCGCGGAGGGTCGCGTTTTTCTGACGGTTTATGTGCCGGCGCCGCAACTCGTCGTCATCGGCGCGGTGCATATCAGCCAGGCGCTGGCGCCGATCGGCAAGCTGCTCGATTACGACGTCACCATCGTCGACCCGCGCACCGCTTTCGCTTCGGCCGAACGCTTTCCGGACGTCAAAGTGATCGCCGAGTGGCCGGACACCGCGTTGCCGCCGCTTCACGTCGATCGCTACACGGCCTTTGTCGCGCTTACCCACGATCCGAAGATCGACGATCCGGCGCTGATCCACGCGCTGTCGCGCGACTGTTTCTATATCGGCGCGCTCGGCTCGCGGAAAACCCACGGCCGCCGTCTCGAACGGCTTAAGGCGCAAGGCGTCAGCGACGCCAACCTGGCGCGCATCAATGCGCCGATTGGACTCGATATCGGCGCGGTGTCGCCGGCCGAAATCGCCGTCGCCATCATGGCGCAAATTACCGAGCGGCTGCGCGAAGAAGCCGAACCCGCTGCGGTCAAGGCGGCATCATGAAATTCGGTGCGGTGGCGCCCAGGGACGCGCTCGGCGCGACCGCTGTGCATACCATCAGGCAGGACACGCTGGTACTCAAGAAGGGCACGCTGATCGGGGCCGCCGAAGTCGCGGCGCTGGAAGCGGCCGGCATCAAGGGCGTCGTCGTGGCGCGGCTCGAACCCGGCGACGTGTCCGAGGACGTAGCCGCGGCGGACATCGCCGAGGCGGTGGCCGGGGAGGGCGTGCATGTCGATCGCGCCTTCACCGGGCGCGCCAATCTGTTTGCGCAAAGTGCCGGCGTGCTCGTTGTTGACAAAAACGCGATCGATCGCCTCAACCGCGTCGATGAGGCGATCACCTTCGCGACGCTGCCGGCCTATAAGCCGGTGGTCAGCGGCGAGATGATCGCGACGGTGAAAATCATTCCGTTCGCGGTCGCCGGTTCGGCGCGCGACGCAGCCCTCGCCGGCGTGACCGAGCCGCTGCTCCGCGTCGCACCGTACCGCATCCGCAAAGTTGGCGTGGTGTCGACCGTGTTGCCGGGATTGTCACCCAAGGTGATCGAGAAGACATTGAAAATCACCACCGAGCGGCTTGCGCCTGCCGGCGCCACGATCATCGCCGAGCGGCGCGTGCCGCATGAGCGGGCAGCGGTCGCCCACGCGCTCGATGAGGTGCTCAAAGCCGGCGCCGAATTGGCCATCGTGTTCGGCGCTTCCGCCATTGCCGACCGCCGCGATGTTATCCCGGCGGCGTTGGAGGAAATCGGCGGCCATGTCGATCATTTCGGCATGCCGGTCGATCCCGGCAATCTGTTGATGATCGGCGCTGCCGGCACCCGTCCGGTGCTCGGCGCGCCGGGCTGCGCGCGCAGTCCCAAGGAAAATGGTTTCGATTGGGTGCTGATGCGGCTGCTGGCCGGTCTCCCGGTGCCGCGGCAAGATATAACCGGGCTCGGCGTCGGCGGCCTGCTCATGGAAATCGTCACAAGACCCCAGCCGCGTAGCGAAGCGGTGCCGGAAAAGGGCCGCAACATCGCCGCGCTGGTGCTCGGCGCCGGCCGTTCGAGCCGGATGGGCGGGCCCAACAAGCTTTTGGCCGAGATCGCCGGCCGGCCGCTGGTGCGCATCGTCGTCGAGCAGGCGCTCGCCTCGCGCGCCCGTCCGGTGATCGTGGTCACCGGCCATCAGCGCGAGCGCGTCGAAGCGGCGCTTGCCGGGCTGCCGGTGAAATTCGTGCACAATCCGAATTTTGCCGACGGCCTTGGCACGTCGCTGCGCGCCGGCATCGCCGCGCTGGCCGCGGAAGTCGACGGCGTCATCGTCTGTCTCGGCGACATGCCGCAGGTCGACGCCACGCTGATCGACAAGCTCATTGGTGCGCTCGATCCCGACAAGGGCGCGCTGGTCGTGGTGCCGACCATCGACGGCAAGCGCGGCAATCCGGTGGTATGGTCGCGCCGCTTCTTCTCCGACCTGATGACGGTCGAGGGCGACATCGGGGCGCGTTATCTGATCGGCCGCTATCCCGAGGCCGTGGTCGAGGTGCCGCTGTCCGGCACCGCAGCCCTGACCGACGTCGATACGCCGGAAGCGCTGGCAGCGGTGAAGAAGGAATTGGAAAAGACCTAGTTCCGGGCTCCTCGCTTCGCTCGGCCCCGGAATAACAGCCCGATTCACCAACTCGCAACCCTTCCCGATTAGGCTTTGAAGATCCTTCGGGGGAGGGGCCTGTCATGGTCGCGATTGCGCGACGTTTTGCGCTCGCTGCCGCGAGCTTTGGCGTTTTGATCGCAGCGATCGGCGCCGCGCAAGCTGCCGGCGCGCTGGCGGTCGGCGCCTGCGGCGCTTACGGCTACGGCTTCGACTTTTCCAGGGTCGAAGACGCGCGCGCCGCGGCGATGAGCAAATGCGCCGGCGGCACCTGCAAGGTCGTCGGCATCGTCCACAAAGGCTGCGCCGCGATGGCGGTCGACGCCAAGAATCCCTGCGGCTCGTTCGGCTGGGCGCTCGACACTCATCTCGGCCGCGCCGAAAACCGCTCGATGCAGCGCTGTACCGAATTCGGCGGCCACGATTGCGTGGTGCGTGCCTGGGCCTGCGACGAGAAGGGCTAGATTTTTGATTTGAGCATGATCTTTTCGGAAAACCGGCATCCACTTTTCCGGATCATGCTCTAATACTTGACGCTGACGCCGAGCCGGACATAGGGGCCGGTGCGTTTGTCAGAATCCATCGCCCAGCTACAACCTACTAAGCACTTATAGGTTGTAAAATGAAGCCACCCACGCGCAAGGGCGGGGGGCAAACCAAGCGATCTGGTTGTGGATAATTCCGAAGCGGTGGCCGAGCCGCCGCCGGTCTGCCTTGCAACAACAGGGGTATTTCGGGCCGCCCCCGCGCGCTATATCTCCGGGGCCTAACCGGGAATCGAACCATGACAATTGCCGCCTCGACCGATGTGGCGACGGACCGCTCCGAGCTGTCGCGGCGGCGTCTCGCGATCGGCTTTATGAATTGGGCGCACGCGCTCGATCACTTCGTGATCTTGATCTACCCGACCGTGGTGATCGAGCTCGAAGTGGTGTACGGCCGCTCCTATTCGGCGCTGATCGCGCTGGCGACCGCCTCGTTCGTCGCCTTCGGCCTATTCTCGCTGCCGGCCGGCTGGCTCGGCGACCGCTGGAGCCGCCGCAACCTCATGGTCGCCTTCTATCTCGGCTGCGGCGTGTCGCTGATCGGCGCGGCTTTGGCGCCGTCGCTCTACGTGCTCGGCTTCGCGCTGTTTTCGCTGGGGGTATTCGCAGCCATCTACCATCCGGTCGGCACCGCGGTGATCCTCGAAAGCGCCACGGTGCGCGGCCGCACGCTCGCCTTTAACGGCGTCTGCGGCAATATCGGCGTCTCGCTCGCCGCCGGCATCACGGCGGCACTGACCGCGGCGCTGTCCTGGCGCGGGGCGTTTCTGGTTCCGGGGGTCGTCTGCGTCGCCAGCGGGTTGATCTATCCCTGGATCGTTCCCGATGAGGCCAAGCATCACGCCGCCTCGCGGTCGAAAACGGCGGACGTGTCGCTGTCACTGCCGATTGCAGCGACGCTCGCGGTGCTTTTCATCATCGTCGCGGTCAGCGCAGGACTGGTGTTCAACACCATTTCCGTGTCACTGCCGAAGATCGTCGACGAACGCGTCGGCAACGACATTTCGCTCGTCATGGTCGGTGGCCTGACGACGGTGGTGTTCCTCTGTGGTGCGATCGCGCAACTCACGGTCGGACGCCTTGTCGAGCGCTTTCCGCTCCACGTTCTGTTCGCGCTCGCCGCCATCATGCAATTCACCGGCGTGTTATGGGCGGCTTATGCGAGCGGCATATCGCTTTTGTTCGCGCTCGCTTTCACCATGGCGGCGATCTACGGCCAGATCACGCTCAACGATCTCGTCATCGCCCGCTACACCGCCGACGCCTGGCGCAGCCGGGTTTACGCCGTGCGCTATTTCCTCACCTTCATGGTGTCGGGCGTGGCGGTGTCGATGATCGCAATCCTCTACGGCCGCGGCGGCTTTGGCCTCGTGCTCGGCGCCACCGCTTTCATCGCGCTCGGCTTCCTGGTCGCCGTGCTGGCAATCGCGTTCATTGCCAGCGGCGTCGAACGCGAGCGGATTGAGGCGATCCAGCCGGCCGAGTGAAGTGTAGAGTTGTCACCCCGAGGTGCGAGTCCCCTCGGGGTGAGGGATCAGGAGTGCGTCAATTCGTGCACCACTTGGCGCGCCGCGAGCGCCATGCCGATCATGGCCGTGCCGCCGAACAGCATGTTGATGCCGACCAGAAGCCCGAGCGCCCAGGCTGCCGTCCCCGGCAGCCCGGCGAAAATAATGCCGGCAAGGATGAGGTCGACGATGCCGCTCGCCAGCATCCAGCCCCAGCGTCCGGAAAGCTGGTTCTTGTGCTCCATGGCGTACATGATCGTGGCAATGCCCTCGATCACGAAGAAGGCGATCAAGAGCAGCGTGAGCGAAATCACGCCGTTGATCGGCCACAGCAGCAGCACGACGCCGGCGGCGATGGCGACCACCGCCGACAGCAGCGCCCACCAGAAGCCCGGCGCGTTGCGCATCCAGAATGTCGTCACGAGACCCACACCGCCCGAGATCAGGAACAGCCAGCCGATCACCAGCGTAAAGGCGAGCGTCGCCACTTCGGGCAGGACGATCGCTGCGATGCCGAGAATGACGAGAAGGATGCCCTCGATCAGGAACAGCGTCCAATGAGCGCGGATCGTGCTTTGCACGCTACCCGCCGGTTGATTCATGGCCATAATTTGCTCCCTCGTTAATTGGACGCCGATCGTTTAACACAGCAGCCTCAGCGCCCCGGTTGCCTTGCGCTGGAACGATTTCCGCCCATTAGTCTTACATAAAAGCTGGCCTTGCATAAGCACCATGGAGCGCCTATCTAAGGCCTGCGACGTTGAGCTTAAGGGCTCCGTCGAGGACGGCCACAGTTACGATAGGCGACGCCGGATGTACGCGCGCCATCGCAATTTGTGGCCGTTAGCATTTTCAGCCGCCGTCACACGCCGGGAAAACATGTCACGAGCCGCGATACGCAATTGCGATGGCGTCATGAAATCGCAATCCGCCGTTGCCACGCGGTTGAAACAAATTGCCCCAGGTTTGTGACAGGCCGCGCGACAAAATCAGAGAGCGTCATAGTTTGTTAAGCTGCTTGCCGTCATGGCGATGTCACCGACGTCTGCTAAATATTTCCATGTGGCGTTGGGACGCGTTGTGTAACTGTCCCTTCGCCACAGCGGCCACAGTGAGATAAGGCGACGCCGGATGAACGCGCGCCCTCGCTTGTGGTGCTTTTATTTTTTGCACGAGCCCAGCCGAACAATCCGGTTATTTGAGCGCAGAGATCAGCGGCTCTTGGGATTGACGCGCTCTATGAGCGCTATGGCGCCCGCTGGCGCGCGCACTTTGCCTTCATGGATGACATAAGCGAAGACGTCGCGCGGTGCGCCTTTTGGCTTCGCCGCCGCTTCGATCATTGGCAAATCGCCAGGCGCTTTACCTTCGGCCCATAACGCGAGCCGCTTCGCCCAGGCCGTAATCTCTTTCGGCGGATAGGCGGTGGGGACATTATCCTTGCCGCGTTGCAGGCGCGCATAGACAAAGTCGCCGGTCAGGTCCGCAATGTTGGGATAGTGCACGTGATCGGTGAACACGGCCGGCTTGTTGAATTTGCGCAACAGCTCGATGAATTCCGCGGTGCAAAAACTGTCGTGACGGACCTCGATGACGTGGCGCAGCGCGCGGCCGTCGAATGCGTCCGGCAGCAGTTCCAGAAAGCCGCCGAAATCGGCGGCGTCGAATTTCCTGGTCGGCGCGAATTGCCAGAGCAGCGGCCCAAGACGGTCGCCGAGTTCGGTGATGCCGGAATCGAGAAAGCGCTTGATGGAATCTCCCGCCTCCTTGAGTACGCGCCGATTGACGGCAAAGCGCGGCCCCTTGAGCGCAAAGATAAAGCCTGTTGGGACTTCGCTCGCCCATTTGCGAAACGTTGCAGGGGTTTGCGAGCGGTAGAACGTGCCGTTGACCTCGATCGAGGTCAGCCGCTCGCTGGCATAGGCCAGTTCCTTACTGTGCGGCAGCCCCTTCGGATA
>Ga0181537_10003464_pt1 | contig 13488 bp, 12 predicted proteins | sample PEATcosm2014_Bin_39_FD_119765 | JGI IMG/M metagenome (GOLD analysis project Ga0181537, IMG submission 119765) | Peatland microbial communities from MTU Mesocosm Facility, Houghton, MI, USA - PEATcosm2014_Bin23_10_metaG | ecosystem: Environmental > Terrestrial > Soil > Wetlands > Peat | place...
CCCAGGAGCATAGATTTTTCGTGGGGCCTCCAGGTTAGCTGGTCTTCGGGGATGCGCTCGAGGGTGCGGCGGGTGCTCGCCATTTCTGCGTCGAATTCCGGGAGCAGCGTTTCGCTGAGGGACATTGTGTTCTCCGTGATAGTTTCTTGCGGCTTCGGATGTCTCTTCGATTGAGGAGGAGAAGGCCTTCCGGAGAGATTTTACCACTTTGGCGTTTTGGAGACGGGTCGATGCGCGTGGGGTGTGGATTATGCTCGGCTGCATGCCCGTGACGGGCCACTATTACTTTTTTGGTTCGTGGTGTTCGAGTCGCGTGCGCGAATGCTGCGAGGTCCACTTTGAAGCGCTGTATGGGGGGCGGCAGGCTGTGAAACGACGTGGCGGCGGAGTGGTTCATCCCACCGGTTTATTATTTTGATTCCTGCTGAGGATGGTTCCGGGACGCACGGCCGGCCTCAGCGGCTAAAGCCGCGCTCAGGATATTGCTTCTATCGCAGCGCTGAAGCGCTGCACCACCCAAAACCACGCGCCAAAATCAAGCCACTATCCAAAATCACGCCGCCTGCAAAAGTCAGGCGGCCTCGCAATCGTGGGAAATGGCTATCGTCCGGCTGCGGCTGCTGATGTTGCGGGCTTTGCGGCTTCGGGCTTCGTGCCAGTGCGCGTCATGCTTTCGATTTTGGTGAGGACAGTTTCAAGGCTGGCGCCGGTGTCGGTGCAGGCGTCGACGTAGGGATGGCGGCTGCCGTCGGCGTGCATGACGAGCACGCTGGTCTCTTTGCTGGCCTTCTTGACCATGTAGGGCAGGTGATGACGGTCATTGCGGGTCAGGGTGGGGCCGAGGACGACCAGGTCGAACGGTCCCTTGCTCAGGGCTTGCTCGACGGCTTTGCGGCCGGTGGCCTGGTGAACGGTGTGTCCGGCTTTTTCGATGTGGGCGGCTTGGCCGGCCAGGATTTCTGCGTCGCCTTCACCGTAGAGAATCGTCAATTTTGCTGACTTCGCCATAAAGTGATTTCCCTCTGTTCCCGTGTGATCGGGAATCTGCATTCACGGTAACAACGGCGGGGGCGGGTGAGAACGTCACCAAAGACCAGTGGCTAGTGGTCAGTGGCTAGGGCTAGTGGTTACGGGTCTAAGGTGCGGGTGGTCCCGTTAGCGGCGGTGGTCGGGGCTGGTCGTAGGGTCCCTCGCCTTGCCGTGGGCTCGGTTCGGGAAGACAGTCTGAAATCTGTTCCGGCTCAAATCCAATCCAATCCGATCCAGTCCCAACTCAAGCCGAAATCGATTCCAGGTCAATCCCAATTCAGCTCCTACTCAATGCCAGGTCAATCCAGCGCAATCTCGGGTAACCCTCGGTCAATCCGAATTCGGTCCGGCCCGGGGCTTCGGGCTGCAAATTCTCTTTCGCTAATTGCACTTCCGGCGCTACACTTCTGCGCGGAGGGTTTGCGCATGTTCGCCCCTATCGTCTCGAGAGGCATTCTTATAACGCTTTTGTACACGCCGTTTCTTTTTGCGCAGGGCGGGAACGCGCCTACGTCGACTACAACTTGCTACCTGGATGATGGGCGGCAGATTTATGTTCGCTACAATCCGGTGACAACCAAGAGCGAGAAAGTTACCAACGGGAAGGCTTGGACTCCGGGGGGCGCGCCGATGACTTTGTTTACGGAGGCACCGCTCACGCTGGGGACTTCGGCGATTCCGATTGGGGCGTATACGGTCTATCCGATTCCGGGGAAAGATCACTGGATGCTCGCGGTGAACAAGAATGTGAGCGCGGGCACGGCCTACGACGAGAAAAACGATCTGGCGCGGGTGCAGATGGAAACCGACCAGGTGCAGCAGCCGGCCGACGCGCTCGAGGTGGCGTTCGCGCACGTGGGTCCGCGATGCACGCTGCGCGTGTTGTTTGGCAAGAGCGCTTCGTTTGCGGATTTTACGGCGAAGTAGGGGCGGGCGGGTATGGCTGATACTCTTTTCACAGCCGAACCCAGGCTACCTTCCGCGTTGCCTCTTGTTGCGTCAACTTGTTGCTGGGTTGTTCTGACGGTTTTTGCATTTGCGTACTCGACATTCGTCGTGGTGCGCGACTGGAATTCGCAGGATGGAGTTCTTGAGATTCTTCCGCTTGCGGTCCTCGCGTTTTTCTTTCTTGTGAGTTGCAACTTGCTGGTGTTTTTGTGGTCCTGCCGGCAGGGCTAGTCATGGACAACAATATTTGCGATAGTCGGGTTAGTGTTAAAAGCGATCAACTACCTGCGGCTCGCGTCGCATCCGCACGGCCTCGTGGACCTGGTGCACATGGCTGCAACCGTGGATTTTCCTTTTAGCCTGTACATCCTCTACTGGCTGACCACCAGGCAGGCGCGGGCGTACTTCACGGCTCTGGGCAGAACGCATCAGCGTGGAGTCGTCTCGTGAGGCCTCTGTCCGCTTTCCTTGTGCTGTTCGTGGCTGCCGGTGCTCTTGGTCAAAGTGAGCCGCGGGCGCAGCTTTCGCATACTACGGAAAGTTTGCGCGCGGTTAGTGCGGTTTCGCGGAGGGTGGCGTGGGCTTCGGGGACGCACGGGACTTATTTGCGCACCACTGACGGCGGGGCGCACTGGGATTCGGCGCAGGTTCCCGAGGCGGAGGCGCTGGATTTTCGCGGGGTGGTGGCGTTTTCGGGGGACGAGGCGTTTCTAATGTCCGCGGGATCGGGGGAGCTGTCGCGGATTTACCACACGGCTGATGCGGGCAAGCACTGGTCACTGCAGTTCAGGAACACCAATCCTAAAGGATTTTTTGATTCGATCGCTTTCTGGGATCCCACACACGGCGTTGTAGTGGGCGATCCCGTTCTCGACGATTCCGGGAAGCGGCATTTTGAAGTTCTGCTGACGGATGACGGACAGATATGGCATTCGATTCCGGGGAGCCAGCTTCCGGCGGCGATTGAAGGCGAGGGGGCGTTTGCGGCGTCGAATACTTGCATCGCGATTCTGCCGACGCGGCCGAGCAATGGGCCACCGCCGCGTGATCCATTTAAGTCTGATAAGGCTGCGCAGCCGGAGATGGTCCGGCCCGTCGGCGCACCCGACCCCAACATCTGGTTTGCTACTGGCGGCCCTGTGGCTCGCGTGTTCCATTCCGGTGATCGCGGGGCGACGTGGCAAGTGGTTGAGACGCCGATCATGCATGGTCCGGCTTCGGCGGGGATTTTTTCGATCGCGTTTCGCGATGCGCTTCACGGGATGATTGCCGGGGGCGACTACCAGCATCCGAACCGGGACGGGCCGAATCTCGCGTCGAGCTCCGATGGCGGAAAAACCTGGGAGTTGTCACCGCTGCGGCCGCTGGCTTACTTTTCGGCGGTGGCTTATGACCGCAATGATAAGGGTACGGAGCGGGTATTTATTGTGGGGTCTGATTTTGTGTTTGATTTTCGGCCGCCTCGCGATCCGCAGCGGGTGAGTGCTTCGAAGAAAGTGACGATGAAGTTTAATGCGGTTAGCGTGGTGCCGCACGGGGGAGCGCTTGTGGTGGGGCCTGGCGGGGTGGTCATCAGCTTGCCCTGAGCATCGGAATAAGGCTCTTCACCGCGGAGACACAAGAGGCACGGAGAAAACCTTTTTTGTCTCCGAAAACACTTTCGCGCCGGATTCTAGTGGATGTTGGGCTTCTCCGTGTCTCTGTCGTGAAATGATTTTGTGGTTAGCTTCGCAATGGCTGCGCCGGGCTGCGCCTTGGCTTGGACAGCCGAGGCGGCTGTCGCTATGTCAGCTTGCGCTTTGACTGATCTTCTGGCTGGTGACCAAAGTGCTATTCCTGCATCGTCCTTCCTGATTCTTTTCAAACCCCCCATCTTCGAGGAAGATTACTCGTCGTATCAGAAATCCCGAACGTTCTCCGGAGTCAGATCTCTGTGATGAAACATTTTCTTGCCATCTTCATCTTTGTTTTTGCTTCCGTTGGCGCGGTTGCATCTGCACAGGCGCAGGCTGCTGCTCCGGCTACGGCTACCGCGACTACTGCGCCGACGACAACTCCAGCGCCCGCAGGGATTGACCCCGGCGCTGTCTCCCGCACGACCAAGGCTGTGCATTACCGGCTGCAGGGCGGTAGCGCGAAGGTCGAGTTTCAGGGGACGGATCTTTTGCAGCGGGCTTCGGGCGAGGCTCGGATCGAGGGGAAGAAAACCAATTTTCAGATTGAGGCCAAGTTTCAGAATCTGGAAGACGCGACTAAGTTTGGCCTCGAATATTTGACCTATGTGCTTTGGGCGGTTTCGCCGCAGGGGCGTCCGGTGAATCTGGGCGAGGTCACACTGGAGCATGGCAACGCTCACGTCAAAGCTTTCACGGACCTGCAGGCGTTTGGGCTGATCGTGACTGCCGAGCCTTACTTCGCGGTAACGCAGCCGGGGAACATGGTGGTGATGGAGAGCTCGTCGGGGAGTGGGAGCGGCAGCGAAAACATTGAGGCGAAGTACGAACTGGCTCCGCGCGGAACTTATTCTTCGACGAACACGCATATTCAGGACGCGATTTTCGGGATTGATTCGAAGACTCCTCTGGAATTGTTTGAGGCGCGCAACGCGGTTCGCATCGCGAAAAACGCTTCTGCCGACAAGTATGCGGCCTTCATTTTTTCGAAGGCAGGGCAGCAGATGCTGCACGCGGAGGAAGTCTACCGGCAGAAACAGAACCGGGCCACCGTGGAAGCAGCCGCGAAAGAGGCCGTGGAGACAGCGGAAGAAGCGCGCCTGATGGCGGTGAAGAAAAAGGCGGAAGACGAAGCGGCGGGCGAGGCCGCGGCGCGCGAAGCGAAGGCGCGAGCCGATGCGGACGCGGAAGCCAAGCGCCGCAACGATGCGGAGATTGCCCGGGCGCAGGCGGAAGAGGCGCGGGCGGCGGCGGAACAAGCCAAGGCCGAAGCGGAGAAGATGAAGCAGGAGGCTCTCGCCGCCGCCGAGGAAGCTCAGGCGGCGAAAGCAGCAGCTGAGAAGGCGCAGGCTGAGGCTGTCGCGCAGCAGCAGGTTCTGGCCGCGGAGGCTGACAAGGCGAAAGCGTCGGCGGCGCAGTCGGAGAATCTGCGGCAGCAGGCGGAGAAAGAAAAACAGGAACTGCGCGGGCGCTTGCTGCAACAGCTTAACAGCGTGCTGGCTACGCGCGACAGCGCACGCGGGCTGATTGCCAATATGTCGGACGTGCTATTCCGCAGCGGGAGCGTTGAGCTGCTGCCGGCGGCACGCGAGCGACTGGCTAAGGTTTCCGGCATTGTGCTGGCGTATCCGAGCTTGCATGTTTCGATTGAGGGGCACACGGACAGCGTGGGCAGCGACGAATACAATCAGGACCTTTCCGAGCGGCGGGCGCAGTCGGTGAGAGACTACTTTGTGCGGGGAGGGATTCCCGAGGGCGCCGTGGATGCGCGGGGATTTGGCAAGGCGGAGCCGGTGGCGTCGAATGAGACGTCGGAGGGACGGCAACAGAATCGGCGGGTTGAGTTGGTGCTTTCCGGGGATGCGATTGGGGACGGCGCCGAAGTTAGACCGGCGGCTTATACGACGACACATCCGTGAGATTTCTCAGCCTCACGCCTTTCCCGGCGCTGGACGCTGGACTATTATCGCGACGCCCCAACTCCAGCCTGCACGAGTCCCTGGGCGATTCTCTATCTTGCTTGGGTTGTGTCCCAGACTGCCGGCCACAGCGAAGGGTTTCCCGCCCAGGATGGACAACTCAGCCGTCACCACCCACTCTACTTGGCGAAGAAGTAATCGAACGACTTCACCGCAGTGAATTCGTCGTCCTTGATGTCAAAAACGGTATAGAGCTTCGCGACGTGGAGAACGTCGTGAACTTTCTGGGTGAGGTTCACAAGCTTGAGCTCCCCGCCATTCTTCTTCACAGAAATAAAGCTGCTGACCAGCTCTCCGACCCCGGAACTGTCGATGTAGCTGACTTCGGCAAGATTGAGCAGGATTTTCTTCTTATCCTCACGGACGAGCCCGGCCACAGCGTCGCGCAGCTGCGTAGTCTCATCCCCAAAAACGATGCGCCCACTAATGTCGAGGATGGCGACATGATGGCTTTCGCGACTGGAGATCTTCAAGCTCAATTCAGTTCTGTCTCGTGGCGCTTAAAGTAAAGGTGCGTGCCCCTGTTAGACGATGGCGGGAATGTTAGTGGCTGATGCGCGGTAAGTCAACGTGGAAGCTGAAGGCTCCGAAGTCTGGCGTTCAGTTTGGGAGATGCTCATGGGGGGACAGCCGCCCCCGGCGGTCCGTCGAGCAAAGCTCGAGGGCTTCTTCTACCTCAGGCGATGCCCGTATTTGTCCGCCAGGTTTCCACCTGCACCGCTGGCGGCTGCTGGTAGTCGCGGATGTCCTGAATCGCAGAGGTAACGATCGGCGTTGGATACTCTGGGTGATGAAATTCCAGATGCATGCCCCTCCCCACAAACTGCAGCTTCAGCATCGAACCGCCCCAGGTCGAGCCCGCGATTGCAACCAGAACCGGCTCAGGACAAAACTCAGGATGCCCGGATATCATCGCATCGCTGCCGCCCAGCAGCACGGCTCGATAGCAATGGTGCATGGTCTGAATTTCAAGCACCGTCGAAGGCGGCAGATCGTGCAGGAACACGCCCCCTTCAATCTCCGATTGGATGATGCCTCCGTTGACCTTATCGCTCAGATTGGGGTGGGGGGTAAACATACACATGGCGGCTCAACAAGACTAAAGCTTTTCAGGGCCCCCGACAAGGGCCGTTTTCAGCCACCTTCTAACTTAAGCATATGGCCCTTCGGGATGAATGTCCAACTCCAGCGGCGGGGCTCGTTTGCGAGGATATCCCCACACGAGCTGCGGCTCGACGGGCGAGTCGCCCACCTCTACACGGACACTGCCGGGACAGGCGAGTTACCTGGCGGCTTGTTCGGTAGGGACGGCGGCTGGCGGTTCCGGTTTTCCGGCGGGGCGGGCCTTCATTTCCAGGCGGGCTGCTTCCAGGTCGGCTAACAATTGGTCGAGGACTTCCATGGGAAGCTCTGTGGCCCAGGTTTCGAGATCGGATTCGCTCCAGGCGCCGTTGAGGCGGATTGCGCCGGTGATGTCCTCGGGGAAGGCTTGGCGGTAGTTGCCTTCGCGGATGAGGATGTCGCCGAAGAGGCGTCCGGTGTGAATCTCGTAGACGCGGCGGCTGGCCTGGCCCTGGAAGTTGGCCAGACAAAGATAAACTTCGCCAGTGTCGGCAAAATCGGAGCGATAGTACCAGGCTTGAGGCGCGTCGATCTTGGGATGATGGCGCCGGGGACGCGCTGCGCCGGGTGCCTGAGCTGCGAGTTCATCCGCGGCGTTGAAATAAAGAATGCGCTGGCAGGAGTCGCAGACGATGGTCTGCGTGCCGGAGCGAACCTCGTTGTAGGTTTGCGGCCGGAGCTTGACCTGGCAGGCGGTGCATTTCTCATCGCGTACTTCGGAGATGCCGGTGCCGCGAAACTTGGAGACGCGCTCGTAGTGGCGCAGCAGATCGGCATCGACGCCGGAGCGCATCTGATCACGCTTGGCGTTCCACTCGGCGAGCAGTTTTTCGTCTTCGGCGGTGCGCTGGCGGGCGTCGGCTTTCTCTTTTTCGATTTCGGCGGTCTCGGCCTTTAGCTCGGCTTGCGCGGATTTCACTTCTTTGTCGCGGGCCTCAGCGCTGACCATGATTTCAAGAATTTTGTCTTCGGTGGCGGCGATTTCCTTCTCGGCGAACTGAATTTCGTGTAAAAGCGCTTTGTATTGCTCGTTGGTTTTCACATCGAGAGATTGATCTCGATACTTCGAAATCTTGCCGCGGAGTTCGGCGATGGTCGCGTCGTGTTTGCGGCGGGCGGCTTCGTCGGCCTTGATGGCAGCCTGGGCCTTTTCCAGTTGGGTCTTGGTGCCGGCCAGCTGCAACTCGATGACGGCTACGCGTTTGGGGAACTCGGCGATTTCATTCTGCAAGCGTCGGATTTCCTTATCCGCACCTTGCAGTTTCAGCAGGTTTTCGATGTCAGGAAGCATTGCGTATGGATTGATTCTAGCATGCGGCCAGGGCGGTTTTTGCGCCGGCTGGACGCTCCGGGGAACGTTTTCGCGGTGCAGGACTGCGGCGTCGGCGGGCCTTCGGCAAAAAAGGAGCGGACGCCCTTGTCCGCCCGGAGGGCGGCATCGCCGTGCGGGGACGAGCTTTGCGGCGCTGCTCCCCCGGACGAGGCGTCCGGGGCTCCACTCGACCTGCTTGCGGGCGGTCGCTGCCGCGTGATGAAGCTTGAGCGGTGTACACTCGTGAGTTCGCGCGTTGTCGATCTGTGGTTACTTTCTTCCGGTGAGGTTTCTACGTGAAACGCCAGATTTTTTTCGTTGCGTGCTTGGTTGTGCTTGCAATCTTCTGTGTTATCGCTCTCGAGCCGCTGGGGGCCCAGACCACGCCCACAAAGCCGCTGACCATCGAGCAGATATTTACCCCCGGGGCTATGGGCGGGCGCGGTCCGGAGACCATGGAGTGGAGTACGGACGGGACGAAGCTTTCCTACGTGCAGCGCGACGAGAAAGGCGAGCAGGGAGAATTGTGGTACGTGGACGCTGCGACCGGCGAGAAGAAAGTGCTGGTGACGGCGGCCAAGCTGGCCTCGCTCGCGCCCGACTACGCCAAGGTGAAAGACGAACGCGAAAAAGAGCGCCTGATGCGCTACCACGTGGCCGCCTATTTGTGGTCGCCGGATTCGAAACATCTGATCTTCGATGCGCAGGGCCAGCTCTGGCTCTATGACCTCGGCAACAACACGGCGGTGCAGTTTACTTCGTCCGGCGATGCAAGCGGGGATCCCAAGTTTTCGCCCGACGGAAGCCGCCTGGCCTATGTGCGTAAGCACAACCTGTTTGTGCACGGCGTGAATGGCAACAACGAAAAGCAGCTGACCAAAGATACCGGCGACAGTCTTTTCAACGGCGACATCGATTGGGTCTACACGGAAGAACTTGGGGTGCGCAGCAACTATTTCTGGTCGCCTGACAGCAAAGAAATTGTTTTCATGCACATGGATGAAACCAAGGTTCCGACTTATCCCATCACAGACTGGATGCCGACTCATCCGAGCGTGGACAACGAAAAATATCCGAAGGTAGGAGATCCCAATCCGGTGGTGAAGCTGGGCGTGCTGGGCGCGGACAACGGAAAAACACGCTGGCTGAAGCTGCCCGGCGATGAAGAGACCTACATTCCGCGCTTTGGCTGGGTGCGCGAAGGAGTGATTTGGGCGGAGGTGCTGAACCGCACCGAAGACAAGATGGACCTGTATTTCGTGGATGTGAAATCGGGCAAGTCGCGGATGGTTTTGACGGAAACCACTCCCGGCGCGTGGATCGATTTCGAACATGTCGAAGTTCGCTTTCTGAAATCCAGCGGGCGATTCCTGTGGCCGAGCTGGCGCGACGGGAATATGCATCTCTACCTCTACAGTTTTGACAAACAGAATCCCCTCGCAGCGGATGCCAAACTCGAACAGCAGCTTACGCATGGTGAATTCCAGGTGCAGGGAATCGAGGGTGTGGACGAAGCGGCCAGCGTGGTTTTCTTCGCCGCGAACAAAGATGACCCACGGCAGCGGCATCTTTTCTCGGTGAAGCTGGACGGATCTGGCTTGCAGGCGCTGACCCACGAGGAGGGACTGCATGGCGGTGAGTTCTCCGAAGACGGCAAGCATTATCTCCATACCGCAGTGGGCCCGACGACGCCGGCGACCACGTCGGTATGCGCAGTGGGCGGAGCTTGCAGTCCTTTGTGGGCCGCGCGAGATACGGTAGCGGAATACGGGCTGCGGCCGCCCAAAATGCTCGAGTTCAAAGCGGACGACGGAACCGTGCTTTACGGGCGCTTGCTGCTTCCTCCCGACACGGCGGCGAGCGGCAAAATTCCGCTGATCGTGAATATTTATGGCGGACCCGCCGCGCAAGAAGTAACGAAGGACCAGCCGAACGCGTTCGATGAAATTCTGGCTCGCAAAGGCTTTGCGATTTTTGCTGTGGACAATCGTGGCACGCCGGGGCGGGATCGCAAGTTCCAGACCGCGATCCGGCATGAGTTTGGGGCCATTGAATTGAAGGATCAACTCACCGCGCTCGACCAGCTTTACGCGCAATATCCGCAGCTCGATAAAGACCGTACCGGAATCTGGGGCTGGTCAAATGGCGGATCCATGACGCTCTATGCGATGACGCATTCCGACCGCTTCCGCGCGGGGGTTGCGGTGGCGCCGGTGACCGATCAATTGAACTATGACACGATTTACACCGAGCGCTACATGGGGCTGCTCAAGGACGATAAGGCGGGATACGACATGTCCGACGTGACCAAGTCCGCCGACCAGCTGCACGGCGCGCTGCTGCTGGTGCATGGCACGAGCGATGACAACGTGCATTTCCAGAACAGCATTCAGATGATTGATGCGCTGATCCGAGCCAGGAAACAATTCCGGCTCATGATTTATCCGGGCAAAACCCACGGCATCGCGGGGCCCGATGCGCGCGTGCATCTGTTCACCATGATCGAAGATCACTTTGAGCGGGAGCTGAAGTGAGGCGGTTACCGTTAAAAACCGTATGCGAGGGTCTCTGCCGGTCCTGAGAGTTTGTGACTTTTCCGAATTTTCTACGATTTTGTCGTCGTAACTGTTTTGTTTGCAGCATCGCTTTGGGGCAACTTCGAAAAAGTCGCCAACTCTGAGCGCAGCCCAAGAAACCAGGACGTCGAGAAGCTCGGCTGTTTTTGCCGCTATTTGCGCTTGTCGGATTTCTTCGAGGAACTTTCTTTCGAGGAGCTTTCCCGGGAAGACGACGACGAAGAAGAACTTTCCTTCGAAGAGCTTTCTTTCGAGGAACTCTCTTTTGCGGAACTTTCTTTGGCTCCGCCATCCGACTTGGACTTGTCTTCTTTCTTGGAATCTTTGCTGCCGCCATCTGAGGATGACAACCCACTGGATTTTTTGGCGTAGTCGGTGACGTACCAGCCCGTCCCTTTGAACTGCACGGCGGGCGCAGTGATCGTCTGCTCGACTCGGCCGCCGCAGTCGGGGCACTTCTTGACCATCCGGTCAGAATATTTCTGAATTTTCTCGAACTGATGACCGCACTTCTTGCATTTGTATTCGTAAAGTGGCATGAGTGTGAGACGGTTGTGAGGAACAACTCGGTTTCATATTGATTCTAGGGGCGCGGGAGCGATTGCGTCAATTTTGTGCAACTCACTGTCAGGCTTTGCCCACCAGACGTTTTGGAGCGGTGTTGCGCCAAGCGGCTGCGATGGCCTTGCTCAACGTCTCTTTCCTGGCTGCCTTGAGATGAACGCTGGTCGCACCGCGGCGCCCCCAGGCGCCCTTCACCGGGACAAACACGTCGGGCTCGGCTTTCGCGAAATAGTGCTGCTGTTCCGGCGAGAGCTTGACCATGCCGTGGTTTTTGTCGGGATAGCCGAGCGTCGCGAAAATTTTGCCGCCCACGCGGAAGTCAGGATGGTGCATGTGTTCGCATTCTTCGGCTTCGGGCAGGGCGCGGGCGAGCTTGCGAAAATCGGTGGGGGTCATGGGGGACTCCAGGTTTCAGATTTAGGATTGCGCTCGATACCGCCAACCGCGCTCAGATACAAATCTACAATCTGCAATCTGAAATCTGCAATGCTTCCGCAATGGTAAACTTCCGGCAATGAACGATCCTGCTGCCGGTCCAGCGCTGTATCTGGTGGCCACGCCGATCGGCAATCTCGAGGACATCACGTTGCGGGCGCTGCGCGTGCTGAAAGAAGTGGACGTGATTGCCTGCGAAGACACCCGGCAGACACAGAAACTGCTCAACTATTACAGCATCGCGACCCGAACCACCAGCTATCACGAGCACAACGAGATGACGCGCGCGGCCGAACTGGTGAAACAGATGCAGGAGGGCGCGAGCGTCGCGCTGGTGACCGACGCGGGCATGCCGGGGATTTCCGATCCGGGATACCGGCTGATTGCGCTGGCCATCCGGCATCATGTGCCGGTGGTGCCGATTCCGGGAGCGTCGGCTTTTTTGGCGGCGCTGGTGGCGAGCGGCCTGCCCACGGATTCGTTTCGCTTCAGCGGGTTTCTTCCCGCGAAACGCGGGGAGCGTCGCGCGGCGCTCGAGGCGATCAAGACTTCGCCGCGCACGCAGGTTTTCTACGAAGCTCCGCACCGCGTGGTCGAGGCGCTGGAGGATGTTTGCGAAGTTCTGGGACTTTCCCGGCAGGTCGTGATCGCGCGCGAAGTAACCAAGCTGCATGAAGAGTTCCTACGCGGCCGCGCGGCCGAAGTGCTGGAAAACCTGAAGGCACGCGAGACGGTCAAGGGCGAGATCACGCTGCTGATCGGGAAGGCCGAGGAGAGCGAAACTCGCGTAGGGACGGACGCATTCGTCCGTCCTTCAGTCAGGCAGCGCGTCGAGCAGATCATGGCAGAAGAAAAAGTCGACGAGAAGGCCGCGCTGAAGAAAGTGGCAAAGGAGCGGGGAGTTTCGAAGAGCGAGGCTTATCGGGAGTGGCAGAGGGGAAAATAGCATTTTTGCCGCTGGATAATTCTCTTTGCTGGAGGTTGGACACAGCCTATAATCGATCAATCAACGTTAATCCAGATTAATCAAGGTTAAGTGACGAGGAAATCATGAAGAGCGTGGTGCACCGTATTCCGCTAACCAAAGCGCGCATCAACCTGGGGCAAGTGGTCCGGAGAGTTCACGTGAATCGCGAGTACTTCATTCTGGAGAAAGACGGGATTCCTGTGGCCGGCATTATGAACGTGGATGACATGGAGGACTATCTCGAACTCCAGGACCCAGCCCTGAAGAAACAAATCGAACAGAGTAATGCTGAATATCGTCGAGGCGAAGCTCGCGAAGTGAGCGTGTTCCTGGCCGAACTTCAATCGGAAGCCGCTAAGAAAAGAAAATAAGCATTAGCATGGCCAAACGATTTGTAGTACTGGCGACGCCTTCGTTCGAGCGGGAGTTCCGGAAGATAACGAGAGGAAATCCAGCTTTGGCGAAAGCTCTCGGGGAATTGGCGGCCGTCCTCGCCGAAGACCCTCACAACCGAAGTGGGCGGCATCAAATCAAGAAATTGGCCGGCCTCGGGCCCGAGGGAGGCCAGTGGCGGATACGCTGGGGAGACTACCGGCTGAGGTACGATGTCGAGGGAGAGAAGGTGGTCCTGCATTCGTTTCTGCACCGGAAGGAAGCTTACTAGGCCTGTCGCGTAAGTGAACCAGAAGGCCGCACTGAAGAAAGCCGCGAAGGAGCGGGGAGTGTCGAAGAGCGAGGCGTATCGGGAGTGGCAGAGGAGCAAGTAGGCCGTTGCCCCCGGATCTACTGGCTGGAGGTTTTGACTGCCGGTTGACAGAACTGCGGCATCAGTTCAGCGACCAGGGATGCGTACAGCTCGACTCGCATCAGTCCCAGCTCGGCG
>Ga0181537_10003465_pt1 | contig 13488 bp, 15 predicted proteins | sample PEATcosm2014_Bin_39_FD_119765 | JGI IMG/M metagenome (GOLD analysis project Ga0181537, IMG submission 119765) | Peatland microbial communities from MTU Mesocosm Facility, Houghton, MI, USA - PEATcosm2014_Bin23_10_metaG | ecosystem: Environmental > Terrestrial > Soil > Wetlands > Peat | place...
GAGATCACCCGCAGCATGGAAATCCTCAAGCCCCATGTGGAGCGATACATGGAATGGGCGGGACGGCAGACGGATGGTTCGGATGCGGACGGGTTTTCAAGGGGACTGGTCTCCGCATGAAACCGGTTATTCTTGGCAGCCGTGGCAGCCCGCTGGCCCTGGCGCAGACCCGGCAGGTCATGGCGGACTTGAAGCGCGCGTGGCCGGGCCGCAATTTCGAAATTCACGTCATCAAGACCGAGGGCGACAAGCTCGCGGAAAAAGATGAGGCCGGGAACATGAAACTCGGCAAGGGCATTTTCACGGCGGAATTGGAACGCGCCTTGTTGGCCGGGGAGATCGATCTTGCCGTCCATAGCCTGAAGGACTTGCCGACCAGCAGCACGGATGGCCTGATGCTGGCGGCCATCCCGAAACGCGCCGATGCGCGCGATGTGCTCCTCACAAAAAATACGGAACCCCGGGAAGAACTGCCCGATAATTGGATCACCGCCTCGGGCAGCCTGCGGCGCGTGCTTCTGGGGCCGGAATTGCGTTACGGCGCGATGGTGGCGACGGGAAGCGCGCGCCGCGCGGCCCAGTTGCGCCTGGTCCGCACCGACCTGACCACGGTGCCGATCCGGGGCAACATCGACACCCGCCTGCGTAAATTCCGCGCGAACGACGAGTGGTCCGGCCTGATCCTTGCAGCGGCCGGGCTGGAGCGGTTGAAGCCCGATCTCGCCGGTTTGACGGTGACAAAAATGCCGTTTGCGCAAATGCTGCCCGCCCCGGGCCAGGGCGCGCTGGGGCTGCAGACCAAGGTTGAAAATTCGGCCGATATCCGTTCGCTGGTGCGGGCTTTAAATGATCCTTTTGCCGCCGCCGCAGTGACCGCGGAGCGGATGTTCCTTCAGGCCTTGGGCGGTGGTTGCGGCGAGCCCATCGCGGCCTATGCTGAAGTCGACGGAGACAATCTTCTCAAAATGGAAGGCATCGCCTGGCTGATCGGGGAGACCGAGCCGCGCCGGGCCAAGCTCGTCCGCCGTCTCGATCAAGCTGAAGTCCTGGGGGTCGATCTGGCGGTGGAAATTTCCCGATGAGCAGGGGGGAAACAAGGGGCTGTGTTTATCTGGTGGGCGCGGGGCCGGGCGCGCTCGATTTGGTCACACTGCGGGCGCGGCAACTCATCGAAAAGGCCGATGTCGTCGTCTACGATTATCTCTGCAACCCGGAGATGCTTTCATGGGCGCGCAGCGGCGTGGAGAAAATTTACGCGGGAAAATCGGGCGCGTCCCACACCCTGACGCAGGACGAGATCAACGCCTTGCTGGTGAAGCGCGCCGGGGAGGGAAAGACGGTCGTGCGGCTCAAGGGCGGCGATCCCTACGTCTTTGGCCGGGGCGGCGAAGAGGCGCAGGTTCTCGCGCAAGCCGGGGTGCCGTTTGAGGTTGTGCCCGGCGTGACCTCGGCGATTGCCGCACCCGCCTACGCGGGCATCCCGGTGACGCATCGTGATTTTGCCTCGACCGTGACTTTCGTCACCGGCCACGAAGATCCGACCAAGCCGGAGTCGAGCATCGATTGGCCGCACCTGGCGCGGCTCCGGGGAACGAAGATTTTTCTGATGGGAATCGAGCGGCTGCGCGAGATAGCGCAACGGCTCATCGCGGAAGGGGCCGATCCCGCCACGCCCGTGGCCCTGGTTCGCTGGGGAACGACCCCGCGCCAGGAGAGCCTCGAAGCAACCCTGGCCACCGTGGCCGGCCTGGTCGAGAAGCGCGGATTCAAGGCGCCCGCCATTACCATTGTTGGCGAGGTCGTGACGTTGAGGCGCGATCTTAATTGGTTCGAGAAATTGCCGCTCTTCGGAAAGCGCGTGGTCGTGACGCGCACGCGCCGGCAGGCCGGCTCACTCTCCAGCCGGCTCGCTCGATTGGGCGCGGACGTGCTGGAAATCCCCACCATTCGCGTCGTGTCCGTGGCGCTGGGAGCAACCGAGCGGGGAAAGCTGGCGGCTTTGTCCGAACATTTCGATTGGCTTATTTTCACCAGCCCCAACGCGGTCGATTTTTTCTTCTCGGAATTTTTCAAACAGACGAACGATTTGCGCGCTCTGGGGTCGATCAAAATTGCGGCGGTCGGACCGGCCACGGCTAAAAAATTGAGCGACCTTCATTTAGGTATTGATCTCCAACCGGAAGTTTTCACGACGGAAAAATTGGCCGAATGTTTTTCAGGGAAGAGCGTTGCCTCGGTGCGGATCTGCCTCCCGCATGGACGCCTGGCCGATCCGTTGCTCGCGAATGACCTGCGCGAAAAAGGAGCCCTCGTCGAGGAATGGACGCTCTATGACACCACGCCTGAGCTGGAAGACCCGACCGGCGCGCGCGAGCGCTATCTTCGGGAAGGTGCGCATGGGATCACGTTCACGAGTTCGAGCACGGCGGAAAACTGGCATGCGCTGCAACTTCGACCCGGGGCCGGCGCGCCGCAGCCGAAGGCGCTCAGCATGGGGCCGGTCACCAGCGCGACCTTGCGCCGGCTCGGTTATGAGATTGCCGCTGAATCGCCGGAAGCAACCATCGATTCATTAGTCGCGACTATCTGCCGGATAAGTCTAGAATAAATGTATGCCGACCAATGACGAATTAATGGATGAGGGAAACACCGCGCTCGCGATCGGTGATCTCGAGGAAGCGGCAAAATATTTTCGCCAGGTTGTGGAGCAGGACCCTCATTTTCAGGATGGCTGGCACGCGCTGGGCATGGCTCTCTATAAGCTCGACCGTTATGAAGAGGCGATTGAAGCGGGAAAGCGGGCCGCGCGGATTGATCCTAATAATCAATTTGTCTGGTCAAGTCTCTCTCTGGCCTATAATGCGAACAAGCAAAAAGCCGAGGCCGAGGCGGCGGGGGCCAAGGCCCGCATCTTATCCTGGGGAGGCAAAATCGACCCCAATACCCTCGATTTCGGCCCCGATGCTCCAGGGCAAACTTGAAATAGATAACGTATGATAAGTATCTAGATAAAATATAGAGTTGCGTCTCACACGCTTATCCTATAACAATCCAAGATGGCATTAATTAATCTATCGAGTGCCCAATTGACGCAGTTAATTGGGTTGGTGAAGGAGAAGGAATCGCTTCAGACCAAGTTGGATCAGGTCAACGCGGCATTACATACGCTGGAAACGGGCAAAGCGCCGAAAAAGCGCGGTCGCAAACCGGGTCGCCCCCCCGGCAGCGTGTCCAAATTCAAGCTGGGTAAAGGCCGGAAAACCAAGCGGGGCAAGCGCCTGAAAGAACCGCTGCTCAAGGCGCTGACTTCGGCGGGATCGTCCGGCATTACCGTCAAGGAACTGGCCGCGAAGCTGAAGGTCAAACCGGGCAACATTTTTAGCTGGTTCTATACCACCGGCAAAAAGATCAAGGGCATCAATAAAATCGGCGAGGCGAAGTACGCGTACTCGTCCTAGTATTCAAAACGATGGCGGCGGTCCGCGAGACCGCCGCTGCTCGTCATCGCTTCAGGGTTTCACTCCATCGGACAAAGGAGTGGAGACGATCAAGCCAAGGCCACCCGCTTGCAGCGAGGTGCCTTCGGCCATGGCTTGGCGTTGCGCATAGCCGAGGGCGATTCCTCTCTCAAGGCGAGGCGAATAACCGCTGCTCGTGACCACACCAACTTCACGGTCAGCAAGGACAAGCTTCGCTCCCGCGACGGGAAAAGCCGCCGAATCGGACTTCAGGAAAACGAGCGAGCGGTTGACATGCCCCACGCTTTTAAGGCGCGCGATGGTTTCCTGCCCCACGTAACAACCCTTCGTGTAGCTGATCGCCTCCAGCATGCGCGGGCCTCCTTCCGGCGGAAGCGTGGCCGTGGTGAGTTCCGCGCCCCAACGCGGGATGCCGTGCTCCAGCCGCAAGGTTTCAAGGACATCAGTTTCAACCGGGGCATCAATCGCTCCCAAGCCTTTGCGGACAGGCTCCCAAACGTCGTGACCGGGAATGCCGAAGCGATTGTGGGCGATAACGAAGCCCGCCTCGGTGGCGGATGGAGTTGTCTTGCCAAAAACGTGGAGGAGAATCCATTGCTCGCTCAAATCCTCAAAGACCGCGTCATCGGCAATGAGATATTTCTCGAGCCGCGCCCCGAGGCTTTCGCGCAAAATCGCATCGGCCTCGAGATAAAATTCACCGCCATGGAGCGCAATCGAGACGTCGCCCTCTATCCGGCCCTTCGCGGTGCAAACCGCCGCGTAACACGCCATGCCGTCGGTGAGGCGGTTCACGTCGTTGGTCACCTGGCCATTGAGATAGCGCGCCGCGTCCGGCCCGGTCAGACGCCACAGCGCCCGGGGAGAAAGCATGGCGGTCAGCGATTCGCCAGCCAGAATCCGGCGATAGGTGTCGATACTCATCTAGTAAAGATCATAGCAGATCTCGCACGGAGCACCCAGTAGTCTCCGAGAAAAATGCTAGGAAAGCTCCTCTTCCACCACCGGATTCCGCAGCACCCCAATCCCTTCGATCTCGCATTCGACGACATCGCCCGCCTTGAGATAAACCGGCGGTTTGCGTCCCATCCCGACCCCCTCCGGCGTTCCGGTTAGAATCAGCGTGCCGGGTTCAAGCGTCGTGCTGCCGCTGAGAAACTCGATGATCTCCGCGATGGAAAAAATCATGTCGCGCGTGTTGCTCTCCTGCATCACCACGCCGTTCACCCGCGTGCGGATGGCCAGGTGGTTCGGATTTTTCAACGCGGAGGGCGTCGCCAGGGCGGGGCCGAGCGGACAAAACGTGTCGAAGGTCTTGCCCCGGCACCATTGCGAGCCGCCCCACTGCTTCTGCCAGTCGCGCGCGCTGACATCATTGGCCACCGTGTAACCGAGCACATAATTCAAGGCCTCGGAGCGCGAAACGTTTTTGCATTCGTAGCCGATGACGACGCCCAGTTCCGCCTCGAAATCGACCTCGTTACTGCGCAAGTGGCGCGGCAGGACGATCGGTCCGCCCGGATTTTGCAGCGCCGAGGGACTTTTGAGAAAGACGATGGGGTATTCGGGAATTTTCGCGCCGGTCTCCTCGGCATGCTTCCGGTAATTCAACCCGATGCAATAAATCGTCTTGGGCTCGATGGGGGCCAGCAGCGACAGGACCTCGATCCGCTCGTTGGTGATTTTGAATTCCCGGCAGTAAATATCGCCGCTCAGCGCAAAAAAAGTTTTGCCGTCGTCCGAAGTCGCCATGCGCGTTTGATGCCGAAGGTCCCGCAAGCGATAAATTTTCATCCCGGCATATCCTAGATGAAAACGAAGCCGTCGGCGAGCAGAATGCCTTTACTCGATGCTGTGAATCCACCAGCGCGACTTGACCGGAATTTTCCCGCGCCCCTGGCTGCGCTGGAAATAAATCCGCAAGACGGCGCCATCGGTCGTGCGGACCCGGTAACCATGCTTTCTCACGTACCGCTCGCCGCTTCCATGCCGGCAGTCGCCGTGCTCCTTCCACTGTTCCAGCACTTCCGACACGATAAATTCCTTTTCGCGCCAGCGGAATTTCTGCGGGAGTCCCGGTTCGCCCCGGGCCATTCCGCTCGTATCGAAGCTGCCGTCGACCGGCCCGATGGGCTCGCTGATAAAGGAGGTGGACATGAGTCGAGTTCATTTTAAAACAGAATAGGGCTGAAGACACGCCCCTAAAATACTGCCATCCGCAGGACAATGACCTACCTCCGCTTCCATCTCCTCTTTAACCTGCCGCTGCTGATTCTGCTGGCTGCGCTCAACGTGCCCGTGCCCTGGGCGGACGGGGAGGGCGAGGCGCTCGGACTGGTGCTCCTTGCCGTGATGATCTTCACCACGCCATGGGACAACCTCGCGGCGAAGTGGGGCATCTGGGGTTTCCCGCGCGAAAAATACAGCCTGCGCATCGGTTACCTGCCGGTGGAAGAGTACGCCTTCTTCCTGCTGCAAAGCGCGAATGTCATGCTGGCCATCCGCGCGCTCTTTCGTTTCTTACCCGATTGGCAAACCGGCCAGGAAACCGCCGTCGGCGGGTGGACGCTGGTCTGCCTCGCGGCCTCGGTGATTCCGTGGGCCATCGTCGCCATGAACCTCGTCTGGCTGAGGCGCAAGGCCGGTCCGTGCGGCAATTACGCCATTCATCTCGCCTGGTTTTTACCGGTGATTTATGCGCAATGGGTTCTCGCGCCGCCGCTTTTCCTGGGACACGCCGGGTTGCTCGCCTTGGTCACGGCGGTCTTCGGCGTCTACTACACGCTGGCTGATCTCGTCGCGGTGCGCGCGGGCACCTGGTTCTTCGACGAAAAACAAATCACCGGCGTGAAGCTCGGCGGCGTTCTGCCCTGGGAAGAGATCGCCTTTTTTTTCCTGACCTCGCTGCTGGTCGCGCAGAGCTATCTGCTCCTCCTGCCCAGTGATTTTAGGTGAAAAGGGGTCTACTTTTGGTACAGCGACAAGGTGGCCAGGGTTGCTTCTGCAATATGGGATTCTATCTCCAGCCCTTTTCTCGCCTCAAGGATTTTTGCCGCAAATTCAGATCTCAAAATCCTCAGGTCGGTATTGATCGCCACGACCTTGGGGTTGTCGCTGGTCAGGCCTTCATTGATATATTCCGTCAACTCGCTTTGCTTCGTCAATATTTGATCATGGAAATTGAGAAGAGTTTCCCCCCCGATATTCATGGTGACGCAATAGGAGGCAAAGTCGTCGTCGTTGACCTTGCAGAGGACTTCGTACCGGGCTCTCTCGTAGAGGGCTTTTTCAAAAGCGGTGGGCTGGGCATCTGCTCGAAGAGGTACAAGCTGCAGGCATAAAGCCAGCATGCAGCCGGCGAAAAAGGTGGTCGTTTTCATTGGGAGATGTCTTCCAGCCGGGTTTTGGTTTGAGCCGCTTATCAAGACATGACGGTAGGTTGCGCCTGCTTGATCTCAACATCGATTTTGCAAAACGCGCAAAATCATCTCGCGCTTTTGCGGGGCGCTTCACGGTGAAACTGGCTTCTTGAGTATCGCGCTTGAGCTGGTACTTTACCAATATGTCCACGGAAGAGCTGCTTCAACGGATCACAGTCAATCCCGAGGTTTGCCACGGCAAGCCATGTGTGCGCGGGTTGCGCTATCCCGTACCGATGTTGCTTGAGCTTCTGAGCAGCGGCATGACGGTGGAAGAGGTGCTGGCTGATTACGAGGATTTGGAGCGCGAAGACCTTCTGGCGGCGCTGGCTTACGGCGCTCGTCTGAGCGATGCGAAACGGGTAGTCCTGTCGCCGTGAAATTTTTGGTGGACGCACAACTGCCCCGCAGACTGGCAGGATTACTTCAATCGTCTGGTCATGATGCGAGCCACACGCTGGATTTGCCCGAAAAAAACCATACGTCAGATGAGATTTTATGCCGTCACGCATCAAGTGAGCAACGGGTATTGGTAACTAAGGATGGTGATTTTGTGGATTCGTTTTTTCTGCGTGGTCAACCGCCAAAACTCCTCTTTGTGACAACGGGAAATATCCCGAATAAGGACTTGTTGGCGCTCTTCCGCGCCAATTTGCCCGCAATAACGAGTGCTCTATCGTCTCATTCTTTCGTGGAAATTGATCGTAACGGGCTGACGATTCACGCCTGATGTGCGATGTTTATCCCATGCAACGAATCACCATTATCGGGTTGGGAATCATCGGCAGCGCCTGGGCGCAAAATCTTCATGCCGACGGGCTGAAGGTTCGAGCGTGGAACCGAAGCCCAAAGGATTTTCCGTTCTACGAAGCCGACCTCGTCAAGGCGGTGGCCGATGCGGAGATGATCATCATCGTCGTGGCCGATCCGCCTGCGGTGGAAAGCATCCTCAACGTCATTGTGCCGCACCTGAAGCCGGGTCAGATCGTCGCGCAATCGAGCACCATTTCGGCCCATTGGACGAAACTCTTCGCCCAGCGCGTGCAAGCCACCGGCGCGGAGTTTCTCGAAGCGCCCTTCACCGGCAGCAAACCGGCGGCGGAAGCTCGCAAGACCGTCTTCTACCTCGGCGGCCCGGTGGAGTTGATTAAAAAGGCCAGTCCTGTCTTGGAAAGATTGAGCACCACCCGCCTGCACATCGGCGAAATCGGCACGGCTTCCTCGTTAAAGCTGGCGATGAATCTCAATATCGCGCTCACGATGGAAGCGCTGAGCGAAAGCCTGACCCTCGCCCGCGCGGAGGGTATCCCCGATGAGAAGTTTTTCGACGCCCTCCACTGCAACGTCGGCCGTTCGGGCCTTTCCGACCTGAAAGAGCCGAAATTGAAAGCCGGAGATTACGCGCCCCAGTTCTCGCTTAAGCACATGAACAAAGATTTGCGGCTGGTGCTGGAGACGGCCGGTGCGGTTGATTTGCCGATGGCAAAGACGCTTAAGTCATTCTATGACAAAGGGATGGCATCTGGATTTAGCGACGATGATTTTATTGGCGTGATCCGGTTGCTGGCCGCCTCAAAGAATAATCAAAAATAAGTGCGAATAGTTTGAACATCGAATAGAGATCAAGAGTCTTAACCTATGTAAGTTTCATTCATTCTCCTCCTAGATCAGGCGGTTACTCGAAAGGGTAATCGCCTGATCGCTTTTTTGGGGGGAAATGTGAAGGTTTCGCACAGAGGACTGAAGAGAGGGAAGGCAGAGGAGAGGAAGCCTGCCAGCCAATTCCATCGCACTCAATTGATGAATAGCTGCTTGCAAGGGATTAGTGGAGCGAAGTCACGGGCTGATTTTCCTCTTCAGCCCTCTGCAGTCCTCCGTGCGAAATCTGCTCCGACCGCTCGATCCACCCGCCGCCGATGACGCGGTCGCCGACGTAGCAGACGGCGGCCTGGCCGGGACTGACCGAGCGCTGCGGTTCCAGGAATTCAATTCGGGCGCGGTTGCCGGGCAGGGGATGGACGACCGCCCGCACCTCCGGATAATTATAGCGAATCTTCGTGGTGATCTCGGTCGGCCCGGTCAACCCGGCTTCGCCCCAGTTCGTCTGGGCGAGATAACAATCGGAGCGCAGAAGGTCGTCGTAGTCGCCGACGATCACGCGCTGCGTCGCCGCATCGATGTCGATGACATAGACGGGCCGTCCGTGGCCGCCGCCGAGTCCCTTGCGCTGGCCCACCGTGTAGAACTCGATGCCCTCGTGGTCGCCCATCTTCGTGCCGTCTTTAAAGTAAATACCGCCGGGATGGAAATCGTTCCCGCCCAGGTGCGACTTGAGAAAAGTGGTGTAGTCGTTGCCCGGCACAAAACAAATCTCCTGGCTGTCTTCCTTGTCGTAGGTTTTCAGCCCCATCTTTTTCGCCAGCGCGCGCGTTTCCGTCTTGGTCAGTCCGCCCAGGGGCAGGATCGAGGCCGCAAGCTGGTCCTGGCGCAGGCTGAAGAGAAAATAGGACTGGTCCTTCTTGCCATCGACGGCCTTGTGCAGCGTGGCGCGGCCATCCGCATCGCTTTCGATCCGCGCGTAATGGCCCGTCGCGATATGCGTCGCGCCGAGGGCCCGCGCCTTGGTCAGCAGATTGCCGAACTTGAGCTTCTCGTTGCACATGACGCACGGATTCGGCGTGCGCCCGGCGCGGTATTCGCTGGTGAAATAATCGATGACCATCTTCTCGAACTCGTTCGCCTCATCGACCACGTAATGGGGAATGCCGAGAGCATGCGCCACGCCTCGGGCATCGGCCACGGCCTGCGGGCCGCAACATTTGTCCTCGGCGCGCGAGACGCAATCCTGCGGCCAGACCTTCATCGTCACGCCAATCACGTCGTAACCCTGCTCTTTAAGCAGGTACGCCGCCACGGACGAATCGACGCCACCGCTCATACCGAGCAGGACGCGGGGTTTGGGAGAGGATGCGCTCATGGGGAAAGGAGACTATGCCTCAGGATGCGCCTGAAAACGAGAAAAAGGTGCTTGCGGTCGAGTTTCTTCAGCGTGAACTTCTCCCCTTGCAAACGCTCACGATTGATTTCCACCCCTCGATTCGGGAAGGGGCGCTGGAGCGGGAATTGGCCGAGTCGCTGCAAGCCAACCGGATCGATCCCAAGTTTCTTTACGTCACGCCTCGACAGGCGGAATTGTGGCGGCAGGTTTTTCTCCGGCACTCGCCGATCCACTCTAATCCCGAGTTCGCCCGGATTTATCGCGAGACCTTTGCGCGAGTGGCGGAGCGCCTCCAACCTGGAAAAGTCCATCTCGTCGGGCTGGGCTGCGGCACCGGGCTGAAGGAACTTGATTTGTATTCGCACCTGAAAGCGTATGATCGCGAGGTGCTCCTTTCAGCCATCGATGTCAGTCACGATCTGGTCGTCGAGTCGGCGCAAAAACTCGCCGCCGCCGGGGCCGGTCATCAGCGCAGCCTCGTCTGCGATCTGGCCGAGGCGTCTTTTCTGGCGGAGTGGCTTGATCGCGTTTCTGGCGAACTTTCCCGCCTCATGACCTTTTTCGGACTCGTTCCCAATCTTTCCCCGTCGGTGGTGAAGCGGCTCTTCCGCTCCCTTTTGCGCACCGGAGACATTCTCCTTGTCAGTGCCCATCTCGCGCCGGTCGGTGAGGGGATCGAGCTTCCGGCGGCGATGCGCTCGGTCCTGCCGCAATACGATAATCCCGAAACGATGGCGTGGCTCGATGCGGGGCTCGAAAATGCAGGCCTGAAGTATTTACTCGAAGCGCCCGAAATGACCATCGGAGAGGTCGAGGGCGTTCCGGCCTTTATCGCCACGGCGCGATGGAAATCAAAAATAAGCGAACCTCTCCGTCTTTTCTACAGCCTTCGCTACACCCCTTCGCTTTTCGAAAATCTGCTGCGGGAAGAGGGGTTCTCCGTGGAACTTCTTGCCCTAACTTCCTGCCGCGAGGAAGCGATTTGGGCGGTCACGGCGGCGCGGCCCAAAATCTAAAAGCTTTCAGCGGACTTGATCTGACTGCGCGATAATCGCACGCTGGAGGCTGTCCGAAAAATAGTCGTGGGCCACGTGACGAGTGGAATTTGGGCCGAATCGAGGCGCGAACGACGAGCATAGCTTAAGCTACGTAAGGAGTGAGCAACGAAGAGATCGGCCCAAATTCGCCGTCACCCTCTGGGCCGAAGTTCTTTTGCCTTCTGGCTTTGTCGCTCGCTCGTCACGTAGCTGCGGCTATGCTCCTCACTCGACTCCTTGCCAGAAGGCAAAATTCCTTTCGGCGTGACCCGCGCCTATTTTTCGGACAGCCTCTGGGGAGGTGTCTTCCCTGCCCAACGAACCGCTGACCGTTCCGCGCGCCGCGCCTTCGCCCTGGCCGGAGGTCTGGATCGGCCCGGTCCGCGTGCATGATATTCTCCGTGGCGAAATCATCGACGTGCTCGCCGCCGATTCGACCGAGCCGAGACTGATTTCCAACGTCAACGCCCATGCCATCAACCTCGCGCTGAAAGACCCCGAATTTCTTCATATTCTCAACACGGCCCACGCCTGCTTTTGCGATGGCTTCGGCGTGATGGTGCTCGCCAAAATATTCCGCTGCGGACGAATCCGCGACCGGACCACCATGCCCGGTTTTGTCGAGGAAGTGGCGGCGCGGCTGCACTCGGAGGGCAAGCGGATGTTTCTTTTGGGCGACGAACCGGGCGTGGCCGAGGCTTACGCGAAAAAGCTCGAAGCGCAATGGCCCGGTGTCGTGGCCGGCACGCATCACGGTTTTATCCTTCGCGATGCCGCTGCGGAAAACGAGGCGCTGGCCCGGATGCGCGCGGCGCGGGCCGATGTGGTGACGGTCGGCATGGGCATGCCTTTGCAGGAAAAATGGGTGGTCAAGCACATGCACAATTTGCCTCCGGCTCGGTACATGCCGGTGGGCGCGCATTATGCCTGGTCGACGCAAAGCCGCAAGCGGGGCCCGGCCTGGGCCACCGACCACGGCTTCGAGTGGCTCTTCCGCTTGATCTACGAACCGCACCGGATGTGGCGCCGCTATCTCGTCGGCCTGCCGGAAGTGACGCTCCGCACGGCGCTCTGGTATCTTCGGGGTGGAAAGAAATCATGACCCGGCTTTTGATCTACGCGCAAGTCCCTCCGCCCCTGCATGGCCAGAGCGTGATGGTCGGGCACCTCGTGGAGGGCCTGCGCCAGGCCGGGCAAATCGATTTGGCGAAGCCATCCGATTCGGAGAAAAACGCCTCCGCCGTCATCGCCTATTACCATCTGAACCCGCGCATCTCGGAAGACCTGGGCGATATCGGGCGCTGGCGTCCGCGCAAACTTTTCCTCGTTTTCGGTTATATCTTCGAGGCGATCCGCGCGCGTTTCCGGTATGGACTCGACACGTTTTATTTCGTGCCCGCCCCGGCCAAGCGGGAAGCCCTCTATCGTGATTGGTGCGTGCTTTTCTTTTGCCGTCCTTTTTTCAAGCGCGTGATTTTCCACTGGCATTGCATCGGCCAGCCCGAATTTATCGAAAAAAAATTGTCCGGTCCGGAACGCCTGCTCGCCCGTTTGTTTTATGGCGGCGCGACGCTTTCCATCGTGCTGTCGAATTATTCGCGGGAGGAAGCCTCCTATTTCAACTCGCAACACACCGAGGTGGTGCCCAACGGCATTCCCGATCCGTGCCCGCAATTCGATGCCGAAGCCTGGCCCGAACGGCAACGGCGCGCCGAAGTTCGCGCCAAGGTTTGGTCTGGCCAAGCGAAAGAGGCGCTTTTTTACGAGGTGCTTTTTCTCGCCGGACGCATGACGCCCAAGGGCCTTTTCGATGCGATGGCGGCGGTGACCCAAGCAAATCGGATGCTGGCGCAAAAGAATCTTCCCCTGCGCCTGTGCCTGACCGTGGCCGGCCCCTTCGAGGATGACGCCGAGCGAAGCCGTTATGACGCCGCCGCGCTGGAACTCAACGCCACGCAAATGCCGGGCAAACCCGATCCGCTCGCAATCCACGCCGGTTGGGCCGACGAAGAAAAGAAGAAGCAACTTTATCGCCAGGCCGACTGCTTTCTCTTCCCCACTTTCTATCCGGCGGAGAGTTTCGGCCTCGTCCTGACCGAAGCCATGGCGCACGGTTGCGCGGTGATCACGACGCGCTGGCAGGCCGTGCCGGAAGTCCTGCCCGGCGCTTATGAAAACCTGGTCGAGCCGCACGACATCGACGCGATGGCCGAGGCGCTTCTGCGCTGCGCGGTCGCCCCGGCGGATCATTCCCTGCGCGACTATTTTCTTGCCCGCTTCACCAGCGAACGATTTGCGCAGGAAATGATCGAAGTCTTGCGCGGGTTGCCGGATGAGGATTCTCCTTAAAACTATGACTTCGCCCCGCCCCCTGACTATTTCGGTCGTCACCCCAAGCTACCGGCAGCCGGAGTGGTTGCGCCTTTGCGCCGCTTCGGTGGCCGATCAAACCGGCGACGGCCTGGTCGTCGAGCATATCGTGCAGGACAGCCTGTCCGGGCCGGATGTGGCTGAGGCGCTGCGTCCCTTTCCCAACGTGAAATTATGCAGCGAAA
>Ga0181537_10003466_pt1 | contig 13487 bp, 16 predicted proteins | sample PEATcosm2014_Bin_39_FD_119765 | JGI IMG/M metagenome (GOLD analysis project Ga0181537, IMG submission 119765) | Peatland microbial communities from MTU Mesocosm Facility, Houghton, MI, USA - PEATcosm2014_Bin23_10_metaG | ecosystem: Environmental > Terrestrial > Soil > Wetlands > Peat | place...
CAGGAGCGGTCTGTTGAGACGCCATGTTTCCCCCTTGTCTTAATAGCGTAGAAAGAATTATATACTCGATTCGCTTCGCAAACGCTCCTCTTTTCTCGCCACCGGCCGCAGATGGCCCTTCGGAACCCCTATCGCATTCGCTCGCGCGTCTTTGCCTCACAAGTTCTCTCCTGAGGGTTAAGCTGTTAAGAGGACCCGTGAAGAGCATCTTTCTTTTTACTTGCCTGGCCTGGCTCGTCGCCACCGCCGCATGTTCCTCCTCGAAACCACCCTCCACCGAGCCGGAAAAGCACTACCAGATGATCGGCCAGGTGAAAGAGCTGAACCAGAAAGACCAGACCGCGACCATTCAGCATGAAGCCATTGGCGACTGGATGGGGGCCATGACTATGGAGTACCCGGTCCGCTCCAAGCAAGAATTCGACCAACTGCGTATCGGCGAGAAAATCACCGCCACCGTCAATGTGAAAGGCCTCGATTACAACATCAGCGGCATCCGGCCACAGCCGGCGCCAAAGTGAGCCTGACGCCCGCAGCCTCCCCTCCCGGCCACGACCCCTTCCACCCGGCGCCGCCCATGCGGGTCCGGAGTCTGCGCGCCCTCTGGCAAAGCGTCCGGCCAACGATCAGCTTCCTCATGGAAACGCAGGTTCACGTTTTTGCCTTCGCCGTCGCCGCCAATGTCCTCATTTCCTTCTTTCCGTTTCTGATGGTGATGATCCTCATCTGCCGCTCGGTGTTTCATTGGGAAGCCGCCGTGAATGCCATTTACTTCGCCGTGGCGGACTACTTCCCCTCCACCTTCAACGCCACGCCGATGACCACGCTCCTCGATTGGGCCGCGCGGCGCCAGCACGGCGTCTCCTGGTTTGCACTCCTGCTCTTGCTCTTTACCGCCAACGGCATCTTTGAACCGCTCGAGGTGGCCCTCAATCGTGTCTGGCACGTCACCAGGAACCGCTCGTTCATAAGAAATCAGGTGCTAGGCCTCGGCTTGGTTTTCCTCTGCGGCGCACTCACGCTTGCTTCCGTATGCGTCGCCGCGGTGGATCTGCGATTTCTTCAATCGTCCTTAGTGAAGAGCAGCCTCGCCGGAGTACTCGGCTTCGTCAGCTTCAAGATCGTCTCCTTGCCGCTGCTTATGCTGATGATATTCCTGATTTACTGGATCCTGCCCAATCGCCGCATCCCCATCCGGCGCATCATACCCGCGGCCGTCATTGTAGGCGTGCTGCTCGAGGTGTTGAAGTACGTTAACGTGCTTACCTGGCCCTGGCTGCGCGCCAAGCTGGCGCTCGAGACGCCACCCTTTGTTCAGTCGATCAGCATTATTCTCTGGGCGTTTTGCGCCGCGATGTTGATCCTGGCCGGCGCGGAGTGGTCCGCCAGGGTCCAGCTCCTCGACCCCGAAGAAAGCATCGCGAATCCGTAGGAAGCCCAAGTGGGGCAGGCGATCTTGTCGCCTGCCAAAATGCCGCGTGAGGAGCTGTTGTGCGCGATCAAGAAAGGTGCGATAGCCTGAAGGAGGAGCGAGGATCATGGCACGTAGAGATACAAGCTCGGAGATCGACTGGACGCAATGCGAACTGATCGAACAAGTACCCGGCAAAGTATCGGGACGGCCCATTGTGCGCGGCACGCGCATTCTGCCTGACGCGATCGTAAACAGCTATGACGCCGGGGAGCCTCTCGACCTCATTCACGAAAACTATCCGGGGCTTTCCGTTCTGCAGATCCGGCGGCTCATTGAATTTGCTCATGCTCAACGCGGACAGCCTGTCTCGTGAAAGTACTGCTCGATGAAAATCTCCCCCATCTGTTGCGGAACAACCTCGGCGATCATGACGTGTTCACGGTCAGGTTCAAGGGCTGGGCGGGGCTGAAGAACGGTGAGCTTCTGAAAACAGCTGAGGATAACGGCTTCGAGGTCTTCGTGACCGGCGACCAAACCCTTTCTTACGAGCAGAATCTTACTGGGCGGCGCGTTGCAATGGTTGTGCTGTCGAGTATTGACTGGCACATACTCAAGGACAACCTGCCGCCCATTCTTGCCGCGCTTGATAACGCTACCCCTGGTTCCGTTCAGGGAGTCCAATGTGGCAGCTTTAGCCGGAAGAAGCAGCCTGAGAAGTAGCCCGCCGCCCGCCCCCCTCAGCCCGCCTTGCTTCCCAAAACCTTTCCCGCCAGCTCGATCACTTCGTCTTCAAACGTGAAATCGGCCCTCGGGAATCCGCGCTTCTTCAGGTACGCCTTGTGGGTCAGCTTAAGCGCCAATGCGAAATCTGTCGGGCGGAACGAAAGCATGCGCTGCGCCTTCGTAATCACTTGGGTAATCGCAGGCATGTCGTACCAATAGCCGAAATACAGTTTCGTGCCGATCGCCTGCCCACCCCACGCGTGAATCTTGTCCCGCGGGATAGAAATGATCGGAACGTCCTTGACGTCCTTCACTCCCGCCGCTTTCGCCAGTTCCCGAATCAGATCGTGCTGCGTGATTGGCTTTGGATATCCCGTGTTGAACGCGTGACCCACCGCATTTCGCTGCTCCAGCACCTTTAGCGCTATCGCCGCCAGGTCCCGCACAAAAACGAACTGCATCAGCCGGTGGCCGTCGCTCGGCAGAATAATCGGCCGGTTGGCGCGCAGCCGGTCCCAGAAGAACGCCTCGCGATAAAACGGGTTATCCGGGCCGAAGACGTAAGGCGGCCTCAGTGTGACCACTGGGAAGCCGGACCGCTGGTGCATCCGGAACAGCGCCCGCTCGCTCATCGCTTTGTTCCGCACGTAGGAACTCGGGTGATCGTCCGGCGCCAGCGGGTCGCCCTCATGGTGATTCAACCCGTCCCCGTAAGCCGACACGCTCGACATGAATACGTACCGCGTCACATGACCTTCGAAGATTTTCGCCATGGCTTCCACTTGCGCGCTCGTGGTTCCGTGCTCGAAATCGTAGGCCAAGTCGTAGACCGCGTCGAAGTGCGCCGCGCCGACCGCTTTGCGCACCGCCAGCACATCGTTCCGGTCGGCAACCAGATTGCCGACTCGCCTGCTGAAACTGTGCCGGGGTCTCCGGTGCAGCAGCGTCACAGAGTGCCCATGACGCAAGAGTTCGCTGATCAGCACCCGGCCGACAAAACCGGTGCCTCCTATAACCAGTACCCGATAGCGGGGCGGGCCTTCCCCGCCAGGATCCCTAGTCGTAATACTCGAGCCCGAGATGTGTGATGAGGTCTTCACCCTGCATCCACCGAAGTGTGTTTTTGAGCTTCATCAATTGGATGAAAATATCGTGCTCGGGATACAACCCAGGTGCGGTCATTGGCGCTTTAAAGTAAAAAGACAGCCATTCCTGGATACCCTTCATGCCCGCACGCTGCGCCAGATCCAGAAAAAGTACGAGGTCCAGCACCAGCGGAGCCGCCAAAATCGAGTCCCGGCACAGAAAATCGATCTTGATCTGCATCGGATAGCCCAGCCACCCGAAGATGTCGATGTTGTCCCAGCCCTCTTTCGAGTCTCCCCGCGGCGGATAGTAGTTGATCCGGACCGCGTGGTACAGATCCTTGTATAGCTCCGGGTAAAGCTGCGGCTGCAGGATCTGGTCCAGCACCGAGAGCTTGGTCTCTTCCTTGCTCTTGAACGAACCCGGATCCTCCAGCACCTCTCCGTCCCGGTTGCCCAGAATGTTGGTCGAAAACCACCCCGTCATCCCCAGCATCCGCGCCTTGAAACCCGGCGCCAGCAGCGTTTTCATGAACGTCTGCCCGGTCTTGTAGTCCTTGCCGCAAATCGGCACATTATTCTCGCGCGCCAGATGCAGCAGCGCCGGCGTATCGGTGGTCAGGTTTGGCGCCCCATTGGCGTAAGGCACACCCAGCTTCAGGGCCGCATACGCGTAGATCTGGCTGGGCGCAATATCGGGGTCGTTCTTCCGCAGTCCCTCTTCGAACGCTTCCATGGACTGATGCACCGCCGCCGGCTTGTGAAACACCTCGGTCGATCCGCACCAGATCATCACCAGCCGGCTGCAGTTCCGCGTCCGTTTGAAGCTGCGGATGTCTTCCATCAGCTCTTCGGCCATTTCCATGCGGTTTGCGCCCGCTTTCACGTTCGGCCCGTCGATGCGCTTTATGTAGTTCTTGTCGAAAACCGCCTTCATCGGCTGAATAGCCGACAGCGGCTCTTTCAGTTGGTCCAGGAGCGCCGGTTCCAGCACCTTCGCGTGCTGCGCCGCCTCGTAAGCGTTATCCTCGAAAATGTCCCACGCCCCGAATTCCAGGCATTCCAGCGGCGTCAAAGGCACGAATTCTTTGATCTTCGGCACATTGTTGTCAGTGCGCTTCCCGAGCCGGACCGTTCCCAGTTGCGTGAGTGAGCCAACCGGCACTCCCAACCCTCGCTTCACCGCTTCCACGCCGGCGATAAACGTAGTTGCCACGGCGCCCATTCCGGGAATCAAGACTCCCAGCTTGCCGGCAGCCGGCGCGATCTTCACATTAGGTTGCTTTGACACTGATTAAGATGACTCCTTGGCAAGCCCGAAGGGCGAAAGATCATAGCCCACGGCGTGAGCCGTGTGGGATAGTGCCTCCGGGACGCCGAGCCCCGGAACGGGGCGAAAGGCTGGTGCCATCCGGCCGACAGCTCTTGAAGCCTCCCGCCGCAATCCTACGCGTTATACTAGCACTCTGATGCAGTCACGGAGCTCGAACACCCTTGTTGGGACCTTGGCCGGGACAATTTCTACGCTCCTGGTTGACGACGAGGAATTGGCGCGCCAGGAACTCGCCTTCCTTTTGAAGGATTTCCCGGATGTGGAAGTCATCGAGTCGGCCACCAACGGTCTGGAAGCATTGAAAATGGTCGAGGCTCTCGAGCCCGACCTCGTCTTTCTCGATGCGCAGATGCCCGGTCTCGACGGCCTCGGCGTCATCCGCAAACTAAAAGAGAAGGGCATCGCTCTTCCCTATTTCGTTCTTTCCACCGCCTACGATCAATACGCCATCGAGGCTTTCCGTCTCGAGGCCATGGATTACCTGCTCAAACCGGTTGACCACGACAGGCTGAGCCAGACCATCGAGCGCGCCCGCCGCGTGATCGGCCAGCGTCAGGCCGTCGATGCCAAGGCCCTGGAAGCCGCCGCTGCCGCGCCGAAGCCCGCTCTGCAACGCACCAAGCTGCTGGTGCGCAGCAACAACCGCAACCTGATTCTCGATGCGCAGGAAATGATCTACGCCACCATCGAAGACGGCATCATCACGATCGTCGCGACCAATTGCGAGGGCAATTCCAACTACCGCACCATCGAGGAGCTGCAATCCAATCTGGATTCGGGCACCTTCTGGCGTGTGCATCGCTCGTTTCTGGTGAATATCAACCGCATTCGCGAAGTGATTCCCTGGTTCAAGTCGAGCTTCCAGCTCCGCATGGACGACAAGAAGCAGACCGAGATCCCCGTAAGCCGGATCCAGACCAAGCGCCTTCGGGCCATGCTAAAGCTTTAGCCGCCGCGCGACCGGCTCCCCCAGAAGGACTTACCTTTGGCCGTTTGACCGCGCAGCAGAAACGTCTTCGGTAATGCGCCATTGCCGCAGATTTTGAACGTTCCGAAGTCCTTGTACCAATCGCCCTCCGGCACCTCGGGACGCGAGTCAATCCAGAGCCGAAGGTGGTTTAGATCGGCAATGCTGATCGCTCGCTCGCGCATTCGGTCTATCAGGTGCTCTCGGACGCCGGGCGGCATTTTGCCCCACGTCGCGATTCTTGGCATCAGCCGAAAACCATTCGGCCCATCCGCTCACCGAGGCGCTTGACCTCTTCCGGATCGGTCGAGCTCCGGAAGCGCTCGGCGAGGTCGAAGAACTCCTGCTGTTTTCGCTTCTCAGCCTCCATGCCGTTCTCAATGAGTTCTAGCAGCATCCGGTTGGCGCTAAGCCTGCGTGCCTTTGCTAAGCTGCGAACCTGAGCTGCGACGCTCGTCGGCAAGCTGACGCTTTGCCGCACCACTCTCGTTGCCGCCTTCATAAACACCATTATGCACCGACTTGGTGCATCTGCTAAAGCTGTCCCCCTCAAACCCGTCCACGCCAATTACGCCGATCACAACCCCCGTCCCGTCGATTCCCGCCGCGTAGAGCGGGTTGACATTGTAGATGGTGGCGAAATCGGCCGGCGCCAGCGCATACACGCCTGGGCTGAAGTCGTACTTGGGACTGGGGGACGCAGTGTCGCGGACGGCCGCTATTTTCCCGCCCACTCTTATCAGCGGCTTCGCTTTGAAATCGTGCAGCGCGGCCACTCCAGCCACCACCGGCGCCAGCGCCTCCGGAATCTGCTGGTCGCTCGCATTGGCCCAGTGCTCTTCCCCGCCAATTACATATTTGTGGATCTCGGTGTGAAACGCGCTCTTGACTTGCCCCGCCACACCGGAGAATTCGATGACGGTTCTTCCCTTGCCGACTTTGTCAACCCGAAAGCCGTGGGAATTCAACCACGAGACCACTACGGCAATGTCACTTTCGGCAACACCGAATCGCTTACCGAATTCTTCCGGCGTCAGCCACTGGTGGTAACCGGGGGAATGCGCATCCTGCTGGGCTTCGAGCAGCTCTTTCAGGTCCGCCTCCTGGCCCGAGCTTCGCGTGAGCACCAACTGCATTCCGTCTAACCGGAGCGTATCGGGGGCAACACCCTTGTCGAAGCGGCTTTGTGCCAGCCGATGTGTGCTTCCGCTGAGGGTAGTCAGTCGCGATTCATCGACTCGGCCAGTGAGCCGAGGTTCTACGCTGGCCTGCCCTGTCTCGCTCGCCTGCCCGTAGCCAGACACACTGGCCGCTAGCGCCAATGCGACGAAGCAGATCAACGTTCGCCAGAAAGGCGCAACTTGGGAGACGCGAGACAATACTTGCAAGTCTACTCCCGCTGCGGAGAAAACTCGCCCGCCCCTCCTGACCGGCGCTACTCACAAGTGACCTGCACGTGCGACTTGCCGTCTTCCACGTCCAGTAACAACTCACCCTTCTTGAGAACCTCACGGAGCTTGGCTTCATCCAATTTCGACCAATCGATGCCTCGCTCGCGCATTTTTTCTTTCACTTGCTCGCCGCCGAATCCCTGGATAACGGAGCTCAACCTCAGCCCGGTGCTCATCAGCGACACCGGCACTCGGATGTTGACTTCCTTCTCAGGGCGGAAACCGTTGCTCGCCTTGTTCACCTTCACGCGCAGGAATTGGACACCCCCATCGGGGTTTGCTGTCTTCGGTGTTTCCGGCGTCGCCGCCGGCGCCGGGTGTGGCTGCGCTCCGAGACGGTTGACCGCCTCGATCAATCGATGCGCCTCATCCACCGTGATCTTGCCTTGTGCAAGCAGATCGAGGATGCTTCTTACTTCTTCGTTCATATATAGGGTCACTCCTTAAATAAACTAAGACTGTTCCGCGTTCTTCAGGCGCGCCAGCACCTCGCTTACCGTCAATTCGCTGCGATCAAGCTGCTCGAGCAGGGAGCGCGCAACGCTTGGCGGACCGGGCTCTACCGGCGCCGCAGCCCCTTCCAATAGCTGATCGATTTCCACCGAAGGCAACTGTGTACCCACGCGATTCAGCCGGTTCTTGATAGTCGGGTAGCTCACTCCAAAAATCTGCTCCATCTGTTTGATGGAGCCGTGGCAGCGTACAAAGGCCGCCACAAAGATCTGGTCTTCGGCAGTGAGCCGCGCCAGCGGTGGCAATTCGAAGCTGCCCTCGATCGCAATATCCTGCCCGTCCAGCCGGACCCGCTCGACCGCGATGCCAGCCCCCTGGGTTAGCGAAGTCAGTGCTTGCCACGATTGCGCCATTTGCTTCCATCACCAATGTAGAGCCGGAACTTGATAAAGTCAAGAGCAATATTAAGTTTATTAAGTTATATGAGGCTTAAGATACACTCTAATGATCCTAGCCGGAAGAAATTCGTAATACGATCATTCGACGGGCGTCAAATGTGGCGCAGGCACTCGTGCCTGCCGCGCCGAGACTCGTCTCGGCGCTCCGCAAAGTGACATCATGCCCGTTTGGCCGCCCAGTGCCCTGCAACTCAATCCGGCGCTTAGCGCTGAGGAGCGAGCATCCCGGCGGCAACCACCGCGAGAGTCTTCGGGTCCTGAACAAAGGCGACTAGCCGGAAGGAAGGCATGTCGCCCGGCCGAACGTGCAGAGTGACTTCGCGATTGAGCGGCGTCGACGACACGGTGCCCAAATCTTCGAGAGACCGGACAACGGCCACGTGGGTGAGATTTCGTCCGGCATTCTCGCCAGCCGAAACTCGACTGGCAGCCTGGTCGGAGGCAACCGCGAGAATCAAATGACTTCTCGGCCATTCGACGCTGCCGGAAGACGCATCCGCCGAGATTCGGACGCGAGCGTGCCCCCCTGAGTCTGCCAGACGCGTCAACTGCAACGGCAACTTGGGGAGTCTGGCTGCGGCCGCGATGGAATCGAGAGCCATCTTTTCGCGGCTGCCAACAAACCCCTCCCTGCCGTCGATCACCAGCTCAGGCGTGTAAATGTCCCCGGTTTTCAGATGGAACGCATACCTCTTCTGGCGCATTGTGAAGTCCGTTTGAGAGAACGGATCCTGCCAACCCTCCGAGTTCCAGTAGTCGACATGTTCGCTGAGAACCAGAATCTCCACGCCCGGTACGGGCTGCTGGGCGTCGAGTCTCTGCAGAACCTGATCGGCAGGTGGACAGCTCGAACATCCTTCCGACGTAAAGAGCTCGGCCAGTACTGGCGTTCGGGGAGGGGCTTGAGCATGCGCGCGGGGAACGGCGAGCGCCACAGTCACGCAAATCGCAGCAAGCCTGATGGGAATTGCCATACGTAAGTATTGTTCGCCGGCTGGGTTGAGCGGGTTACGGCGACTGGCCTCCAGCAACCAAAAAGAATCGAAAGAAATCGTCCCGCAAGGTTTTCGAACCCGGCCGCTACACCGGGGCGGCCGCGCCTAACTTGGCGCGTACGGCGCCCTTCGCAAGAGTCATCACCGTAGTCCAGGGGGCGCCGGGAACACGAAGCGTGTCGTTCAGAACTTTGCGCATAGCCGAGAGGAAATAATCCAGGTCCTCCCGCGTGACGATCAGCGGTGGAAGGAACTTGATCACCTCCGTGTGATAACCGGCTACCTGGGCCAGGATGCGGTGCTCGCACATCAGCGGCACAATCACCATTTGCCCGAACACACCGAAGTTAAGCGCATGCAGCGCGTCCCAGGCGGCCTTCAGTTTGGAGGAATGTTCCGGCCTGGCGAAATCGATACCAAACATGAGGCCTTTGCCCCGCACGTCGGATACAAAGGGGCACTCGGAGCCAATAGCGCGGAGCTGCTCGATGGCGTATTCGCCCAACGCGGCGGCGTTTTCGACGACACGCTCCTCCTCCATCACTTCCAGAGTAGCGAGGGCGGCGGCCATGGCGAGGTCATTCTGTCCAAACGTGTTGGAATGGACCACGCAGCGCTCCAAGGAATTGAAGACCGCATCCATGATCGCGGGCGTGGTGATCACGGCGCCCACCGGTACGTAGCCGCCCGAGAGAGCCTTGGCGACACAAACGATATCGGGCTCCACGTTGGGGGCATGCTGATAGGCGAACCATTTGCCGGTGCGGCCCATGCCCGATTGCACCTCGTCGGCCACCAGCAAAGCGCCGGCCCTGTGGCAAAGGCGCTGCGCGTTCTCGAGATAGGTCTCTGAGGCGGCCTCGCAGCTCTTGCCCTGCACGGGTTCGATGAAGAACGCCGCGACGTCTTTGCGCGCTAGAGCGCGTTCGAGCGCTTCGAGGTCGTTGAACGGCACCGACTGGGTGCCCGGCATCAGGTCGCCGAACCGTTCGCGAAAAAAATCGGCGCCGTTAAGCGAAAGCGACCCCATGGTGAGGCCGTGAAAGGCATGATCGCAATAAAGAACGCGAGCTTTGCCCGTAGCGCAGCGGGCGAACTTGATGGCGGCTTCAATGCACTCAGTGCCGGAGTTGCAAAAGAACACGCGCGTAAGGCGTTGACCGTCTGGAGCGGTGCGCGCGGTCAGCTTTTCGGCGGCGAGTCCGGCAAGCAGCGAGCAATCCATGCGCACGAGATTGGGCGTATGGCGTGAAAGCACCGCCTCGAGAATCGACTTTACCTTGGGATGGTTCCGGCCGAGGGTAAAGACGCCCCAGCCAGTGAGGAAATCGAGGTAGCGATTGCCGCCGGCGTCGTAGAGATAGGGGCCCTCGCCGCGGACATATTGGCGATCGAAGCCAATTGTCTGCAGCATCTTGGCGAACACGGGGTTGATGTGCCGCGCGTGCAGTTCGAACTGCCTGCCTTGCTGCTGGTCAAACCACTCTAGAAAGTCATTGCTCATCACTTCATCCGGGTCGGTTCAGTGAAACCGCGAGGCCAGTAATATCAGCGTAGCGCCTCCAGGCTGGAGGGCTCAGCTTAGCAATCCCTGTGGATCAGGCAAGAGGCGAGGAAACGGGCGCCACCATCCCCGGCGGGCAAAAGCCGCCCCCAAGAGCAGACGATTGGAAACCAACGCAGGTTTCACCCGATCGCCACAGAATTGGCCTGTCGCTTGTGGGGCAGGTTGTCAGAGGGTGCTGAAAACTCCGGGACTACAGTGTTTAGCCGCCGATGAACGTGATGAACGCAGATAAGCCATTTGCTTTCGATCGCGTTGATCGGCGTTCATCTGCGGCCGACCATGTTTTGACTCTTTTCAGCAACTCTGTCACCTGTTGGCCCATTGTCAGTCGGCCATCCAACGGCGTGGCGCCTTTCGCAACTTAAGTGAACTGTTCCTCACCTTACCGATCCACTTCGCCCAGCACAAAATCGATGGTGCCGAGAATCGCCACCACATCGGCAACCAGCACGCCGCGCGCCATCTGGCGAAGCGCCTGTAAATTCAAGAAGGAAGGCGGCCGCACGCGGACGCGATAAGGCTGATCTGACCCGTCGCTGACAATGTAATAGCCCAACTCGCCTTTCGGCGCCTCAATCGAAACGTAAACTTCACCGGGGGGCGGTTTGAGTATCTTGGGGACCTTGGCGATGATCGGACCGCGGGGGATGCGCTCGAGAGCTTGCTCAATGATGCGCACCGATTGCCGCATTTCCTGCATCCGCACGGCGTAGCGATCGAAACAGTCCCCCGCATCGCGCGTCGGAATGTTGAAGTCATACTGCTCGTACCCGGAGTAAGGCTGCGCCCGGCGCAAGTCGAAAGGAACGCCCGCAGCGCGCAACAGGGGTCCAGTGACCGAGTAGCGCTTGCAATCGGAGGCCGAGAGGATGCCGACGTCCTTCAAGCGATCGCGCCAGATGCGATTGCCGGTCAGCAGGCGTTCGTATTCGTCGAGGCGATGAACGAATGACTGGCAGAAAGCCGAAGTCTGTTCCTCAAATCCGTCATACAGATCGTATTGAAGGCCGCCAATGCGGAAGGCATGCGTGGTCAGCCGGGCGCCGCAGTAACTCTCGAATATCTTCAACACCTCTTCGCGCTCCCGGAAGGTGTAAAAGACGGGCGTCATGGCGCCCAGGTCGAGCGCGTGGGTCCCCAGCCACAGCAGGTGGCTCGAAATGCGATTGAGCTCGGCGAAAATGACGCGGACAACCTGGGCGCGCGCCGGAGCTTCCACATCGATGAGCCGCTCCACGGCAAGGCAGTAGCCGAGGCCATTCGAGACCGCCGCAATGTAATCCATGCGGTCCACATACGGGGCGAACATGACGTAGGTGCGATTTTCACCGATTTTTTCCACCCCCCTGTGAAGGTACCCGATGACGCATTCAACGTCGCGAACCCGCTCGCCATCCAGCTTGAGAATCACGCGCAGAACGCCGTGCGTGGACGGGTGCTGGGGGCCCATCTGGAGCACCATTTCGCTCGACTCGAGAAAGGTGCCCTCTTGTTCCAGGATGGGATCGAGCGAAGGCTCACTCATTGGCCGCTCTCGATGTTCAAGTTGTTGCGAACCCAATCCTGGTCCATGGCGAGGATCGACGTTTCTTTGCGAAGCGGAAAGCCTTGCCACTCGTCGGGAAGCAGAATGCGCTTCAGATCCGGATGTCCGGCAAAGCGAATGCCGAACATGTCGAAGACTTCGCGCTCGAGCCAATCCGCAGCCGGAAAGAGTCCGGTGATGGAAGCGGGCTCCTGCTCGAGCGAAACGTGTGTCTTCACCCGCAGCCGCTGATTGTGCGTAACGGAATACAGAAAATAAACAATTTCGAAACGCTGCGGATCGTGAGCCCGATCGACGGCGGTGAGATCGGTCAGAAAATCAAACTGCTCGGCGTCGCGGAGAAATGCCAGAACCCGGATTACCGCTTCGGGCCTGACCTCAACAAAGTTCTGGCCCAGATAACTGCGGCACGCGATGACCCCCTCCGGATCGCCCGAGAGCAGTCGCCGAGGCAACTCACCCTCCCACGGCACAGCCTGCATGGGTGTGGAGGCGGCAGCGCGATGCGGCAAATTCTCAGACATAGGATAAGTCGAGCGCACACTAAGCGCGACAAGCGCTTAGCCGATCTGATTCCCCCTTCTCCCTTCGTATACATAGCAGACCGTCTCCGAAGTCCTGGGAAGTTCGGGAGGCTCCCTGTAATGACCATGTCATTGCCATGCCGGTCTTCAGTCGAGGAATTCCCATGCCTGACAGGTATACGATTCACAGATGCGCATACCCATTGGAACTGGGCCAGCCCTCCGATTCTTATACCCCTGAAACCGACTTCTTCTTCCCATCGAGTGCAGGTAGAAGAAGTTTCAGAAGCGCTTCATCAGAGAACGGGTTCTGGCCTGAGATCAGCTCGCGATCCTGAAGGACATAGCTCGTCCATGGAGCGAGCACACTTACGTCAGCGCCCGCCGTACTCAAGGCGAAGTCCGGGTAGAAGAGAACCTTGCCACCAATCTCAAGCGGCTCCCGCTGCTGCTCTTCCGCTGTCGAAAAGACAGTCATCTTATATCCGGAATAGATCCAACCTTGAGCCTTTGCGTGTGCTCCAGCGGCATCGCCCGCCGCCAGCGCGGCGACCACCTCCGTCGAATTCGGAAGCGCCGCGAGAAGTGAAATCCCGCCATGGCAGAGCACTGCCGTAGGCTTGGATGTTTTATGAAAGTGTCTCAGCACGGTGCCCGCGTCGGGATCATCGAGAAGATCCATCATCGGGCCATGGCCGCCGGGGACGAAAACAGCGTCATATTGATCCAGGCCCGATGCGATAACATCCGAGATACGAGTTGGATTTTTGAGTCCGGTCAGGGTGTCGCGGAATTTTAGATAGTCCTGAAGCTTAGCCTCGTCCCCACCGAAGAACTGGGCTATCGCTGAATTGACATCCAGTTGCGGTGTGTTGCCTTTGGGGTTGGCAAAAGTGATTTCGTAGCCCTCCTTCATCAGGGCGCGAACCGGAACCGTCAGCTCGTTGAGGTAGTAGCCAGCGCCGGTATAA